>ERZ1034401.78-NODE-78-length-30789-cov-3.730364_pt1 | contig 30789 bp, 36 predicted proteins | sample MGYA00520601_ERZ1034401 | MGnify/ENA primary metagenome ERZ1034401 (study PRJEB33736, sample SAMEA104288476) | Azolla filiculoides | biome: Urban; feature: water surface; material: ditch water | place: Netherlands | collected 2014 ... | reverse complement strand
TTGTTGCGGCAGGGCGATCACTCAACCGTCCGGTTCCGACCGCCATTGTTGGCCGGAACCCTTTCCGATCAGGAGCTACTAGCCGATCCGAACAAGACCCGGAACGGCGGCAACGAAAACCCCTTAACGCGGCAGACTATGTCATAAAAATTCAACATAGCCTTAATTCTACTAATAGCGCTTTCGCGACGACTTTAAACCCCTTGGCTGTTCACATCCTCCGGCGCCTGTGGCGCCGAGGGATAAGCCGAGTGTCATCAAGCCGACGGAGCAGCGCCCTCCATTTCAACACGCGAGGTCAGGATGCGGTCGATCAGACCCCACTCCTGCGCTTCGCTTGCTTCCATGAAATGGTCACGATCCAGCGTGTTTTCCACTTCTTCCAGCGTGCGACCCGTGTGCTTCACGTAAACTTCGTTCAGGCGACGCTTCATCTTAATGATGTCACGAGCATGACGCTCGATGTCGGAAGCCTGGCCCTGGAAGCCGCCGGAAGGCTGATGCACCATGATGCGGGCGTTCGGGGTCGCAAACCGCATGCCCTTTTCACCAGCCGCCAGAAGCAGCGAACCCATCGACGCTGCCTGGCCGACGCACAGCGTCGACACGGCCGGGCGGATGAACTGCATGGTGTCGTAGATCGCCATGCCGGCGGTGACAACACCACCCGGCGAATTGATGTAGATGGCGATTTCCTTCTTCGGGTTTTCGGCCTCAAGGAAAAGCAGCTGCGCGCAAACCAGCGATGCCATGTTGTCCTCGACCGGACCGGTCAAAAAGATGATCCGCTCCTTCAGCAGTCGGGAGAAGATATCGTAGGAACGCTCGCCGCGATTGGTCTGCTCCACGACCATCGGCACCAGAGCCAGGGCGGTATCAACGGGATTTCTCATGTCGGTCCTTTATCAGCTTCTCCCCGACACCGGTCGGCGAAGGGAATCACATAAAATCTGTCAACCCCTACATAGAGTGTCCGCACCCTGACATTCAAGACGCGAGAGAGGGATATCCTTAATGGTGCCATGCAGACCACGGCCATTCGACTATCGGGTTTCTGAGGCTTTGGCCAACGGCAAGGCACAGCACAATCGACGCTTCACAAGAAAGGCCTAACATGGTGAATCTTCGGTAATTCTCGGTTTGACGCAAATATGCGACGCAGCCCCAAGTCCGCGGCTTTTCGTAGCGACTGCTTAACCCCTGTGGATCATTTTAGCGTCGATACTGCTTCGACTAATTTTAGGATTGTTCGTCGTGCTCGATGTGAAGACGGCGTTTCTGCTCTGGATTACCCAGACCGGGACGTTTTCGATTCTCCTGATAGCGATCTGGCTGCACGCTCCAAACCAGAGGCATTATCTGTGGTTTGGCCTGGGCTTTGCCAGTCACGCGCTTGGGCTCGGTCTTGTTGCAACCCGCAACGAGATTCCCGATTTCATCTCGATTCAAGTTGCGAATTTCATCTCGCTCTCTTCCTTCAGCTTCTGGGTCGTCGGCCTTGCGAGATTCGACGGACGACAGCCGCCACGGCTGTTCCTGCTGCCGCCATTGCTGTGGACAGCCGCCAACCTGCTGCCGTTCGTTCGTGTCGAGTTTGCCTACCGCTTTGCCGTCTACGAAATCGCCACCAGCGTCGGCTTTGTCATCATGGCTTTCACGGTCGGCAATTCGGCCTTCAGCACCATTCGGTATCGCCAGATGCTGGCTTCGGTCTGGATCCTGCAAGCCATCAGCGGGATCGTCTTTGCCGGCCTGGTCGTCATGCTGATGCCAAGCGATTTCCCGGCGCTAACCATCAAAGGCCATATCGGCCTGATCGCAATCGTCGGCTTCGTGACGGCCGTCGTCATCCTGGCCAAGATGCTGATGGATCAGTCCGAGGCAAGATTGCGCGAGCTGGCATGCACGGACCCGCTCACCGGCGCGCTCAATCGACGCGGATTGAGCGATGCTTTCGAGCAGATGACGGGCGCGAGCGACAAGCCGGCCGTAGCCCTGCTGCTGTTCGATCTCGATCATTTCAAGCAGATCAACGACCGATATGGCCATCAGACCGGCGATCTGGTGCTGTCCGAGTTTGCGCGCCTGTGCAAATCACTCCTGCCGCAAGGCACGGCCTTCGGGCGGACAGGTGGCGAAGAGTTCGCCGCAGTACTCACCGTCGCTGAGGCGCGGGATGCGGCACTCATCGCCGAAACGGCCCGTCTGGCCATGGCCGAACGGAAAATTCCCGCCGGGGCCGTTGCGACATCCGTCACCGTGAGCATCGGGATCGCCGTGGCGACGATGGCGGAAGCCACTCTGGACCAGTTGATGAAAAACGCCGACAAGGCGCTCTACAAGGCAAAAGCTCAGGGGCGCAACCGGACAGCGGTGACGAACGGCAAGCGTGTCGTGACCGTGCCCCCGAATCGCACGGATCCGCTCGACGATCAGGCCGACCGGCAGGTGGCTATCCTCAAGCGCCTTGCTTCCGTTGCTGGCTCGGATAAATCCTAGTTTAAGGCATCCGTGTTCCTTGCCCCAACTCTCAGTTCAGTTAAGCAGGCCCCATGACCGATCTTTCCTTCCTCTCGATTGATCCCGCCACCCGTCGTGTATCGCTCGATGCGCGCGATCCAGCGTTCTACAGCGATCCGAACCGCACTTATGCGGCCCTGCATGCCGCCTGTCCGACGTTTTACTGGGAAGAGCAGAAGGCGTGGTTCTTCACCGGTTACGATCATGTGAATGCACTGCTGCGCGATCGTCGCTTCGGCCGGCAGATCCTGCATGTAGCGACACGCGAAGACCTGGGCATGCCGGAGCCTGCGGCGCATACCCGACACTTCGACAAGGCCGAACTGCATTCCCTACTCGAAGTGGAACCACCGGAACACACACGGCTTCGCACCCTGGTCAACCGTGCCTTTGTCTCGCGTCATGTCGAGAAGATGACGCCAGAAATCGCCGAACTCGCCAATTCGCTGATCGACCGCTTCGAAAATGACCACGAAACGGAGCTACTGAGCACATTCGCCGACATTATTCCGGTGACGATGATCGCCCGGATGATTGGCATCCCGGAGGAGATGGGACCGCAACTGCTCAAGTGGAGCCACGACTACGTCGGCATGTACATGTTCAAACGCACGCGCGCCGACGAAGATGCCGCCGACCGTTCATCAAAGGCGTTTGCCGACTACGTGCGCAGCGTCATCGCCGAGCGACGCGCCCATCCACGCGACGACCTGCTGAGCCACATGATCCACACGGAGCATAAAGGCCAGTATCTGAGCGAGGATGAACTGGTCTCGACCACGATCGTGTTGTTGAATGCCGGGCATGAGGCGACGGTGCACCAGATCGGTGCGGCTGATCCTCGAGAGCGGGCTGGATCCGGCGCAACTGTTTTCAGATGCCAAGGCAACGGAACGCACCGTCGAGGAAACGCTGCGCATCGGCGCGCCGGTGCATATCTTCCAGCGTTACTGCCTGGAGCCCTGCGAGATAGACGGCGTCGCACTCAAGCGCGGCGACAAGGTCAGCCTGCTGCTGGCGGCGGCCAATCTCGATCCGAACAAGTTCAGCGATCCCCTCACCTTCAAGCCGATGCGCGACGAAGGCGCCAACCTGTCCTTCGGCGCCGGCATCCATTTCTGCATCGGCGCGCCGCTGGCGCGGCTGGAACTAAACATCGTGCTGCCGCTGCTCTTCAAGCGCCTGCCGAGCCTGAAGATTGCCGCCCCGCCCGTGGTCAAGGATGTCTACCACTTCCACGGCCTGGAGAAGCTCGAACTTACGTGGTGATATCGGCCGGCGCTGGCGTGTAGCGTGCCATCAGGGTCTCGATGGCCCGCTGCATCGCGAGGCGCAGTTCCGGCGGGTCGATGACCTCGACCTCCGGCCCCAGCTTCAGCATCTCGGATACGGCCATGCGCTCGTGCGCGACGGGCAATCGGGCGATCCGCCAGCCGCTCTCGTCGGTGTCTGCGGACAGCTGGAGATTGGCACGGACGTATGGCGGCGCCATGTGTTCGATCTCCTTCAGAGCCCAGGGGGAAAGCCGGACGGTTGCCCAATTCGGATAAAGCTCCAGTTCCAACCGTCTCGTGCTCTCGCCCCAATAGGTCGCCAGATCGAAGTCCTTCGGCCAGTCGAAGCGCTCCTCGGTGACGATGAGATCGAGCACGCGGGATATGCGATAGGTGCGGACGCTCCCATCGACGCCTGCGACGAGGTACCAGGCGCCGCCCTTCATGACGATGCCGAGCGGCTCGGCGACCCGATTTTTCTCGGCCTTCCACGAACGGTAGCGCATGCGGATGCGTTTGGAATTCCAGACCGCATCGGCAACGGCCTGGAGGTAGACGGGCTGCTCTCCCTCGGCGAGCCAGGCGGGCGCATCGAGATGGAACTTCGACTGCATGCGCCGGGCGCTTTCACGCAAATCTTCGGGCAAGGCGGCCGTCAATTTCTTCTGGGCGCCAGCCATCAGCGAACCCAGGCCGAGATCGGCAGCGGCACCGGGGATGCCGGAGAGGAACATGGCCTCCGCCTCGGCAGGGGTCAGACCATTGAGGCGGACGCGGTATCCGTCGAGCAGTCTGTAGCCGCCCTCGGAGCCGCGTTCGCTGTAGACAGGGATACCAGAGAGCGAGAGGGCATCGATGTCACGATAGATGGTACGCACAGAGACGTCGTTTTCCTCGGCGAGTGCCTCAGCCGTTACCAGCCCCCTCGCCTGCAGGGTCGTCAGAATGTTGATCAGTCGGCTGGCACGCATCGAAAAAACCTCGTCTCGATGAATATACTAAACCAACCTGACACAATCTGACAGGTATGGTGGCGCAATCTCCCTTCGTTGCCTCACGGCGAAATCCAATACCAAAGGGAGACTTCCGATGACCAAAGACCAGCAGATCACGCTCTTCTACTCGCCCCAGACCCGCGCCACGGGCGCGCGCATCCTGCTGGAAGAGTTGAATGTGCCCTACACGATGCATGTCCTCAACATGCTGGCCGGCGAGCAACGGCAGCCCAACTATCTCGCCATCAATCCACTGGGCAAGGTCCCGGCCGTTCGCGTCGGGGATACGCTCGTCACGGAACAGGGTGCCATCTACCTCTATCTCGCTGACCTGTTTCCCGAGGCTGGCCTGGCGCCGGCACCAACCGATCCCGATCGTGGCGCCTATGTCCGCTGGCTGTTCATCTATGGAAGCTGCTTCGAGCCCGCCGTGATCGACCGCTACCTGAAGCGGGAACCGGCTTCGCCGAACGAAACGCCCTATGCGAGCTACGACGCGCTGATCGATACACTGGAGGGGGCACTTCAGGCCGGGCCCTATCTGCTCGGCGAGCGCTTCACCGCCCTCGACCTGCTCTGGGGTGTCGCCCTGAACTGGACGATGATGTTCGGCCTCGTCGAGGAGCGGCCGGTCTTCCGGGCCTATGCCGATCGGATCGCGGCTCGCTCGAGCTTCCGAAAGGTCCACGCCGAGGACGCTGAAATGGCCGCACGGCACAAGGCTTCGGCAGAGATGCTGAAGGCCGCGAGCTAGAGCCGGATCACATAGTCCTTGCGAGTCGTTTCAAGGACTTCCCAGGTCCCCTTGAAGCCGGGTCTGAGGATCAGGCGGTCGCCAGCCCTGAGATGGATCGGCGCACCGCCCTCCTCGGTGACGACCGAGTGGCCTTCGAGAATGTGGAAATACTCCCATTCATCGTAGACGATCCGCCATTTGCCTGGGGTCGACTGCCAGATACCGGCATAAATGCCGCCGTCAGCCTCCTCGATGTTCCAGGTGGTGAAGCGCGGATCGCCTGAAATCAGGCGATCCGGTGCGGGGCCGCCCTCTTCCGGCGTGACGGTTGAGGGATCGAACGGCAGCGACAGGGTCATGGTGGTCTCCGGATGGGGGAAGCGGCGATGTCAACGCACCACAGCCCGCCGTCGTCTTTAGATCTTCGCCAGCGACTGTTCCAGATCGGCGATGATGTCGTCTGCATCCTCGATACCGATGGAGAGCCGCACGACGTCAGGGCCAGCACCCGCAGCGACCTGCTGTTCTTCCGTCAGCTGTGCATGCGTGGTGGAAGCAGGATGGATGATCAGTGAACGGGTGTCACCGATATTGGCCAGATGCGAGAAGAGCTGCAGTCCCCCGACCAGCGCCTTGCCGGCTTCCAGTCCGCCCTTGATGCCGAAAGTGAAGACGGCTCCCGCGCCCTTCGGCGAATAGCGCTTCTGCAGCGCGTTGTTCGGATCGTCGGGCAAGCCGGCATAGTTGACCCAGGCGATCTTGGGATGGCCTTTCAGCCAGGTTGCAACCTTCAGCGCATTGTCGCAATGGCGCTGCATCCTGAGCGGAAGCGTCTCGATGCCGGTCAGGAGAAGGAACGAATTCATCGGCGCGATTGCCGGCCCCAGGTCGCGCAGACCAAGAACGCGGCAGGCAATGGCGAATGCAAAATTGCCAAAGGCCTGATGCAGGACGAGGCCGGAATATTCCGGACGCGGCGTGGACAGCATCGGATACTTGCCCGGTATCGCCGACCAGTCGAACGTGCCGCCATCGACGATAACGCCGCCCATGGAATTGCCGTGACCACCGAGGAATTTGGTGGCCGAATGCACGATGATATCGGCACCATGTTCCAGCGGGCGCACCAGATAGGGGCTGGCCATGGTGTTGTCGACGATCAGCGGCAGGCCATGACGATGCGCCACTTCGGCAATTGCCGCGATATCAACGAACGTGCCGCCGGGATTGGCGAGGCTCTCGATGAAGATCGCCTTGGTTTTCTCATCGATATGGGCGGCAAAGCTTTCCGGATCGGCCGGATCGGCCCAACGCACCCGCCAGTCGAAATTCTGGAAGGCATGGCCAAACTGGTTGATCGAGCCGCCATAGAGTTTGCGCGCCGCGACGAAATTCTCGCCCGGTTGCATCAGGCTGTGGAAGATCAGCAACTGGGCAGCGTGGCCGGATGCCACGGCGAGTGCCGCAGTGCCGCCTTCGAGCGCGGCGACCCGCTCCTCAAGCACCGCCTGGGTCGGGTTCATGATCCGGGTGTAGATATTGCCGAACTGCTTCAGGCCGAAGAGGGCTGCGGCATGATCCGAGTCGTTGAAGACATAGGCCGTGGTCTGATAGATCGGCGTGATCCGTGCACCGGTCGTCGGATCAGGCTGGGCGCCCGCGTGAACGGCAAGCGTAGCAAATCCCGGATTGTTGTCGGACATTGTTTTACCCTCCCATTATTGGTGAGGCGGATCATAGTGCCTCGCCATCGCTTGTCAGCCAGCAAAATTCCAATCTCAACGCCCGGTGGAGAAAATTCCTCCTTGATCGAGGTCAAGGCGGATCACAGCGGCCGATAGGATCATCGTTGCAGCCAACGGAGATTCCCATGACACTTGCCATCGCAGAGCCAATCCGCCAGTCGCTGACCCAGATTTTGTCGTGGTTTGCCAGGAGCTTCGAAGCCTCGGCCGAAGCCGATATTCTTGCCGCCATGGACGAGAGGGAGATCATGGCGCTGGCCGAGGATTGCGGCATATCGCCCGACCAGCTTCTGGTGCTGATCAAGGCTGGCCCGCATGGGGCCGATGAAATGCCGCAGATGATGCGGGCGCTCAACATCGATCCGGCGGAAGTCGAGTTGCGCATGCGCAAGCTGTTTCGCCACATGCAGACAACCTGCGCGGCTTGTGGCGCCAAGGATCGCTGTCGGCGGGACCTCGTCCATGCCGTGGCCGATCAATCCTTCATGGACTATTGCGGCAATGCCGAAACGCTGAATGCGCTTCGGGCCGATCCCGATCTGCTGGCGGAACGCTAAGACTTCAAAGACCGAGGCGCGGGATTTCGATGGCCGGGCACCGGTCCATGACCACCTTGATACCCGCCGCCTCGGCGGGTTCAACGGCAATATCATCGCGCACCGAAAGCTGTCCCCAGATCACCTGCGGCCGCGACTTCAGAGCCAGCGCTTCTGCGACCACCTCGCCGAGGAATTCAGGCGCCCGGAATACGTCGATCATGTCGATCTCATCAGGAATGTCAGCCAATCTGGCATAGACTTTCTGGCCCAGGATCTCCTTGCCGGCCTGCCCCGGATTGACGGGGATGACGGTGTAGCCCCTCGACAGCAGATATTGCATGACGCCGAAGCTCGGGCGATCTGCCTTGGGAGACGCGCCGACCAAAGCAATGGTACGGGTTTCCTGCAAAATTTCGGCAATGTCATCATCATTATAGCTGTCGTGATCCGTCATGGCGCATTCCTGAACTGGTTCTGTTTCCATTCAGCACTACATGGGGTTGAGGGACGCAACAACAAGATGCGAAAGCCATGTGGACCGGAGACCCCACCGGCACGGGCATCGTAGAAATCTTTATTTGACGAGGTGATTGGCATGATCATGAAACAATTTTCTGTGGCGCTTCTGGTGCTCGGCGCAGCATCGCCGGCATTGGCCATTTCGCGTTACAATACCCTGTCGCTGACCTGCGAGGCTGCACGACAAAAGGTGATCAACGAAGGTGCTGCCATCCTGCGTTATCCATCGACCCGGGTGAAGGGCATGACCCTCTATGACCGTTACGTGACGCGCAACGAGCAATGCGACGCGCACGAATATGCCGAACGGTCCTATGTGCCGACGCGCGACAATCCGCGATGCCCCGTCCTCAATTGCCAGACCTATGATCCGGTTACAGGCAACGGCATATTCGGCAAGCCGCGCATCCGATTTTGATCGGCGCGGACGGCCTGCTTTTACGCCGCATGGGCCGAATGGTCGCCGGAGGCTTGCGGGTGATGGGTCAACTCGTAAACCAGAGGATATTCGCTGACGAGCGAGCGGTCCATGACCACCTTGATGCCAGCCGATTCCGCCTTGGCGGCAGCTGCGTCGTTGCGCACGCCAAGCTGGCCCCAGATCGCTATCGGTCGCGGCTTCAGGGCAAGCACCTGATCCACTACCGCGTCCAGATGCTGCGAGCGACGAAACACGTCGACAAGATCGATCGGCTCCGGAATATCGGCGAGCGTCGCGTAGACCTTCTGACCCAGAAGGGTTTCTCCCGCATGCCGGGGATTGACCGGAAACACATGGTATCCCTTTCCCAGCAGGAAACCGCAGATCCAGTGGCTGGGACGATGATCGCTGGTTGAGGCGCCCACCACCGCAACATTGCGCGACACCGCCAGGATCTCCGACAGATAGGCATTCACATAGGCGTCGTGGTTCATGGCTTGCTCCTCCCGGCCCATTGCTGGGCCTGCCAATATACCGTCCCCCTGCTCCCCAGACCGTTATAGTCCCGGTTCGTTAAGCAGGCCTCGCCATGATCGTTAAAATGCCAACTGTCATTCCGGCAGCACCAGATGGCCATGCTCGTCGAACGGGAAGAAGGGATTGTGGGCAATCTCCCACAGATGGCCATCAGGGTCGGCGACATAGCCCGAGTAGCCACCCCAGAACACCTTTTCGGGCGCCTTGACCACGGTCGCTCCGCAAGACACCGCAAACTTGACCACCGCATCGACACCTATTTCGCTGGCGACGTTGTAGGCCAGCGTTACACCGGAAAAGCCCCTTGCTGTGTCATCGACATGGGCGTCTTCGGCCAGCGACAGGCGCGAAAACAATCCCAGCACGATGCCCTTGAGCTGAATAAAGGTGACATCGTCATTGGATGCCGACGACTTCGACCAACCGAGCCGTTGATAGAATTCCGTGCTGCGCGCGACGTCTGCTACGCCGAGTGTGATGAGGGAAATCCGACGTTCAAGCGACATGCCCATCTCCATGTAAGGTCGCCTGCCGATACGTTCGTTTTATGTTTTCATTATGTTCATGCTCATATTAGCATGATCATAGGTTGCGAGATTGTATGTAATACAATCTTTCTATTTTGGGTCAAATTTTGTGCACATGATTTGGAAATGAACAATTTCCGCTCGAATTCCCAGCACCATGACCACCAGTTCTGGCGCGAAGATGCACTTTTCGACAGACCGGGCGGCGCGAAAATATCTGCGTTGACAGGCCGATCCTGACCGGGCGGCGGCAAAATCAGAGCGAAAACGGAGCTTCGATATGGGGTAAAATAATACCTCATACCTAAGTCATTGATTTTGCTGGATTGAAAAGAAAGACAGCAGTTATCGGCCGCTTGACCGACCATTCCATGAAGATTATACACCGCCGCAGATGGCGAGCCTTACGGGCCCGCTTTCTTTTTTGCATTCTCACGAATGCGAACCAAGCAACAAGAAACGCCCGATCATTCACTTCAAGAATGATCAGGGATCAAAACTGAAAGAGACCGCAATGTCTACCTTCGTTCAGAAGCCTGCAGAGGTGGAGAAGAAGTGGATCATCATCGACGCCGAAGGGCTCGTTGTTGGTCGCCTCGCCACCGTTATCGCCACGTACCTGCGCGGCAAGCACAAGGCCACCTATACACCTCACGTTGATGATGGCGACAATGTCATCGTGATCAACGCCGAGAAGGTTGTCCTCACCGGCAAGAAGTATTCGGACAAGACCTACTACTGGCACACCGGTTACCCGGGTGGCATCAAGGAACGTACTGCCCGCCAGATCATCGAAGGCCGCTTCCCGGAGCGCGTTCTCGAGAAGGCTGTCGAGCGTATGATCCCGCGCGGCCCGCTCGGCCGTCGCCAGATGAAGAACCTGCGCGTTTACGCCGGCTCCAACCATCCGCATGAAGCTCAGCAGCCCGTCGCCCTCGACGTCGCTTCGCTGAACAGCAAGAACACAAGGAGCGCCTGATAATGGCCGATCTTTCTTCCCTGAAGGACCTTGCCCCGGCACAGGACGCAGCTCCGGCTCACGTCCGCAAGGTCGACTCGCTGGGTCGCTCCTACGCCACCGGCAAGCGCAAGAACGCCGTCGCCCGCGTCTGGGTCAAGCCAGGCACCGGCAAGATCACGATCAACGGCCGCGAATTCCGCACCTATTTCGCCCGTCCGGTCCTGCAGATGGTTCTGCAGCAGCCGATCGTCGCAGCTGCCCGTGATGGCCAGTTCGACATCATCGCCACCGTTCACGGCGGCGGTCTGTCCGGCCAGGCTGGTGCAGTTCGTCACGGTCTCTCGAAAGCCCTCACCTACTTCGAACCAGGCCTGCGTCCGGTCCTGAAGAAGGGTGGCTTCCTGACCCGCGACAGCCGCGTCGTCGAGCGTAAGAAGTACGGCAAGGCCAAGGCCCGTCGTTCGTTCCAGTTCTCCAAGCGTTAATCGCTGGATCACCGGAAACGGAAATCAAGGCGGGGCTTCGGCTCCGCCTTTTTTCGTTTGGCGTCTCCTGGCCGCGACGAAAGCACCATCCCCGACGTTGAACGCCAAAGCGCGCCGTTCTAGTCTGAGCCCAAACAATCTGCAGTCGGAGAGACTTTCGTATGGCGAGCAAATCGATAGACAACGCCTTCACGGCCAAAGCCGTGCGCGGCGCTGCCACCGATCCGACCTATGCCGGCGCTCTATCCTTCATGCGCCGCCAGTATTCCAAGGTGCTCGAGGATGTCGATGCCGTGGTGCTCGGCATTCCGTTCGACGCCGCCGTCTCCAATCGTCCCGGCGCCCGCTTCGGGCCGCAGGCGATCCGCCGTGCCTCGGCGATCTTCGACAATGATCCGCAATATCCCTTTGCCCGCGACCTGTTCGAGCAGATGGCTGTCGTTGACTACGGCGACGTGCTGCTCGACTACGGCAATCACCAGGAGACACCGGGCCTGATCGAGCAGGAAGCCGCCAAGATCCTCGCCTCCGGCGCCTATCTGCTCGGCCTCGGCGGCGATCACTTCGTCACCTGGCCACTGCTCAAAGCCCATGCCGCCAAGCATGGGCCGCTGGCGCTGGTGCATTTCGATGCGCATCAGGACACCTGGGACGATGATGGCAAGCGGATCGACCACGGCTCGTTCGTCTGCCGCGCCGTGCGCGAGGGTGTGATCGATCCGGCCCATTCCATTCAGATCGGCATCCGCACCGAGGCGCCGGAAGATTTCGGCATCAAGATCCTGCATGGCTATAGCGTCGAAGACCTTAGCGCCCAGCAGATTGCCGACCAGATCCTCGCCCATGTCGGCAACCGCCCCTGCTATCTGACCTTCGACATCGACTGCCTGGATCCCGCCTATGCGCCGGGCACCGGAACGCCGGTGGCGGGTGGCCCTTCCTCGGCCAAAATGCTGTCGGTGCTGCGCAAGCTCGGCAGCCTCGACATTCGCGGTTCAGACATCGTCGAGGTGGCGCCAGCCTATGATCATGCCGATATCACCGCCATTGCCGGTGCGACGGTCGCGATGTATATGCTGGGGCTCAGGGCAGAACGACTGGCTGGCAGCCGTTAAGAAACTGAATCATGCCGCGGATAAAGTGATTCCGCCAGGCTTTGTAACCTTCTGAATTTATGGATAAAGACATGAGCGCGAAAATCTTCATCGACGGCGAACACGGAACCACGGGACTGCAGATCCGCACCCGCATGGCCGGCCGCCGCGATGTTACGCTGCTGTCGATCCCCGAAGCCGAACGGCGCAATGCCGCTATGCGCGAAGACCTGCTCAACGGCGCCGACATCGCCATCCTCTGCCTGCCGGACGATGCGTCTAGGGAGGCTGTCGCCATGCTGTCGGGCAACAACAAGGTGCGGATCATCGATACGTCGACCGCCCACCGGGTCGCTCCGGACTGGGCCTATGGCTTTGCCGAAATGGACAAGGCGCAGGGCGACAAGATCAGGTCGGCGCGCTGCGTCGCCAATCCGGGCTGCTACCCGACCGGCGCCATCGGCCTCATCCGGCCGCTTCGCGCCGCCGGCATCCTCCCGGACGGCTATCCGGTCTCGGTCAATGCCGTGTCGGGTTACAGCGGCGGTGGCAAGCAGATGATCGCCCAGATGGAGGATGTGAACCATCCCGAGCATCTGGCCGCCAACAATTTCCTCTACGGCCTGCCGCTCAAGCACAAGCATGTGCCGGAGATGACCATTCACGGCCAGCTCGACCGTGCACCGCTGTTTGCCCCATCGGTCGGTCGCTTCGCACAAGGCATGATCGTCCAGGTGCCGCTGTTCATCGACGACCTTGCCGCCGGCACCTCGATCGAGAGCATCCACGCCGCGCTGGTATCGCACTATGCCGGTCAGGATATCGTCTCTGTCGTGCCGCTTTCCGACAGCGCAAAGCTTGCCCGCGTCGATGCGGAGGAACTGGTCGGCCAGGACACGATGAAGCTCTATGTCTTCGGCACGCCGGGAGGCGCGCATGTCAACCTCGTGGCCGTGCTCGACAATCTCGGCAAGGGCGCATCAGGCGCTGCCGTGCAGAACATGGACCTGATGCTGTCGGCCTGAGATGGCTTGGCGCAGGGAGCGGTTCCTGCGTTTCCGTTCGAAAGTCCTCGACGCGGTGACTGACGTCCGCCGGAATTTAGGCTCGGCGGACGTGGGCTACTTTGCTCGCAGGCCTGTTCCACCGATCGCCTCGGCGCACCATCAATCCCTGAATTCCAGAACCAGTGGCTTGACCCGCTCGCCGTAGAAGCCGCGCCAGTGGGCGACCGCGAAGGCAAGCACCACCAATGCGCCACCCTGGTGCGCCAGGCCGGCATGCAAGGGCACCTGCGTGATCAGGGTGACAATACCGATCACAGCCTGAATGGCCACGAGGGCAAAGAGAACAACGCTGCGGCGGGCGTGGGTAGTGTCGGCGTCCGCCTTCAGCGACTGGAGCATGTGCAGCAAGGCGGCGGCAAATAGCAGGTAGGCACCGAGACGGTGGACGAACTGAACGGTCTTCGGGTTTTCGAACAGGTTGATCCACCATGGCTGCTGGACGAACAGGTCGCCCGGTATCACCGCCCCGTCCATCAGTGGCCAGGTGTTGTAGGAAAAGCCTGCATCCAGGCCTGCGACCAGGGCGCCGAGATAGATCTGGAAGATCGTCAGTGCTACGAGAACGCCGGCAAAACGGCGCGAACCGGTGGTCGGCGCCGGGTCCTTGCTGTGTGGCGTCAGGCTGCGCATGATCCAGACACAGCCGGAGAAGATCAGACAGGCGATGATCAGATGGGTCGCGAGCCGATACTGGCTGACATCGACGCGCTCGCTCAAGCCCGACGACACCATCCACCAGCCGATGAAGCCCTGGAAGCCGCCCAGAGCCAAAAGACCGACCAGAGGCAGACGCAATTGTCGTTCAATGCGGCCGGTGAGCCAAAAGAAGAGTAGCGGCAGGGCAAATACCAGTCCGATCAGGCGCGCCAGCAGACGGTGTCCCCATTCCCACCAGAAGATGTTCTTGAACTCATCCAACGTCATGCCCTGGTTGATCTGCTGGTATTCGGGAATTCGCTGATAAAGCTGGAACTCCTCCTCCCATTCGGCGACGGAAAGTGGCGGAATGGCGCCGTGGATCGGCTTCCATTCGGTGATCGACAATCCGGAATCGGTCAACCGCGTCGCGCCGCCGACCAGCACGAGACAGAATAACGTGACGATGACGACACCGAGCCAGATCCGGATTGCCAGCCGATTGGCTTCCACCCGTTTGATTTGTCGGCGGATATCCACCTCGGCTCCGGTCATCGCAACTGTCATGCGTCAGTCCTCTTTTCGAGAGTTGCCTCGTTTGGCCTGTTGATTTGCATCACTTGGGCGTGCAAAACAACCCCGGCCGTTTGCGGCAAGCGGTCGCGTCAGCACGCGCCCAGACCGATGTTTCAGACGCAAGCAAAAGGATACGACATGCCCATCAGACTGCGCAAATTCATCGGCACTGTTCTGATCATCATCCTGGTGCTTGTCTATGCGCTGCTGGCGACGACGGTCGCGACTGCCACGCTCGCCACGTCGCCATGGTGGATACATGTGCTCTATTTCACCCTTACGGGCGTGTTGTGGATTCTGCCGGCAATGCTGATCATCCGCTGGATGGCCGGGCCGATCCAGAAGTGAGCCGGGTGCTGCATTAACTCGGTATTCACCGCGTTCAGCGGCAGGCTGACCGCATTCCCTCTCGATAACCGAATATTGCCAATCAGCATCTAGCCTGCTCCCGCGTACAGGTCGGGACGGGAGAGAGCGCGTGCAAGCATTGCGGCCAGAGACAACGGCAGTGGCGGCGGCTGACGCAGCCCCTCTGCGCCTGACGCTCAAGGTGCACAATTCGATGGCCATCGTCGAGCGCGACTGGCGCCACCTCGAAGCCGATCCGCGCAATTCCCTGCATCAGGGCTATGACTGGTGTTCGGCATGGGTGAAAACCCACGGCCATCCGCTTGCCATTGTCGAGGGCCGCATCGATGGTATGCTGGCGTTTCTGCTGCCGCTGGAAATCCAGCGGCTGCACATGGTCCGTTGCGCCCAATTCATCGCCACCCGCTTTACCAATTTCAACAGTGGCCTTTTCTCTTCTGTTTTCCGCGCGAAAGCCGCCGCACTGCCGGCAACCGAGATTGCTGAGGCTCTGCGCGAAGCACTATCCGACCAGGCGGACCTGATCAGCCTTTGCAACATCCCGCTTGATTGGCGCGGCGAACGCCATCCGCTTGCCGATCTCGCGACGGTCGAAAACCAGAACCATGCTTTTCAGCTGCCGCTGGGCGCAGACATGGAACAGACCATCGCACCGCTCAATGCCAAGCGGCGACGCAAGAAATATCGCGTCCAGATCCGCAAACTGGAGAGTGCGGGCGGCTTTGAGCATGTCCAGGCACGATCGGCACGGGAGAAAGCGCAGCTGCTGGAGCTGTTCTTCGTCCAGAAGGCTGCCCGGTTCAAAGCGTTTGGCCTGCCGAATGTGTTTCAGGCGCCGGAGACCCAAGCCTTCTTTCATATGCTGCTCGACCTCGACCGCGGTGGCTCGGATGTTCCGCTCGAACTGCATGCCATCCGGCTGAAGGGTGAACATGATGGCAAGATTGCCGCCATTGCCGGTCTTTCGCGCAAGGGCGATCACGTCATCTGCCAATTCGGCTCCATCGACGACACGCTGGTTCCGGAGGCGAGCCCCGGCGAACTGTTGTTCTGGCTGGTGATCGAGCGCAGTTGCCGCAATGGCGCGGCGCTGTTTGATTTCGGCGTGGGAGACCAGGATTACAAGCGCAGTTGGTGTACCCAGGAGACCGTGCATCACGACATCCTGATGCCGCTAACGGCAACCGGGCGCCTGGCTGCCCTCGCCCAGCGAAGCGTGACGCGAACCAAGGCGGCGATCAAGGGAAATGCGCATCTCTACGGCCTGCTTCAACGCCTACGCGCACAGGCGACGACAACCTCGACCAAAGCCCCGGGCACAGACGATTGAAGATGGGCCTAGTCAAGCCGCGTTGCGGTCGCGATCATCGGGGACCGGCAAGCGCGCGGCCATCAATACCAGATCCGAATAGCCAGCATTTTCGAAGGCAGCCATGATTTCGGCCAGCTCTTCCGGATTGGGCTCCGGGGCCGACAGAATGATCTCATGCGTGCCGCTGCGGCTCAGGCGCGCAACACCTTCGGCATTGGCCGGACCGCATTCGACCACAACCATGTCATAGGCATCTGCGAGCGCATCGACGATCATCGACAGGCGATCAGCACCACGCATCGCTTGGCGGATGTCCGAATTGCCCTGTGGGATGATATCGGCACCGGACAGCCGGTCCGGATGGATCGTATCGGCAAAGGCTGCGTCGCCGCACAGAAGATCGGTCACGCCCGGCAGGTCGGAATCGGTTGCCATCAGCATCGTCGGGCAGGCCGAACCGGTCATGTCGACCAGAACCACCCGGACGCCGCGGCTGGCAAGTTCGCGGGCCAGGAGGACCGTACCCGCCGAGCCATCGTCACCCGAAGGCGAAATCGCAAAGGCGATCCGGGTTCCCTCCTCCATCAGATAAGTCGCCACGGCAGAGACAGAGAACTCGTCTTCCTCTTCCGGCTCTACCGGTTCGTGCGCAAAGTCCGGCTCATCCCGATCCGGGCTTTCCGCCTGGAAATCAAGCGTCTGCTCCATCTCATAGGCCAGATCATCGTCGGCTTGCGCTTCGATCTCGCTTGCGGCCGTTTCAGCGGGGATCTGCGACAGAACAGTCTGCGGGCCGGCCAGTTGCGGCTCGCCTTCATCGTCATGTTCGCGGTTGTCTGCCTGGCTTCCGCTCGGGCGCAAGGCGCGACCGCTGAAGAGTTCCAGCATCATCACCAGAACCGCGCTCAGGATCAGCGTCGCCAAGGCCGCGACGATGGTGATCGGAATAACTTTAGGGAAATTCTGCTCGGAAGGCTCGATGGCGCCGGAGACGACACGCGCATCCGCCGGGCTCGCATCCTTGCCTAGGCGGGTGGAGGCTTCCCGGTAGCGGGCGAGATAGGTTTCCAACAACTGACGCTGAGCCGTTGCCTCCCGCTCCAGTGCCATCAGACCCACTTCGTCCTCGCCGGCGCGGGCACTGTCGGCCTTGACCGTGTTCAACTGGGCGATCAACTGGGTTTCACGCTCACGCGCAACCGCTGCGTCATTTTCCAGGCTTGCCGCGATCTTGGACGATTCGGCTGCAATCTGCTCGCGGATGCCGGAAAGCTGCGCGCGCAACGCCTTCATCTGCGGATGCCCATCCAGCAAGGTGGTCGACAGATCGGCGATCTGGCCACGGATCTGCGATTCCGTCGTCTTCAACCGCTGAACCGATTCCGATCCGGCGATGGCATCCAGGGTATCCGTCGGCCTGCCGCTTTTCAGCGCCGCCAGGACGTTCTGCGCCTTGGCTTCCGCATCGGCACGTTCGCCACGGACACGCGCCAGTTCAGACGAAATGTCAGAGAGCTGCTTGGAACTGAAGGATGACGAATCGGCGCCCAGCGGCATCAGTCCGGCGGAGGAACGGTATTCGGCGACCTTCTGCTCGGCATCACGCACCTTCTCGCGCAGATTGGCGATCTCGGTCTCCAACCAGCGGGCGGCATCGGAATTGCTGTCGAGCTTGGCGCCGCTCTGCAGCTGGCGATAGACGTCTATGATCGCATTGGGAACGGCGGCGGCCAGCGCGGGATCCTTCGAGGTGAATTCAATGCCGATCACACGTGACTTTTCAACCTGATAGACCTGCAGCTTTTCCTTGAATGCCCGCAGCACCCGCTGCTCGGGCGGGAGCTCGAGCGGGTTCTTCTTCAGCCCGAACAGGACGAGAAAGTCGGAAATAGCGGATGGCTTGGTGTCGGGATCGAACTCTTCGCGTTCATACAGTTTCAGATCGCGAGCGACCTGCTTCATCAGATCAACCGACTGCAGGAGCTGGACCTGGCTGACGATATTGAGTTCATCCGACAACGGTTCGCTGGTCGTCGAGGCGGAGCCTGGCGACAAGAAAGTCGGCTGCCGCGGCTCGATCAGAATGCGCGCGTCGGCCTCATAGGTCGGGTCTATCAGGCTTGCGCCGACGAAGGCCAGCGCGCCGGTGAGTGCCGTCGCGGCAAGGATCCTGCCCTTCCGTGCCCAGACGGCACGGAATAGCTGCGCGAGATCGATATCCACGTCCTGATGACCGTTGCCCAAACTCGACATGCCCAACTCCCGGTACAAATTCAGCGCGAAAGTAAAGGAACATGGTAACTCAACCGTTAATATGTGCATCCGCCATGCACGCCGGCCGGGACAGAGCAAGCAAACGGCAAATTTCTTTACCCGGTGTTAACCCTAACCGATTGATAACGAGGCATCGAATTCTGAAAGATCGGGAGCGCGTAGGCGCATGGCAAGGGCTGGTACAAACGGGATATTGTTGCTCGCGGCAGCAGTTCTGTCGGCAGGACTGGCCGGCTGCGCAAGTTATCGGCCTGCACCGAAGGTTTTTCATGAGGCAACCATCCAGCCTTACCGGCTGGACAGTGGCGACCGTCTGCGCGTCACCGTCTTCGAACAACCCAGCCTGAGCAACACCTATACCGTCGACCAGGCCGGCTATATCGCCTTCCCGCTGGTCGGCCAGGTTCCGGCACGCGGCTCATCCCTTACACAACTCGAAGGTGCGGTAGCCCAGAAGCTCAAACAGGGTTACCTGCGTGATCCGGACGTCACCATCGAAATCGACCGGTATCGCTCGATCTTCGTCATGGGTGAAGTCGGACAGGCGGGGCAATATGCCTATGTGCCGGGTATGACCATCCTGAATGCGATTGCGGTTTCAGGTGGTTTTTCCAGCCGGGCCAACCAGCATGATGTCGATGTCACGCGCAAGATCAACGGCCAGATCCTGACCGGCCGCGTGCCGATCACCGATCCCATTCTCGCTGGCGACACGGTCTATGTTCGCGAGCGGCTGTTCTGATTTATGCAGCAGCCGGGGTCGCTTCGCATCATTCATTGTTTCAGGTCGCCGATCGGCGGAATTTTCCGCCATGTCCGCGACCTGGCCGAATACCATAGCCGTGCCGGTCACCAGGTGGGCATCGTCTGCGACAGCTCCACCGGCAGCGAACACGAAGACAGGCTGTTCGAGCAGATCTCCCCCTATCTTTCGCTTGGCCTAACGCGGATACCCATTCGCCGGTCCATCAGTCCCGGCGATCTCTCTGCACTGATCAAAAGTTACAAGAAAATCGAGGAATTGCAGCCGGATATCCTGCATGGACACGGCGCCAAAGGCGGCGTGCTCGCGCGGATCATCGGCTCAGCCCTGCGGGTGAAAAAGTATCGCGTTTCCCGCTTCTATTCGCCCCACGGGGGCAGCCTGCATTTTTCCGGCGCGAAGATCTCAGGCAAGGCCGTCTTTGCCATCGAGCGGGTGCTTGAACACATGACGGAGGCGATCTCCTTCGTCTGTGACTACGAGCGCAATGCCTACGAGGCGAAGATCGGCAAACCCCGTTGTGATTCCGCGCGCATCTACAATGGCATCAGTGATGGCGATTTCGAACCGATCCCGACCGATGCCGACGGGGTGGATCTGCTCTATGTCGGCATGCTGCGCGACCTGAAAGGGCCGGACGTCTTCATCGAAGCCTTTGCCCAGGCCGAAAAACTGGTCGGGCGTCCGCTGAAGGGGCTGGTCATCGGAGACGGTCCCGACAAGGCAAAATACGAGCGCATGCTGGAGCAGAACGGGCTTTCGGGGCGTGTCTCCATGCTGCCCGCCATGCCGGTCAAACAGGCCTTTGCGAAATCAGAGATCATCGTCGTGCCGTCGAGGGCGGAGGCGATGCCCTATATCGTGCTGGAGGCCCTGGCCGCCGAAAAAACCGTGATCGCCTCACGCGTTGGTGGCATTCCGGAAGTGCTGGGGCAAGCGAGTGATGCGCTGGTCGAGCCCGGCAATGCGGGGGCATTGGCCAGCATCATGGCAAAGGCACTGCTCACACCCGGTTGGGGTCGTGATACCATGCCAAGACGCGAGCAGTTCCAGTCGCGGTTTTCCGCATCCGTGATGGCGCATGAACTCGAAGGCCTCTACCGCAGACACTTGATCGTCTCTTAACTGCAGCCATTCGCTCTGTGCCAAATCGACACAGAATCTTCGCTTCCCGCCTGAGAAGCTCAAGCGTTTCTTAGGACCTTGCTGCTAGCTTTCGCGCACACACATGCGAGAGCGAACAATGAACAAGGTTGATAAGCCAGACGCATTCGACCTCGGTGCCATGCGCCAAAAGGCGAGCCAGGCGGCCACTGATCCTGACACGTCCAACGGGCCAACGGAGCCGGTGGAAATCAGCGCCCTGGCGCGACAGATCGCCGGTCAGTACAGTGACGTCAACTATTCGCCATCGATCATCATTGGCCAGTTGCGGTTCCTCGAATTCTTCAGCCTGTTTGCCATCGCGCTTGCGGCCAATTTCTTCTTCGCGCTCGCGCCCTACGACCACCTCATGAGTTCGGCCATCAACGGTTTCGCCAGTGCGGCGCTGGCCTTGGTGCTGATGCAGGTAGCCGACTGCTACGATGTTTCCATTCTGCGGACACCGATGCGGTTCATGGGCCGCGTACTGGCGAGCTGGATGGCAGCGGTCGCCATGACCGCGTTGGTTAATCTCCTGTTTTTCACCAACGACGCACATTACCGGATGGTGCTGGCGGCGTGCTTCCTGCTTGGCGCGGCCTATCTGTTCATCGAACGCAACCTGATCGGCTTTGCCATCCGCCGCTGGGCGCGCAACGGCGTGATGGAGCGCCGCGCCGTGATCATCGGCGGCGGCAAGCCGGCCAAGGACCTGATCCGTGCGCTGGAACAGCAGCCGGAAAACGACATCCGCATTTGCGGCATCTTCGACGACCGCAACGCACAGCGCTCACCGGACATGATCGCCGGCTATCCGAAGCTCGGAACGGTGGCCGAACTGGTCGAGTTCGCCCGGCTGGCCCATATCGACATGCTGATCATTTCGCTGCCGCTGAGCGCGGAAGCGCGCATCATGCAGTTGCTGAAAATGCTCTGGGTATTGCCCGTCGACATTCGCCTGGCGGCGCATTCGAACAATCTGCGCTTTCGCCCGCGTGCCTATTCGCATGTCGGCGCGGTGCCGCTGCTCGACATTCTCGACAAGCCGATCCGCGACTGGGATTCTGTGGCGAAACGGGCATTCGACATCTTTTTCAGCCTTCTGGCTCTCGCGCTGCTCTGGCCGGTGTTCATCGGCGCGGCGATTGCCGTGAAGATGAACTCGAAGGGGCCGGTCTTCTTTGTTCAGAAGCGCCATGGCTTCAACAACGAGATCATCAACGTCCTCAAGTTCCGGTCGATGTATACCGAAATGAGCGACCCGACGGCGCGCAACGCGGTGACCAAGAACGATCCGCGCGTCACCTCTGTCGGCCGGTTCATCCGCAAGACATCGATTGACGAGTTGCCGCAGATCTTCAACGTTCTGCGCGGTGACCTTTCCCTCGTCGGTCCGCGCCCGCATGCCATTCTCGGCCAGACACGCGACAAGCTCTATGGCGACGTCGTCGAGGGCTACTTCGCCCGCCACCGGGTCAAGCCGGGCGTGACCGGCTGGGCGCAGATCAATGGATGGCGCGGCGAGATCGATACCGATGACAAGATCAAGTTTCGCACGGCCTACGACCTCTACTACATCGAGAACTGGTCGCTGCTCTTCGATCTGAAGATCCTGTTCCTGACACCGATCCGTCTGCTCAATACGGAAAACGCCTATTGACCTCGATCGCCGCCCAACAGCCCGTTCCCTTCAGGCCGCAGGCAGCGGCCGTCCAGATGGTCGCGTCATGGCTGATTGCCTTCGGCGTCTTTCTGTCCGGCTTCGTCATCTCCGAACCAGCACCCTATGAATTGCTGATGGTCGTGCAGGTGGCGCTGTGGTTCCTGCTCGGGCTGAAGATCTCGCGCGCCGTCGCCCCGCTGCTTGCCCTGCTGCTGACGTTCAATGTCGGCGGCATGCTGTCGCTGACCGTGCTGCGCGATATTGTGACGGACCAGGTTCTCTATGTCGCCGTATCGATTTTCCTGGCCATTACCGCCGTCTTCTATGCCGCGATCATCGAAGATCGCCATCAGCGGCTGAAACTGATCTTCCAGGCCTGGGTGGCTGCAGCGGTTATCACCGGCATGCTCGGCATCCTTGGATATTTCCACGCCTTTCCGGGCGCCGAGATCTTTACCCGCTACGACCGCGCCATGGGCGCGTTCCAGGATCCGAACGTGTTCGGTCCGTTTCTGGTCGCCCCGACGCTTTACCTGATGTACGGCCTTTTGACCGGGCGGCTTGTCGATGCGCCCCTTCGCATTGTCGGCATCCTGATCATCACCTTTGCCGTCTTCCTGTCATTTTCCCGCGCGGCCTGGGGCCTGTTCCTGTTTTCGGCGCTGGCGCTTGTCTTCATCATGCTGCTGAAGGAACGCACCAATGCGTTCCGGCTGAAGATCCTGATGCTGTCGCTGGCGGCCGTCGCGTTGATCGTGCTTGCACTGGTCATCGCCCTGCAGTTCGAAAAGGTTCGCGACCTCTTCCTTGCCCGTACGCAACTGGTTCAAGACTATGACGGCGGTCATCTCGGCCGCTTCGCTCGCCACCGGCTTGGCTTCGAAATGGCGATGGAGCGGCCATTCGGTATCGGTCCGATGATGTTCAGCAAGATCTTCCCGGAAGACGAGCACAATATCTGGCTCAAGTCGCTCATGACCTATGGCTGGCTCGGCTTCGTGTCCTATGTGACGATGATCCTCTGGACCTTCTCGATGGGCTTTCGATATCTGCTGCGCGACCGACCCTGGCAGCCGTATTTGATGATGTCCTGGATCGTCCTGGTCGGCCACATGCTGATCGGCAACGTCATCGACACCGATCACTGGCGGCATTTCTATCTTGTTCTCGGCATTGTCTGGGGATGTGGAGCGCTGGAATGGCGCCATCAGCGGCAGATCCGGCAAAACGCCGCCTGATCGCGGTGCAGAGATCAATAATCTCAGAGAAGATTTGATTCCTGCACCATCTGCGCCATATTAATCGTCATGATCTCAGCTGCTCAAATTCGCGCTGCCCGCGCTCTTATCGACTTGACGATAGACAAGCTGTCGGCAGCCAGTGGCGTTCCGGCGCTCATGATCCTGCAGATCGAGACCGAGCGCGCCTATGATGCCGGCCCGGACACCTTTGCACGGCTCAGGGAAGCGCTGGAAGACATGGGCATTGCATTCCTCGACGCCGGGCAAGGTGGTGAAGGGGGCGAAGGCATCCGCCTTTCGCGCCGCCCGCACGAGGTCGATGGCATCCGCCCGGAAAACCTCAACGCCACCAACGACGATTAATTTCCCGCATCATGGAACAAAACCTTGTTCCATCGCTTACCTGCCTGAACGACACAGACAGGAGAAATTCATGAATCGAAGCAACGGTCTCTATCTCATCATCGGTGCACTCGTCGTGGCCGTGGTCGGCCTCGGTGCCTATGTCTACCGCGAGGAAAGCAAGCCACAGGGCGTGGAGCTTCGCATCGGCGAAAATGGCGTTTCGGTGGAAGAGAACTGAGCGATATACGGTGTTTTACACCGGCTTGATAAAGCTTCGATAGAACTGCACGGGGGCGCTTATGGCGCCCTCAAGCATGTATGGCTGGCGCTCGGTCGTGCCGGCGCGCCGGGTGATCGGCAACCCATGGTCGAGCCCGTCGATCATGCGGAACTCGACAAGCACCCTACCCTCTCGATCCTTCCAGACGTGCGACTTGCCGGTGGTCGTCACCACTTCCACCCCGTGCTGCTCCTCCAGACCATACAGATCAAGCCACTGGGCAAGACTTGCCCTTGCATTGACCGGGGCGACAACATGGTCGGCACTGCCGTGCCATATCGATACCGCCGGCTGCGCCTTGGTATCCGGGCGTACCTGGCGGACCAGATCGCCCCATTCCGACGCATTGCGGTTGGCACCGGATTTCATCACCGACAAGGCTGTCATCGCATCGCGTGCCGCGCCAAAAGGCAGGCCGCCGACGATCTGGCCTGCGGCAAACAGATCGGGATAAGTGGACAGCAAGGCGGCGGTCATCGCGCCGCCTGCCGACAGGCCCTGGACGAAAATACGGTCCGGCGCGATCCCGTGACGATCGGCTGAATGTTCGATCATCTGACGGATCGACATCAGTTCACCGCGATCCCTGGCAACGGCGCTGGGGCGGAACCAGTTGAAACAGAGGTTCTGGTTGTTCTGCTTGGTCTGTTCCGGATAAAGCAGGACAAAACCCTTTTCGCGCGCCATCCGGCTCCAGCCGCTAGCATGGTCGAAGCCTTGAGCGGTCTGCAGGCAACCGTGCAACACGACCACAAGAGCACTGCGCTCCGCTTTGGTGGACGGGACGAATTCCAGCATGCGCAGCCGGCCTGGATTGTGGCCGAAGGCATGAACTTCCACGAGCCCCGAACGGCTCGCCCGCGCACGCGCAGGCTTCACACGTGCAGGCTTGGGCGCATCAAACGTCGGCAGCGTACGCATTGCGGCGGTGAGTTTCTTGCCCCACCTGCGCTGCTCCCGCAGGATCGATGATAGCGGCATAGGGATCTTGAAGCGCATCAGGCTCTCACTCTTTGTCAGTCTCTATCATCGCATATAATGCTGCATTGCAGCAAACATAGGACTTGCGAGGAGAAAAATCAGCGTGACGGGCAGAGCCCGTACTTCTGTCTGTGGATAATCTGAAAAACTACTGGGATATCAAGGATTAAATGGTCGGGGCGGCCGGATTTGAACCGACGACCCCTTGACCCCCAGTCAAGTGCGCTACCGGGCTGCGCTACGCCCCGACCCGCCTATAAGGCTTGATCCTGTTAGACTTTTGGCTTTCCCGGCGCAAGCGGAAAAAGCAGGCCGCAGATTAAAAAAGGAACGAGGGCCTATAAATGCACAGGATGGAACGAAAAGTCCCACCAAAGTCCCATAGACGTTCACGTTGAGATCCGGAAAACTTACAGGTGAAACATGAATGCAGCATTCCGTCGGGCAATCGCGATACCCTTATGCCCGCCCGAAATAACAGAGGGTTGTGACGGATCGCTTTAATATCTATCAATACGATGCCGAGCTGTAGATGGAGGATAGATCGGAAGCAAGTATCGGGCAGGTGAAGCCATCACTTGCTAAGGCTTCGCCGACGCAATTTATAGAGTATCACTTGAGGTTGCTATGGCCAAAATGAGTATAGAGAAGCGCCAGGCTGCGACAAAACAGGCGGCCTTCAATCTTTTGGACGACCTACAGCATATGCGTGACGTGGTGGCAAAGATCGCCATAACATCTGGAGATCTCCGCCGGCTCAGCAATGTTTTACGAAGGCTTTTAATTGATGAGTCCGGCGACCTACCGAAAGTCGCTTCTCCGCGCCTTGGAAGAACTCTTTTCCTTACCGCCCCAGACATCGACAGCATGACAAAGCAGGTGGACGAAGAAGGTCTGTATTTTGCCTCATTAGGAGCCAGCAAAATATTCGGTAGCCGTGTTGAGGTTCTGACCATGTATATGAACTGGATCCAGCCCTACCAGGGCAAAGACGAGCATATTAAGCTGGAAGGTATGAGGGGAGAGCCCGACACAGAACTTAAGCGAGTAAAGATAGAGGAATTTCTTCGGCAAAAGGTTCTATTTTTCGCTAACACGTGGTTCACTCGAGTCGAAATTCTAAAGTACGTTTCCAATATCGCCGGTGGGGTACACAGTGGCGAACTCAAGACAACAAACCAGCAAAATCTCCACCGACTTCGTCAACTCGTCTCCTACGTCATGCATGACGGAGTGATGGGAATGCAAATGCATACGGCGCCTTTTAGATCGATGACATCAGAGATCGATGTAAATGCCGTAGGCGTAGATTTGGTTCTTGCTCAGGTGCTGGCCACCGCTAGGTACATCACAGTTTCTCTGGATGTGATGGAGCTTGAGAAAGCTATCGCTACGGAGTTCGGTTAGCCAGCGTTTTTCTGTTGCTTCGGTTGGTCCAGTACCAGCTTGGGAGGCTCGATCTGACGTAAATCAGCCGAGAACTTGGATGCACAACAAGCGCTTTTCTTTCCGAGATTATCGAATATGTTCAGTGCCGTTGTAAAACCTCGGAACGGTGATTGAGCGCCGGTCCCGACGCTTCACCGTGACAGGCAAGGGCTCCAAGTCTCGCACGGTCTCCATGTCCGATGCGATCTATGACCTGCTTTGGCGAAACAAGGATCACCACCCCATAAACGTCTTCACATCTGAGGCAAGGTGCGTTTTTAAGAAGTAAGACCTGATGCGCGGAAAGCGGAACCCGTTGGCCAAGGCAGGATTGACATAGGTCATGCTCCGAGCCGCGCCCAGCGCCGGCGTACAGAGTTTCCGCTTCCACGACACCCGCCACACAACTGCAACGCGTATCCTGCGGGCCTCGAACCTGAAGGTAACGCAACGCCTGCTCGGCCACGCTGATATCGCAACCACGACGAAATATGCGCATGCATGGATGACGATCCACGCAACGCCCTGAATACAATGACCTCTTCGTCGGGCGCATCCAGCCCCACAAAAACCCCACCAGCGACAGTGCCTCTGGCGATAAATATATGAATTTCAAAGCGAAAATGGCCTTAGGCGTCCCGCCTTCAGTCAAGTGCGCCACCGGGCTGCGCTACGCCCCGACCCGCGATAAAGGCAAGTTTCCTTCAGACAGTCAGTCGGATCGATGCAAGGGGAAACTCGGAATGAGCCGAAAAAATCACATTCCCGCTCCTCACCGCAATCTGGCCCGCTCCTCATTTCAGTCTGGCCATCAGGGCCTGGACCTCGAGCAGACGGCGGCGATCTTCCTGATCCTCGCTGTCGATCGCGTAACATGTGCTGTCCATGCAGAACCGCGTCACCTTGAGCGGCTGGGCGTCCGGATCGAACTGGCATTCGATCTCCTGGTCAATCTCGGCATCTTTTGCATCCAGCTTGGTTGAATATGTGAGCCTGGCACCCGGCGGGCTCAGTTCGGGGAAGGACTGGACCACGCCGATTTTCAAGTCCTTCACCATGAGCATGCTCTTCGCCACAAATATGCAGGCATCTTCAACTGTCTTCGGTGCCGGCCCGGGGGACTGGGCAAAAACCGGCGCAACGAGACCCGAAGAGGCAAGGAGAGTTGCGGCAAAAATGGTGGATTTCATGGTGCCTCGCATATGACGATAAAGATCGTAAACGAGGTAAGGTCCGGATTGTTCCATCGCGCGCCAGTGAACGGCGGCTTACTGGGTCAAGGTACGCTTATCGGACCTGATCGAGCAGGCGCTTGCATTCGAGCAGGTCGAACAGTGCCTCTTGCAGCAGCGCGCGGTCTTCCTTGCCGATCGCGCCCTTGCCGACGCTGATCTCCGACGCATCGTCGCTGCCGCTGCCAAAGCCGAAGAACCGACCGCTTGCGCGGATCTTCGGACGACCGACGAGCTGATCCTCGTCCAGCCCACCACCAAGCCTGGGGTCATCGCCCTTGGCGGCACTTGCGGCAACCAGTGCTTCCATCGTTGCGACGTCACCGGTCGCGACAGCCATGACAAACTTGTTGCCATTGGTCTTCAGAAGCTTCTGCACGCCCTTGATCGTATACCCCTGATCGTAGAGCAGGTTGCGGATGCCCTTCAGCAATTCGACATCATCGGGGCGGTAGTACCGCCGGCCACCGCCGCGCTTCAGCGGCTTGATCTGGGGAAAGCGGGTTTCCCAGAAACGCAAGACATGCTGCGGCAGATCGAGATCATCAGCCACTTCGCTGATGGTGCGGAAAGCATCCGGGCTCTTGTCCAATTGCATTTCACCGCTCCTCATGCGCCGGGCTCTCGGCCGCGCATTTCAACAATTTTTCGCAACAGCTTCGATCGTTGCGTCATTGCGGGCAAAATGCTGCACCGCTTTTGCTCAGGCGGCCGGATTGGCCGGCTTCTGCTTGGCCTTGCGGGAAATATGGGCACGCAGGATACGCTGCTTCAGGACGTTCGACGCCTTGAAGGTCATGACGCGGCGTGGGGAGATTGGAACCTCCTCGCCGGTCTTGGGATTGCGGCCTATACGCTCGTTCTTGCTGCGCACCTGAAAGGTGGCAAAGGACGAAAGCTTGACCATTTCGCCCCGCACGATCGCGTTGCAGATTTCGTCGATCACCGTTTCGACAAGCTCAGCCGATTCGGTGCGTGACAGCCCTACTTTCCGGAAGACCGATTCAGCCAAATCCGCACGCGTCACTGTCTTCCCGGCCATAGTTCTCGCCCGCCTAAATCAATGATCTTGTTGAATTCCGTAAAGACTATTGTCCTTAACGGCGACGGTCAAGCGCTTGTTGATGCGCATTTTTTGGCTCTGCCCTACCAGCGCAGCATGACAGCGCCCCAGGTGAAGCCGCCGCCCATCGCTTCGAGCATCACCAGGTCGCCCTGCTTGATGCGCCCGTCACCGGCCGCCGTTGCGAGCGCCAGGGGAATCGAGGCTGCCGAGGTGTTGCCGTGAAGATCAACCGTGATCACGACTTTCTCGGACGGGATGCCCAACTTCTTCGCCGAAGCGTCGATGATGCGCTTGTTGGCCTGGTGCGGAACCAGCCAGTCGATATCGGCGGCCGTCGTGTCCGTGGCGTGAAACGCAGCCTCGATCACATCGGTGATCATGCCGACGGCATGCTTGAATACTTCACGGCCTTCCATGCGCAAATGGCCGACGGTGCCGGTTGTGGACGGGCCGCCATCAACATAGAGCTTTTCACGATGGACGCCATCCGAGCGCAGATTGGCGGTAAGAACGCCGCGGTCCGCATTCGACCCTGCTCCTTCCGCTGCTTCCAGCACGATTGCGCCAGCGCCGTCGCCGAAGAGAACGCAGGTGGTCCGATCGTGCCAATCGAGGATGCGGGAGAACGTTTCCGCACCGATCACGAGGACGCGCTTGGCCATACCGCCGCGGATGTAGAGGTCGGCCGTCGACAGCGCGTAGATAAAGCCCGAACAGACCGCCTGCACGTCGAAGGCAAAGCCGTGGTGCATGCCCAGGCGATTCTGGATGTTCACCGCCGTCGCCGGGAACGTGTTGTCCGGCGTGGAGGTGGCACAAATGATCAGGTCGATATCGGCCGAGGTCAGGCCGGCGCGATCAAGTGCTGCCTGTGCGGCAGCCGCACCCAGCGATGCGGTGGTTTCGCCTTCACCGGCGATATAACGCTGGCGAATGCCCGTGCGCTGCACGATCCACTCATCAGACGTTTCCACCAAACCCTCAAGCTCGCCATTGGTCATCACCCGCTTCGGGAGCGACGCTCCGAAACCGCGAACAACAGAACGAATCATTATGTTTCCTACCTAGTGTTCATGCGGCTTCGGGGCCCGCTGGAGACGGGTGCCGGGCATGATATTTTTTCAAATCGTTTTCGATCTTTTGCGTCAGACCGTTGCGGGCCATGTCATAACCGACGTCGATGGCGGCTGCAAAGCCCTCAGCATCAGTGCCGCCATGGCTCTTGATGACGATGCCGTTCAGACCAAGGAATACGCCGCCATTGACCTTTCGCGGGTCCATCTTGTCGCGCAGGCGGTCAAAGGCGCCCTTGGCCAGCAGATAGCCGAGCTTGGCCACCAATGTCCTCGACATGGCCGCGCGGAGGTATTCGGCGATCTGCCGCGCGGTGCCCTCAGCCGTCTTCAAGGCGATATTGCCAGTGAAGCCTTCGGTTACCACGACATCGACCGTGCCCTTGCCGAGATCGTCACCTTCGACGAAGCCGAAATAATCAATCGTGTCGAGCCCAGCCTCTCGGATCAGGCGACCGGCCTCCTTGACCTCTTCCTGTCCCTTGATCTCCTCGACGCCGACATTCAGCAGACCGACCAAGGGACGCTCGATTTCGAACAATGCGCGCGCCATGGCGCCACCCATAAGGGCGAAATCAAGCAATTGCTGGGCATCCGCTCCAATCGTCGCACCGACATCCAGGACGATGCTTTCGCCGGAGAGCGTCGGCCAGATTGCCGCGATGGCCGGACGCTCGATGGTCGCCATCGTGCGCAGGCAGAACTTGGCCATGGCCATCAGGGCACCGGTATTGCCGGCCGAGACGACCACATCGGCCTGCCCGGTCTTCACCGCCTCGATCGAGCGCCACATGCTGGAGATGTAGCGGCCGCGACGCAGCGCCTGGCTGGGCTTCTCGTCCATGCCGACGGAGACTTCGCAGTGGTGAAAGACCGATTTTGCCTGCAGCTTTGGGTACTGGGCCAAAATCGGCAAACACCGTTCCTGTTGCCCGTACAGGATGAAGGTAACGTCCGGGTGACGATCAAGCGCCTTGGCAGCGCCGG
>ERZ1034401.77-NODE-77-length-31004-cov-3.733142_pt1 | contig 31004 bp, 37 predicted proteins | sample MGYA00520601_ERZ1034401 | MGnify/ENA primary metagenome ERZ1034401 (study PRJEB33736, sample SAMEA104288476) | Azolla filiculoides | biome: Urban; feature: water surface; material: ditch water | place: Netherlands | collected 2014 ... | reverse complement strand
CGCCTGTCGGCACCTTCTCCCCGTAGACGGGGAGAAGGACGATTAACTCTAAGGCTACCGTTCCCTCGCCCCGCTTGCAGGGAGAGGGTCAGGGTGAGGGGCAAATTCGAACGCTGAACGACGGGCGCGCAGCTACGGCCGCTGCCCGTCATGGCGACGAAACGCGGGTCAGAGCAGGCTGTCGATGAGGGCCGACATGGAGTCAACCGACATGTCCCCCGAATAGGCCTTGCCATTGATCAGGAAGGTCGGAGTGGACTGGACCCCGAATTCCTCAGCGCCGCGGTCGCGGACTGCCGACACATCACCGGCAAGCTTCGCGTTCGTCAAGCAGGCATCGAAGGTCTCCTGTGTAAAACCGCCGAGTTTCGACAATTGCAGCATGGCCGAGCGCACATCGTTGTCTGCCGGGGCCGCCCAGGTGCGCTGCTGCTTCAGGAACATCGAGACGAAAGGGAAGAACTTGTCTTCCGTCGTGCAGCGCGCCAGCATGAAGGCGGCGAGCGATGCGGTGTCCTGCGGGAAGGGGAATTCGCGCAGCACGAAATAGACCTTGCCGGTGTCGACATACTTGGTCTTGATCGGCTCAAAGGTTGTCTCATGGAAATGGGCGCAGTGCGGACAGGTCATCGACATGTATTCGATGATCTTGACCGGAGCATTCGGATCGCCGAGCGCCATTTCCTTCAGTGCACCCGGCTTCAATGCGGCTTCCATGTCGATGTCACGGTCAGCCGTCGGCATGTCGACCGCCGACGCCGTCGCGGCGCCGAAAGTCATGCCCGCAGCAGCCACGGCAATACCGCCCAGAAGACGACGCTTGGTGATCGAAAGTTCAGAAATCGACATGTCTCTTACCCGTTAGGAATGAATTGAACGTGGCCAACCGATATAACGCGAAAGGGTGGCAAACAAGGCGCTGCGGGAACCGAAATATCAAAGTTCCGTGACATTTAGGCGCGGCCACGATTAAACTTTGTCCATGTTCGTTCGAGGCGCGCGCTCAGTTGCGGCGTTCATTTGCGTTTGGCGGAAAACACGCCGGTGCCGAGCCGCTCGATGGCGCGGCGCAGGTTTTCGTTCTCTATGCCCTCCATCATGCCCTCCAGACGGCGGGCCTTTTCGCCTTCCAGCTTGCGCAGCCGGCGCGGATGGCGGCCGGCATTGGAAACCGGTTTCTGGACGATGCGGATCTGGCCAATCGCCGGATAGCCGAAGAAGCCGTTGATGCGGGCGATCAGTTCGCCCTGGGCATGAGAGAGAAACAGCGCGCGGGCGCCTTCGCAGGCAATGGTCAGCACGCCCGGGCGGTGGCCACCCTCTTCCGGCAGATCGCCCCGACGCGGCCAGGTGATCTTTTCCGGCCGGGTGCAATCGGCAAAACTGTCGCCGGCGATTTCATCCCAGGAACCGAGCAAAGCCGTATTGATGCCGGCGCGGCGGGCGAGCACCGGGTCGATAATGCCATTGGCGATCTCAGCGATCTGGGTAACACCCTTGCGTGGTGCCATGGAGAATGGGGATCCCTTCGCTTTACACCCGTGAACAGACTTGAACACGGAGGCGATTTGAACAGATATACGCCATAGACCCCCATTCCGGCAAATGAAGCGCGTGACACTGCCCAAACTTCCAAAGATACAAGCAACCGCCGAGACCTTGCTCGGCTGGTATGATCGCCATCACCGCGAATTGCCGTGGCGCATTTCGCCAGCGATGGCCAAGCGCGGCGTTTTGCCCAATCCCTACCATATATGGATGTCGGAGGTGATGCTGCAGCAGACGACGGTCGCTGCGGTGAAGGCCTATTTCGCCAAGTTCGTCGACCGCTGGCCGAAGGTCGAGGACCTTGCCCATGCGCCGACGGAGGATGTGATGGCCGCCTGGGCGGGGCTCGGCTATTATGCCCGGGCGCGCAACCTGAAGAAATGCGCCGAAGCCGTCGCCTTCGAACATGGCGGCGTGTTTCCCGGCACCGAAGAAGGCCTGCGCGCCCTGCCCGGCATCGGCGACTACACGTCGGCTGCGGTCGCGGCGATCGCGTTCAACCGCCAGGCGGCGGTGATGGACGGCAATGTCGAGCGGGTCATCTCGCGGCTGTTTGCCATCGACGCACCCCTGCCCGGCTCCAAGCCGCAGATGAAAGCGCGCGTCGCCGAGATGACGCCAGCCGACAGGCCCGGCGATTTTGCCCAGGCGATGATGGATCTTGGCGCGACGATCTGCACGCCGAAACGGCCGACCTGTGCGCTCTGTCCGTTCAACACCGCCTGTCTGGCGCTCGCCACCGACGAGCCGGAACGGTTTCCGGTCAAGGCGGCGAAGAAGGAAAAACCGGTGCGGCTGGGGGCTGCTTTCATCGCGGTCGATCGCGATGGCCGGCTGCTGCTGCGCAAGCGTATCGACAGCGGCCTGCTCGGCGGCATGACGGAGGTCCCTACCACCGCATGGACGTCGCGCATCGACGGCGAGACCGGAATCGACGCCGCCCCCTTCCCCGCCGACTGGCAGGCAGCGGGCAGCATCGCCCATGTCTTCACCCATTTCGAACTCCGCCTTTCGATCTTCCGGGTCGGGCCGATCGAAGTACCGCCGGGCGATCACGGTTTCTGGGTGCCCGTCACCGAACTTGATGGACAAGCGCTGCCAACTGTCATGAAAAAAGCAATTGCCGCCGCTATTCCGACCGCCTTTGCCAACACCAAGGAATAAAACATGCCTGCTGAAATCCGCCATATCGTGTTCGACATCGGCAAGGTGCTGATCCATTACGATCCGAACCTGCCCTATTCGCGCATCATCCCGGATGCCGACGAACGCCAGTGGTTTTTCGCCAATGTCTGCACCCATGACTGGAACCTCGAGCAGGATCGCGGCCGCGACTGGAACGAGGCCGAAGCACTGCTGATCACGCAGTATCCGGAACGGGAAGCACAGATCCGCGCCTTTCGCCAGCATTGGGCCGAAATGGTGCCGCATGCCTATGACGACAGCGTCGCGATCATGACTGGGCTGATCGATGCGGGCCGCGACGTCACCATGCTGACCAACTTCGCCGCCGACACATTCACGGAGGCGCGCAAGATGTATCCGTTCCTCAACATCCCGCGCGGCGTCACTGTGTCCGGCGAGATCGGCCTGATCAAGCCGGATGTGGCGATCTACGACAAGCATGCGCGCGATTTCGGGCTTGATCCCGCCCAGACGATCTTCATCGACGACAGCTATGCGAATGTCGAAGGCGCACGTGCGGCCGGATGGCAGGCGGTGCATTTTACCGGTGCAGATCAGCTGAAAAACGATCTTTCATCCCACGGGATCAAGGTCTGATCCGTTGAAGGGATCCTGGCGCGGGTGAAGTTGGCGGACCTCAACCCGCGCCAGTTCGACCGCAAGCGGTCGAATCCTTGAAGATGCGACAATGTTTGCCATCATCCCCATGTTTCGATCCCTTGGATATGTGGACCGGCTTGTCCGAAGCTGGCGCGCGAGCAAAGATGGGTGCGGAAGACATTCGGCGTTTTAGACCGATGCCTCGCCCTGCCGTTCATACTCCGGAGACTGCATGACCTTCGACCCCGTGACTGCCGCCCAGCGTTTTCATCACGCCATCAACGATCTCGACTTTGCGGTCATCGACGATTTCTTTGCCGACGATGCCGTCTATGGCTCGATCAAGGTCGGCCAGCTGAGCGGCAAGGCCGAGATCATGGCGGCATTTCGCCGTTATTTCGATACCTATCCGGACCAGGTGGCGGTCGATGAACTGACGGAAGCGGTGTCGCCGATGTCCGCGCGCGCCGTCTGGCGGCTGAAGGCAACCCATGCCGAGACCGGCGAGCCGCTGGTGCGCTTCGGCGAAGAGACGATCACCTTCAACGACGACGGCAGGATCGTTTCGGTCGATGTGACCGACTACAAGGTCTGACCGGTCGGGCTGCGGCCGCGCGATCACGGAGCCTGCAAAACAAAAGACGCCCGGTGCGCGAACACCGGGCGTCAGGCTCTCCCCGGCAGGACTAGAGGTACAAAACCGCCCGGGAAAGTTCGTCATAAAACCAAGCCGGATGGATCGTTAGTCCAGCTTGGCCATGCCATTGCGGATGACCGTGCGCAATTCGTCGATCGGGCGCAGGGTCGATCCCTCTTCATAGTGCCAGAAGGTCCAGCCGTTACAGGCATCAAGGCTCTGAACCTTGGCGCCGAGACGATGGATGGAGCCGGCCTCACCACCTGACACCAGCGTACCATCGGCACGAATGATGGCAGAATGCCGGCGCTTGATGTCGAACAGAACCTGGCCGGGCTTGACCAGGCCACTCTCGACCAGCGTGTTGAACGCAACGCGGGGTTCGGCCTTCTTGCCGGTCAGCACGGTCAGTTCGGTCTTGCCAAGCGGTTCGACGGCGGCAATGCGGGCAGAGGCCGCGTCGATATAATCCTGCTCGCGCTCGATGCCGACGAAATGACGGCCGAGGCGCTTGGCGACGGCACCGGTCGTGCCGGAGCCGAAGAACGGGTCGAGCACGATATCGCCGGGCTTGGTCGAGGCCATGATGATGCGGGCGAGCAAAGCTTCCGGCTTCTGGGTCGGATGGACCTTCTTGCCGTCATCGCCCTTCAGACGTTCGCCACCCGAGCAGATCGGAAACAGCCAGTCCGAGCGCATCTGCACGTCGTCGTTCGACGCCTTCAGCGCATCGTAATTGAACGTATAGCCCTTGGCCTTTGGATCGGGCGAGGCCCAGATCATCGTTTCATGGGCGTTCTGGAACCGGCGGCCCTTGAAGTTGGGCATCGGATTGGTCTTGCGCCAGACGATGTCGTTGAGGATCCAGAAATTCAGGTCCTGCAAGGTCGCGCCGACGCGGAAGATGTTGTGGTAGGAGCCGATGACCCAGAGGGTTCCGGTGGGCTTCAGCACGCGGCGGCAGGCCAGCAGCCAGGCGCGGGTGAAGGCGTCATAAGCGGCGAAGGAGGCGAACTGGTCCCATTCGTCGTCGCAGGCATCGACGACACTCTGGTCGGGCCGGTGCAGAGCACCACCAAGCTGCAGGTTGTAGGGTGGGTCAGCGAAGATCACATCGACGGATTTGTCGGGAAGGGCTTCGAGGGCGGAAACGCAATCGCCCTTGATGATGCTGTCGACCCAGGACAACGGGTCCGAAGAACGGCGGAGTTCGGCAAGCGGGAATACAGAGGCCATCGGTTACTCACTCTTACGCTGACGCAGCACGGGAATAGAGGCCTATGGTTACTGATCTTGGTTACCGAAGAGTGAAGGATTTGGTAAAAAATGTGCAGAGTCAGGGGGAAGCGTGGCAGGATGGTGGTGGATATGGTGAATCGGGCCGGTGCGGAGAGCCATAACGGGACAGCGGCTGACCATCGTTGAGCGCATGCAGCAAGGTCTCTTTCTGTTGTCCGAGTTAGCAAAAACTGATAACATTTGAGCCAAGAAAGGCACTGCCATGCCATCAAGCTACAACATCGGCCCCCGCTACGAAAATCTGGTCCGCGAACTCGTCGAGAGTGGACGCTACACCAGCGCCAGCGAAGTTATGCGCGACAGTCTGCGACTTCTGGAACAGCGGGAAGAGAGTCGAAAGCTGGAATTGGCCCGCCTTAAGAAAGCCTATGATGAAGGCATGGCGAGCGGTGCAGGCCGAGACGTTTCTGCCGACGCGCTTTTGGCGGAGTTGAAAGCAGACGCAAGCTCCAATGGCTAAGTATATCCTCAGCCCGCGCGCCGAGGACGATCTGCGTGCCATTTGGCGCAACGATAGCACAGGACAACGAGATAGCTGCCGATGGCCTCCTACGGCGCATCCTGAGCAAAGCGGAACTTGCGGCTGAGCACCCCCATATCGGCGCGCGGCGCCCCGAACTGAGCCCAACGGCGCGACTACTTATCGAAGGACGCTACATCGCGATTTACGAGCCTATGCCCTACGGCATATTTGTCGTCGCTATCGTCTACGGACAGCGCGACATGGACAACTGGCTGGATTGACAAGCCAGAGTGCCGCTCGCACTCGCCAAAACGAAAAACGTGCGAATGTTATCGATCCTCCTCAGTCCCGCTCCGCGTCAAACGCCTTGACCGCCGCCTTCTTTGCCTGCGCTCGCCAGGTGCGGGCGATATTGGCGCGGACCCATTCAAGATCAACGCTGTCGGGACGCGCGAGCACCAGGGCATGGGGGCGGTGATGGTCGGTGGTGAAGAAGGTTTCGGGCTCCATCTCTATCAGGTGGTCGCGTTCCTCGAAGGGGACCTTGAAGACCGGGCAGTCATGGGTCGGGTTCCAGAACAGAATTGCCTTGTTGTTGACCTTGAAGGATACCGCGCCCCAGGAGCGGGTCTCCTCGGTTTCGGGAAAGGCCAGGATGATCCTGCGCAGATCGTCAATTGTCAGCATGTTGCGTTCCTCCCGCCGGCAGTCTGCCAGAGGCGCGTGCCTTCGTCACGTCTGGCAGCGACCATGCAGGCGCGTGGGCTCATCGGTTGCGGCCATCGCGATGCGGGCATTGACATAACCGTCGGCGGCAACCGTGTCGCACAGGCCGGACCATTCGCAGCCCGAGCAGGCGGCGCGAATATCGCCTTCGGCGAACGTCCGGCGCAGATGCAGAAGCAGCGAGGCGCTTGGCCTGAGCCGGGTACCGCCCGTCACCGGCATGGCCAGAAGCGCGCCCACAGCCTCGGCCGCCCTCCGGTCGCGCTCGATCACGCCGTCGCCAAGGCAATGGGGTTGCGCGCCGCAGAGAAGCGGCGCGCAGATGTCGTCAGGCCCATCGACGATTTCGATCTCCTCACCCGCCGACAAACGGGCGGCGATCGCCTCGTAATTGTCAACGAACGCTGGCGAGTAACCCTTGCCGACATAGGTCAGCATGCAGAGCAGATGATGGGCGCGAAGCCTGACCGTCATGACCCGTTCAGATATCGATGCTACGCGACGCGCGGCGGCCGAGCGCCATAAGGACGGCGGCTGCGAGCGCGGATTTCAGCACGGCGCCGAGGATGAAGGGGGTCACGCCGAGCGCGAGGCCCTTTTCCAGCCCGATCAGCCAGGAGAGCCAGGCGCCGCCGATGGCAAGGCACAGGATGTTGGCGATGAGATGGGCCGAAAAGCTCAAGACCACGCACTCGCCGGTCCAGCCTTTTTCAGCCAGAATGCCGGCAAGGGCGGCGATCAGCGGAAAAGAAACGAGGTAACCCGCCGTCGGGCCGACAAACGGGGCGAGGCCCGCGCCGCCATTGGCAAGAACCGGCAGACCGATCATCGCTTCGCCCAGCCAGGCGAGCACCGTCAGGGCGCCGAGCCGCCAGCCGTAAAGCACGCCGATCATGGTGATGGCGAAGGTCTGCATAGTGATCGGAACCGGGACCATGGGTACGCTGATTTGCGAGGCGAGCGCGAGAACGCCGGTGCCGATCAGCAGAAGCACGGCCTGGATGGCGAGAGAGCGGTGCCCGATACCGAGCGGATCGAAGCGATGGGCAGGCGCCGAAGGCATGTAGGTCATCAACATCTCCATTTTATAGATAATTTTCTCCACAAAGAATCTTTTATCTATAATTCTGAGATTCAACAAGAGCGCGAGCGCAGATCCCGGCACCGCAGCGATGAAAACCGCAGCGGATGCCACCGTGACGACTGGAAACGCTTGCCAAATTGCCGTGCAGAATCAGAGCGAACGGAACCGTCGCGCCAAAACCGTCCACAGATGGTGATTTTTTATCTATAATTTTGAAACTCAGCCGACGATGGCGAAACCTTCGTCGTCGCGGGCGCCTGACTGCGGCATCGGCGCACGGCCAATCCATTGCACGTGGCGCTCCAGGATACGGCATGCCTCGCTGGCATCACCGTCACGCAGGGCACCCAGAATGGCGCGGTGGTCGTGGTCGGTGCGCGCCTCCCAGGCGGCGCGCCAGGCAATGAACAGAAAACGGGCGCTGACGGCGTGCAGGTCGTCGATGACGGTCAGCAAGCGCGGCATGTCGCAGGTAGAGACGATCAGCCGGTGGAAGCGGCGATTGGCCTCCTCCCAACTGCGCACATCCTTGGCATTGTCGGCGTCACTTGCGGCCTGCTCGGCGGCATCGAGCACGTCCGTCGTCAGGTTGGGCGCGGCATGGCGCAGCGCCAGAACCTCCAGCGCCGCACGCATTTCTGCCACTTCGCGGACCTGCTTCAGGTCGAACGACGCGACGCGCACGCCGCGGCGCGGAATGGAGACCACGAGCCCTTGTGCCTCCAGCCGTCGAAAGGCTTCGCGCACGGGCACGTGGCTGGCGCCGAATTCCTCGGCGATATGATCCTGGCCGAGACGCGAGCCGGGGATCAGTTCGCCATGGATGATGCGCTCCGCCAGGGCGCGGCTGATGCGGCTTGCAAGAGTATCGTCCCGATCCTTTTCCATGTCTCCTGCATAGTCAGCCGCTTAGCACTTGTCGAGCATGGGAAAGGCCGGCCGCGCGTCCACACAGCGCCGACGCTGCAAGTCTGCGGCCTAAGCCGTTAACAGCGCCCATCAACCTCACACGTCAGGCACCCATGGTATCAGCCATGCAGCGCTCGACTGTCGGCCGGCGCCTCGTCGCGCGCCTCCAGACCGTAGTCGCGCAGCACATGGGCGACGCGCAGGCGGTAGTCGGCAAAGACACCGCCCCTGCCCGCCGATTGCGCCGCGCGATGCGCGTCCGTCTCGCGCCAGCGGCGGACCGCCTCCTCATCGCGCCAGAAGGACAAAGACAGAAGCTTGCCGCGCAGGGTCAGGCTCTCGAAACGCTCGACGGAAATGAAGCCGTCGATCTTTTCGAGCTTGCAGCGCAGGTCGCCGGCGAGATCGAGATAGCGGTGGCGCTCGCCGAGAAACGGCGTCACCTCGAAAATCACGGCGATCATGGCTGCACCCGATCGGACGGCAGGTCGGAGACATTTTTCAAGAAGAGGCGGTCCTCCATGAGGATGAAACGCTCCCTTGCTGCAAAATCATAATTGGCCCTGCCGAGCGGGTCAGCGGCAAGCTTCTTGCGATAGGCCTCGTAGGCTGCCAGATCGTTGACATTGTAGATGCCGTAGGCGGTGGTGGCCGAGCCTTCATGCGGGCCGTAATAGCCGACAAGATCGGCGCCGCAGCGCGGGATCGCCTCGCCCCAATTGCGGGCGTAAGTGGCAAAGGCATCGCGGGCAAACGGATCGATCTGGTAGCGGATGATGCAGGTGATCATGGGCAGTCCTCTTGTTTCGGGAGGCCCGGTGTGACACGGCGCGATGGCTGCTTGCTTCGTTCGGGATCGAAGTATCAACCCTGAAACATCCGACACCACAGTTCGACCTGGATCGAAGCATCTGCTACAGCGGCAAGCTAGAAAACCATGGCGGACGCCGTTGGCACGGCGCCGGACAGAGACCCTGAAACAGAGATCAAGATCATGGCTGAAGGTCCAGACATTGCCCGCATCGGATCGCTGATCGGCGACCCCGCCCGTGCCAACATGCTGCTCGCCCTTCTGGGCGGCCAGGCGCTGACGGCAACCGAACTGGCGGGTGCCGCCGGCGTCACGCTGCAGACGGCCAGTTCACATCTCTCCAAGCTTGAAGACGGCGGCCTGCTCACGTTGCGCAAGCAGGGGCGCCATCGATATTTCGCACTGGCCGATGCCACCGTCGGCACGATGATCGAAAACCTGATGGGCTTTGCCGCGAGCCGGGGCCATCTGCGCCACCGGATCGGGCCGAAGGAGCCGGCGCTGCGCAAGGCGCGGATCTGCTACGACCACCTGGCCGGCGACTATGGCGTGCGCATGCTCGACAGTCTCGTGGCCCAGGGCGCAATCGAGGTCGAAGGCGACGCGCTGCGGGTCACTGCGTCCGGCGAACACCTGCTTGGGCAGTACGGCATCGAACTTGCGCCGATGCGGGCGCTGCGCCGGCCGCTGTGCCGTTCCTGTCTCGACTGGAGCGAGCGACGCGCGCACATGGCCGGCAGCCTTGGCAAGGCGCTGCTTTCGCATTTCGTCGATCCGGGCCATGCCCGCAGGATCGAGGGCAGCCGGATCATCCAGTTTTCGCCGGAAGGCGACCGGCGGTTCCAGCAAATGTTTCCCATCGTGGATTGAACCAAACGAGGCGATACGGCCAACGCAACGGGCTCCATGCCCCTTTGCGCGACAGCGACACCGTCCTAGACGGAACCGTATCGATCGCCCTCTTGCAAAGAAACCGTCCATCCGGTATCTTTAAGGCAAGTACCGCTTCTCTGAGAGATCCGCCATGAACCCGTCCCTGCTCGTCTACGGCTCCCTTGCCGCCGCCATCGTCCTGGAAGTGATCGGCACGACCTTCCTGCAGAAATCGGAGCAGTTCAGCAAACTGGTGCCGACCGCGGCCATGGTGCTGTTCTACGTCGCCTCCTTCTATCTCCTGTCGCAGGCCTTGAAGGGACTGCCGCTCGGCATCGCCTATGCCATGTGGAGCGGGCTCGGCATCGTGCTGACGGCGGCCGTCGGCCTGCTGGTTTTCAAGCAGTCGCTGGACATGCCGGCACTGGTGGGAATGGGGCTGATCATTGCCGGCGTAGTGGTGATGAACCTGTTTTCCAACTCGGTCTCGCACTAGGATGGCAGAGGCCCACCATCGCAAGAAGCAGCCGGAACAGGTGCGGCGCGCCCTGCTCGATTGCGTTGCGGCCATTGCTACGGAACAGGGGCTTGGCGCACTGACCATCCAGGCGGTTGCGGACCGTGCCGGCGTGACGAAAGGCGGGCTGCTGCATCATTTCGACAGCAAGCAGGCGCTGATCGAAGCGGTGTTTGCCGATCTGCTGGAAAAGCTCGATCGGCAGATAGACATCGCGATCGATGCCGACCCGCAACCGACAGGCAGCTTTACCCGCGCCTATATTCGCGCCTGCTTCGCAGACCGGACCCAGGGCAGGCAAAGCCTCTGGGCCGCACTTTCCGTCGCCACCATTTCCGAGCCCGCACTGCGGGCGATCTGGTCGGGTTGGCTGGACGGCCGCCTGGCGCGCCACCGCGACACCGACAACATGCCGACGCTGACGATAGCAAGGCTTGCCGCCGATGGCGTATGGCTCGCCGACATGCTGGAAAAAGAGGCCGGATTGAAGCGCTATCCACAGGAACTGGAGGCGCAGCTGCTGGCCATTGCTTCTGTTTCGACAAAGACTGGCTGACAGACGCAGAGTGATAGACGCAGGTGGTTAGCAGCCATGCGTGCGGTGCGGATTGTCCTTGCGATCTTATTCGTGTAGTCAGGCCGCCTCCCTGACGACAAACGGATTTCCCCACATGAGCGGTTTCGACCTCATCCTCTTCGACTGCGACGGCGTGCTGGTCGATTCCGAAATCATCGCCGCCAAGGTCGAATCGAAGCTTCTGACCGAAGCAGGCTATCCGATCTCCACCGAAGAGATGGGCGAACGCTTTTCCGGCATGACCTGGAAGAATATCCTCCTGTCGATCGAGAAGGAGATCGATATCCCGCTGTCGGCCAGCCTGATCGACAAGTCGGAAGAACTGCTCGACCAGCGGCTTGCCCGCGAGGTCAAGGCGATCGAGGGGGTTGCCTTTGCGCTGGCACGGCTGAAAGGCCCGCGCTGCATCTGCTCCAATTCGTCCTCGGCGCGGCTCGACATGATGCTCGGCAAGGTCGGGCTCAAGGAGCATTTCGCCCCGCATATCTATTCCGCCAAGGATCTCGGCGCTGACCGTGTCAAGCCGAAGCCGGACATCTTCCTGCATGGCGCAGCCCAGTTCGGCGTTGCGCCGGGCCGTTGCGTGGTGATCGAGGATTCGGTGCATGGCGTGCATGCGGCGCGCGAAGCCGGCATGCGGGTGATCGGCTTTACCGGCGCTTCGCATACCTATCCTTCGCATGCCGACCGGCTGACCGATGCCGGCGCGGAAACGGTGATCGCGCGCATGGTCGACCTGCCGGCGGTGATTGCCGCGATGGAGAACTGGGTCGGCGCTGTCTGAGGCGCCGCTCGGCACAGGCAAATCAGCTCTTCGCGACGGGCTCGTCAAATCCGTAACGTGAGATCCGGGTGGTCAGATTCGTATGGTCAGCGCGCCTGGCTGTATTTCGGCAATGAACCCGCCCTCGACGAGGGTCTCGCCATCGACTTCCACCGGAAAGCGCTTCGGCACGAGCGGCTGGATCTCGACCTTGCGGCCGCGATGAAAGCTCAGTTTCGGATGTCCGATATGACTTGCCGAATATAGCCTGCCGAGCAGGTCGAGCAGTCCCAGAACCGAATCCTGGCGCATGACGGCGACATCAAACAGGCCATCGGAGAGATCCGCCTGCGGCACACAATGCATGCCGCCGCCGAACCAGCCACCATTGGCGATCGCAGCAATGGCCAGCGGTCCTTCATAGATCAGCGTCCCGTCGATCCGGACGGTAAACATATAGGGACGGAAATTCAGGATCGCGCGGATCGAATGATAGAGAAAGCGGGCCGGGCCGCCGAGAAGCTTGCGCTTGCCCGGCGCGTTGACCGCCTCGACGATCTCGCCTGAAATGCCGACGCTGGTGATATTGGCAAAGTAGCGCGACACGGTTTCGCCACTGGCGGCTTTGCTTACGATGCGGCCGGCATCGATGCGACGGCTGGAGGCATTGGCAATGCGCTCGGCAAGGGCTGCCGGATCCTTGGGCAGGACGAAGTTGCGGACAAAATCGCAGCCGGTGCCAAGCGGCATCAGCGAAATCGCCGTCTGCGGTCGTGTCGATTTCAGCACGCCATCGACCACTTCGTTGATCGTGCCGTCGCCGCCCGCCGCGATAATGAGATCATAACCTGCGTCGGCAAGTTCGGCGGCCAGACGGTTGACGTCACCGGGGAAACGGCTCTCGTGGATGTCGATACCCGGGAAGCGCCCGACAAAGGCATCGCGGGCCGGGTTCCAGAATTTGCTATTCTTTCCGCCGCCCGCAGCCGGATTTCTGATGATGGCGATTTTCACGCGGCCTTATCCCCCTGCCCTGACCAGTCTTGCCTTGGCCGGAGAAAACCGGCTCGACAAATCCCGGGCGCGCCTTCCGATGAAGACGCGCTCCTTAGCGGGGATGACACTATGCCAGCAGGGGTTACTTTTTCTTCTTGTCTTCGAAACCGACATAGACGCGGGTCGCGCCGGATACGTCGCCCGGCACGGTGACTTCGTTGCTGAAGACGAATTGCGTCGGCTGGTTCACGTCGGCCATCGTCACCGGATACTGCACGACTTGCGAGCTGACTTCATTGTCGCCATCGAGCACGGTGACGCGGATCGGCAGAGTGAATGTGCCGGCCTTGCCCTGCGGCCCGGCAACAAGGCGGCCCTGCAAGACGGCGGTGATGGTCAGCGTGGTGTCGGTGCGGGCGCAGGCACGCGTGCTGTCGGCGAGCGACGCCTGGTAGACAACCTGCTGCGGATCGTCCTGCTTGCCGCCGGCATAGCTGCGATGATAGGCCGTGCCGTCACGCAGGACGACGGCCGGGCAGAATCCCTGGACGACGGCGCCGGCTTCGGCTGTGGTCGTGACAGGAACCCTGGTGTAACGCGTGGCCGGGTCTCCGGTGCCCTGCATAGGGTCAGGCTTGCCCACCAGGACAAAATCGCCACCTGGATTGCCGGAGTTGCACCCGGCAAGAAGCATCATAAGCGAAACGGCCACTACACCGCGCGACACCAATACAGACACGAGACTCTACCTTCCGCATGCTCGGCTCAAAGAGCCGCAAAACTGTCGAACTTGAGGCTTTTCAGCGCCCTTGCGGATGGTCTATACCAGCGGCGCGGACAAAAATCGATTGGGTAGCCAGCGTTTTGATTCAAATTTCACCTCACCTGCAATGCCCATCATTCCGGATGGGGAGCCTCGATCTGCGTGTGGCTGCCGGGCTTGCGAAATTGAGCCGCCAAGTCTGGCGCAAAATGGCAAACCTCTTTATCGAAAACGCCATAGTCTCCGGGGCAAGCACTCCCCGCTTCTACTGATCAAGGATAATGCTCGTGGAATATATCTCGACCCGCGGAGAGGCGGAAAGCCTCGGTTTCTGTGACGCATTGCTGGCTGGCCTTGCCCGCGACGGCGGCCTCTATGTGCCGCGTACCTTTCCGCAGATGTCGAAGAAAGCCATCCGTGGCTTGCGCGGCAAGAGCTATCAAGACGTTGCCTTCGAGGTTCTTTCGCCGTTTGTCGACGGCGAGATCGATCCGGACGTGTTCCGCAAGATGATCGACGAGGCCTATGCCACGTTCCGCCATCCGGCCGTCGCACCTCTGGTACAGACCGGCCCGAACTCTTACGTGCTGGAACTCTTCCACGGCACGACGCTCGCCTTCAAGGACGTGGCGATGCAATTGATCGCACGCCTGATGGACCATGTGCTGGAGAAGCGCGGCGAACGGGCCACCATCGTCGGCGCGACCTCGGGCGACACGGGGGGGGCGGCGATCGACGCCTTTGCGGGACGGTCGCGCACCGACATTTTCATCCTCTTCCCGCATGGCAAGGTGTCGCCGGTGCAGCAGCGCCAGATGACCTCGTCGACCGCCGACAATGTGCGCGCCATTGCCGTCGAGGGCAATTTCGACGACTGCCAGAACCTCGTCAAAGCCATGTTCAACGACATCACCTTTCGCGACCGGATCAAACTCTCGGGCGTCAACTCGATCAACTGGGCGCGCATCATGGCGCAGGTGGTCTACTATTTCACCGCCGCCATCTCGCTCGGTGCGCCGGACCGCAAGATCTCGTTCACCGTGCCGACCGGAAACTTCGGCGACATCTTCGCCGGCTATGTCGCCAAGAAGATGGGATTGCCGATCGACAAGCTGGTCATCGCCACCAATGACAACGATATCCTAGCGCGCACGATGAAGACCGGTCGCTATGAGATGAAGGGCGTTTCGGCGACGACTTCGCCGTCGATGGACATCCAGATCTCGTCGAATTTCGAACGTCTGCTGTTTGAAGCTTACGGACGCGACGCCGCCTCGATCCGTTCCGCGATGGAAAGCCTGAAGCAATCCGGCGCGTTCGAAATCAAGGACGAGGCGCTGAAATTCATCCGCAAGGACTTCCGCGCCGGGCGTGCGACGCAGAAGGAAGTTGCCAAGACAATCAAGGCGGTACTGGACGATACCGGCTATCTTCTCGACCCGCATACGGCCGTTGGCGTGCATGTGGCGAAGAAGTTTGAAAAGCCGCAAAGCCCGATGGTGGTGCTAGCAACCGCCCATCCGGCGAAGTTCCCGGCTGCAGTAAAATCAGCATCCGGTATTGACCCCGCGCTTCCATCGTGGCTTGCTGATCTGATGGACAGGGAGGAGCGTTTCGATATCCTGCCCGCGGAACTTAAAGCCGTCGAAAGCTTTGTCGGCTTACATGCCCGGGCGGATAAATAAGAAACGCAGAAAGACGGACCATGAATGTTGAGTGCACCCGGCTGCCTTCGGGGTTGACGGTCGTAACAGAGAATATGCCGCATCTCGAAAGCGTGGCGCTCGGAACCTGGATCAAGTCCGGTTCACGCAACGAGACGGAGGCCGAACACGGTATCGCGCATCTTCTCGAGCACATGGCATTCAAGGGCACGAGCCGACGCGGCGCCCGGCAGATCGCCGAGGAAATCGAGAATGTCGGCGGCGAACTGAACGCCGCCACCTCCACCGAAACCACCTCCTACTACGCCCGCGTGCTGAAGGACGATGTGCCGCTGGCCGTCGATATTCTCGCCGACATCCTGACGGAATCCGTCTTCGACGAGGAAGAACTGGCACGCGAAAAGCATGTCATCCTGCAGGAAATCGGTGCTGCCGACGACACACCTGACGATGTCGTGTTCGATCGCTTTTCCGAACGCGCCTTCCAGAACCAGACTCTTGGCCGCAGCATTCTCGGCACGCCGGAATCGGTACTGTCGTTTTCCAGCGACGAGATCCGCGGCTATCTTTCGCGCAATTACACCACGGACCGGATGTTCGTCGTGGCGGCCGGTGCTGTCGATCACGACGCATTCGTCAAGCAGGTCGAACAGCGTTTCGCCGGCCTGCCGACCCAGCCATCGGCTGCGCCGGTGATGGATGTCGCGCATTATACCGGTGGCGAGGCGCGCGAGGAGCGTGACCTGATGGATACGCAGGTGCTGCTCGGCTTCGAAGGCAAGGCCTATCACATGCGCGACTTCTACTGTTCGCAGATTCTGGCCAATATCCTCGGCGGCGGCATGTCTTCGCGGCTATTCCAGGAAGTGCGCGAGATCCGCGGCCTGTGCTATTCGGTCTATGCTTTCCATTGGGGTTTTTCCGACACCGGCATCTTCGGCATCCATGCCGCGACTGGCGGCGACAACCTGCCGGAACTGGTGCCTGTCATCATCGACGAATTGCGCAAGGCGTCGCAATCGATCGATCAGCAGGAAATCGAGCGTTCGCGGGCGCAGATCCGGGCCCAGCTGCTGATGGGCCAGGAAAGCCCTGCTGCCCGTGCCGGACAGATTGCCCGCCAGATGATGCTCTATGGCCGGACCATTCCGAACGCAGAAATGATGGAACGGCTTGCCGGCATCACGACGCAGCGGCTGACCGATCTTGCCGGTCGCCTATTCTTCGACACGGCACCGACGCTTTCGGCGATCGGCCCGGTCGAGCAGTTGGTGTCGCTGGACGAAATCGCCGGCGCACTGTCCTCACGCAACACCGCCTCGCTGAAGGCGGCGGGCTGAAACGAGCACGAAACTTGATCTGCCGGCGGTATTGAACCGCCGGCGCTTTGTTTTTGGGGACAGCAAATGACGCGCTCGGTGTTTCGGTTTCTGTCCCGGCAGCCGGAGCCTCCGGAGCTGACCAGCGAACGGCATCTGCTGCGCCTGCCCCGCTACCGCGACTTCGACCAGTGGCATGAAATCCGCCGCGACAGCCGCGCCTTCCTGCAGCCTTGGGAGCCGAGCTGGCGCTCGGACGAGCTGACCGAACGGTCCTTCCGGCAGCGGGTAATCCGCAATGAACAGGAATTCCACTCCGGGCTGGCTGTGCCGTTCCTGCTGTTTTCCCGCGATGACGAAACCCTGATCGGCGGACTAACGATCGGCCTGATCCGCCGGGGTGCAGCACAAAGCTGCATGATCGGATACTGGATGGGCGAGCGTCATGCGGGAAAAGGCCATATGTTTGCCGCACTTCAATTGGCTATTCCCTACATCTTCGGGCCTCTTGAGTTGCACCGAATTGAAGCAGCCTGTATTCCGGACAATGTCAGCAGCATACGGCTACTCGAAAAATCGGGATTTGAGCGAGAAGGTCTCTTGCGCGAATATCTGAAAATCAACGGACAGTGGCGCGATCACATGCTGTTTTCCAAAATAAGAGACCAGAAGACACGGAACGGCAAAGCAGCTTCATGACGCGTTTCTGGAATAACACCCCGAAGGCCGGCCGTTCGCAGTTGCCGGTCCTCGTCACTCTGTTGCTTGCATCCCTGTTTGCATCGCTATTTGCCCCCCTGGCCCATGCCGTCGAACCCGTGAAGATTGCCCGCGACGACAATGCGCTCGACCTGACCGCAACGACGGAAATCTATACCAACCAGGGCGAGGCCTTCCAGGTTTCGACGGCTGCCGGCACCGACGGCATCCGCCGGCGCATCGAGGTCCGCTCCAGCACGCCAGAGCATCAAGGCGACTGGGCGGTGTTTGCGCTTGCCAATGTCTCGGAGGAACAGCTTGAGCGCGTCATCGTCGCGCCGCATTTCCGTCTGGCCGGCTCGCGGATGTTCTGGCCGGATCTCGGCTCGCAACGCATCCTGGCGATCACGCCGTCGGAAGGCTTCGCGCTCGACCGCGTGGCGAGCCCCGATGCCGACGTCTTTCGCATCACGCTCAATCCGGGCGCCGTGATCACCTTCGTCGCCGAGCTTGCAACACCGAACCTGCCGCAGATTTATCTGTGGGAACCGGACGCCTATAAGGACACGGTCAACGCGTTCACGCTCTACCGCGGTATCGTGCTCGGCATTGCCGGCCTCCTGGCCGTGTTCCTGACCATCCTGTTCGTGGTCAAGGGAACGTCGATGCTGCCGGCAGCGGCGGCGCTGGCATGGGCAGTGCTCGCTTACATATGCGTCGATTTCGGCTTTCTCGAAAAGCTGATCAGCATCACCTCCGGCGACACGCGAATATGGCGTGCCAGCGCGGAAGTGGCGCTTGCCTCCTCGCTCGTCATCTTTCTGTTCACCTATCTCAATCTCAATCGCTGGCATGTGCATCTCGGCTATGCGACGTTTGCCTGGATCCTCGGACTTGCCTTGCTGTTCGGTGTCGCGATCTACGACCCGTCGATCGCGTCCGGCATAGCGCGTCTCTCCTTCGCGCTGACCGCGACGGCCGGGATCGGGCTGATCATCTATCTCGGTATCAACCGCTATGACCGGGCCATCCTGCTGGTGCCGACCTGGGCGCTGATCATGGTCTGGCTGTTCGGCGGCTGGCTGACGGTGACCGGCCGGCTCGACAACGACATCATCCAGCCGGCGCTGGGTGGCGGTCTGGTTCTGATCGTGCTTTTGATCGGCTTTACGGTCATGCAGCATGCCTTTGCCGGCGGCGCCTATCAGCAAGGGCTGTTTTCAGATCTGGAGCGGCAGTCTCTGGCGTTGACCGGATCCGGCGACACTGTCTGGGACTGGGATGTCGCGCGCGACCGCGTCGTCACCAGCCCCGATGTCTCGGTGCGGCTCGGGCTTTCGCCCGGCACGATGCACGGACCGGCGCGCAACTGGCTGCCACGGCTGCATCCCGACGACCGCGACCGTTTCCGCGCCACGCTCGACGTGCTGCTCGAACACCGCAAGGGGCGCCTCAGCCACGAATTCCGCATCCGCGCCGAAGATGGTCATTTCCACTGGCTGAAGATCCGCGCCCGGCCGGTGCTCGGCTCGAATGGCGAAGTGATCCGCTGCGTCGGCACGATCATCGACGTGACAGAGCAGAAGAACTCGATCGACCGCCTGCTCACCGATGCGATGCACGACAACCTGACAGGGCTTCCCAACCGCGAGGTTTTCCTCGACCGGCTGCAGAGTGTCCTGTCGCTGGCGGGCACAACGGAAACGGTGCGGCCGACGGTTCTGGCCATCGACATCGACCGTTACAAGCAGGTCAATGACAGTCTCGGCATTGCGGCCGGCGACAATATCCTGATTGCCATCACCCGCCGCCTGCGTCGCCTCTTGAAGCCGCAGGACACCCTGGCGCGGCTGTCCGGCGACGAGTTCGGCCTAATCCTGGTCTCCGAGCGCGATCCGGCCAAGGTCGCCGATTTTGCCGACGCGGTTTCCAAGGCGATCATGGTGCCGCTCAATTTCGCCAATCGCGAAATCGTGCTGACCGCCTCGATCGGCCTGGTGTCCTGGGTCGACCAGCAGGAAAGTGCGGCCAGCCTGCTGTCGGATGCGGAGCTTGCGATGTACCGGGCCAAGCGCGGCGGCGGCAACAAGGTCGAGCCGTTCCGTCCTGCTTTCCGCAGTGTCAGCACAGACCGGCTACAGCTGGAAACCGACCTGCGCCGTGCCATCGAGCGCAAGGAATTGACGATGGCCTACCAGCCGATCGTCAAGCTGGCCAATGGCGAGATCGCCGGTTTCGAAGCGCTGATGCGTTGGGATCACCCCAAGCGCGGCAGCATTCCGCCGTCGGAATTCATCCCGATCGCGGAAATGTCGGACCTGATCGAACCGCTCGGCATGTTTGCCCTGGAACGCTCGACGTCAGACCTGATGGACTGGGAGCGACAGACCGGTGAATTGCCGGTCTTCCTGTCGGTCAACCTGTCCTCGGCGCAGCTGATCTCGAGCGAAATCTACAACGACGTGCGGGCAATGCTCGCCAAGACCCAATGCGATCCGAAGCGGATCAAGCTGGAACTCACCGAATCCGTCGTGATGGAAAACCCGGAACAGGCGCGCCTGATGCTGGAAAAGCTGAAGGAAACCGGCATCAGCCTGGCACTCGACGACTTCGGCACCGGCTATTCCTCGCTGGCCTACCTGACCCGCTTCCCCTTCGACACGATCAAGCTCGACAAGGCACTGGTCTGCGACCAGTCGGAGAAACGCTCGATCCTGCTCAAATCCGTCGTCGCCATGGCGCGCGGGCTGGAGATGCAGGTAGTTGCGGAAGGTATCGAGACCGACCAGGATGCGGCAGAGCTGGCCAAGATGGGCTGCGATTTCGGCCAGAGCTTCCTGTTCGGGCCGCCGCTCGGCTCGGATTCGGTGCTGCGGCTGCTGAAGGAACGCTTTCCGCTGATGAAGCGGGCGTAGAGCCCGCTTTCTCGTCACTCGGTGATCAGCTGCGCTGGAAGGCGACGTGCAGGCCAAGCCCGACCAGCACGGCACCGCCGGCCCGTTGCAGATTGCGCTGCAGCGAGGAAATCCGCGCCAGCCGCTTTGTCACAAGGCCGGCGGCCAGGACGCAGACCACGTCGGCGAACGAGAACATCAGATTGACCACTGTTCCGAGTATGAGGAACTGCAGCCAGACGGGAAAGCCTGCCGCCGCATCGACGAATTGCGGCAGGAAGGCGAGGAAGAAGATCGCCGTCTTGGGATTGAGAACCTCGACCAGGATACTCTCGGCAAAGGCCTGCGCGGACGATTTCTTCTCGAACGCGGGAGTGGTTCCGCCGGCGGCCTGACGGCTGGCACGGAACATGCGGATGCCGAGAAAAATCAGATAGGCCGCACCGGCGAGCTTGACCGCTAGATACAGCGTCGGCACGAGATGAAACAGGATCGACAGGCCGGCGGCGGCGGCGATCACATGCACATAACAACCAATATGGATGCCCAGCGTCGCCATAAGCCCGGCGCGCCGATCCGCCGCCAGCGTGCGCGCGGCGACGTAAAGCATGGCCGGCCCCGGGATGAAGGCGAAGACCGCGGTGGTCAGCATGAAGGCAAGCAGGATATCGATCGAGGGCATGGGGCAATTCCGGCTGGATCCCGCCTTGTGGCTGGACTACCGCAACTGTGGCCTGCGTGTCCGACCGGCGCAAGCACCAATCAAACGGCCAATCTCACTCTCTTCACGCGTGACCCGCATCCATCGACAGCATGGCCGGGTTGATGCCCATCAGGGACAGCGCCCGCTCGTATTTGTTGTCGAGTGAGCGGTCGAAGATCAGCTCCTCGCTGGCCGGGCAATTGAGCCAGCCATTGTTGCCGATCTCGAGTTCAAGCTGGCCTGCGCCCCAGCCGGCGTAACCGAGCAGCATCGTGGCATGGCGCGGGCCGCGGCCGTCGGAGATGGCGCGGACGATATCGAGTGTGGCCGTCAGGGAAATATCGTCGCTGACCGGTATGCTGCTGTCGGACAGATAGTCGTCGGAATGCAGCACGAAGCCACGGCCCTGTTCAACCGGGCCGCCGCACTGGATGGGGAAATGCCGGGCATGGTCGGGCAGCATGATCGCATCATTGCGATCGATCAGTTCGAGATGCAGCAGGATGTCGGCAAAGGTCACGGTCTGCGCGCGGTTGATGATGAAGCCCATGGCTCCGGCCGACGAATGGGCGCAGATATAGACGACCGAGCGGGCGAAATTGCCGTCCGGCATTCCGGGCATCGCAATCAGGAACTGGCCGTCGAGAAAGCCGCGTTCCCGTACTCCCTTTATTGATGACAAAGCCATGCCTGCCTCCCTCAACTTGCCCATGGGCAATGGACCGGATGCGTGGTTTAAAAGGCCCTCCCCTTCAAGATGGGGCAGAAGGGCTTTGCGATCAACCGAAAATGATGACAATTTCATAACCGTGACTGGCAAGCCGCCGGGCGTTCCTCTAGAGCCGATGGCCATGATGCACGAGAGCCGCCACCTCATGAACCGTCCCCTTGTCCAGTTCACACATGGGCTGACATTCGGCCTCCTGCTTGCGCTTGCAACCATGGCGCTAACCATCGGCGACACTCAAGCGGCGAGCAGCGACTGGGCGGTCAACGAGGGTGGACGCATGCGCCTCGTCCTGCTGCCCGCCGATCCGGATGGCCGGCGCGAGGGTGCCCTGGTGATCGAGCCCAATTCCGGCTGGATCACCTACTGGAAGGAACCCGGCGATGTCGGCATTCCGCCGGCGCTGACGCTTTCACCGGGCAGTACAGCCGTGATCGAAAGCATCGGCTTTCCCGTGCCGAAAGTGCTCGACAACAGCGGCATGCGTGATGTCGGCTACGATCATGCGGTGACATTGCCGCTGGTGATTGCGGGTCTCGGCGCAGACACCGACACTCTGACTGTCAACGCCTTCATCGGCGTCTGCAAGAATATCTGCATCCCGTTCCAGGCGGACCTGACCGTCGCGTTGAGCAGCGGCGACGCGGCCGTGGCTGAGGAAGCCTCGATGATCTCGGCGGCGAGGCAGCGCCTGCCGGATGCGCCGTCCGATGATTTTGCCGTGACCCACTATGCGATGCGTTCCGACCTCAAGCAGCTAGACCTGACGCTGCGATTGCCGGTCGGAACGACGGAGCCCCAGGTTTTCGTCAGCGGACCGAGCGGTCATGTGTTTCTCGATGGCGAGGCCGAAATCCTTGGGGATGGCAAGGTGCAGGTATCGGTGCCGATCGGCAAGCTGCCGAAGACCTATACGCTGACCGGAAAACGCTGGGGTATCCTTGTGCTGGCGGCTGGGCGTGCGATGGAAACCACGCTTGCCTTTGATTGACCCGCTTCTATATTTCCACCGCGACGATGCACTGCGCCTGACGCCGGTGCGCGCCATAAAGCGAGGAGAATTTCATGACGATTGCGATTGGCGACAAGCTGCCCACGGCTACGTTCAAGGAAAAGGCGGCCGATGGCCCGGTGGAAACAACCACCGAACAGCTGTTTGCCGGCAAGAAGGTCGTTGTCTTTGCCGTGCCAGGCGCTTTCACGCCGACCTGCACGCTCAACCACCTGCCCGGCTACCTGGAAAACCGCGACCAGATTCTTGCGCGCGGCGTTGACGACATCGCCGTGATTTCCGTCAACGACTGGCATGTGATGGGCGCCTGGGCGCAACATACCGGCGGCCTTGGCAAGATCCACTTCCTGGCCGACTGGGACGCATCCTTTACCAAGGCGCTCGGCCTTGACGCGGATCTGTCCGCCGGCGCGCTCGGCGTGCGCTCAAAGCGCTATTCCATGCTGGTCGAGGATGGCGTGCTCAAGAGCCTGAATGTCGAGGAAAATCCCGGCCAGGCGACCGTCTCGTCGGCGGCCACGATGATCGAACAGCTCTGAACGACAATCAGTTCATCGTGCGAAAGGCCGGCTTTCTCGGGAAAGTCGGCCTTTCGTTTTCATGCGAGGATTTCAGGTTTCAAGATCGAAGACGAGAATGCCGGCAAGGCCGCCATCGGTCGCATGCACGATGCGCTCGCCGACCGCGACATGGGCCGGATGTTTCAGGTAATAGTCGCGCACCAGTGCGTCCTCGAAGGTGACGATGAAACCGTCATTGTAGCCGCTGCTCAGGCCCTCCGGCGAAGCGTTCGGCCCAGCCTTAACATCCAGCATTCCCGGCACGACATCCTTCAACTGGGCAATGGCCGCATAGATCGCCTTTTTCTCGGGCTCCTGGACAGCCGCCTTGAAGCGCAGGAATACGCAGTGCTGGATCATCGATATCTCCCTTGACGTGTTTTGTCGGAGCATAGGGAGAATGGGGGAAAGGGCAAGGTCACCGAGTACTGCATTTCCTTGCGCAACGGGAGCAACGCCCTCACTTCACCAGCAGCGACTTGCCGAAGGTCGAAGTCTTGAACGGCTCCATGCCGCGGCGGGCAAGCTCGTCGGCGCGTTCGTTTTCCGGGTGGCCGGCATGGCCCTTGACCCAGTGCCACTTGACCTTATGGGCCTGGTTGGCGGCATCAAGCTGTTGCCAGAGTTCGCCATTCTTCACCGGCTTCTTGTCGGCAGTCTTCCAGCCGTTCTTCTTCCAGCCGAAGATCCATTTCGAAATGCCGTCCATGACATATTTGCTGTCGGTGTGCAGATCGATCTCGCAAGGCGTTTTCAGCGCGTTCAACGCCGAAATCGCCGCCAGCAGTTCCATGCGGTTGTTGGTCGTGTCGGCTTCACCGCCGAACAATTCCTTTTCGACCTCGCCGTAGCGCAGGACGGCGCCCCAGCCGCCGGGGCCGGGATTTCCCGAGCAGGCGCCATCGGTATAGATCTCGACATGTTTCATGACAGCAGTCCATATTCGGCGGCACTGACCACCGCCCGGTGGAAGCGCAGTTTCTTCAGATATTCGAGCGGATCCTTCTTCACCACCAGCGCGCCTTCCGGCGTGGTCAGCCAGTCGTAGAGACGGGTGAGGAAAAAGCGCAGCGCCGAGCCGCGCGACAGGATCGGCAGGGCGAGGATCTCGTCATTCGAGAGCGGGCGCACCGACAGGTAGCCCTCGATCATCGCCTTGCCCTTGGTGATATTGTAGGCGCCATCCTTTTCGAAGCACCAGGCATTCAGGCAGATCGACAGGTCGTAGACGAGGTAGTCGTTGCAGGCGAAATAGAAATCGATCAGGCCCGAGAGAGTGTCACCGAGGAAGAAGACATTGTCGGGAAAGAGATCGGCATGGATGACGCCTGACGGCAGGTCCTGCGGCCAATGGGCGGCAAGATAGGCAAGCTCCGCGCCGATCTCGTCTTCCAGGCCGGTCTCGACCTCGTCGGCGCGATCCTTAGACCTGGCCCAGAGCGTCTGCCAGCCGTCGAGCGACAGCGCATTGGGGCGCGCAATCTCGAAACCCTCGCCGGCCACATGCATCGCGGCTAGCGCCTTGCCGACCTCGCGGCAATGCTGCGCCTCGGGCTTTCTCAGCCACATGCCTTCCAGGAAGGAGATCAATGCCGCCGGACGACCGGACAGCTCACCGAGCAGCGCACCATCCTTGCGCGGCAGCGGCAGCGGGCAGGACAGGCCACGCTCGGACAGATGGTGCATCAGGCCTAGAAAAAAGGGCAGATCGTTCTTCTCGACGCGCTTTTCATAGAGGGTCAGGATCAACGGATCTTTGGTCGTGTGCAGCAGGAAATTGGTGTTTTCCACGCCTTCGGCAATGCCCTTGTAGGAGGTCAACTCGCCCGCATCATATTGCTCGAGAAAGGCCTTGAGATCGCCTTCGGAAATGTCGGTATAGACTGCCACAGCGATTTTCCCGTGCTGCATGGAATGAAGCTGAACGCATAGCGCGCGGGACCGGCAAGTGCCAGTCCTCAAGCGACATCCGGCACAGGAAAAGGGGGCGGCGCGAGAACAGGACACCTAGCCCACACGATTAGTCCCGCGTGCCGTTTCGTTCTTGCGGATACACCAGGGGCCTGCCCGCAGCGCCGCCCCTGGTGTATCCGACGACTACCTGGCGAGCGCCGCCGCTGCGAAAAAGTCTTCTGGTCCCTCCACCTCGACCAGTCGCTTTCGTTCGATCTGCCAGAAGCGATTGCCGATGGCGCGGACGAAACTGCGGTCGTGCGAGACCAGCAGGCAGCTGGCTTGATGCTGCATCAACTCGCTCTCCAGCGCCTCCTGCCCCTCGATGTCGAGATGGTTGGTGGGCTCGTCGAGCAGGTAGAAATTCGGTTCCGTGAGCCTGAGCACCAGCATGCCGAGCCGTGCCTTCTGGCCGCCGGACAGGCGGCCGATCGGGCGGGCCTGCATGTCGATATTCATGCCGGCGCCCGCCAGCAGTGCTCGCGCCCGCTGGTCGCCGATATCGAAGCGATGGATGATCGCCTGCATCGGCGTGTCGGCGTCGCGCAGATCGGCCAGCGCCTGGTCGCCATAGCCAAGCACCAGCGACGGCGTCGCCTTGATGCCGTCCTGGACAATCTGGGAATTGTCGATGGCCTTGCGCAGCATGGCGATGAGGCGGGTCTTGCCGACGCCATTGGCGCCGAGCAGGACGATCCGATCTCCCTGGCAGATGAATTGCTTGCCGGTGCGAAACAGCGGCGTGCCATCGGGGGTCCGCACCTCGGCGTCGTCCAGCGTCACCAGCACCTTGGCATGGGTGCCGCGATTGGAAAGCTTGATGGCACCAGCGGATCGTTCGAGATGAGCCGGTTTGGCCGCGTCCTCCAGCCGCTCGGCCCGCTCCCTCAACTGCTTGGTTTTGACCACCAGCAGGTCGCTGCCGGAATTGATGCCAATATTGTTGAGCTTGGCTGCCTGCTTGCGCAACTGATCGGCGGTTTTCATGTCACGCTCGTAGCGCCTTGCATCGGCCGCATCCGCCTCCTCCAACGCCAGGCGTGCACGCGAATAGGGCAATGCGAAGGCCTGCGACTGTTCGGCCCGCAAGAAGACGGTGCGGTTGGTGACGGCATCGAGAAAGGCACGGTCGTGGCTGGCGAGGATCACCGGCACGTCGCGCGGCAGCGCATTCAGCCACGCCTCGAGGGCGGCGATCTTGCCGAGGTCGAGATGGTTGGTCGGTTCGTCCATCAGCAGCACGTCCGGTTCCGTGACCCAGACGCGGGCGATCAGCGCCATGCGCTGCCAGCCGCCGCTCAGCGCCTTCAGCGGCCGTTGGTGGAATTCCAACGGCACGTCGAGTTCACCGAGCACGACATCGACGCGCCAGCTCTCGCTTTCGGCCTGTTCGGGCGAAAGCGCATCCAGCACCGCATCGTAAAAGGTCAGGTCGAGAAGCCCCTGTGGCACATTCTGCTCGACATAGCCGATGGTCAGGCCACGCGCCTTGGTAATCTCGCCCTCGCTCGCATCAAGCGTACCGGCGATGCAGCGGAACAGGGTCGACTTGCCACGGCCATTGGCGGCGGCAAGGCCGATGCGATCACCGGCATTGACGACAAGGTTGAGGTTGGAAAACAGCGGGCTCGACAAGGTGATGCCGAGGTGGCGGATATTGATCAGGGACATGGTCGTTCTCTGGTCTTGCCGCGCGACGGTCCGGACAGGACTTTCGCCTTGTTCAATGGATATCGCTGCGGTCGGAAAAAATGCAGAGCGCAAGCCGGAATGGCTTGGCGCTGCGGGCCACGAAGGGCAGACCAGGAGAAAGTGTCGCTGAGAAACGGTCTCTGATCAGCCCTGCAAACGCATTTGCAGGGCCTGGACGGGACCACGTTGCCGGTTGAACCGGAAATAATGATTTTGCACGGGATCCCTCCTTTCTTTAAAGCGCAGTGGTAAATCTACATGATGGCCGGGGTGGAAGGCAAGACGCCTACTTCACTTGTCGTGTATCAGCCGTTGACCCAGGCCATGTCGTCGCGGGTCAATTCGACCTCGCGCAGTTCGCGATTGACGAGGAAGTGTTCGTTTTCTTCCGTGGTGATCGCCAGTTCGACCTTGGCGTCGAAGCGGGTGCGGAAGGCTTCGATGATCTCGTCGACGATGACTTCCGGGGCCGAGGCACCGGCGGAAATGCCGAGCGTGCCGATCGTGCCGACATCGTCCCAGTCGATTTCGGCGGCGCGCTGGACGAGCAGGGAGCGGGTGGCCCCTGCCCTCAGCGCCACCTCGACAAGCCGCTTGGAATTGGACGAGTTGGGCGCGCCGACAACGATGAACAGGTCGCAGCCGGGGGCGGCCTGCTTGACGGCTTCCTGGCGGTTGGTCGTCGCATAGCAGATGCTGTCGGCAGACGGCGCTGTCAGATTGGGGAAACGTTCGTGCAGCTTGGCGATGACGCCGGCGGTGTCATCGACCGAGAGCGTGGTCTGGGTGACGAAGCCGAGATTGTCGGCATCGATCGGCTGGTAGGCCTCGGCGTCCGCGACGGTTTCAATCAGCGAGACCGTGCCTTCCGGCAATTGCCCCATGGTGCCGACCACTTCGGGATGACCGGCATGGCCGATCAGGATGACATGGCGGCCCAGGCGCTCGTGGCGCATGGCCTGCTTGTGGACCTTGGAGACCAGCGGGCAGGTTGCGTCGAGATAGAAAAGGTTGCGGCTCTGGGCATCTTCCGGCACCGATTTCGGCACGCCATGGGCCGAGAACACAACCGGCTGCTGGCGATGCTCGGCCGGGATTTCGTCGAGTTCCTCGACAAAGATCGCACCCTTGGCTTCCAGGCCCTCGACGACATAGCGATTGTGGACGATCTCGTGGCGCACATAGACCGGCGCCCCATAACGCTTGAGGGCAAGCACGACGATCTGGATGGCACGGTCGACGCCGGCGCAGAAGCCGCGCGGGCCGCAGAGCCTGATCGTCAGAGGTGGTCGGTCGATATGCATGTTCATCAAGGTCAGCCAGCGATCAGGACAGCAAGAATGGCGATGGCCGCGGGCAATGCCTGGATGACAAAGATCTTCCGCGAGGCCGTTATTCCCCCATATAGGCCAGCGACCAGCACACAGCCAAGGAAAAACAGCTGTATCTGATAACCGAAAGCCAGATCGGGATGCAGCAGGCCCCAGATCAGGCCGATGGCGAGAAAGCCGTTGTAGAGACCCTGATTGGCGGCCAGCACCTTCGTCGCTTCCGCCTGTTCGGGTTTCATGCCGAAGGCCTTGCGGCCATAGGGCGTGGTCCAGAGAAACATCTCAAGGATCAGGATGTAGATATGTTCGAGCGCAACGAGCGCCACCAGTGTCGAAGCCAGAAAACCCATTGTGTCAGTGTCCCCATGGGCCGGTGCGAATCCGGCCTGGCGTCTGTTCTAGCGGAATTTGACGCTTGTCACGAGTGGGATGCGCCCGGCCGCTTCCTTCGACCGAACAGGCCGGCAATCGACACGGCGAGCAAGGCGACGGCCAGGCCGTACCAGGTCACGGCATATTGCAGATGGCTGTTGGGCAGGTCGATCTGGGTCACGCCGCCCATCGGCAGGCCGCCCGGCACGGGGGTCGCATCGGCGTCGAGGAAAAACGGCAGCACCTTATCATCCGGCAGGCCGGTCGTAGCGACCATGCGGGTCAGGTCCTTCCAGAAGAAGATATTGCGGCCTTCGTCATTGTCGGGAACCATGGAGGACGGCTTTTCGCCCAGACGCGCGCGGGCAAGACCGGTCAACTTCACTGGCCCTTCGATGAGGCTTTGCGGCCGGGTGGATGCCTGTTTGCGGTCATAGGGCACGAAGCCGCGATTGACGAAGAGATAGCGTCCGTCGGACAGCTGCAGCGGCGTGTAGAGATAGAAACCCGACTGGCCCTGGAAGGTGGCGAGGAAATGGCGCTCCTTGTCATGCAGGAAGTGGCCTTCGGCCACGGCGGCGCGGTAATCGACATCATCGCCCGCAGCAGCCAAGGCTTCGATGGCGGGCATGTCCATTGGCGGCGCCTGACGACGTTCCTCGATTGAGGCGATCAGGGCTTCCTTCCAGTAGAGACGCTTGACCTGCCAGGTGCCGAGCGACACCAGGATTGCCAACGCCAGCGGCACCAGCACGAGGCCAACCCAGAAGCGCCAGCGGCGCGCGGGTATAGGCTTCGTTGATTGGACTGGCGCTGGCGTATCGTCAGCCACGGTCGATCGCCCCTTCCGACGCATTGTGCTTGTACTGCATGGCGATCATCCAGGCCTTCAGGGTGCGCATCAGCCAGAGCGAGAGGGCGACGGCGAGCGGCGCAAAGACGAGCAGATGCAGCCAGATCGAAGGCTGGTAGTTGATCTCCACCCAGATCGCCAGACCGACGACGAGGAAGTCGACGAGCAGGATGACGAAGATCGCCGGGCCATCGCCGGCATCGATGAAGGAATAGTCCAGGCCGCAGCTTGAACATTTTGCCTTCGGCTTGGTCAGGCCGTCGAACAGGCGGCCATTGCCGCATCGCGGGCAGGACGCATGCAGCGCCGCCTTGACCGGATCGACGGGCGGAAACTGGGCGGTATCTTTGGTCATGGCGCTCTCCCATAAGGCGTGCATTTGGCTTTTGCCAAGCATTAGACCAATGCATTGCTCTACTCTATCGGCCGGATCGTCGCAGGCACCAGAAACAGCGGCAACAAAAAGGGCGGCACTGGGGCCGCCCTTGATCTGTCGAAACTCCGGCCTTCAGCCGTGCGCCACCGGCGCGCCCCAACCACCCCAGATGTAGATGGTGAAGAAGAGGAAGAGCCAGACGACATCAACGAAGTGCCAGTACCAGGCGGCGGCTTCGAAGCCGAAATGCTGCTGCGGCGTGAAGTGGCCGGCCAGCGCCCGGAACAGGCAGACAATCAGGAAGATCGTGCCGATCAGAACGTGGAAGCCGTGGAAGCCGGTCGCCATGAAGAAGGTCGCGCCATAGATCGAATTCTTGAAGTCGAACGGCGAGTGCATGTACTCATAGACCTGCACGAAGGAGAACAGGATACCGAGCAGGACCGTCAGGGTCAGGCCGGTGATCACGCCCTTGCGGTCGTTGTGCAGCAGGGCATGGTGCGCCCAGGTTACACAGGTGCCGGACAGCAGCAGGATGATGGTGTTGTAGAGCGGCAGGTGCCAGGGATCGACAACCTCGATGCCGACCGGCGGCCACTGCCCTCCGGTGAACTCGACGCGGCTTGCCTGGATCGCTTCGTGCGGGAAGAGGCTGGCATCGAAGAAGGCCCAGAACCAGGCAACGAAGAACATCACTTCCGACGCGATGAACATGATCATGCCATAGCGCAGGTGCAGCGAGACCACGCGGGTGTGGTGACCGGCATGGGCTTCCTTGATCGTGTCGGCCCACCAGGCGAACATGGTGAACAGGATGATCGCCAGGCCGATGAAGAACAGCCACGGATGCGCCAGTTCGAGACCGAACAGCTTGAACGAGCCACCCGACAGGTAGCGCATGTAGCCGACGCCGCCAAAGGTGATGATGAACGCACCGATCGAAGCCAGCAGCGGCCAGGGGCTCGGATCGATGATGTGGTAGTCGTGGTTCTTGGTGTGCGCTTCGGCCATCTCAGCAATCCCCGAATGTCAATTTCATAACGAGACCCGGCGAACCGGACCCCTCTCTCACAGTTTCGGCTGTCCAACCTCTTCCCC
>ERZ1034401.76-NODE-76-length-31192-cov-3.967627_pt1 | contig 31192 bp, 28 predicted proteins | sample MGYA00520601_ERZ1034401 | MGnify/ENA primary metagenome ERZ1034401 (study PRJEB33736, sample SAMEA104288476) | Azolla filiculoides | biome: Urban; feature: water surface; material: ditch water | place: Netherlands | collected 2014 ... | reverse complement strand
TTAAGCCTGCCGCCAGCGTTCGTTCTGAGCCAGGATCAAACTCTCAAGTTGAGAATTCAATCTGACTAATCACTTTATGTTCTGAATCGACGAGAACTCACTCGCTCAAAACCGAAGTCTCAAGCTGGTGTTCTCATATCAAAACGTGACCGTCATTGTCTTCCTATAGCAACCAATCACTTGGTCACCCGCAAGACCGCCGTCCACGTTTCTCTTTCTTCTATCTTCAATTGTCAAAAAACAGACGACACAAAAGCCGTCACAAAATCCAACCGCCAAGCCATCAAGCCCGGCAACCAATCAGCGTCTCAGCCAATTTCCTTAGATTTCTCTAGAACGAAGGACTTCGTCGCCAGCAGCGCCGCCGCCCTCGTCAGTGAGCGGGGTTATAGATTTCACACCTCAAACAGTCAACAGGGTCTGTCGCAAAAACTTCAGAAAAGACACAATCTATTGAATTATATGCAGAAATAGGCGTCTCCAATGTTGATGAGCACTGCACCCGGCCACTGGTCATGCTGTCTGAGCAGTTCTGCCGCCCGAGCCGCTGTCATACAGGCATGGACAGTAGCTCCGGCTTGCACGAACTGCGCCTCTTGCTAGTGTCACGCACAGCAAAAGGAGACATGACCATGCTTTTTCTCGACCGGACCGCGACCGCCGACGCCTTAAACTGGGATCAGCTGATCGAGGCGATTGCCGGATTGTTTGCCGGCGGCTGCGTTATGCCGGTCCGACACCATCACGGCGTCGCGGTGCCCGGCGAGGCCGAGGCGACGTTGCTCCTGATGCCCGCCTGGGTTCCCGGCTCCTATATAGGGGTCAAGCTGGTATCGGTGTTTCCGGACAATTCTCGGCGCAGCCTGCCGGCCATTCATGGCAGCTATCTGCTCTCATCCGGCAAGACCGGTGAAATGCTGGCGGTCATCGATGGCGGGGAGCTAACAGCCCGACGCACCGCCGCCACCTCTGCGCTTGCAGCACGTCATCTTGCTCGTGCCGACGCATCCGTGCTGCTGGTCACCGGCACAGGCCGGCTGTCGCTGAACCTGATCGAGGCGCATCGAACCGTGCGTCCGATCAGCCGTGTCCTTATATGGGGCCGTGATCTGTCGAAAGCAGAGGCGATTGCCGCGGAGGCACGTGCGCTTGGCCATCCGGCAGAGGCGGTCGCAGACCTGGAGCCCGCGGCGCGAATTGCCGACATCATTTCCTGCGCGACGCTGTCGCATCAACCACTGATCCAGGGCGCATGGCTGAAGCCCGGCGCGCATCTCGATCTCGTCGGTGCCTTCAAGCGCGATATGCGGGAAAGCGACGACGAGGCGGTGCGTCGCGCAACGCTGTTCGTCGACACGCGCGACGGCGCCTTTGCGGAAGCCGGCGATATACTGCAACCGCTTGAAGCTGGCATCATCACGCGCGACGATATCCGCGCTGAACTGGCCGAACTGGTAACGGGTCGCCATGCGGGACGGCGGTCAGACGACGAGATCACCCTTTTCAAGTCGGTCGGCGCAGCACTCGAGGATCTGGCTGGCGCGATCCTTGCCTACGAGACGGCAACGGATACATCTGCGGCATGACGCCTGCCCTGCCCAAGCTTCCGATCAGCGACCAGTTGCCGGTGATCGCCAACGCCCTGCAGACCGGCAATCGACTGGTGCTTTCGGCCCCGCCCGGCGCCGGCAAGACCACGCTGGTGCCGCTTCATCTGCTCGGTGAAAGCTGGCGGGCGGATGCGCGGATCATCGTGCTAGAACCGAGGCGGCTGGCGGCGCGGGCGGCGGCGTCCCGTATGGCAACACTGCTCGGCGAGAGCGTCGGCGAAACGGTCGGCTACCGGATGCGGCTGGACAACCGGATTTCCGGTCGGACGCGGATTGAAGTGGTGACCGAGGGGGTCTTTGTTCGCATGATTCTGGAGGATCCGGAGCTGACGGGCATTGCCGCCGTGTTTTTCGATGAGTTCCATGAACGTTCGCTGGACGCCGATTTCGGCCTGGCGCTTGCCGTTGACGTGCAATCGGCCTTGAGGCCGGACCTGAAGCTGGTGGTGATGTCGGCAACGCTGGATGTCGACCGCATCACCGCCCTGCTCGACAATCCCCCCGTCGTCAAAAGTGAAGGTCGCAGCTATCCCGTAGACATTACACATCGCGACCGGTCAGGCACGGAACGGATCGAAGACGTGATGACCTCGGCTATCCTGGAGGCCCATGCGAACGAGCAGGGCTCGATCCTTGCCTTCCTTCCCGGCCAGGCTGAAATCCGCCGCGTATTGCAGCGGCTTGAGGACAAGCTGCCACCGGCAAGTCATGTCACCCCGCTTTACGGCAATCTTTCCCAGTCAGAACAGGATGCAGCGATCCGGCCGGCGCCGGCCGGACAACGCAAAATCGTGCTGGCGACCTCGATTGCCGAAACATCGATCACCATCGACGGTGTCCGGGTGGTGATCGACAGCGGCCTGCAGCGTCTGCCGGTGTTCGAGCCGGCGACGGGCATTACGCGGCTGGAAACGGTGCGGGTATCACGGGCATCTGCCGACCAGAGAGCAGGACGTGCCGGGCGAACAGAGCCGGGCCTTGCGATCCGGCTTTGGCATCAGGGACAAACGGCCGCTCTTCCCGCCTTCACGCCGCCGGAGATCCTGGCAACCGATCTTTCCGGTCTGGTGCTCGACATGGCCCACTGGGGCGTGACGGATCCGGCGCAACTGGCCCTGCTCGACATGCCCCCCGCTGCGACACTGAAAGAGGCACGGGCGCTGCTGCAGGCATTGGGTGCGCTGGATGCGCAAGGCCAGTTGACGACGCGTGGGCGCAAGATGCGGGATTTCGGCCTGCCGGTGCGACTTGCGGCCATGGTTCTTGCAGCGGCTGACGAAGATCTTGCGCGGCCGGCGGCAGAGCTTGCCGTGCTGTTGACCGAGCAAGGCCTTGGCGGCCCAGATCTCGATCTCGACGAAAGGTTGCGGCGCTTTCGCCGCGAGGGTGGAGACAGGGCGGTGTCTGCACGCAGGCTCGCCGCACGACTTGCCGAGGAGGCAGGCGGGCGTAAAACGGCAACCGAGACCTCGGCTGGCTCCCTTCTGCTGCATGCCTATCCGGACCGGATCGCCAAGCGGCGCGGCGGGCGCGGGCGTTTTGTCATGGCAAATGGACGCGGTGCCGAGATTGCCGAGACGGAACGACTGGCGGGCGCAGACATGCTGGTCATCGCCGACCTGACCGGCAAGGCGGCGCAGGGCCGCGTGCTGGCGGCGGCGGAAATCACGCGCGGGATGATCGAGGACGGCCTGCCTGATGCCATCGACACATCGGAAGAAAGCGGCTTTGACGCAACAAGCCGGCAGGTGCGGGCGCGCCGGGTCACCCGGATCGGGGCCATTGTGCTGGAGGAGTCGCCGCTTGCAAAACCGAAGGGAGAGCAGGCGGCCCGCGCACTTGCCGAAGGCGTCAAGCTGCTTGGCCTGCAGGCGCTTGCCTTTTCCAGAGCGGGCGAGCAACTCCGGCAGCGGCTGGGCTTCCTGCATCGAAGCCTGGGAGAACCATGGCCGGATGTCAGCGACGATTCACTGCTCGAGACGCTGGAGACCTGGTTCGTGCCCTTCCAGTCGGGTGTCACGAGCCTTGAACAGGTGAGCGCAGGCAGCCTTCAGGACGGCTTGATGTTGCTGATGCCGCATGGTCTGAGCCACGATCTCGACCGCCTGGCACCGACACATTTTACTGCGCCGACAGGGCACGCGCATCCGATCCGCTATGACGGTGCAGAACCGGTCCTGGCGATCCGCGTGCAGGAACTCTATGGGATGAAAAGCCATCCGGCGATTGCCGGCGGCAAATTGCCACTGGTTCTCGAGTTGACCTCGCCGGCACATCGGCCCATCCAGACGACACGCGACCTGCCGGGCTTCTGGGCCGGTTCCTGGAAGGATGTTCGCAGCGAGATGCGCGGTCGCTACCCACGCCATCCCTGGCCGGAAAACCCGGCAGAGGCAGATCCGACCACGCGGGTGAAGCCGCGCGGAACCTGAAGCATCAGACGAAAGGCGAGACAGAATGAGCATGGAGCTTTCGGCCAAGTTCGGCCCATCGAGCCGCCGTTTGCGGCTGGAAACGCTGGTGCGCTTGCGCTGGGTGGCCGTGGCCGGCCAGGCGTTGACCGTCATGGTTGTCGCCTTCTGGTTCGACTTCCCGTTACCGCTGGCCACATGCCTTGGCCTGATCGGCGCGCTGGCCGCCGCCAATGCGCTCCTGTCCTTTGCATTCCCCTCGACTTACCGATTGGAACCGGCGGCCGCGCTTGCGGTTCTGGCGCTCGATCTCTTCCAGATGGGCGCCCTGCTGTTCATCACCGGTGGCCTGAACAATCCCTTCGCACCGCTGATCTGCGTACCGGTCATCATCTCGTTTGCCTCGCAGCCTCGTCGACATTCGACGGCGCTGCTGATCACGGCTGTGGGGTTCATCACGCTGCTGGTCTTCACACCTTATCCACTGCCGTGGTTCGAAGGCCGGCACCTGGATGTTCACCCCCTGATGCAGGTCGGGATGTGGTGCTCGATTGTGTCGATGATGGCATTTGCCGCCTTCTATGCGTACCGCGTCTCGCAGGAGGCCACGCTGCTGGCGGATGCATTGACCGCCACCGAACTCATCCTGCAGCGCGAGCAGCATCTCCACCAGCTGGACGGCCTGGCGGCGGCGGCCGCCCACGAACTTGGAACACCATTGGCCACGATCAGCGTGGTGGCCAAGGAAATGGAACGCGAACTGGGCGAGGACGATCGCTTCCGCGAAGATGTTCAACTGCTGCGCAGCCAGAGCGAGCGATGCCGCGACATTCTCAGACGATTGACCAGCCTTCCCTCCGAGGGTGAGGCGCATATGCGGGTGCTGCCACTTTCCTCGATGATCGAGGAGGTTCTGGCGCCGCATCGCGAGTTCGGCATCAAGGTGGATCTGGTCGAGCTTTCCGACCGGGCGACAGAACCGGTTGGTACGCGTAATGCGGCCATTCTCTACGGGCTAGGCAATCTGCTGGAGAATGCGATCGACTATGCGCGCTCCAAGGTGATCGTCAGCGTTGAACACACAGCAAGCCAGGTCACCGTGACGATCGAAGATGACGGCGCTGGATTTTCTGCCGGGGTCTTGCAAAGAATCGGCGAGCCCTATGTTACAAGCAGACAGGGCGATGCGCGTGCCGGCGGGTTGGGCCTCGGGCTTTTCATCGCCAAGACGCTGCTGGAGCGATCCGGCGCAAGCCTTCGTTTCGAAAATGGCGCACCCGAGCACCCCGGTGCCCGCGTCATAGTGTCATGGCCACGGGAATTCATGGAGGCAAACACGCCCTTATGACTTTACCGGCCAGCCTTTCGTGCCCATAAGCTCAGCCAGGACGAGAATATCGGTCTCGGGATACAGATCATGACAGATGTTGCAACTTCGATTGCGAAAGCAAACCATTCCACCTCGCCAGCCGGTGTCGATCTCGGCGCAGATCCATCTCTGTTGATCGTTGACGACGACGCACCATTCTTGCGGCGTCTTGCAAGGGCAATGGAAAGTCGCGGCTTTGTCGTCGATCTCGCCGGCTCCGTCGCCGAGGGCATCGCCAAGGCAAAGTCGGCACCGCCGAGCTATGCCGTCGTCGATCTTCGGCTTGGCGACGGCAACGGCCTCGATGTCATCGAAGCCATTCGCGAACGGCGAATGGACACGCGAATCGTCGTGCTGACCGGTTACGGCAATATCGCCACCGCGGTGACTGCGGTTAAACTCGGCGCCCTCGACTATCTGTCAAAGCCGGCAGATGCCGACGACATCTTCCTGGCACTGACACAAAGGCCGGGTGAAAAGGCTGAAATTCCGGAAAATCCGATGTCGGCCGACCGCGTGCGCTGGGAACATATCCAGCGGGTCTACGAAAGCTGCGAGCGCAACGTGTCGGAGACCGCACGGCGGCTCAACATGCATCGCCGCACGCTGCAGCGCATCCTTGCCAAGCGGGCGCCGAAATAAATCATTCGCGAGGGGTGCGGGCCGCCCACTCCGCCATCATCAAGCGCTGAGCCGCCGCTCGGGAGAAATCCAGTGTGACGGCCTTTCTCGTTGCCGGTGCCAGGCGATGTTCCGGCGCCTCGCGCACGACATGGCCTGCATATCCATCGGACAGCAGCAGTCCGCAATCCTCGGGGAAGATATCGAGAGGAACGGCGGCATGCGTCGCAAAAAACAGGCGATCGCAGTAGCGGCGGTAATCGGGCCATTTGCGGTCCACCCGAAAATCCTCGATGGAGGACTTGATCTCCACGATCCAGATCTCTCCCCGTTCGGAAAGTGCGATCAGATCGGCGCGACGGCCATTGGCAAGTGCCAGCTCCGGCAAGACGGCAAACCGCATATCCGTCAGCAAAAGCTGAACCCCGCGCCGAACCATTAACGCGCGGTCCGACTGGCGGCCATCGATTAGCGGATTGTTAACGGCGATCGAAACTAAGGTCATGGATATGTCCGTCCCTGCTCCCCGGAGATGTTGCAAAAAAGCCATGCCGCGTCATTTTGCAGTGCCGAAGACGCCCGGCTGACATACGGCGCTTGCACCGCCGAGATTAATCAAAAATAAACCATAATCAAAGATGGTCGAGACAACCATCTCCCCGCCAAAACCATGAGCTCCCCCATGCGCTTCCGCAATTTACTGACCTTGCTCGGCCTCGTTGCATCCGTAGGCCTTGCCGGCTGTACCACCACATCCGAAGGATCCAAGGAGGTTGCCGAAACCACCAGGGTCGAAATCTTCAGTGATTCCTATGGCAAAGTTACCGATGCCGGTTTCGCACTGCCAGCGATCCCGATCGAAAAGGTGAACAAGAAGTTCCACCGCCAGATCGTCGATTACTCAACCACGGAAAAGCCGGGCACCGTCGTCGTCAACACGCGCGAGCGTTTCCTCTATTATGTGCTGCCGCGCGGCAAGGCCGTTCGCTACGGTATCGGCGTCGGCAAACAGGGTTTTGCTTGGGAGGGCGAAGCCTATATCGCATGGAAGCAGGCATGGCCGACCTGGCATCCGCCAAAGGAAATGGCGGCACGCAAGCCGGACGTGGCCCAGTATGTCGAAAAGGGCATGGACCCGGGCCTGCGTAACCCGCTCGGCGCCCGTGCGATGTACCTCTTCAACGAGAAGGGTCAGGACACGCTGTTTCGCCTGCACGGCACGCCGGAATGGGCTTCGATCGGTACCGCCGCTTCGTCAGGCTGCATTCGCCTGATGAACCAGGACGTGATAGACCTTTACAATCGCGTTACACCGGGCAAGAGCGCCAAGGTCGTCGTCCAGCAATAGGACGTCAAATTTTTGACAACGAGAAAAGCCGCCAGAGCGATCTGGCGGCTTTTCTTTTGGCATTTCGATGTCGCAACTATCGGCTGGTTTTGGCTTTCAACTCCAGGCGACGGCGATGCAGGACCGGCTCGGTGTAGCCATTCGGCTGTTGTCGTCCCTTCAGGACCAGGTCCAGGGCTGCCTGGAAGGCGATCGAGGCATCGTAGTTACCGGCCATCGGCGCATAGGCCGGATCGCCCGCGTTCTGGCTATCGACCACGACGGCCATGCGCTTGAGCGTCTCGACGACCTGCGCCTCGGTGATGACACCATGATGCAGCCAGTTTGCCATGTGCTGGGCAGAGATACGCAAGGTTGCGCGGTCTTCCATCAGGCCGATATTGTTGATGTCCGGCACCTTCGAACAACCGACACCCTGGTCAATCCAGCGAACAACATAGCCAAGGATGCCCTGGGCATTGTTGTCGAGTTCACGCTGGATCTCTTCTGGCGTCCAGTTCGGCCGGATTGCCACCGGCACCGACAGGATATCGGCAAGGTTTGCGCGCGGTCGCGTCATGAGGCCCTTCTGCACCTGCGCCACATCGACACTGTGATAGTGCGTGGCGTGCAGAGTTGCAGCCGTGGGAGACGGAACCCAGGCGGTATTGGCGCCAGCCTTTGGATGGGCGATCTTCTGCTCGAGCATCGCAGCCATCAGGTCTGGCATGGCCCACATGCCCTTGCCGATCTGGGCGTGGCCGGACAGTCCGCATTCGAGGCCGATATCGACATTCCAGTTCTCGTAGGCCGAGATCCAGGCTGCCTGCTTCATGTCGCCCTTGCGGATCATCGGGCCAGCTTCCATCGAGGTGTGGATTTCGTCGCCGGTTCGATCCAGGAAGCCCGTGTTGATAAAGACGACGCGGTCCCTGGCTGCGCGGATGCACTCCTTGAGATTGACCGTGGTGCGACGCTCCTCATCCATGATGCCCATCTTGATGGTATTTGGCGCCATCCCGATCAAGGTTTCGACGCGCGAGAAGATCTCGCAGGCGAAGGCAACTTCCTCGGGGCCGTGCATCTTCGGCTTGACGACATACATCGAACCCGTGCGGGAATTCTTCCGGCGACCCGAAGGCCCGACGTCATGCAGGGCGATCAATCCGGTCAACGCCGCATCCATGATGCCTTCTGGCACCTCGTTGCCATCCCTGTCCCGGATGGCTGGATTGGTCATCAGGTGGCCGACATTGCGAACCAGCATCAGCGAGCGTCCGGGTAGCGTGGCGGGTCGACCGTCCGGCGCCATGTACTCGACATCCGGATTGAGGGCACGGATGAAGGAATTTCCGCCCTTTGCCACTTCCTCGGTCAGATCGCCTTTCATCAGACCAAGCCAGTTGTCATAGACCACGACCTTGTCTTCGGCATCGACAGCAGCGACCGAATCCTCGCAATCCATGATGGTGGTCAGTGCCGACTCGAGGCGAATGTCGTTGATCCTGGCCGCATCGGTCTGGCCGATCACGCCTGTGCCGTCGATCGAAATATCGACATGCAGACCATTCTTTCTGAGCAGGATTGCCGTCGGCACATCCGGCGCACCACGATAACCTGCAAACTGTGCCGGATCAGACAGCCCGGTCATGCCGCCATCGCTCAGGCGCACGGACAGGGCTTCATTTTCAACCGCTAGGGCAGACACCGCAGCCCAGTTTCCGGCCGCAAGCGGCGCCGAGCGGTCGAGGAAATCACGCGCCCAGGCGATCACCTTGGCACCACGGGCCGGGTTGTAGCCCCTGCCCTTGTCTGCGCCGTCCGTTTCGGGGATGGCGTCGGTCCCGTAGAGTGCGTCGTACAGGGAGCCCCAGCGGGCATTGGCCGCATTCAGCGCATAGCGGGCGTTCATCACCGGCACGACAAGCTGCGGTCCGGCGATCGTGGCAATTTCCGGATCGGTATTGCCGGTTGCAATCTTAAATGCCTCACCTTCAGGCAACAGATAGCCAATCTCGTGCAGGAAAGCCTCGTAGATCGCCATATCGCTCGGCGCGCCGTTCTGGCGATACCAGGCGTCGATCTTTTCCTGCAGTTCGTCTCTGCGTGCCAGCAGTGCCCGGTTCTTCGGAGCCAGATCGTGCACAATCGCGGAAAGCCCGGCCAGAAAGTGGTCGGCCTCGATGCCCGTGCCAGGTATGGCGCGCGCGGTGATGAACTCATGCAGTTTTTGGTCAATCGACAGACCGTGGCTTTCAACGAATGTCATGGGCAATTCTCCTCGCAATGCGGCGCGCGCTTGGCGCCTACCATCATCCGAATGCATTCATAGTCAATCATGCACAAATTAGAAATATTATTTCCAAAATAGAAAGTATCAATGCCTTGCCATTCTCGGGCGCCCGCTGGCGGTGGCATAGATACGCGCTTCCACCAGCTTGCGCCGACCTTCGATCTCCGGCGCATCGACCTCTTCGCGCCAAGTCAGGATCGCATCGGCAGCACCACTTGCCTCGGCATGCGCCAGTGCAATGGTCGAGGCTCGGTCGCGCGCCGCCGCAAACGCTTTGTCTTCATCGACAAAACGCAGGCTATCGCCGGCGCCGGATAGAATAAAGAGGCCCTCTTCCGGCGATGTGATGAAGACTGTCGTGGTGCTACGAACCTGGCCGACCACGGCGCCCACCGCATTGGCCACATCGGCATCCGGTGGCACGGCGCATTCTGCCGAGAGCAGATCAGCGATGGCCGGATAATAGACGGCTGCCGAAGCGCCGAGGCCGATCAAAGGCCTGTCGAGAGACAAAGAAAAGCAGGCAATCCCGGGCTCCCGGTTGAGCGCGCGATCGATTAGCACCGAGCGCACCGGGACGATGTCCGGAATGCCGTCTTCTGCAAAACAGGAAGCCAGGATCACCTCGGCGGACTGGCGAGTCAGGCGATCGACGATGCGTTCAGCCAATGCCTTGGGCGAAGCTGCAATCGGCTGGCCTGCTCCGGTTTTCTGGCGAACGGCGAGTTTCAAGCCCAGTTCGGCGGCATCCCTGTTCCATTGTCCCTGGCGACCCAGCATATGCATCGCATCCGACGGCGTCAGGCCGATGACATGAACCAGGCCGCGCGCGACGAGACGATCCAACGTCGCTTTCTGCTGGGTGAAGGATATCAGTTGATCAAGGGCCACAGGCGTGGCGCCGATCTTGGCAAACAATGCCGCCTCTTGCGGTTGAAGCCCGGCCGCAAGATGATCGGGAATACCGGTGCGCACGGCAAAACGTCCATCGTGGCGGCCAAGATGGGTTGCACGGACCTGCCGATCCAGCACATCGAGAATCGCTCCGCCATGCAAGGCTGCCGCGAGGCTCAGCGGCACCAGCCGGCGGGGGCCAAGATCGATACGGGCCGCAAGGCCACGGTCATCAAAGCGAACTTCCGAATCACCGCCAAGGCCGAAGGTGCGCATGGCGACAGCCTCGACCATGGTGCGGAAATTGCCGACCACCGCGCCATCCTGATCCAGACGGGGACGACCGCCTTCCATGATCGCGACATCCGTGGTGGTTCCGCCAATATCGGAGACAACGGCGTTGTCCAGACCGGTCAGGTGACGGGCACCAACCAGACTTGCCGCCGGTCCCGACAAGATGGTCTCGATCGGGCGCAGTCTTGCTTCGGCAGCCGAAATCAAGGCGCCATCGCCCCGAACCACCATCAGCGGGGCAACTATCCCGCGCTGCTTCAGATAGTTCTCCGCCGATCCGACCAGCCGGTCGATCATCGACACCAGGCGCGCATTCAGCAAGGTGGTCAACGCACGGCGCGGACCGCCCAGCTTGGACGACAATTCGTGACTGCAGGTAACAGGCAGACCACATTGGGCGCGGATCACCTCACGCACCTTCAATTCATGGGCCGGGTTGCGCACGGCAAAATATCCGGCGACCGCAAAGGACGAAACATGCGGTGCCAACCTTGGCAAGGCAGCCTCAAGTGCCTCGAGATCAAGTGGCGTCTCGTTGCCGTGCACATCATGGCCGCCGGCAATGAACAGCACCGGATCAGAGCCCAGCGCATCGGCCAAGCCGTCGCGCTTGAGGTCTTCAGGCCCGAAGCCGATCATCACCAGAGCGGAACGCCCGCCCTGCCCCTCAACCAGTGCATTTGTCGCAAGTGTCGTCGATAGCGAGACAAGTCCGATAGCCTCCGGCGCTATGCCTGAAGTCGCCAACACGTTCTCGAGCGCACCGGCAATCCCGATCGACAGATCGTGCCGTGTCGTCAGGGCCTTGGCCTTGGCGAGGATACCCGCCGTTTCGCTGTAGATCACCGCATCGGTATAGGTTCCGCCGGTATCGATGCCGAGCATAGTGTCTGAGGTCACGAAGGCCGCCTTGTCTTCCAGTCTTTGCTCCCGGGGAGCCGAAACCGTTATGGCATAGTCGCTTCCGTTTGCACCAGCGGACCCGCGTCAGATGCAGGGTCGTTTCGCGCCTTGCGGCGGGTAATGCGCATCGGTATGCCACCTGCCGGCTGGGTCGTGAGTTTCTGGACCGGCCAGGGATTTGTCTCCGGCGTGACATCGAACCGGAACCGCTGCATCAACACGGCCAAGGCAATGACCGCCTCCTGCAGCGCAAACGTGGCACCGATGCAAACCCGGGGACCGGCGCCGAATGGCAGATACTGAAAGCGGCCGATCTTTTCCCGTGCACCGGGCAGGAACCGCGACGGATCAAAGACGCGCGGCTTTTCCCAATAGAGTTCATGCCGATGGAGCGTCCATGGCATGACGAGGACCGTCGTGCCCTTGGCGATGTGGATCACCTCGCCGTTGGCCGCGGTGTAGCTGTCGTCCGCGATCGCATCGCGATTGATCGACGGCGCTGGAGGATAGAGGCGCATCGCCTCCTCAAAGGCAGCGCGTACTTGCGGCATCTGTTCCAGCCAGTCGACAGGGTCGGCACCGCTTGCGACCACCCTGTCGATCTCCTCTTCCATCGCGGCGCGCACATCAGGGCAGTGGGCGACGCAGTAGAACGTCCAGGCCAGCGCGCGCGCCGTCGTTTCATGGCCGGCACCGATGAAGGTCAGGATGTTGTCCTCGATTTCCTCTCCGGTCAGGCCGTCCGGACCTTCAAGGTCCAGCAGCAAGGTCAGAAAATCATTCGGCGCCGTGCTTCGGTCGGCGACCATCAGGGCGCGGCGCAGGTCCATGGTGTTGCGGACAAGCTGTCGGAATTTGCGCAATACCTTCTGACCGCGGATCCGGGTGAGGCGTGGAACCCATTTTGGTGCCTTCAGCAGATCAAAAGGATCAACGCGGCCCATATTGTGCAGGAGATCCTCGACGTCCCTTGCGAAATCACCTTGCTCAGAAACGATGCCGCCCGAAAAAAGCGTGGCCGACAGGATTTCATAAGTGAGTTCGGTCATGTCGACAGCAATGTCCCGCACCACGCCTGCCGGTTCGTGCGTCTCGTAGCGCGAGAGGAAATCTTCGCTCTTTTGGCGCATCTGCAGCGCAAAGCCGCGCGCATGGCGTGGCGTGAAGACGGGTGCCATGGCCTTGCGCGACCGCTTCCATACGGGTCCTTCCGCTGTCAGCAAGCCATCCCGGAGGATCGGGCGCAAGACCAGCTGGCGCACCTCGGACATTTCGTAGTTGGCTGCATTGTCGACGAGCACATGGCGAATCAGGCCGGGATCATTGGCGATGAGTGTCGTCTGGCCGAAGAAACGCGTCTCGATCCATGGCCAAGTGTAGGACGGTACGCCCCACAATTCGAGCGGATTGCGCAGAACAGTTCTGATAATCTCAAGCCGACCGGGAGGAATAGTGCGCGGCAACGGCGCCGGCGGTTCGAAATCTGCGATTTGGGGCTGGGTAATCATGCCTATGCTCCAATAGGGGCATCATCGCCCCTATGGAGTTAGAGCAGGTCCTCCAACTCGTCCAGCCGATCGTTGACCAACCAGCCGTAATAGTTCTCTTCCGGCCAATTGGTCGCACCACCGGCATTGCGCGCGCGCAACGCGCGGGCGCGCTGCTGCGAATTGCCGATATTGAACAATGTCGCCGTCACGCCGGGATTTTGGGAGATGTCGACATTGGCAATGCTGCGATAGTCATCAATGGACTTGCGGATGACCGCCGCCATGAAGGCGAGCGAGATATCGGGATCCATGATCGCCTTGTAGACGCCAACCGCATCGTTCTCGTCGAGCTTGGCATAGCCGGATTTCTGATGGACGAGATCCGACAGCATGAGCGCGGTCAGCGGATTGATCTGGCCCAGGCCGAATGTCTGTCCGGCATAGAAAGGCTGGAAGAAGACAGCGCTGAACCGATTGTTGGGATAGGCGGTGCCGCCGACCGTCTTGCCTCGGAACCGATCCTGCCAGACATCTTCGCGGCAGGTCCACAGACGGTAGGAATCGTCCAGCGCGGCGCATTCGGCAAATTCCGGCCGCTGGACGAAATCGGAGACATCTTCACTCTTGTAGGCAAACCGGAAGCTGTTGCCGGCATAGGATGCGGCCTTCACATAGTAGCTTTGCAGGCTGTCATAGGCGTCGACGTTGTAAGTGTGTTCGCCCACAATCGCACCGACCATATGGATCGGCGCGATGCCATAAGCCGCCGCCGTCTTCTTGATCTTGCCCACCAGGGCATCATCGTCGCGCAGCAGATCGCGAACCTTTTCGAATTTCAGATCAAAGCTGGTCTTGCCGGCCTTGGTGCGGCGGACAGATGCGCCCGGAATTGGCGGCTGCTCGATATTTCGATTGCCCGCCGGTACCGCCTGCGCAGCGTTCGACGCGGAAGCCAGCGAGCCCGCAAAAGCGACCGTGAGAAGAAAAGTCCGGATGAAAGATAGCACGCTTCGCCGTCCTCAGACTGAGCCGCAGATTAGATCCCCGTCACCACAATGCGCGGGCCGCAGATCCACTAATCCACTCCTTACATAAGCACAGCCTGCATTGTCGACCTTCGGCGCTCTCACTTTCCCGATACTGCGGGAGGGAAAGAGCGCCATAGGTGCACAAAGATCACAGGATATAGCGGCTGAGGTCGGTATCGGCAGCCAGGTCGCCCACGTGCTTCTGCACATAATCCGAGTCGATCATCACCACTGCGCCGCCGCGATCCGGTGCATTGAACGAAATATCGTCCAGAACCCGTTCCATCACCGTCTGAAGTCGCCGCGCACCTATATTCTCGACCGTGGTGTTCAGTTTGACTGCGACATCGGCCAGAGCGTCGATCGCATCCTCGGTAAAATCGAGGTTCAGCTCTTCGGTCGCCATCAGCGCCTTGTACTGGCGGATCAGGCTTGCCTCGGTCTCGGTCAGGATCCGACGGAAGTCTTCCTTGGTCAGCGGTTTCAGCTCGACCCGGATCGGCAAGCGGCCCTGCAGTTCCGGCAGAAGGTCCGATGGTTTCGAGACATGGAAGGCGCCAGACGCAATGAAGAGGATATGGTCCGTTTTCACCGGGCCGTATTTGGTCGAAACCGTGGTGCCCTCGACCAGCGGCAGCAAGTCGCGTTGCACGCCTTCACGCGATACGCCGGCACCGACGCCACCTTCCCGGGCGGCGATCTTGTCGATCTCGTCGAGAAACACGATCCCGTCGTTCTCGACCGAACGCACGGCCTCGCGCTGGATCACTTCATTGTCGATCAGCTTGTCGGATTCGTCGCGGATCAGGTCATCGTAGGAAGACTTGACCGTGGTGCGTACCTTTTTCGTCCGGTTGCCCATGGCCTTGCCGAACATTTCCGAAATGTTGAGGATGCCGACATTGGCACCGGGCATGCCCGGTATTTCGAAACCGCCCGGCATGCCGGATCCTGCGTCGGCCACTTCGATATCGATTTCCTTGTCGTCCAGCTCGCCATTGCGCAGCTTCTTGCGGAAGCTGTCGCGGGTTGCCGGTGACGATGTCGAACCGACCAGCGCATCAAGGACGCGTTCTTCGGCAAGCGCATGCGCCTTCGCCTCGACCTCGTTGCGTTTCTTGTCGCGGACAAGGGTGATGCCGATCTCGACCAGATCGCGGATGATCTGCTCGACATCGCGGCCGACATAGCCGACTTCGGTAAACTTGGTCGCCTCGACCTTGATGAATGGAGCGCCGGCGAGTTTGGCCAGACGACGGGAGATCTCGGTCTTGCCGACACCGGTCGGCCCGATCATCAGGATGTTCTTCGGCATGACCTCATCGCGCAGATCCTCCGAAAGCTGCTGCCGGCGCCAGCGATTGCGCAATGCGATCGCCACGGCGCGCTTGGCGTCGTGCTGGCCAATGATATGGCGATCGAGCTCGGAAACGATCTCGCGCGGAGAAAAATTGCTCATGTGGTTTTACTCCTGGCAGTAGCAGAGAATGCTCGACTGCTTGAACATGGTTTCATGGACCGGACAGACGGGCTCAAGCGACGTCCAGGGTCTCGATAATGACGCTGTCATTGGTATAGACGCAGATTTCGCCGGCAATCTGCATGGCGCGACGGGCGATCTCTTCGGCGGAACGATCGCTGTCCATCAAGGCCCGGGCTGCGGCATAGGCAAAGTTGCCACCGGAGCCGATGGCCATCGTGCCATGTTCCGGCTCCAACACGTCTCCATTACCGGTGATTGCAAGCGTGATCGTCTTGTCGGCGACAAGCATCATCGCCTCGAGGTTGCGCAGGTATTTATCGGTGCGCCAATCCTTGGCAAGCTCGACGGCCGCGCGCATCAACTGGCCGGGATATTGCTCCAGCTTCTTTTCCAGACGGTCGAGAAGGGTAAAGGCATCCGCGGTCGCTCCCGCGAAACCGGCGATAACTTCGCCACCCTTGCCGATGCGGCGGACCTTGCGGGCATTACCCTTCATCACGGTCTGGCCAAGGCTCACCTGACCATCGCCGGCCATCACGACCTTGTCGCCCTTGCGAACTGTAATAATCGTTGTCATCAAACACCTATATGCCCGAACACCGGGCCTTGTTTGCTTCGGCCAGCGGCCGTTCGTCGGAACCTATGTAAGTTGCCTTTTGGCGATTGCAATCATGGCCGACAGTCCGCTGCCGGCGCCTTGCGGCAAGGCAATGTAACTTCTGGATATTTGCCTCACCTGCTGATATGGAACGGCCATTATTCCCATGGAGCAGCCCGATGGCAGAGCGCAAAGGCGAGATTTCCCGCAAGACAAACGAGACCTCGGTGTCCGTTTCCGTCGATATCGACGGCACCGGCACCGGCAAGATCTCGACCGGCGTGGGCTTCTTCGACCATATGCTGGACCAGCTCTGCCGCCATTCGCTGATCGACATGCATATCGACGTGAAAGGTGACCTGCATATCGACGATCATCACACCGTCGAAGACACCGGCATTGCGCTGGGCCAAGCGATCTCCAAGGCTCTGGGCGAGCGCAAGGGCATCACGCGCTATTCGTCGATCGACCTTGCGATGGACGAAACCATGACCAAGGCGGCCATCGATGTGTCCGGTCGGCCGTTTCTAGTGTGGAACGTCAATTTCAGCGCGCCGAAGATCGGTACCTTTGACACAGAACTGGTGCGCGAGTTCTTCCAGGCCCTGGCGCAGAATGCCGGCATCACACTGCATGTGCTGAACCATTACGGCGCCAACAACCACCATATCGCCGAGACCTGCTTCAAGGCGGTGGCACGGGCGCTGCGGACGGCCACGGAAATAGACCCGCGCCAGGCGAACCGTATCCCGTCCACCAAGGGTACATTGTGACGGCAGGACGTTTCCGCACAGCGGAAGTGATCTGCACCTTGCTCCGCTGTCGGCTACGAGCCGGAGCGTCGAGCGGAAAGGATATGACATGCGTGTAGCGATCATCGACTACGGATCTGGCAACCTGCGCTCGGCGACCAAGGCTTTCGAACGCGCGGCGCGCGAGGCTGTTCTTGACGTGACGATCGAGCTGACCGATCAGGCAGACAGGGTGGCCACGGCCGACAGGATCGTACTTCCGGGGGTCGGCGCCTATGCCGACTGCCGCCGCGGGCTCGATGCGGTTCCCGGCATGCATGACGCGATCGTCGATGTCGTCGAGCACAAGGGCAGACCTTTCTTCGGGATCTGCGTTGGCATGCAGCTGATGTCCTCGCGCGGCCTTGAAAAGACCACGACGCAAGGTTTCGGCTGGATAGAAGGCGATGTCATCGAGATGACACCTGCCGATCCCACGCTCAAGATCCCGCAGATCGGCTGGAACACGCTGACGCTCAGGCACCAGCATCCACTTTTCGACGGGATCGCCACAGGCCCAAATGGCCTGCATGCCTATTTCGTCCACTCCTATCATCTTGCGGCCAAACACGCCTCGGACGTGATTGCGACCACAGACTATGGTGGCGCAATGACGGCCTTTGTCGGCCGGGACAACATGGTCGGCGCGCAATTCCATCCGGAAAAGAGCCAGACGCTTGGTCTCAAGCTGATCGCCAATTTCCTCACCTGGAAGCCCTGACCCTCTTTTTCGGATTTCTGTCATGATCCTATTTCCCGCCATCGACCTGAAGGACGGCCAGTGCGTTCGCCTGAAACTCGGCGACATGGACCAGGCCACCGTCTACAATCCGGATCCGGCTGCACAGGCGCGCGACTTCGAAACACAAGGGTTCGAATGGCTGCACGTCGTTGACCTCAACGGCGCCTTTGCCGGAGAAAGTGTCAACGGTGCCGCCGTCGACGCGATCCTGAAAGCTACCAAAAACCCGGTGCAGCTCGGCGGCGGCATCCGCACGCTGGAGCATATCGAAAACTGGCTATCGCGCGGCCTGTCTCGCGTGATCCTGGGTACGATCGCAGTGCGCGACCCGGCTTTGGTTATCGAGGCCTGCAAGCGCTTCCCCGGCAAGGTTGCCGTCGGTATCGATGCCAAGGGTGGCAAGGTGGCGGTCGAAGGCTGGGCGGAAGCCTCCGAACTCGGCGTGATCGAGCTTGCCAAGCGTTTCGAAGGTGCCGGTGTTGCCGCGATCATCTATACCGATATCGATCGCGACGGCATTCTGGCCGGCATCAACTGGGCGTCGACACTGGAACTGGCCGAAGCGGTCTCTATTCCTGTCATCGCATCGGGTGGCCTTGCCTCGATCGAAGACGTTCGCCGCATGCTGCAGCCCGATGCACAGAAGCTCGAAGGTGCCATATCCGGCCGCGCGCTTTATGATGGCCGCATTGACCCTGCAGAAGCGCTTGCGCTGATCAAGGCAGCCAAAGGCTGAGAGGACAATTCCATGACGCTCAAAGCCCGCGTAATTCCCTGTCTCGACGTCAAGGACGGCCGTGTCGTCAAGGGCGTCAATTTTGTCGACCTGATCGATGCCGGCGATCCCGTGCTGGCCGCAAAGGCATATGATGCAGTTGGCGCCGACGAACTCTGTTTCCTCGACATCACCGCTTCATCAGACAATCGCGACACGATCTTCGACGTCGTCGCCCAGACGGCCGATCATTGCTTCATGCCGCTGACCGTCGGTGGTGGCGTGCGCGCAGTTGCCGATATCCGCAAGCTGCTGCTTTGCGGCGCGGACAAGGTTTCGATCAATTCGGCAGCGGTCAACAACCCCGATTTCGTCGCTGAAGCAGCCGACAAATTCGGCAACCAGTGCATCGTCGTGTCGATCGACGCCAAGAAGGTCTCTGCCAGCGGGGAAACCGACAGGTGGGAAATCTTCACCCACGGTGGACGCCAGCCAACCGGAATCGACGCTGTCGAATTCGCCATCAAGATGGTCGAACGCGGCGCTGGCGAATTGCTGGTGACCTCGATGGACCGGGACGGCACCAAAAGTGGCTATGATATCGGCCTGACGCGTACCATCGCAGACAGCGTCCGGGTGCCGGTGATCGCGTCCGGCGGCGTCGGCAATCTCGACGATCTGGTCGCCGGCATTCGCGACGGTCACGCAACGGCCGTGCTTGCCGCCTCCATCTTCCACTTCGGCAACTATTCGATCGCCGAGGCCAAGGCCTACATGGCCGAAGCAGGCATCGCGATGCGGCTCGACTGAGCGCAAGGAAGGCAGATATGACCGCTTTTTCCCTCTCCGATCTCGAAGCCATCGTGGCAAAGCGCGCCAAGGCTACCCCGGACCAATCCTGGACGGCGAAACTCGTCGCGGGCGGGCAGAACAAGGCGGCAAAGAAACTTGGCGAGGAAGCCATCGAGGCTGTTATGGCAGCGGTTCAGAACGATCGGGAGAACCTCGTCTACGAAAGCGCCGACCTGCTCTATCACCTGATGGTCGTATTGAAAATTGCGGACATACCTTTACAAGACGTGATGCAGGAACTTGAGCGCAGAACCGCTCAGACGGGCCTGAACGAGAAGGCCAGCCGGCAGGATCCATGACGATATCTATACGGGAATCCGAAGCGCCAGAAGTCCTCGACCATTTCCAGGCCAATGGCTATTCGCCCTATCTGTTCTTCGATTCCGAGGAATGGGCGCATTTTCGCGCCGATACGCCGCTGACTTTGACAGCCGACGAAGTGCATCGGCTGCGGTCGATCGACGACCCGATCGATCTTGATGAGGTGCGGCGGATCTATCTGTCACTGTCGCGCCTGCTCTCGTCACATGTCGAATCCTCGCAACTGCTGTTCGAGCAACGCAATCGATTCCTCAGCATGTCGGACGTTTTCAAGACGCCGTTCGTCATCGGCATTGCCGGGTCCGTCGCAGTTGGAAAATCGACCACGGCGCGCATCCTGAAAGAACTTCTCGCGCGCTGGCCTTCGAGCCCAAAGGTCGATCTGGTCACCACGGACGGCTTTCTCTATCCCAACGCGCACCTGACCAAGAATGATATCCTCAACCGTAAGGGTTTCCCCGAAAGCTACGACATCGGCGCACTGCTGCGCTTCCTGTCGGCGATCAAGGCGGGACTGCCGAACGTCAAGGCGCCTTGCTATTCGCACCTGACCTATGACGTACTCCCCAACGAACATGTGGTGATCGACCGGCCGGACATCCTGATTTTCGAGGGTATCAATGTTCTGCAATCGCGCAATCTGCCGGCAGACGGCAAGATCGTGCCGATGGTCTCGGATTTCTTCGATTTCTCGATCTATATCGATGCCGATGAGAATGCGATCCATCGCTGGTATGTCGAGCGCTTCATGCGCCTCAGACAGACGGCTTTTCGCGATCCGAACTCCTATTTCCATCGCTATGCGACGATCAGCGAGCCTGAAGCGATGACCATTGCCGAAGGCTTGTGGAACAACATCAATTTGAAAAACCTGCGGGAAAACATCCTGCCGACACGACCGCGCGCCGATCTGATCCTGCGCAAGGGCAGCAATCACCTTGTAGAGAAAGTCGCGCTGAGAAAATTGTAGGCGATCGATCGCCGGCTATGGATCAGGGATTAACGCGCCGCAGGGTCAGATTGATGCGGCCGCCGTTTTTCAGCAGTGTCGAGGTGCCGGGATAGATTCGGTCGACGCCGTGAAAGCAGAGCCTGCCTGCTCCGCCCAACACAAAGACATCGCCGCTGTCGAGCTTTAGCGAACTGGTTCGATCCTTGCGCTCCAATCCGCCGATGCGGAAGAGGCAACTGTTGCCGAGGGAAACGGAGACAACGGGAGCGTTAAAATCGGTCTCGTCCCGGTCCTGGTGCAGACCCATCTTGGCATCGTCGCCGTAGAAATTGACAAGGCAGGCTTCCGGATCCTTGTCGTAGTCGGACACCTCGCGCCAGAGATCAACAAGCATCTGCGGGATTGCAAGCCAAGGCCTGCCTGTGACTGGATGGGTCGCCTGGTAGCGATAGCCGCGCTCCTTGTCCGTTACCCAGCCGAGCGACCCGCAATTGGTCATGCGCACGGACATGGGTTTGCCGGTGCCAGGCATGACAGGCACATACAGAGGTGCTTCCGCCACCACATCTCGCACCGCAGTCACCAGGACGTCCTGTTCGGCCCGGTCAAAATAGCCGGGAAAATGAATAAGCCCCTCCGAGAGGGGCAGTTTTGTCTTCACGTTCTTTGTCTTTGCTTCCGTTGCCCTCAAACGAGGTTAGTCGGCAAGCGGGGGGATGCGCAACACCTGGCCCGGATAGATCTTGTCCGGATGGCTGAGCATCGGCCGGTTCGCTTCGAAAATCAGCGTATGCTTTGCACCCTTGCCCTTGCCATATGCGGCTTCGGCGATCTTCCACAAATTGTCGCCCTTCTTGACCGTATGAAAAACCGGTTCCTTTGCAGCGACAGGTGCAGCGCTGTCCGCCTCGGCAATCTTCAACTCGGTGGCTTCCACGGTGGAAATGCCGAGCGTATTGCCAACAGCAACGACTGCCTTTTCAAAAATCGACTGATCCTTGACCACGCCCTTCAAGACGATCTTGTCATTGACGACCTCGACGTCAACCTTGTCCGTGCCAAGATCGTGGGAGGCCAGTTCCTTCTTGACCGCTTCGACATCCGGCGCTTCGTCCTCGCCGCCCAGTCCAAGCTTCTTGCCGGCGCTCTTGATGAAATTGAAAAAGCCCATCGGTAGCCCTCCTTGGTTGTTATCGACCAGATGACTGCAGAGGCCTGCAAAAGACAAGTGATTTTCTAATTTAAAGACAGCTGAATTAGTCTCCACCCGGTCTGCCGCGCATTTTTTTCACCTCGGAGCGCCCGGACTTTTCCTTCAGACGGCGCTCCACCGATCCTTTGGTTGGCTTAGTTTTGCGCCGCGGTGGTGGTGGCGGTTCGGCGGCCTTCAGGATCAGTTCCTTCAGGCGTTCGCGCGCATCTTCGCGATTGCGTTCCTGGCTGCGAAATCGATTGGCCTCGATCATCAGCACGCCTTCCTTGGACAGGCGCCGGCCAGCCAATGCCGCCGCATTCTGCTTGACCCGATCATTGAGGGCGGGCGATCCGAGGATGTTGAAGAACAGTTGAACAGCCGTCGAGACCTTGTTGACGTTCTGGCCGCCCGGGCCACCGGCCAGAACGAACTGCTCGGCCAGTTCCCAGCCCGCTATGGTGATGCGGTTGTTGATGTAAAGCGGATCGCTGGCCATAGTTCTTCACGTCGTGTCTGTCAGACATTCCATATCGGCAACAAACAGCAACAAGGCAAGCGACAAGAAAAGGCCCGGCGAAACTCCACCGGGCCTTTCATGTCAGTTTCTGAAGCCGGACTTATTCGGCTGCGATCGCAACACCAGGCGCCGCGTCGCGCACCTTGCCATCGACATGGGCTTCAAACTTGGCGAAGTTGTTGATGAACATGCCGACGAGTTTCCTGGCTTGCACGTCATAGGCGGCCCCATCGGACCAGGTCGAGCGCGGGTCGAGGATCTTGGTATCGACACCATCCACGACCACTGGAACGGCAAATCCGAAGTTCGGATCCGTCCGCATCTCGGCCTTTTTCAACTCGCCCCTCAACGCAGCCGTGAGCAAAGCGCGAGTCGCCTTGATCGGCATGCGGTTGCCGGTGCCGTAAGCGCCACCGGTCCAGCCGGTGTTGACCAGCCAGCAGTCGACCTCATGACGGGCAATCAAATCGCGCAGCAGGTTGCCGTATTCGGTCGGATGACGCGGCATGAACGGCGCACCAAAGCAGGTCGAGAAGGTTGCTTCCGGCTCGGTCACGCCCTTTTCCGTGCCGGCAACCTTGGCGGTATAACCAGACAGGAAGTGGTACATGGCCTGCTCAGGCGTCAGGCGGGCGATCGGCGGCAGCACGCCAAAGGCATCGGCCGTCAGCATGATGATCGTCTTCGGATGCGGTGCAGTACCGGTTTCCGATGCGTTTGGAATAAAGTGCAGCGGATAGGCACAGCGGGTATTTTCGGTCAGCGAGCCATCGTTGAAATCCGGAATGCGGTTTTCGTCGAGAACGACGTTTTCGAGAACCGTGCCGAAACGCTTGGTCGTGGCGTAGATCTCCGGCTCAGCTTCAGCCGAAAGACGGATGGTCTTGGCATAGCAACCGCCCTCAAAGTTGAAGATGCCGTTTTCACCCCAGCCATGCTCGTCGTCGCCAACCAGCGTTCGGCTCGGATCGGCAGACAGCGTCGTCTTGCCAGTGCCCGACAGGCCGAAGAAGACGGCAGCATCGCCATCCGGACCGACATTGGCCGAGCAATGCATCGGCATAACGCCCTTTGGCGGCAGAAGGTAGTTAAGGACCGTGAAGACCGACTTTTTCATCTCACCGGCATAGGACGTGCCGCCTATCAGAACGATGCCATTGGTCAGGTCGCAAGCAATGACCGTCTCGCTGCGGCAGCCGTGGCGGTCTGGATCCGCGCGGAAGCTCGGCAGGTCGATGATCGTCAGCTTGGGTACAAACGCAGCGAGAGCCGAACGGTCGGGACGGATCAGAAGATTGCGGATGAACAGCGAATGCCAGGCGAATTCCGTCACAACGCGGGTCGGAAGCGCATTGTCCTTGTCGGCGCCACCGATCAGGTCCTGGACGAAAATGTCCTTGCCGGCAGCATGCGCAAGCATGTCCTGGTGCAGGACGGAAAAATGCTCAGGCGACAATGGCTTGTTGTTGTCCCACCAGATTTGGCCATCTGTCTTGCCATCGCGCACGACAAACTTGTCCTTGGCGGAACGCCCGGTGTGCTGACCGGTCAGCGCGCGCAATGCGCCATCCGCAGTAAGCTCAGCCTCGCCGCGGCGAATCGATTCCTCGTAAAGGAGGCCTTCGCCCAGGTTGTAGCGAACGCTGGCGGCATTGCCGAGACCGATCGTCGCGACCCCAATTGCGGGGTTATTTACACCGAATTCCTCCATGGGCGCGCATCCTCTCAACGTGAGCCACAATACTTGAATAGGTAGAAATTAGTCGGTGAATTTTAGAAAGGCAAGTGGGGCTTCTTAAATAATATAATGATATCAATTATTTAATCGATTTAAATTGCTGAAAGCATTTTTAAATCGTTTAGTTCTCGTTCCATTCCAAGAGGAGGTACAACCCAAGAGGGTGCTTCAGGCAGCGATCTGCGCGCGCCAAGAGCCTCAGCAACATCGTCCCTTTATCTTTGCCACAATTTGTTCCACCTTTATCCCCATTAAGCACTGCCATGCCACCAGAGCTGGGCTGGGTGACACACCAGGAGCAGCGCTTACATGACGATGGAGACGTACAGCATGCAGACGATCGCGCTCGTGGATGACGACCGCAATATCCTCACTTCGGTCTCGATCGCGCTCGAGGCAGAAGGATACAAGGTCGAGACCTATACCGATGGCGCCTCTGCGCTGGACGGCCTGCTCGCACGGCCTCCCCAGCTTGCCATCTTCGACATCAAGATGCCGCGCATGGACGGCATGGAACTGCTGCGCCGTCTGCGCCAGAAATCTGACATTCCCGTCATCTTCCTTACCTCCAAGGATGAGGAAATCGACGAACTGTTCGGCTTGAAAATGGGTGCTGACGATTTCATCACCAAGCCGTTTTCGCAGCGGCTGCTGGTGGAGCGCGTCAAGGCAATCCTGCGCCGCGCAGCCAATCGCGAAAACCTGTCCGCCATCGGCGGCCCCGGCAAGCCAACGGCCGAGCAACAGGCTCGAACGCTGGAGCGCGGCCAACTGGTGATGGACCAGGAACGCCATACCTGCACCTGGAAGGGCGATCCAGTGACCCTGACGGTCACCGAATTCCTCATCCTGCAGTCGCTCGCACAGCGCCCCGGCGTTGTCAAAAGCCGCGACGCGCTGATGGACGCAGCTTACGATGAGCAGGTTTATGTCGACGACCGAACCATCGACAGCCATATCAAACGGCTGCGCAAGAAGTTCAAAATGGTCGATACGGACTTCGACATGATTGAAACGCTCTACGGCGTGGGCTACCGCTTCCGCGAAGCAGCGTGAACAAACCTGACCGTTGACCGCGGAGATCTGCCGAGACTTGGGGCTCATGGTCCTGGGCAAATGGCTTCGGCTTGAGCACTAGCGGTTAGAACGGCAGGCGAAAGGGTGGAGTTTGGCCAAGCAGGTAGATGAAGACACCTTGGAGGAGCTGGAAGGCGCCTCGGAGTCGCGCCGGCTCTTTACCCACCCGTTCACCCTGATCCGGCGCATCTTCGGCCATGCTCTGTTTTCGAGCCTGACACGGCGGATTGTCTTCTTCAATCTGGCGGCCCTGATCGTTCTGGTCGGCGGGATCATGTATCTCAATCAGTTCCGCGAGGGACTGATTGATGCGCGTGTCGAGAGCCTGCTCACCCAAGGGGAAATCATCGCCGGCGCAATTTCCGCGTCGGCGTCGGTTGATACCAATTCGATCACCATCGACCCGGAAAAACTGCTGGAGTTGCAGGCCGGCCAAAGCATCACGCCGGTCCCGAATGACGAAGACCTGGAATTTCCGATCAATCCGGAGCGCGTCGCACCCGTGTTGCGCCGGCTCATCTCACCTACGCGCACTCGCGCCCGGCTGTTCGACGCCGATGCCAATCTGCTGCTCGATTCCCGTCATCTCTATTCCCGCGGCCAGGTCCTGCGTTTCGACCTGCCGCCGGTGGACAATGATTCCTCAAGCCTGACCAACTGGGTAGCGCGGATCTTCAACACGGTACTGCAGCCGGGCAATCTGCCGGTCTATAAGGAAGCACCCGGTGGCGACGGTTCGATCTATCCGGAAGTGATGAATGCGCTGACCGGTGTGCGTGGTGCCGTGGTCCGAGTGACGGATCAGGGCGAGCTGATCGTTTCTGTTGCCGTGCCGGTCCAGCGTTTCCGCGCCGTACTCGGCGTGCTCCTGCTGTCCACCCAGGCCGGCGATATCGACAAGATCGTACATGCCGAGCGCCTGGCGATCATGCGCGTCTTCGGCGTGGCGACGCTCGTCAACATCGTCGTGTCGCTGCTCCTGTCCTCGACCATCGCCAATCCGCTGCGCCGGCTTGCGGCAGCGGCCATCCGGGTGCGTCGCGGTGCGCGCGAGCGCGAAGAAATCCCGGACTTCTCGGCCCGTCAGGACGAAATCGGCAACCTGTCGATCGCCTTGCGCGAGATGACAACCGCACTCTATGACCGCATCGATGCAATCGAGAGTTTTGCAGCGGATGTCAGCCATGAGCTGAAGAACCCCCTCACCTCGCTGCGGTCTGCCGTCGAGACGCTGCCTCTGGCCAAGTCCGATCAGTCGCGGCAGCGGCTGATGGATATCATCCAGCACGACGTGCGGCGCCTCGACCGGCTGATCAGCGACATTTCCGACGCCTCACGCCTTGATGCGGAGCTAGCACGTTCCGACGCCAAGCCGGTCGACATGGAGGTCCTGCTATCGAGCCTCGTGGATATCTCGCGCGAAATCCGCAGCGGCAAGAAGGCTGTCGAAATCGACTATATCATCGACCAGAAGCCTGGTTCCAAGGCGCGGTTCCTGGTCAATGGCCATGACCTGCGTCTGGGGCAGATCATCACCAACCTGATCGAAAATGCCCGCTCCTTCGTTCCCGAACAGGGCGGCCGGATCAGGGTTCGCCTGTCGCGCACACGTGGGCGATGCCTGGTTCAGATCGAAGACAATGGACCCGGCATCCAGGCCGAGAATATCGACCGTATTTTCGAGCGCTTCTACACCGACCGTCCTGATGGAGAGAGCTTTGGCCAGAATTCCGGTCTTGGCCTGTCGATCAGCCGACAGATCGCAGAAGCACATGGCGGGACGCTACGGGCAGAGAATGTCATCGATCCGGACAGCAAGGCACTGCTGGGCGCGCGCTTCGTTCTCACTCTTCCGATCGATGCTCCGGCATGACAGACATTGGCGAAAACATTCACGCGAGCGCCATCATCGTTGACGGGATCGGTCTGATATTCGTTGGCCCGTCAGGAGCCGGAAAATCGTCCTTGGCCTTTGACTGCATGGCCGAAGCGCGTCTTGGCGGACAGTCCTCGGCACTGATCTCCGACGACCGGGTGATCGTTTCGCGCGAAGATGACCAGATCATCGGACGCGGGCCAGCCAGCATCCGCGGGCTTCTTGAATTGCGCCACAGCGGTATCGTCAGGATGCAGTGGGTCGAGCAGGCTCCGCTGCACTACGCAATCGTGCCCGTCGCGTCGGCTGACGCCGACCGATTGCCACCGGATCAGGAACAATTGGAAGTCACGAAAACAATTCACCTTCCCGTTATCCGTGTCCCCCAGTCTGTCCGATTTCCACTTTCCCATATCTTCGCCCTTATTCGGAGCGTATGATTCTGGGCTTGCACTTCCCATTTTCATCGCCAAGATGGCCTCGTGCTGATAGACGGAGCCTCCGTGTTGCGTTATTTGGCCAATGTTTGCGCTAAGGGGCAGTAAAGAATGATCGGACTTGTGCTTGTCACACATGGCAAGCTGGCTGAAGAGTTTCACCATGCGGTGGAGCATGTCGTCGGCCCACAAAAAAATATCGAGACCGTTTCGATCGGCCCGGATGATGATATGGACCAGCGCCGTCAGGACATTCTTGACGCGGTTCTGCGGGCCGATGACGGCCATGGTGTAATTATCCTGACCGACATGTTTGGCGGGACACCCTCCAATCTCGCAATTTCTGTCATGAACAACGGCCGGATCGAGGTCATCGCCGGCGTCAACCTGCCGATGCTGATCAAACTCGCCGGTGTGCGCGGTGACAATGACATGGACCGGGCGCTGATCGAGGCATCCGAAGCCGGGCGCAAATACATCAACGTTGCCAGCCGTGTGCTCAGCGGAAAGTAAGACATCATGACTGGTCCGATCGCCCGCGAAATGCTGATCATCAACAAACGCGGACTGCATGCACGTGCTTCGGCGAAATTCGTCCAGATGGTCGGCGGCTTCGATGCAGCCGTGAGCGTGTCCAAGGATGGCACCACCGTCGGTGGTACGTCGATCATGGGGCTGATGATGCTGGCCGCAAGCCCCGGATGCTCGATCCATGTCAGCGCCACCGGCAATCAGGCGATTGCCGTCATAGAGGCGCTGGAAACGCTGATTGCCGACAAGTTTGGCGAAGAGATTTAACCGATCACACATAAAGACATAAAGACTTCTTTATGTCTAATTGCCAATGCCCCCGATCCCTGTTACAGAGGCGGCATGGCCTGCAATGGTTGTTGCGGGCGGCACATCCGTATCGGTCCTGTCAGCGAATGCCGGGAACCGGGCCACATTTAGCCGGAGAACACCATGAGCCAACATGATTACGTCATTGCCGATATCGGTCTCGCCGATTTCGGACGCAAGGAACTCGACATCGCCGAAACCGAAATGCCGGGTCTGATGTCCTGCCGCAGCGAATTCGGCGACAGCAAGCCGCTCAAGGGTGCACGCATCACCGGCTCCCTGCACATGACTATCCAGACGGGCGTTTTGATTGAAACGCTGATCGCTCTCGGCGCCGAAGTGCGCTGGGCATCGTGCAACATCTTCTCGACCCAGGACCATGCTGCTGCTGCTATCGCCGCTGCCGGCATTCCGGTCTTCGCCGTCAAGGGCGAATCACTGACCGAGTATTGGGAATACACCGACAAGATCTTCCAGTGGACCGATGGTGGCTTCTCCAACATGATCCTCGATGATGGCGGCGATGCCACCATGTACATCCTGCTCGGCGCCCGCGCCGAAGCTGGCGAGGACGTTCTGTCCAATCCGCAGTCGGAAGAAGAAGAAATCCTCGTCGCGCAGATCAAGAAGCGACTGGCTGCAACACCTGGCTGGTTCACCAAGCAGCGCGATGCCATCAAGGGCGTGACCGAAGAAACCACCACGGGCGTGCACCGCCTGTACGAACTTTCAAAGAAGGGTCTCCTTCCCTTCCCGGCGATCAACGTCAACGACTCGGTCACCAAGTCGAAGTTCGACAACAAGTACGGCTGCAAGGAATCGCTGGTCGACGGCATCCGCCGCGGTACGGACGTGATGATGGCCGGCAAGGTTGCCGTCGTCTGCGGATATGGCGACGTCGGCAAGGGTTCGGCCGCCTCGCTCCAGGGCGCCGGTGCCCGCGTCAAGGTCACGGAAGTTGATCCGATCTGCGCGCTTCAGGCCGCCATGGATGGCTTTGAGGTCGTCACGCTGGAGGACGTTGTTTCTTCGGCCGACATCTTCATCACCACGACCGGCAACAAGGACGTCATCCGCATCGAGCATATGCGCGAGATGAAGGACATGGCGATCGTCGGCAATATCGGCCACTTTGACAACGAGATCCAGGTTGCCGCTCTGAAGAACCTCAAGTGGACCAACGTCAAGCCGCAGGTCGACATGATCGAGTTCCCGAAGGGCAACCGCATGATCCTCCTGTCGGAAGGTCGCCTGCTGAACCTCGGAAATGCAACCGGCCACCCATCCTTCGTGATGTCGGCCTCGTTCACCAACCAGACGCTGGCCCAGATCGAGTTGTTCACCAAGCCCGGCGAATACAAGAACGACGTCTACGTTCTGCCAAAGCACCTCGATGAAAAGGTCGCCCGTCTGCATCTCGCCAAGCTCGGCGTGAAGCTGACCGAACTTTCTAGCGAGCAGGCTGCCTATATCGGCGTCACGCAGCAGGGTCCTTTCAAGTCTGAACACTATCGCTATTAATTAATCTCTGGATAATACCAGATGTGGTAGGCGCGGCATTGACAAATGCCGCGCCTTCTTTTTTGCCCGCCGGCCTTCCCGACACTTTCCATCGGCGGTATTGTTTAGGACTTGATTCGTGGACCGCCCGATGGGCGTGGACTCGAAATCGGATGTCTTGTCGACGATGCGGCACATAATAAGACGGAGACAGACCGAGCATGTCGGTACAACAATGCGACCCGCTTGCGCGGGAGACAGCCATGACGGCGTCTAAATCTGGCCTCTGGCGGCAAATGACACATCAACAGGGGCAAGCCCTTCGCTCGACCGCGCGCAAGCACGCAGTGTTCTCGTGGCGTCGTGTGCTGGCAAACGGTTCGGCTCTGGCCGGCCTGCTGCTGCCGGCGCTTGCTCATGCCCAGACGACTGATGAAGGCGGAACGCCGCTGCTTACCAGCGTCGATATGGCGGGTTACGCGCTTGTCATCGGCGTTGTATCGGCTGCTGTGTTTTCATCGATCCTGCTGATCCGCCAACGCAATCGCCTGGAATCCGAGAACCGCGACATTCGTTCGACACTGTCGGACAACCAGCAGAAGATTTCCGGCTATCATGCCGTTATTGCCGACAACAGTCGGCGGATCGTGATGTGGGACGGGCAGAACGGCAAGGCAGAGTTTCTCGGCCAGCTGCCGGCCGATACCGGCGCTCCACAATCGGACAACGAGTTTCTGGCTTTGGGACGCTGGCTGAAACCAAGTTCGGCGAGCGAACTCGAAAAGGCGATCGAAGCGCTGCGCTCAAATGCAAAAACCTTCGACCTGGTGATCGAGACACAGCGTGGTGAAGTCATCGAGGTTCAGGGCCGCCTGTCTGGTGGAAGGGCCTTTGCCCATTTTGTTGCCCTCAACAATCTGCGCGCAGAACTGGCGGAACTGAAGATCGAGCGCAACCGGCTGCGCAGCTCCATCGCGACCTTCGAATCCCTGCTCGACTCGATCGAGCAGCCGGTCTGGCAGCGTGACGGCGACGGTCGCCTGACCTGGGTCAACCAGGCCTATTGCGAAGCGGTCGAAGCCAGCTCTCCCGATCAGGCAATCCAGGAGGGACGCGAAGTCCTGAGCAGCCTGACACGCGAGAAGATCAAGGCGAGCACGACGCCGGAATCACCGTTCCACGACACCGTATCGACCGCCGTGCGCGGCGCGCGAACCTTCTTCGACGTTGTGGATATCCGCGGCCCGGGCGGTTCATGCGGCATGGCAATCGATGTCTCCGGCACCGAAGCCTTGCGCGAGGAACTGGCCCGTACGCT
>ERZ1034401.75-NODE-75-length-31462-cov-3.919381_pt1 | contig 31462 bp, 25 predicted proteins | sample MGYA00520601_ERZ1034401 | MGnify/ENA primary metagenome ERZ1034401 (study PRJEB33736, sample SAMEA104288476) | Azolla filiculoides | biome: Urban; feature: water surface; material: ditch water | place: Netherlands | collected 2014 ... | reverse complement strand
CGACCAGGTCGCCATTGGCGATCAGGTCGGCGATGCGCGCCGTTTCGCGCAGGTTGGTCACCATGTTTCCCATGGAAATACCAAGCGAGTCTTTGTCAGACAAAGGTGTGACCTCCTTCGAGAGGTCGCCGGCCGCAATCATGTTGGCGATGTCGGCCGTGCTCTTCAGGTTTGCTGTCATGCGATTGATCGTTTCGATGAGGTCCTTGATCTCGTCATTGCTCTTGACCTGGACATTCTGGTTGAGATCACCAAGGGCAACGGCTTCTGCCACGCCTGACACCTTACGAAGACCCGAACTGATGCCGAGGGCAATCCAGAAGGCGACGACGGTCGAGAACACGAGAACCGCAAGGACTATGCCGATCAGAATGCTTCTGGAGTTGTCGTATTGCACATTCGTGGCCTCATCGGTGGCCCGCAAGTCCTTGCCGATTTCTGCGTTGAGGCCCGACAATGCCGTTAGCAGCGTGGCGGTAACGCTTGCGCCTTCGCCCATCGAAATCTGACCGGCCAGCGCGTTGGATTCCGTGGTGTTTTCCTGCGCCAGTCTCAGAATGCGATCTTGAACCTCAAACCACTTTGGCAAATCGCCGCGAAACTCGGAGACCTTTTGTCTGATTGCAGCTGTGTCGTCATTGTCGAGCTGGCTCAATAGTTCGTTTATCTTAGAACGATCTTCCGCCACTTCGCGGGAATACGAAGTGATTTGAGCGGGATCGGTGTTCATCACAGCATTTTTCTCAGCGCGGATCGAACTATAGACGGAATCCAATAGATCGCTGGAATTTTGAAGATTGGTTGCAGGGCCTTCTACGATCTCGGTTATTGCCGAATTCAGTGAGGACAAATTTGTTACTGCCAACGCTGCCATGCCGCTGGTCATCAGAATGATGAGCCCAAAAGCCACAGCCAGCTTAAGCTTAATTGTGAATCTCATAATATCCCCTATCGCCACCCGAAATGTGGTGCGGTTGTCGTTGCTCAAATACTCAGTATCGTTCTGGTAGCGAGGTTGCAGGGCCGTGATGCATTCACCGCTGCCATTTGCGAGGTTTGGGATGTTCGGGTCCGGACAGCCGTCTTCCGGACCCAAGTGCCCCGGCAATTTCTGCCGGAGCGTCATTCACATGACGATTCGATTGTACTCACGCGCTCTGCTTGAAATGCGCGTCGTCTGCGTCCGGGCCGCCCATCGACAGGTCGAGGGCAAAGCCGTTGGCACGGGCCTGCTGGCCGGTGATGCTGTTGTCACCGTGGGCAGGCTTGCGAACCGCTGCGGCCGCTGCCGGACGGGCAACTGGAGCAGCCGGGCGGGCTGCCGGTTTGCGGATGGCGACAGGAGCCCGTTCGCCAGACCGGTCAACCCGGAAGAAGGCGATCGAGGTCTGCAGTTCCTCGGACTGGGCTGCCAGCTCTTCAGAGGTCGCGGCCATCTGTTCGGAGGCCGAAGCGTTCTGCTGGGTGACCTGGTCAAGCTGCTGGATTGCTTCATTGATCTGCGAGGCGCCGATGTCCTGCTCGCGGCAGGCTGCCGAGATTTCCGAAACCAGTTCGGCGGTCTTGCGGATATCCGGAACCAGGCGGCCGAGCATTTCGCCGGCTTCCTGGGCTGCCTTGACGGTGTCGCTCGACATGGCGCCGATTTCGGCTGCTGCCGACTGCGAACGTTCCGCCAGCTTGCGCACTTCCGATGCAACAACCGCAAAGCCCTTGCCGTGTTCACCGGCGCGCGCTGCTTCAACGGCAGCGTTCAGTGCGAGAAGGTCAGTCTGGCGGGCAATTTCCTGCACGATCGAGATCTTCTCCGCAATCGTGCGCATGGCACCGACGGCGCGGGTCACCGCGTCGCCGGATGCTTCCGCATCCTTGGCCGACTGGCGGGCGATCTTTTCGGTCTGGGCTGCATTGTCGGCGTTCTGCTTGATGTTGGCGGCCATTTCTTCCATCGAAGCAGAGGCCTCTTCGGCAGCAGCAGCCTGTTCGGTTGCACCCTGTGACAGCTGTTCCGAGCTTGCCGACAGTTCCTGGCTACCGGACGAGACGTTCGATGATGCAGAAAGGGCGTCGCCCACCACGCCACGCAGACGTTCGATCATGGCGTTGACGTAGGTCAGCAGGTCGCCGATTTCGTCGTTGGACTTGACCACGGCCAGCTTGGTCAGATCGCCGTCAGCAACACTCTGGACCGAGCTGACTGCGTTGCGCAGACCGCGATTGATGGACAGTGCGATCCAGACTGCGGCAGCCAAGGCGATCAGCAGGGCGGCGCCGGCAACCGCGAGCATGACGTTGCGCGTCTGGACATAGTCAGCTCCGGCCGTCTCGTTGGCTTCTGCCAGGCGGCTGGTTTCCAGCGTGACAACTTCATCAAGCAATTCGTCGATTTCGCCGACGGTTACACGATTTTCGTTTGTCGAAATGCGCAGGGCGCCGTCACGGTCGCCAGCCATCATCAGGGCCTGGATGCGATCATCCTGTTCGCGGTATTCGGTGGCCATGCCATCCAGCTTGCCCCACAGGACCTTTCCTTGCTCCGTGGCTAGCAGCATGACGCTGTCGAACGCCTTGTCGAAATCCTGACGCTGCTGGGTGATCTTGGCGGAATAGTCCCGCATGGCGGCGATATCGGTCGCGAGCAGCATGTTCTTCTGCTGGCGCAACTGCTGCAGCTGGGTAATGTTGAGTTCCTGGGCTAGCCTCAGGCGTGTTGCCGGGCCTTTCACGACATTTTCGAGCGTGGTGTTCAGATCGCTGAGGCTCATGATGGCAATGGTCGCGGTGGCCATGAGCATGATGATGACAAAGCCGAAGGCGACTGTCAGCTTGAGTTTAATCGAGGCGCGCATGTGGTTTTTCCTTTGCTGCGACTAGTTCTTCGACGGGTCCGCCGCATGGCGCTCATGGCCGACGGAGAAGATCGTTTGAAGGTTGGGAAGAATGATGAATTCGCCGCCACGGCGGACGAGGCAGTCGATGAAGTCGGAACGCCAGCGCATGCCGATGCTGGGTGGCGGTTCGCTGGCAGTCTTCATCAGGGACGTGACTTCATGCACTTTGTCGGTGCGGATGCCGGTCAGCGTCGGTTCGCCATCGACATCCAGCTCGATCACGATGATGCGGCTGTCGATCGTCGGCTTTGTCGCCTCCATGCCGAAGGCAAGGCGGATGTCGGCAAGCGGAATAACCTTGCCGCGGAAGTTGATGACGCTGCCGACGAAGGGCTTTGCACCGGGAACGGTCGTTTCAGGCAGGAGATCGAGGATTTCCTGCACCATGACCGCCTCAAGCGCGAACATTTCACCGGCAATGTCGAAGGTCAGGACTTCGAGTTCCTCGCTGACGCCCCAGAGATGATCGGGTATCTTACGTGCTGCTTCGCTCATCCTGCTGCGCGCAAATGCGCCTCCTGTTTCTGGCCTTCCAAGACGAGATGTCCCACGTCGAGGATGAGAGCCACGTCGCCGTCACCCAGGATCGTGGCGCCCGAGAAGGTCGCAACGTCGTGATGCAGTTTGGACATGGCCTTGATGACGGTCTGGTGGTCGCCGATGATCTGGTCGACGACGAGACCGACGCGTTCGGAACCGGTCGAGATGACCACCACCTTCTGGAAGGGGTCGGGTTTGCTGCCGGTGCGGAACAGTTCGCGCAGGCGAAGGTATGGAACCAGGCTGTCGCGCAGCGAGATGAAGCTGCGACCGCGCGAGCGCATGTCGTCTTCGACCGAAAGCTCGAGGCATTCCTCGACGGCCGAAAGCGGAATGACGTAGCGGCCATTGCCGACGCGAACCAGCAGGCCATCGATGATCGCCAGTGTCAGCGGGATCGACAGCGAGACTTCCGATCCCTCACCTGGATGGCTGACAACGTTGATGGTGCCGCGCAGCGTATCGATCGTACGCTTGACGACGTCCATGCCGACGCCGCGACCGGAAAGGTTGGTGACTTCCTGCGCTGTCGAGAAGCCCGGCTGGAAGATCAGCTGGAGCAGTTCCTGGTCCGAGAGTGCCGCGTTCGGCTGGATCAGGCCCGAGGCTTCCGCCTTGGCCCGCACGCGATCGCGATTTATGCCGCGACCGTCGTCCTTGATGGTGATGATGACCTCGCCGGCCTGCTGGCGGGCCGAGAGCAGGATGCGCCCTTGCGGCGATTTGCCGGCGGCGCGGCGTTCTTCCGGTGGTTCCAGGCCGTGGTCGCAGGAATTGCGGACCAGATGAACCAGCGGATCGGCCAGCCGTTCGATGACGGTCTTGTCGACCTCGGTCGTTTCGCCTTCGGTTTCCAGTTCGATCGTCTTGCCGGTTTCGCGGGCAAGGTCGTGAACCAGGCGGCGGAAACGGCCAAACAGGCTGCCGACCGGGACCATGCGCAGCACCATCATCGTGTCGCGCAATTCGCCGGACAGGCGCTCGACATCTTCGGATACCGAGCGTAGCTGGATATTGGCGCTGATATTGGCCAGCTGCGACAGACGCGACTGGGCAATCACCAGTTCGCCGACACGGTCCATCAGTTCGTCCAGGCGTTCAGCCGGAACGCGGACGTTTTCAGCCGATTTGTTTGACTTTGCGTCTGCCGGACCAGTGTTCGTCGCGGCCTGCTTCTTCTCGGCAACGGGTTCCACGACCAGATCCGGTTCGGCCTGCTTCGGTGCCGGTTCGGTTGCTGCTGCCGCCTTGATCTCTGTGATTTCCAGCTGCATGTCGTCCATGACGAAGATGAACACATCCTCGATCGCCGAACGTGGCTGTTCGGTTTCCAGCGTGATGGTCCATCCGAGATAAAGGGTTGTCGGATCGATCTCGGCAAGACCGGGGATCGTGCTGGCGTCGACGGTGATCGTGCACTCTCCGAGTTCGCGCAGTTCGTCCAGCAGGCCTAGCGGGTTGGTGCCGTTGGCCATAGCATTGTCGGGCAGGCGGAACTTGATGACCCAATTGGTAGACGCGGCTTTGGCCGCAGCCGCAGCAGAGGGTGTAGAGGCTGGCACAACCACTGCCGGCCGTGCGGTTGCTGCATGACCATTCTTCCCGCCGACTGCCGCGTGCAGCTTGGCGAGAAGCTTCTGGCTCATGTCGTCATGATCGCCATTCGGCTTTTCGACCAGGGCCTTCATATGGTCCTGAGCTTCGAGAACGGCGGCAATCAGTTCGCTGGTTGCCTGGACCTCACCCTTTCGGACGCGGTCAAAGGCGGATTCGCAGTGATGCGTAAAGGCGGCGAGTGCCTCGAAGCCAAACATGGCTCCGGAGCCCTTCAGCGTGTGCAGTCCGCGGAAGACAGCATCGATCTGGTCCTGGTCGGACAGGTCATGGAGGAGATCGAGCAGACCGCTTTCGATCTGTTCGAAGAGCTCCGCCGCTTCCGTCCTGAAGACCTGGATGGGGTCCATTGTGTTCATTTGCCCAGTACTTTCCTGGCGATCTTGACGAGCTGTTCAGGGTCGAAAGGCTTTGTGATCCAGCCGGTGGCACCGGCTGCCTTGGCACGGCTTTTCATGTCCGCGTCGGATTCGGTGGTGAGGAAGATGATCGGTATGCCGGTGTGGGCCGGCGACTGACGCAATGCTTCGATCATCGCCAGACCATTCATGTTGGGCATGTTGAGGTCGGTGACGATCAGGTCGAAGCTGGCGCTCTTGGCCTTGTTCAGGCCGTCAACGCCGTCCACGGCTTCTGTCACCTTGTAACCGGCATTGGTCAGCGCGATTTTTGTCGTCATCCGGATGCTGGCCGAATCGTCGACGGTCAGGATGTTCGCACTCATTGTATTTCCTTCCGATGTAACCAAAATTGAGAAAAGGCGGGGTCCATATCCGAGAGAAAGCCGCCACGCTCGAGAACGTCGAACACGCGACCGTTCGCTGCAGTCTTGAGTGACAGGCGCTTGCCATGGGTGTCTGCATGACGCCGCGCTGCCTCGATCAACTGGATGAGGCTGAGATCGGCATCGCAGCCGTCGGGAAACTCCACCTCAACCGCTTCATGCTTTTCAAGGGTGGCCAGAAGCTGTTCGCGGGTGGTGGCTGCGTGGCGGATCGAGAGTGTGCTTGGCAGTATCAGTGGATGGCTCGGCATGTCTCTTCCTAGGCTCGGTGAGTGGCGGTTGTTTTGTCCAGGTATTCGCCCGGGTGTTCGTCCGGCTTTTCTGGGGATAGATGAACGGTCTTGGCGCTGCGGGCTTCGACAAGATCATCGCTTCCGGTCATCAATGCCTCGATTGCTGGCCACTGGCGCTCGAAAGCCGCGATGCAGGCCGGATCGAAATGTTTGCCGCTTTCGGTGCGCAGATACTCAAGCGCCTGCTGTGGGGCCCAGGCAGACTTGTATGAGCGTTCGCTGCACAGCGCCTCGAAGACGTCTGCGACGGCGACAATGCGGGCCTCGATCGGGATGGCTTCCCCGACAAGTCCGTTCGGATAGCCGCTTCCATCCCATTTCTCGTGATGGCCGCCGGCAATCTTTTCAGCCGTGCGCACCAGATCGGACGAGCCGTTTTCCAGAATCCTGACGCCGATCTGGACATGCTGGCGCATCTCGGCGATTTCGGCCTCTGTCAGACGGCCCGGTTTGGACAGGATATTGTCGGCAATGCCGATCTTGCCGACATCGTGGAGCGGGGCCGCCAGATAGATCATCCGGCAATAGGTGTGGTCGAAGCCGAGTGCTTCCGCGATCAGCCGGCAGATATGGGCGACGCGTGAGACGTGTTCTCCGGTGGAGCCGTCGCGATATTCGATGGCGCGAGCCAGGCGCCAGATGATTTCTTCCTCACGGACAGCCAGTTTTGCCGTCGCACTATTGACCAGCCGTTCCAGACCTTTTGCCTGATCGGCCAGATCAAGCTGGGCCTGCCGCAACGTGAGCAGATTGGCGACGCGCGCGCGCAGTTCAACACCGTCGAATGGCTTGCGGAGAAACTCGGTTGCTCCCGCCTCGATCGCTTCGATGCGGATGCTGCGCTCGGTTTCCGAGGTGACCATGATAATCGGGACATGCTGATAGGACGGATTTGCACGCAGTTGACGAATGACCTCGACGCCGTTCATCCGCGGCATCGTGTAATCGACCAGAACCAGGTCGAATGGCGTCGACTTGCACGCTTCCAGTGCCAGCACCGGGTCGAGAAAGGCTTCGACATGGATATCCACCAGCCCCAGGAGCGATGTTTGTATCGCTGCGAGCACAGACTTGCTGTCATCTATCAGAATAACGCGCACGGGCTCTCCGGCCAGCGCAAAGGCTGGCTAAAAAAATGGGCACGCTTCACCAGAAAGCGAAATGCCATAGGGGCACGCCGCCTGACGAAGGGCTAATTGACTAGATTGTGAGGATCGAGTGCTTCATGCAGCCGCTGGAACCGAGGCGTGTATTTCTGCGCCGTTTTAATGCGGTTCCTTGACACAATTTTGACTAGCAGAGTTAAAAGAAGCTTAAAGCCGGACGTGAATAGTTATCACGCCTGAGCTCAAGATATTGGATGGCGTGTTCACCGCCGGTCTTCACATGTTTCGACGCTGTGCGAGCAACAGGCCGCCGGTGAGGACGCGAAATTTATATGCTCTTCTCAAGCCGATCGTTCTTTAACTATATGTAATTATGTTATTTTACGCATTCTACCAAAACTTCGCGATGTTTTTTTTGATCATGCGCTTTCAGTGACTGGAAACGGCTGTCGCAATTTTGCACGTATTCTGCCACCTCATTTATGAGGGGCCCACTTGCCGTTTCGCTCCCGTTTGCTGCAACCAAAGCATGTAGAACAGCCCAAAAAAAATCTGCTGACGCACGTAGTTTTTACAGGCGATGGTGGCCATCGCAGGTTGCGTGGTTTGCCGGTCTGCTTTGGACGGGGCAGGTTTCGCTGCCGCAATCTCTGCATGGACACGGCGGGTCATCTGGGTTAAGGTGATTAAACGTTTAATCACGCCACTGGACAATCTCTTGGCCATAGCCCGCCCCGGATCGAGCCTTGCGCACATCGCCGAAGCCCTCGGCGTGTCGGTGGCGACTGTCTCCAATGCGCTGTCGGGCAAGGGCAGGGTGTCTCCTGAATTGATTGCGCGTGTGCGCTCCAAGGCGGCCGAGCTTGGCTATGTGCCGAGCCAGGCTGGCCGAGCCCTCCGCACCGGGCGTACCGGTGTTCTCGGCCTTGTCTTGCCGGATATCGCCAACCCGCTGTTTCCGCAGATCGCTCAGGCGATCGACTATGCTGCGAGCAAGGCCGGCTATGGTGTGCTGATCGCCGATTCCCGTGGGGATGTCGCGATGCAGACCGAAGCGATCAATCGTCTGATCGAACGCGGCGTCGACGGTATCGTCATCGTGCCTCGTCGCGGCACGCGCATTTCCGACGTCGGTTGCCCGATCGCTGTCATCGACAGTCCATCGACGCCGGGAAATACCGTGTCGGCGGATCACTGGCAGGGTGGGCAGATCCTGGTCGACCATCTGGGCGCACTCGGACATCGCAAGTTCCTGCTGATCGGCAACAACCCGGCATCGATTGTGCAGAACGACCGGATCGGAGGGATGAAATCCCGCCTTCCTGCCGGCGGCTGCTCCGAGGTGATCTGGATCGAGAAACTGGAAGCGACGAATGGCAAGGGCTGCACGCTTGGGCTTGCCGACATGGTCGCCAACGGCGTGACCGCCATCGCGTCCGTCTCCGACCTCCATGCCCTGCGTGCGCTCACCGAATTGCAGCGGGCCGGCGTCAAAGTGCCAGAGGATGTCAGCGTCGCCGGCTTCGACGATCTGGTCTGGTCGTCCGTGGTGACGCCGAGCCTCACCAGTATTCGCATGGACATGGCGACGATCGCAGACATCGCCGTCGGGGCGCTTGCGCGTGCCATTCTTGGTGAACCGACAACAGCTTCCAGCCCCGATAGCACGAACGGCAGCGTGGTTTCGGCGGATATTAAAAAAGTGCCGATGCAATTGGTGGTGCGACAGACGACCGCTCCGGTGGAAGAGCGCGTTGCATCATCATCCCCCCAGAAGGAGAACACAGATGATCAATAAGACAATGCTGGCATCGGCCACTGCGCTGATGCTGACCATGGGCGCTGCCCAGGCTCAGGAAAAGACGCTGACCATTTCGGTCTATGCGCTGGCGCAGGACGAATTCAAGGCGATCGTCTACGATCCCTTCGAAGCCAAGTGCGGCTGCAAGCTGGTGGTCGAGACCGGCAACAGCGTCGAACGACTGGCCAAGATGGAAGCCAACAAGGCCAACCCGGTCGTCGATATGGCCGTCGTCTCGATGGCGGATGCCTTGTCTGCCACGCGCAACGACCTGATCGAAAAGATCGATACGTCGAAGCTGTCGAACTACGGCAAGCTCTACGACATCGCCAAGGATCCGAACGGCGACGGCATGAGCGTCGGCTACACCTTCTATGCCACGTCGATCGTCTACCGCACCGACAAGTTGAAGATCGACAGCTGGGCCGACCTGCTGAAGCCGGAAAATGTCGGCCATGTCGCCTTCCCGAACGTCACCACCAATCAGGGCCCACCTTCACTGTTCATGCTCGGCAAGGCCCTCGGCAATGATGCCGCCGATCTGAAGACCCCGATTGCTGCTGTTGGCGAAAAGAAGGACGAACTGGTCACCTTCTACGTCAAGTCGTCGCAGTTGGTGCAGTTGATGCAGCAGGAAGAAATCTGGGCCGCGCCGATCGGCCGTTTCACCTGGGCACCGTTCAACAAGCTGGATCTGCCGCTCGCCTGGGCGACGCCGAAAGAAGGTCAGACCGGTGGCATGAATGTCATGGTTCTGGCCAAGGGTTCGAAAAACCAGGATCTGGCGCTGGAATTCATGGATTTCTGGCTCTCGACCGAAATCCAGACCAAGCTTGCCGAGCAGCTGGTCGACAGCCCGGCCAATGCGGAAGTGAAGGTTTCGGACGAGATCGCCGAAAACCTGACCTATGGCGAAGAGACAGCCAAGAGCCTGACACTCATTCCGTCGGCTGCCGCCCTCGACAACCGTGATGCCTGGCTTTCGGAATGGAATGCCAAGGTCGGACAGTAATATCCGGCCCATATGAATGCCTCCCAAGGCAAGGGGTGCGGTGGAGGAGCTTCGGCTCGCCATCGCACCTCGCTTGATCATTCTTCGCGCTGAAAGCCCTGTCTATGTTCCACAACCGTATGGAAGCCCTGGCGCTTGCTCTGCCCGCTGCGATCTTCGCGGCCGTGGTGTTCCTGGTGCCGGTCGTTCTGTTGTTGTCGGAAGGGTTCCGCAATACGGATGGATGGACACTGTCCGCCTTCACCGGTTTCTTTTCCGAGCCGCTCAATCGCACGGTCTTCCTGCGAACATTGCGTCTCGGCGCCATCCTGACCGTCGTGTCCGCAATCATCGGTTATGCTGCAGCCTATGCGATCGTCAGCCTTCCGCCGGAAGGCAAGGGTCGCATGGTTGGCCTCGTGGTCCTGCCGCTGATGATTTCGCCGGTGGCGCGCACCTATGCCTGGATCGTCATCCTGGGTCGCACGGGTATCGTCAACGAATTCATCACCGGGCTTGGCCTGTCCGAGACGCCGATCCGGCTGCTATTTACCGAGACGGCCGTGTTCATCGGCCTGCTTCAGCTCTTCCTGCCGCTGATGATCCTGTCGCTGGTCAGCGCGCTCGAAAACATGCCACGCGACGCGGTGCCTGCAGCGCGCGTGCTCGGCGCAAACTGGTTCCAGGTGTTCTGGAAGATCATCCTGCCGCTGACGAAGGAAGGTCTTGTCATCGGCGGAACTCTCGTCTTCACCGGTTCGATGACCGCCTATATCACGCCCGCAATCCTCGGCGGCTCCAAGGTTCTTATGCTTGAAACTCTGCTTTACCAGCGCGTGACGGTCGCCAACGACTTCGTGGCCGCCAGCGTCATCGCCTTCATCCTCATCGTCATGAGCTTTGCTGCGAATCTGCTGCTCAAGCGCTTGGCCACCGCGAGGAACCGCGCATGACCCAGCGTCTTTTCACCTGGGTTACGCTTGGGCTGCTGATGATCTTCCTGATCGGGCCGTTCCTGATCATCGTTGCCGCATCCTTTTCCGCCGGCGATACGCTCGCCTTTCCGCCGCAGGGCTTCTCGCTCAAGTGGATCGCGAAGGTCTTCACCGTCGAGAGTTTCCGCGAGAGCTTCGTCACCTCGATGTTCCTCGCGATCGGCGGCACCGGCGCCGCGCTGATCCTCGGCATTCCGGCCGCCTATGCCATGTCGCGCTACCAGTTGCCGTTTTCCGAGACGGTTAAAACCGTGGTCTCCGCGCCGATCATCGTGCCCGGCATCATCGTTGGCCTGGCGCTGCTGCGCTACTTCGTCGTGCCGTTCCAGATCAACATCACACTGGCCTTGTTTCTGGCGCATACGGCACTGGTTCTCCCCTATGCCGTGCGTGTTGTCTCCGCCAGCCTGAACAATCTGCGCTCCGATATCGAGGAAGCGGCTGTGCTTCTTGGCTCGACACGGCTCGGCGCCTTCTTTCGCGTCGTCATGCCCAATATCCGCGGCGGTATTCTTTCGGCTTTCATCCTCGGTTTCGTCACCAGTTTCAATCAGGTGCCGGTCTCGCTGTTCCTGTCGGGGCCGGGCGTGCGCACCCTGCCGATCGATATGCTCGGCTACATGGAAATCGTCTTCGACCCATCCATAGCAGCGCTCTCGTCGCTGCTTGCCTTCCTCTCCATCGGCATCGTTTTCCTCGCCGAGCGTTTTCTGGGGTTCTCCCGCTATGTCTGACCAAGATTTTCTGACACTCGACAAGCTGACACTGCGTTACGGCAAGACGCCTGCGGTCAAGGACCTCGACCTCACTATCCGCAAGGGTGAGTTGCTGGCGCTGCTGGGGCCATCCGGGTGCGGCAAGACGACGACGATGCGGTCCATCGCCGGGCTGCTCAACCCGAGTGGCGGGCGTATCGTGCTGGATGGTGTCGATATAACGCGTGTTCCGGCGAACAAACGCGCCGTCGGGCTGGTGTTCCAATCCTATGCGCTGTTCCCGCATCTGACGGTGTTCGAGAATGTCGCCTTCGGTCTCAAACTGAAAGGCATGCGCGGTGTCGAGTTGGAAGACAAGGTGCGCGGCGGCCTGAAATCAGTGGGGCTGGCCGAATTCGCCGGCCGCAAGCCGCCGGAACTATCCGGTGGTCAGCAACAGCGCGTGGCATTGGCGCGTTCGATGGTCATGGAGCCGAAAGTCCTGCTGCTCGACGAACCGCTCTCCAACCTTGATGCGCGGCTTCGGCTCGAAATGCGTACCGAATTGCAGCGTGTGCAGCGCGAGACCGGTGTGACGATGATCTTCGTCACCCATGACCAGGTCGAGGCGCTGGCGCTGGCTGACCGGATCGTGGTGATGAAGAACGGCGCGATCGAACAGATCGGCACGCCGGAGGAGATCTACAATGCGCCGGTTTCGCGGTTCGTCGCGGACTTTGTCGGCTTCGAGAATATTTTCGAACTTCGCGACGGCAAGCTGATGGTGGGCGACAAGGAAATTTCCCTTGGCGCCGGGGTTCCGGATGCTGCCGGTCTGGCCTGGCGACCGGGGGCGGTCCCGCTTGGCGGAGGACCGTTCACGGGGACAATCCGGGGAACCTCCTTTGCCGGCAGCAGCCGGGAATATGTGCTCGAAACGCCGATCGGATGGATCAAGGCGGAGACCGATGCCGAACGCCAGGCTTTCCTGCCGGGACAGGACATCGCCTTCGATCTGCCGGTCGACAAGGCTGCCCGGCTTGAGCGGTTTGCCTGACATGGGAATCTGGATCGATACCGATATGGGCTTCGACGACATCGCCGCCATCTTGACGGTGGCGCGGTCGGGGCTGGAAATCGACGGGATTTCGCTGGTATTCGGCAATACGCCGATGGATCAGGTTCGTCGAAATGCGGCGGCTGCACGTGCGGTGTTCGGCTGGCAGTATCCGGTTTCGATCGGCCGCGACCGCCCGGTGATCGGCCCCATCGAGACCGCGCAGGCGATCCTTGGCGATACCGGTATTCCGACGCTCGGGCTGACGCTGCCGGTGATGGAGCCCGTTCAGGGCGAACGAGCCTTCGATGCCCTGGTACGCTGGCTTGAGGCGGGAGACGAGCCGCGCCGGATCCTGGCGCTTGGACCGCTGAGCAATATCGCGGCGCTCGTTCTTGCCCGGCCCGATCTTGTCGAGAAGATTGGCGACCTGACCTGGATGGGCGGCGGTGCTACCCGTGGCAACCACACGGCGTCCGCTGAATTCAATGCCCTTGCCGATCCCGAGGCGGTGGCCATCGTTCTTGCACACGGTGTTTCGCTGAACGTGATTGATCTCGATTTTTGTCGTCAGATCCTGAGCTTGCCCGAAGAGGCTGATCATCTTCGTGGGTTCGGGGGTCGCAATGCGCCGCTGCTGGCGGACCTGTTCGGTGGCTTTGTCGCCATCGCAACAAGCAGAGGCCGAAAGGCCATGGCGCTTTACGATCCTGCGGCAGCGGCCGCGTTTGTCCACCCGGATCTTGTGACATGGCAGCCTGTCGGCTTGCAGATGGAACTTGCCGGGACGGTGACGCGCGGCCGCACAGTCGTCGAACACCGGGCCAGCCACGCGACCTTCAATGCACGGCTGGCGATTGACAGCGACCGTGACCGGTTGAAGTCTGTCATTCTCGATGCCCTTGCCTTCGAGGCTTCCCGATGACCGCTTCCCGGCTTGAACCGGCTGATCTCGCCAGTTCCGCGTTGCGCAGCCGTGGTGTTGCTGCTGCGCGGGGCGATACTGCATTCGATCGCCTGATCACCGGCGGCACTGTCGTTGATATGGTCACCGGCGAGCTGCGCTTGGCCGATGTCGGACTGGTCGGTCCCCTGATCGCCAGCGTGCACGCACCGGGCGCGCGCACCGATGCCGCCAAGGTTATCGATGCATCCGGGCTTTATCTTTCGCCCGGCCTGATCGACATGCACATGCATATCGAAAGTTCGATGGTTACGCCTGCTGTCTATGCGGATGCCGTGGTGCCGCGGGGCGTCACGACCATCGTCTGGGATCCGCATGAGTTCGGCAACGTCCTGGGGATGAAAGGCGTCGAATGGGCGCTCGACGCCGCGGTGGATTTGCCACTTCGGGTCGTCATGCTGGCGCCGTCCTGTGTGCCATCGGCACCTGGACTGGAACTGGGTGGTGCGGACTTCGACGACAAAATCATCGCCGATCTCCTTGCAAATCCGGCTGTCGGTGGCATTGCGGAAATGATGAACATGCGCGGCGTGATCGAAGGCGATGCCCGCATGCATGCCATCGTCCAGGCAGGTCTTGCATCAGGGAAGCCGGTCTTTGGCCATGCCCGCGGTCTGGTCGGGCGCGACCTCAATGCGTTCATGACGGCAGGCGTCAGCTCGGACCATGAACTGACATCGGCCGAGGATCTGCTGGCGAAGCTGCGGGCCGGGCTGGCGATCGAGATGCGGGGGTCGCATGACCATCTGCTGCCGGAATTCGTCCAGGCGGTGAACGCGCTTGGCCATTTGCCGCAAACGGTATCGCTTTGTACCGACGACGTCTTTCCTGACGATTTGTCAGAGGGCGGTGGTCTCGATGACGTCGTGCGCCGGCTCGTGCGCTATGGTTTGCCGCCCGAATGGGCCCTGAGGGCGGCGACGCTCAATGCGGCGCAAAGGCTCGGACGCAGCGATCTTGGTTTGATCGCCGCCGGTCGCCGGGCTGACATCGTGATGTTCGAAGATCTGGAGCAGTTCAGGGCGCGGCAGGTCATCGTCAATGGCGAACCGGTTGCACTTGAGGGGCGCTTGCTCAAGCGACCGAAGGCGCTGCCGGTTGCTGCCCTGACCCGAACAATGAAGATCGCGCCGCTTGTGGCCGACGATTTCCGGATCGCGTCCAGCGCCAGGAAGGTCAAGGTCGCGACCATCGACCGGCCGCGGTTTACGCAATGGGGCGAGCGTGACTCAGACGTGCGCGATGGTTTCGTCGTGCCGCCGGACGATGCGACGCTGATTGCCGTTGCCCATCGGCATGGGCTCGCCGACAGCCGGCCGCGCGTCGGTTTTCTTACCGGCTGGGGGCAGTGGCGCGGTGCCTTTGCCACGACCGTTTCGCATGACAGCCACAATCTGACGGTGTTCGGCTCCAATCCCGAGGATATGGCAATCGCCGCCAATGCCCTGATCGAGGCTGGTGGCGGCATGGTCGTGGTGTCGCAAGGCGCGATCGATGCGTTGCTGCCGCTACCCTTGGCCGGGCTCGTCTCGGATGCGCCGCTCTCGGACGTGGCACATGAATTCCAGGCCGTGCGCGCGGCCATGGACCGCATCGTCACATGGCAGCCGCCCTATCTTGTCTTCAAGGCCTGTTTCGGGGCGACGCTTGCCTGCAATGTCGGTCCGCACCAGACGGATCGCGGCATTGCCGACGTGCTGACCGGAAGACTGCTGGAAAGCCCGGTTGTCGTAGAACTCTAGAGCATTGCCGGCGAAAACGGTGTCGCCTTCAATGCTCTATCTGTTTGTTTTTACGCAATTCCGGACGCAAAAACGGTTCCCACTTTTGCTGGATTTGCTCTAGCTGGCGTTCAGTTCCTGCTCAACCAGTGTCGACCAATAGGCGATGCCATAAGCGATTGCGTCGTCGTTGAAGTCGTAAGCCGTGTTGTGGTGCAGGGCGCCATCGACGGCGGGGCCGTTGCCGAGCCAGACATAACAGCCTGGTACAGCGGCGCCGAAAAAGGCAAAATCATCTCCGGCCGTCGATGGCGGGAAAGCAGTGCGGGTCTTGTCGCCGAAGACCGATATTGCGGCGGCAAGCGCCCTTGCTGTCGCTTCGGCATTGTTGACCACCGGCGGTATGCGACGCTCGAAATGGTAGTCGGCGGCGATGCCGTACATTTCCGCCGTACCACGGGCGAGCCGGCCGATTTCGGTCTCGAGCTGGTCGCGGACCTCGGGTGTATAGGCACGGGCCGTGCCGCCGATCTCAACGATATCAGGGATGACATTCAATGCCTTCGGATCGCCTGCGCGGATCGAGCAGGCGCTGACGACCGATGGCTGCAGTGGGTCCACCACGCGGCCGGGAATGGTCTGCAGGGCGCTGAGAAACGTGCCCATCGCTGTGATCGGATCGCGCCCGAGATGCGGCTTTGCGCCGTGGGTTCCGGTACCGCGCAAGGTGACACGCCAGCTGTCGGAGGATGCAAGCTGCGGCCCCTCGACAACGGCGATCTCATCGACCGCGAGCCCCGGCATATTGTGCAGGCCATAGATGGCATCGCAGGGGAAAAGATCGAAAAGGCCGTCCTCGACCATACGCCGCGCACCGCCGCGGCCCTCTTCTGCGGGCTGGAAGATGAAATGCACCGTGCCGGAAAAATTGCGGCTGCGGGCAAGGTGAAGGGCGGCACCCAGCAGCATGACCGTGTGTCCATCATGGCCGCATGCATGCATCTTGCCGGGCACGGTGGATTTATACGGGCGCTCCGCCGTCTCCGGCATGGCGAGTGCATCCATGTCGGCGCGCAGGCCGATGCGCCTTGTGCCGTTGCCGATCTGCAGCGTGCCGACCACGCCGGTCTTGCCGAGGCCGCGGTGGACGCTGATGCCTGCGCCTTCCAGGATACGCGCGACGATGTCGCTGGTGCGATCTTCTTCAAAGCCCAGTTCCGGATGGGCGTGCAGATCGCGCCGCAGTTCTGTCAGTTGGGCGAGGTCGGCGGTAAATTTCTGATCAAACGACATGAAGCTGGGCATATCCCTTTGAAATGGCGTGGGACGGATGGTTGTGCATCGCTCCAACCTGCATAAAGGAAATGTCCGGAAAGTTGAACGAAAACCGCTCGGTTGACAGGCCAGGTTCAAGGTCTTCGACTGATTTTTCGACCGGTGCCCAAAAACGGAGACGATAGATGCAGCCTCATGACTTCTGGCAGGAGATCCTGCCGGCCGGTAGTTTGCCGAGCGACGGTCCCTTCACCGATTTCTTCTCGGCAACGCTCGACGACGGCCGGCAGCTTCGTCTTCCGATCCGTGCGCTGGCCGATGGACGGCATGGGCTCGCGTCACTGATCGTCAATCAGGCAGGATTTGCAGTCCAGGATGTGCTGGCTGCGGCACTGGCGGAGAAGCTGAAGCATCTGGATCCGGATGTGATCGTCGGACTTCCAACCCTGGGTCTGACGCTTGCGGCCGCGGTCGCGCGCGCGCTGGGCCATTCCCGCTATGTACCGCTCGGTACTTCGCGCAAGTTCTGGTATGTCGATGACCTGTCCGTTTCGCTCACCTCGATCACCACCCCAGATCAGGTCAAACGTCTCTATGTGGATCCCCGCATGCTGCCGCTGATCGAAGGCAAACGCGTCGTGCTGATCGATGACGTCGTCTCAAGCGGCAGTTCCATGCGTGCCGGCATTGAACTCCTGACCGCGTGCGGAGTGCAGCCGGTTGCGCTCGGCGTCGCCATGGCGCAGAGCATGCGCTGGCGGGATCACCTGACCCTTGCCGGTCGGGATTGGTCGGATGCCGTGTTGAGCGTGTTTCAAACGCCGCGGCTGGTGAGGGGCGATCATGGTGGCTGGTTGCTTGAAGGCTGATCCTTCGCCTTAAACGAGAAAACGTTGCGCATCAGGCTGTCTCGTGTAGACTAACAACTTGTTGCAGCACAATATTATGCTGCAATGCGGTCTCGGCAGTTCTGCGTTGCAATGCAGCGCTTTATGCTGCAATGCACACCATATAATAGTACTTTTTCACTTTACAGATGCTTTTGTCTTGCCTAAGCATAATGCCAGACACCGTGGAGGCGGTGTCTTTCTCAGGGAGGACATCATGAACATTCTTCGTAAGCTTGCGCTCAGCGCAAGCGTGATTGCACTCGGCTGCACATCAGCCATGGCTGCCGATCTGACAGTCGGCTTTTCCCAGATCGGTTCGGAATCAGGCTGGCGCGCGGCGGAAACGTCGGTGACCAAGCAGGAAGCCGAAAAGCGTGGCATCACGCTGAAATTCGCCGATGCACAGCAGAAGCAGGAAAACCAGATCAAGGCACTTCGCGGTTTCATCGCCCAGGGCGTTGATGCGATCCTCGTTGCTCCGGTTGTTGCCACCGGCTGGGAAGACGTGCTGACCGAAGCCAAGGAAGCCAATATTCCGGTCATCCTGCTCGACCGTGGCGTCGACGCACCGCAGGATCTCTACCTGACGTCGGTCGCATCCGACCAGGTCAAGGAAGGCCGCGTTGCCGGCGAATGGCTGGTCAAGACTGTCGGCGACAGGCCATGCAAGGTTGTCGAGCTGCAGGGCACCGTCGGCTCGACGCCGGCGATCAACCGCAAGAAGGGCTTCGAAGAAGCGCTTGCCGGTCATGCCAACATCACCATCGCACGCAGCCAGACCGGCGACTTTACCCGCGCTAAGGGCAAGGAAGTCATGGAAGGCTTCATCAAGGCAGAAAATGGCGGCAAGGACATTTGCGCCATGTATGCCCATAACGATGACATGGCTGTCGGTGGCATCCAGGCGATCAAGGACGCGGGCCTGAAGCCAGGTACCGATATCCTCGTTGCCTCGATCGACGCCGTTCCGGACATTTTCGCCGCCATGGTTGCCGGTGAAGCCAATGCCACCGTCGAACTGACCCCGAACATGGCCGGTCCCGCCTTCGACGCGCTGGATGCCTTCCTCAAGGATGGCAAGGCGCCGGAGAAGTTCATCATCACGGAATCGAAGCTCTACACGCCTGCCGACAATCCGCAGGGCGAGTATGACAACCGCAAGGGTCTGGGCTACTAAGCTCCTCCTGGAACGGCCCTGTTTGCCCGAGCGGCAGCAGGGCCGTCTCCGCTTTCGCCCGAGTGCAATCGGGGTTAGCCTGCATGCATTCGAGGGGTGACGGAATCACATGACAGCAGTATCGGGGGTCGTGCTCGAAGCCCAGGGCATCACCAAGACATTCGGCAATCACACAGCCTTGAGCGGCGTGGATATCGCATTCCACAAGGGCGAAGTTCATGCACTGCTCGGCGAAAACGGCGCTGGCAAGTCCACGCTGATCAAGATTTTGACCGGGGCCTATATCGCGGATTCCGGGGTCATAACCGTTGATGGCGAAACCGTCAGCTTCTCTACTCCGCAACAGGCGCAGGTGCTGGGCATCGGCACGGTTTACCAGGAGGTGAACCTGCTGCCGAACATGACGGTCATCGACAATCTCTTCATCGGTCGCCAACCGCGGCGGTTCGGAATGGTGGACCGACGCCGGATGGAGCGCGAGTCGCGCGAGATTCTGGCGACCTACGGCCTTGATATCGACGTCAGGGCGGAACTTTCGACCTTTTCGGTCGCCATCCAGCAGATCATTGCGATTGCTCGCGCGGTCGAGCTTTCCGGCAAGGTGCTCATCCTTGATGAGCCGACTGCGAGCCTCGATCGGTCCGAGGTGGAGAAACTTTTCAGCATCATCCGGCAATTGCGCGACCGCGGCCTTGCCATCGTTTTCATCACCCACTTTCTCGATCAGGTCTTCGAGCTTTCCGACCGCGTCACGGTCTTGCGCAACGGTCGCCTGATCGGCACGGAATCGATCAAGTCGCTCGACCGCGCCAGCCTTGTTCGAATGATGCTGGGCAAGGATCTTGCTTTCCATCATGCCGAGCTTCTCGGTGAAGAGGCCGCAGCCGGTGAAACGCTGATGACATTCGAAAATTTCGGCCTCGCCGGCAAGGTGCAGCCGTTCGACCTCAAGATCCATCGGGGCGAAGTCGTCGGCGTCGCGGGGCTTCTCGGTTCCGGCCGAACCGAAATGGCGCGCCTGATGTTCGGTATCGACCATGCCGATAGTGGCGTGCTGCATATCGACGGCAAGTCGCGGCAGGTGAGAAACCCGCGCGAGGCCGTCGAACTCGGCTTCGGCTTCTGCCCGGAAGATCGCAAGATCGACGGCATCTTTGGCGAACTGTCAGTCCGTGAAAACATCGTCATCGCCATGCAGGCGCGTCTTGGCTGGTTCCGGGCGCTGAACCATGACGAACAGATCGAGATTGCCGGCAATTTCATCGAGGCCTTGGATATCCGTACGGCCTCCGCCGAACTGCCGGTCAAATTGCTGTCGGGCGGCAATCAGCAGAAGGTAATCCTAGCCCGCTGGCTGGCGACCGATCCACGTTTCCTGATCCTCGACGAGCCGACGCGCGGCATCGATGTCGGGGCTCATGCCGAAATCGTCCGCATGATTACCCGCCTGCGCGAAGACGGTCTGGCGCTTGTCGTCATCTCGTCCGAACTCGACGAAATCGTCAGCTATTCCTCGCGCGTCGTGGTTATGCGCGACCGCAAGATGGTCGCCGAACTGCATGGCGCCGACATCACTCCTGGCGTGATCGTCCAGACAATTGCCGCCCAGCCGGCGGAGGCCGAGGCATGAAAAGACTACAGTTCTCCCGCATCATTTCGCCGCAACTGCTGGCGCTTGCCGGTGTGCTGCTGTTCAACTGGATCGTTTTTCCGGGCTTCTTCGACGTCACCTGGAAAGATGGCCGCCTGTTCGGCAGCATGATCGACGTGATCAATCGCGGGGCGCCGGTAGCGATCCTTGCGATCGGCATGACGGCGATCATCGCCACCAAGGGCGTCGATCTCTCGGTCGGCGCGGTAATGGCGGTGGCCGGCGCCGTGGCCGCGACCTTTGCTGTTGCCGGGCAACCGCTTATCGTTATCCTCGCGGCGGCACTTGCCTGCGGCATTGTCTGCGGCTTGTGGAACGGCGCGCTTGTCGCCTATCTCGGTATCCAGCCCTTTGTCGCGACGCTGGTGCTGATGGTCGCCGGACGCGGTGTGGCGCAGCTGATCACCGAGGGGTCGATCGTTACTTTCTCCGATCCGGCTCTGATCTTTGTCGGCACGGGATCGGTGCTCGGGCTTCCGATGCCGGCGGTCATTGCGATCGTCCTGATGATCATCGCGCATATCGTCATGCGCCGCACGGCGATCGGTCTCTTCATCGAGGCGATCGGCACCAATCTGTCTGCCGCCAACTATACCGGCCTGCGCAGCCAGATGCTGATCCTGTCGATCTACGCCTTCGGCGGCTTCTGCGCGGCGATCGCCGGGATTATCGCAGCCGCCGACATCCGTGGTGCTGATGCCAACAATGCCGGACTCTGGCTTGAACTCGATGCCATCCTTGCCGTTGTAATCGGAGGCACGTCGCTGCTCGGCGGACGCTTTTCCATTCCGATGTCGGTGCTTGGTGCCGTCATCATCCAGGCGATGAACACGGGCGTGCTGGTCTCCGGTTTCCCGCCTGAGTTCAACCTCATCGTCAAGGCCGGCATGATCATCATCATCCTCGTCCTGCAGTCGGCGCGCATCGCCCAGGCCCTCGGTCGCAAGTTCGGCCCCAGACAGACTTCGGAACAGACACGATGAACCCGCGCTATCGCCCGCTCGCCGCCACGACCCTGATCTTCATCATCGCCTATGCGCTGTGCATCTTCCAGTATCCGGGCATGTGGTCGACCCGGGTGTTCGGCAATTTCCTCACCGACAATGCCTTTCTCGGCATTGCCGCCGTTGGCGCCACTTTTGTCATCCTGTCGGGCGGTATCGACCTCTCCGTCGGTGCGATCATCGGCTTGACCGGCGTGGTGACCGCCATCCTGATTTCCTGGCTCGGCCTGCATCCGCTGCTGGTCTTCGCCATCGTTCTGGTCCTGGCGGCATCGTTTGGCGCCGGCATGGGAGCCGTCATCCATTTTCTGCAGGTGCCGCCGTTTATCGTGACGCTCGCCGGCATGTTTCTCGCTCGTGGCCTCGCTTCGGTGCTGACCCAGGATTCGATCCCGATCGACCACGAGTTCTACCGGACAATCTCGACGCTCTATTTCAAGCTACCGGGCGGCGGGCGGTTGAGCTTCATCGGCATGCTGATGCTGGCGACGTTCGTGATCTGTGGCCTGATCGCACACAAGACCCGCTTTGGTTCCTATGTCTATGCGATCGGCGGCAATGCGACCTCGGCCTCATTGATGGGGGTTCCAACGGGGCGCGTGACGGTCGGCATCTATGCGCTGTCATCGTTCCTCGGCGGCCTGGCGGGCATCGTCTATTCGCTCTACACATCGGCCGGTTATCCCTTGGCGGCCGTCGGTATCGAACTTGACTCGATTGCAGCCGTGGTGATAGGCGGGACCCTGTTGACGGGCGGTTACGGGTTCATTTTCGGAACCCTGATCGGGGTCATGCTGCAGGGCCTCGTCCAGACCTATATCGTCTTTGACGGCACGCTCTCCAGCTGGTGGACCAAAATTGCCATCGGGTTCCTGCTGTTCATGTTCATCTTGCTTCAAAAGCTCGTCTTCAGCGCGCATTCCGGACGTTCGCGATTGAAGAAAGGCCCCGCATGAGCGAGCCGGGGAGCCTTCTTCGCTCCCTGTCCGGGCGGTCGACGGCACGAAACTTCCATTCGCATGTGATCAATGAAATCGGCGCCGGCGTGATCTCCGGTCGCTATGCGATCGGTTCGGTGCTGCCGAACGATGCCGAGCTGATGGTCGATTTCGAGGTGTCCCGCACCGTCCTGCGCGAGGCCTTGAAAACGCTCGAGGCCAAGGGTCTGCTGGAGGCGCGGCCAAAGGTCGGGACAAAGGTTTCCCAGAGAAACCGGTGGAACCTGTATGACCCCCAGGTGCTGGCCTGGCATCTCGAGGCGCCGGCGGACGAAGAGTTCCTTACCGGCATGCAGGAGGTGCGCCGGGCGCTGGAGCCGCTGGCTGCGGGCCAGGCCGCCAAGCGTCGTTCGGCCGACCAGATCCGCCTGATGCTCTACTGGATCCGGCAGATGGAAACATCGCTTTCCTCGGCGCAGAACTTTGTCCTGGCCGATTTCGAACTGCACCGGATTATCGCGGATGCCGCGCACAATCCGTTTTTGCGGGCGCTTTACGGCGTGATCGAACTGTCGCATGCCTTCGCTTATCAGCGGCTGGTGCGGCAACCGGACGAAGAGGCGCTTCTGCCGTTTCTCGACAAGCACCGTGCCCTGGTGACGCGCATCGAATACGGCGACGAGGCTGGCGCCCGCGATGCCATGCTCGATACGATCGCGCATGACTGCGCCATGGCGCTGCTTCTTTAGGAATGCGGCAGAGAGCTCTTTGGTTCAGCCCTTCAGCGCCGCTTCCATTCGGTCAAGACCCTCGGTGATCAGCGAACGCGGGCAGCCGAAATTGATGCGCAGATAATGGGTGTAGTCCGCCCCGAAATCCGAGCCGGCACTGAAGGCCACCTTGCCCTTGTCGAGGAAGAAGCGCTGCGGAGCATCAGGCAGATCGAGCGCCGAGCAGTCCAGCCAGGCGAGATATGTGCTTTCGGCAGCAATCATGCGGATTTTGGGGAAACGCCTGGCGATCTCGGCCTGCAGGTAGTCGCGGTTGCCTTCGAGGTAGGCGATCATTTGCTTCCGCCATTCACCTGCGCTTTCGTAGGCGGCCAATGTTGCTTGCAGACCGAAAACGTTGACGCTGTCGACCAGGCCGCTGCGGGCGGCGTTGACCCGCTGGCGAAGGGCAGGGTCCTGGACGATGGCGAAGGATGTCTTCAGGCCGGCGATGTTGTAGGTCTTGCTGGCCGACATCAGGGTCACGGTCCGCTTGGCAATATCCGGTGACAGGGAGGCGATCGGAATGTGCTTGCGGTCGTCGAAAACAAGTTCGCAATGGATCTCGTCGGAAATCAGCAGCAGGTCGTGGCGAATGCAGGCATCGGCGATCAGGGCCAGTTCCGTGGCGGTGAAGACCTTGCCGGTCGGATTGTGCGGATTACAGAAGAGGAAGGCTTTCGAACGGGCGAATCCGGCTTCCAGGACTTCCTCATCGATGACATAGCCGGCTTGGCTCGGCATCAGCGGCGCCTCGACAGATGTCAGGCCCCAGTGCTTGTGGGCCGTCAGGATCGGATTGTAGATCGGCGTCTGGATCAGCAGTCCGTCGCCGGCTTCAAGCTCCGAATTCAAAGCCATGTTGAAGCCCGCCTCGACGCCGGGCAGAAAGACGATGTCGTCGGCCGAAATCTGCCAACCGTATTTCTCGGCCATGTCGGCGACGATCCGCGACCGGATCTCGTCCTGCGGCAGGCAATAGCCGAAGAACGGATGGTTCATCCGCTTTTTCATCGCATCGATTACCGGGCCCGGTGCGGGGAAATCCATGTCCGCAATCCACATCGGCAGGATGTCGTCGCCGTAGAGCGCCCACTTCTTGCTGCCGGTGTGCTTGCGGTCGTGGACGGTGTCGAAGTCGAAGCTGGTCATGATGTGCGAAGATCCCGGGTGTCAGCGGTGAAGGGGGCGGGGCAATCGCTAGCATAAGTCTTTCTCGCACGGGCAGGAAAATTGTCTCCATGACAGGCGGTGAGAGGGCTGCCGCATCGATGCAAAGGTCGAAATGCATGCTTAAAAACTGGGCTTTGCATGCCGCATTTATCCAAAATGTATGCACATTGAATGTGACCGTTTGCCGTATCATTGATTTCATGATGTTTTTTAAGATGGCATGCGGATTGCATTTTTACATCCGAGTTGGTGGCTAGGGTTCCGGTGCGGTTGCGCATGCTGGTCCGAGAGCTGCCACCGGCAGGGGAGACATCCTTGTCGGATGCACGGCGGGATAAAAGCCCGGGAGACCTCGTTAGCCAAGGGATTGGCGGCGCTGGTCTATGCCGATCCCTTTTTGGACAAAACAAAAAGGGGAATTTCAATGCAGACTTTTTCGAAACTTCTTTCCATCGCCGCGTTGACATCAGTCATCGCGCTGTCCGGTCTTGGTCCGGCACAGGCCGAAGCGAAGAAGGATTTCAAGGTTGCCTGGTCGATCTACGTCGGCTGGATGCCGTGGGGCTATGCCAGTGACACGGGCATCGTGAAGAAGTGGGCCGACAAATACGGCATCACTATCGAGGTGACGCAGTTCAACGACTATGTCGAGTCGATGAACCAGTACACTGCCGGCGCCTTCGACGCGGTGACGCTGACCAATATGGACGGCCTGTCGATCCCTGCTGCCGGTGGTGTCGATACGACCGCCGTCATCGTCGGCGACTTTTCCAGTGGCAATGATGCGATCATCCTGAAGGACAAGGACAAGCTCGAGGACATCAAGGGCTCGAACGTCAACCTGGTCGAATTTTCCGTGTCGCACTACCTGCTGGCGCGTGCGCTCGAGACGATCGGTTCGTCGGAACGCGACGTGAAGGTGGTCAATACGTCGGACGCCGACATGGTCGGTGCCTACAAGGCCGATGACGTCACCGCTGTCGTGACCTGGAATCCGCTGGTTGCCAGCATCATGGAAGAACCTTCCGCCAAGAAGGTGTTCGACAGTTCGCAGATCCCCGGAGAAATCATCGACCTGATGGTCGCCAATTCCGACGTGCTGAAGGACAATCCCGATTTCGGCAAGGCGCTGGCCGGTATCTGGTATGACACGATGGCGGTGATGACCGCCGACACGGATGAAGGCAAGGCGGCGCGCTCGGCAATGGGTGCTGCCTCCGGCACCGACCTTGCCGGTTTCGAAGCGCAAATGGCGGCGACCAAACTGTTCGACAAGGCCGCCGACGCGGTTGCCTTCACCACATCGCCGGACCTCTCCAAGACGATGGATCTGGTGCGTGCCTTCCTGTTCGAGAAGGGCCTGCTCGGCAGCGGTGCGGCATCCGCCGACGTGATCGGCATCGAGATGCCGGATGGCGCGGTTCTCGGTGACAAGGGCAACGTTAAGTTCCGCTTCACCGCCACCTACATGGATGCAGCCGCCAAGGGCGCGCTCTGAGTTCAGCGCGGCCGGGTATTTTTTCACCCGGCCTCCTGGCTGTCTTCGATGGAGGTTTCCCCGATGCGCTGGATCAATGCGCGACCGAGCAATGGTGCCCGTCTGGCGCTGACGCTTGCGCCTTTCGCCCTTGTGCTGATCGCCTATGCAATGGGCTCGGCAGCGCGGCTTGCCGACAATGCCAATGACAAGCTCTTGCCGGGCTTTGCCGGCTTTGCCGAGGCGATCAACCGGCTGGCCTTTGTCGCCGATCCGCGCACGGGCGATTACATTCTCTGGGCCGATACCTTGGCGAGCCTGCTGCGCCTGTCTGCCGGGCTCGGCATCTCGACGCTGATTGCGCTGATCATCGGCTTGCTGATCGGCATGCTGCCCTATGTGCGTTCACTGCTGGCGCCATTTGTCGCTGCGGTCTCGATGGTGCCGCCTTTGGCGCTGCTGCCGATCCTGTTCATCGTGATGGGACTTGGCGAAGCCTCCAAGGTGACGTTGATCGTCATCGGGGTTGCGCCGATCATGATCCGCGATCTGGCCTTGAAAGCGCTGGAATTGCCGCGCGAGCAGATCATCAAGGCCGAGACGCTGGGCGGCAATTCCTGGCAGATCGGCTTGCGTGTCGTGCTGCCGCAGGTCCTGCCACGGCTTTTGACCTGCCTGCGCCTGCAGCTTGGGCCTGCATGGCTGTTTCTGATCGCAGCGGAGGCGATCTCGTCCGACAGCGGTCTCGGTTACCGGATCTTCCTGGTTCGCCGTTATCTGGCGATGGATGTGATCTTTCCTTACGTGCTGTGGATCACGCTGCTTGCCGTGTTGACCGATTACCTGCTCGACCGCGTGCGCGTCGCTGTCTTCCCCTGGTCGGACCTGGAGAAGCAGGCATGAGCGCGATCAGCATCAAGGACGTCTGGAAGGAATATGGCGACCAGATCGTGCTGGAGAACGTGTCGATCGACATTGCTTCTCGCGCCTTCGTGGCACTGGTCGGTCCATCCGGCTGCGGCAAGACCACCTTCCTGCGCATGCTGCTCGGGCAGGAGCGTCCGACCCGTGGCACGATCCTGCTCGACGGTGAGCCTTTGCCGGCGGAGCCGGGGCCGGATCGCGGCGTCGTCTTTCAGCGGTATTCGGTGTTTCCGCACCTGACCGTGCTCGGCAATGTGCTGCTCGGCAAGGAACTCAGGGCGGCGCGGCTGAGCGCCAGACTGTTTGGCGCGGCACGGCGGCAGGCGGTCGAAGAGGCCCGTTCGATGATTGCGTCCGTCGGCCTTTCAGGCTCGGAAGACAAATATCCAGCCCAGCTTTCCGGTGGCATGCAGCAACGGCTTGCCCTTGCCCAGGCGCTGGTCATGCGGCCCAAGGTCTTGCTGCTCGACGAGCCCTTCGGTGCGCTCGATCCGGGCATCCGGGCCGAGATCCATGTGCTGATGAAACGCCTCTGGCATGACGCGCCGATGACCGTGGTGATGGTCACCCATGACATGCGCGAGGCCTTCACCTTGGCGACCCGTGTGGTTGCCTTCGAGCGCCCGCGCGACCGGCCGGAGGAAAAGCTGCGCTACGGCGCCAGTATCACCAAGGACATCACCATCTGGCCACCCCGCAAGGCGGGCGAGGCTTCCCTCATTCGACCCGACCGGGACGGCCCGGTTCCTAGCCAAGGTCACTAGCCGGGACGACCCGGCCATCCGATGATAGGAGACGAACCGTGCATATCAGACGTTCCCCTGAAGAAATTGCCGAAAACCGTGCGCGCTACGAAGAGCATCAGAAGAAGGGGCTGGAATTCGCCCCGAAGGCCTTGCCGGCCAAGAGCGAGAAACCGGCGCCTGCGATCGCGGACAGCACTATCCTGCACCGCGAGGTCATTCCGGGTGGCTGGTACTGGTCAACCCGTGTCAGGACCAACGAGGTCTTGCGCATCGCGCTCGATCAGGGTCACTCGACTGTCTCCGTCGTCGCCTGGAACGCTGTCGATACTACAGAGCGCATGAACCTGCCGGATACGGTCAAGGTGCAGTGGACGACCGGGCTCGGCAAGGGCCGGGTGATTTTCTCAGACATGGGCAAAGTGATGTTCTCGATCGTCGAGGATTCGTCGGGCGCGCATGACTGCCTGATGGGCGGTTCGACGGCCGCGTCGAATGCCAAGAAATATGCCGGTGCGAATGGTCCGGCATTGCGCAATACACGCGACAATCTCGTGCTGCTGACGACCAAGGCCGGCCTCGACAAACGCGATATTCCCGCGGCGCTGGCGTTGTTCGCGCCGGTGCGCGTTGACGCCGAAGGCAAGTTCCACTGGAGGCCTGATCTCGTGGCGGATGGCGACTATGTCGAGTTGCGCGCCGAGATGGACATGATCGTCGGCTTTTCCAATTGCCCGCATCCGCTCGATCCTAACCCGGTCTATGCGCCCAATCCGGTGACGGTCACCCGTATCGCGGCCAGCGCGCCGGCGACCGATGACCTGTGCCGGACTGCCACGGCCGAGGCCGTTCGTGGCTTTGAAAACAACGCGTTTGCAGCGATCTGAGAGGGAGCGGAGCCATGAATAAATTTATCCAGACATCCGCCAATCGTACGCTCTCCAACGCGGTACAGGATCACTACATTGCGGCCGAAGCGCCGTTCTCGACAGTGATCAGGGCCGGGCAAACCGTGCGCATCGAAGACAGCTATGGCCAGCAGGCGATCGACACGCTGTTCTACAATGCCGATGACTTCTCCGAGCGCTATTCCAGCCAGGACACGATGCGGGAGCAGGGGGCTGCCTATATCTCCACCGGCACCAGGGTCATTTCCAACGAGGGCCGGGTGATGCTGACCATGACGGCCGATACCTGCGGCCGTCACGACACCTCGGCCGGCGCCTGCTCCTGCGAGAGCAATACCGTGCGCTTTGGCCACGGCGTAAAATATCTGCACGCGTGCCGGGACAACTTCGTCATCGAGGTCGCAAAGCATGGCATGAGCAAGCGCGATGTCGTGCCCAACATCAATCTCTTCATGAATGTGCCGATCGAGCCGACCGGAGAGATGACCATCGTCGACGGCATTTCGGCGCCGGGCGACTATGTCGAGCTGAAGGCCGAGATGGATGTTCTGCTGGTGATCTCCAACTGCCCGCAGATCAACAATCCCTGCAACGGCTTCGATCCGACCCCGGTGCGTGTGCTCGTCTGGGATGGTGAGGCTTCCTGATGTTCAAGAAAGTTCTCATTGCCAATCGCGGCGAAATCGCCGTGCGGGTGATCCGCACGCTGAAAAAAATGGGGATCGCCTCCGTGGCGGTCTATTCCGATGCCGACCGGTTTTCCAAGGCCGTGCTGATGGCCGACGAGGCGGTGCGGCTCGGGCCGGCACCGGCGTCGGAAAGTTATCTGAATGTCGACGCCGTCATTGCCGCCTGCAGGCAGACGGGTGCGCAAGCCGTTCATCCCGGCTATGGCTTCCTGTCGGAGAATATCGGCTTTGCCGAGCGGCTTAAATCCGAGGGCATCACCTTCATCGGGCCGAGCCCGGCCAATATTGCCGATTTCGGCCTGAAGCACACGGCGCGCGAACTGGCACGTGACAGCGGCGTTCCGCTGTTGCCGGGATCCGACCTGCTCGACAGCAGCGACGCGGCGCTAATGGCGGCGGAGACGATCGGCTATCCGGTGATGCTGAAGTCGACCGCTGGCGGCGGCGGCATCGGCATGTCGCTGTGCGCTGATGCCGAGAGCCTGAAGGCATCGTTCGACAGCGTGCAGCGCACGGCGAAATCGAGCTTTGGTGATGCCCGCGTCTATCTCGAACGTTTCGTCGCCAAGGCGCGCCATGTCGAGGTGCAGATCTTTGGCGATGGTGAGGGCCGGGTGATTGCGCTTGGCGAACGCGACTGCTCGCTGCAGCGGCGAAACCAGAAGGTGATCGAGGAAACGCCGGCGCCGGGTCTTTCGGACGGCGTGCGCGCGCGGCTGCATGCGGCGGCTGTCGCTCTCGGCCAGAAGGTGAAATACGCATCAGCCGGTACTGTGGAGTTCATCTACGATCCGGCTCGTGAAGAGTTCTACTTCCTCGAGGTTAATACGCGTCTGCAGGTCGAGCATCCGGTGACGGAAGCGGTCTTCGGTGTCGATCTGGTCGAATGGATGATCCGCCAGGCGGCGGGCGAGGATGTGCTGTCCGGCAATGAGGCGCTTCAGCCCAAGGGCGCGGCGATAGAAGCGCGGATCTATGCCGAGATGCCGCATGCGGGCTTTCGCCCCAGTGCCGGCCTGCTGACCGAGGTGGTGTTTCCGGACGGTGTGCGCGTCGATGGCTGGATCGAGACAGGTACCGAAGTGACGCCCTTCTACGATCCGATGCTGGCAAAGGTGATCGTGTCGGCCGATGATCGCGCCTTAGCGATCGCGGCATTGTCAAAGGCGCTGGAAGGTACGGCGCTATCGGGTATCGAGACCAATCTGGAATATCTGAAAGCCATTGCGGCGTCTGAACTTTTCAGCAGCGGTGATGTCGCGACGACAGCGCTGAAGGATTTCGATTTCGTGCCCGATGTGATCGAGGTGATCGCGCCCGGAGCGCAGTCAAGCCTGCAGGAATTGCCGGGGCGGATCGGCCTCTGGCATGTCGGCGTGCCGCCAAGTGGTCCGATGGACGAGCGATCCTTCCGCCATGCCAATCGGCTGGTCGGCAATGGTGACGAGACGGCAGCGCTTGAGCTGACGGTCTCCGGGCCGATGCTGAAGTTCTTCTCCAATGTGGTCGTGGCACTTGCTGGCGCCGTGATGCCGATGACACTGGATGGTAATCCGGTGCCGCACGGGATGCTGATCAGGGTGAAGGCCGGGCAGACGCTGGCCATCGGCACTATCCAGGGAGCAGGGCAGCGTGCCTATCTGGCGGTGGCGGGCGGCTTTGCTGCTCCGGTCGTGCTCGGTTCGCGCGCAACCTTCGGGCTTGGCCAGTTCGGCGGCAATGCCACGGGGACGCTGCGTGCCGGCCATGTGCTCAGGCTCGCTAGGGTACCGCAGCCGGCGGCGAAAGCCGCGAGCGAGCCTGCTGTGCTTTCCCGCGACTGGACCGTCGGTGTGGTCTATGGTCCGCATGGCGCCCCCGATTTCTTTCTCGAGGAGGATATCGAAACCCTATTTTCGACCGAATACGAGGTGCATTTCAACTCTGCCCGTACCGGAGTGCGGCTGGTCGGGCCTGCGCCGAAATGGGCACGCACCGATGGCGGCGAGGCGGGGCTGCACCCCTCGAACCTGCATGACAATGCTTATGCGATCGGCGCGATCGATTTTACCGGCGACATGCCGATCATCCTTGGGCCCGATGGGCCAAGCCTTGGCGGTTTCGTCTGCCCGGCGGTGATCGCGCGTGACGAGCAGTGGAAGATGGGCCAGTTCAAGCCGGGCGACAGGATCCGGTTTCATCCGGTGGCGCGGGATGGGGATGCCAGTCTCGATGATTCGAGAGTTGTGTCGGCTGCACCCCCCTCTGTCCTGCCGGACATCTCCCCCACACGGGGGGAGATCAGGGATGCCGTGGTCTCGCCTGCCGCTTCGGCTGAAATCGGGGCGAGGTTGCTTTCTGAAAGTGCCGAGGCGGGCGTGGCACAAATCTCCCCCCGTGTGGGGGAGATGC
>ERZ1034401.74-NODE-74-length-31705-cov-3.532923_pt1 | contig 31705 bp, 26 predicted proteins | sample MGYA00520601_ERZ1034401 | MGnify/ENA primary metagenome ERZ1034401 (study PRJEB33736, sample SAMEA104288476) | Azolla filiculoides | biome: Urban; feature: water surface; material: ditch water | place: Netherlands | collected 2014 ... | reverse complement strand
TGGTGAAGCCGCGTTCAATGTTGACATGTTGCCGACATTGAACGCGGGAACGCCAAACGCCAGCGTGGTTCAACCATACTGCGATCCCTCCGGTCATAAGAGGCCACAGCCGCCGGGTCAGTAACAATTGGCAATTAATCGCGCGCGCTATCCGCCGCGCATTTCCGCGGCTGCGCCGAGCGATACGACGATCATTTGCCGTTGCGAGGAGGTCAACGCGGGCACGCTTCGGTCGACCGTCAAGGATGCTCCGTCGGTCTCTCCCAGGCCAAGGCCTTTACACTGTGTGGCATGGGCGCCTGTCAGGGACGGGTTTGCGGGCTGATTGTCTCTCAGCTGATCGCAAGCGAAACCGATCGGCCGATCGATACGGAAGATAAGACGTTGATGATTGGCGGCAGCTGGGAAGACGTCGGATCCGATCTCGGCACCACATTTGATTTCACACGCCTGAGTGCCAATGACGCCCTGCGTTTCTTCCCCTGCTTGAAGAAGGTTCGCATTATCTGCAGTTGGTCAGCACCACGGATGATAACGCCCTCTCTTTCCATCTTGCGCCAGATGACCTGATATTTATTTCAGTGAAAAGAATATCTTGCAGGTCTCTTGACGACTGATTGAGTCACCCTTAGGAATAGATGTGCAATAAATGCCAAGATTGGAAATTTATTGCGCTCTGGTTTGACCATTCCTGGGAGGGGAAGATGTTGAAATACCTGAAGAGGGCCTTGGGCCTTGGCGTGGCTGCATTCGTCGTCGGCGCGGCTGTTTCGCCAGCCAGCGCCAACGGAAAATTTGCCTGTGAGCCCGGCGAAACCTATGTGATGAATGTCATGGTGTCGGCGCATCCCTATTGGGTGCCGGTGTTTGAGGGTTTCAAGCAGGCGGCCGAGTCGCTGGGCTGCGAAGCGGTTTTCTCTGGAACGCCGGACTATGATATCACCAAGCAGATCGCATCCTTCGAGCAGGATCTGGTCAAAAAGCCCAAGGGCGTCCTGCTGCACCCCATGCAGGCGGACCCGTTCATCGAGCCGATCAACAAGGCGATCGAATCCGGCGTGTCGATCACCACCTTTGCTGCGGACTCGCCCAAGTCGAAGCGGACCGCCTACATCACCTCGGACAACGTGGCCGAGGCGAAGTTCGCATCCGAGGAAATCGTCAAGCAGCTCGGTGCCAAGGGTGAGTTCGCCGTCCTGGAGAACCCCGGCCAGAGCAATCACGACCTGCGTGTCACCGCCCTGGTCGACTACATGGGCAGCACCTATCCCGAGATGAAGCTGGTTGCGCGCCAGGCGACGAACCAGGATGCCAACGCTGCCTATCAGGCGGTCTCGGCCATGCTTCAGGCCAATCCGAACCTCGGTGCCTTGTGGATTCCCGAGGCCGGCTCGGCCGAAGGCGCTGTCACCGCCGTGCTGGAAGCCAAGAAGGACGTGCTGATCATCCACGCGGACATCACGCCCACAACGCTTGATCACATCAAGGCGGGCAATATCCATATGGCCATCAACCCGAACCAGGGCGTTCAGGGCTTCATGGGTTTCGTCAACACCTTCCTAGGTGCCCATCCCGATCTTCTGGATCCGTTCAACGACTACAAGCTGTCGGGCTTCAACCCGCTTCAGGTCCCGTCGATGGACAATGGCTTTGCGGTCATCACCAAGGCCAATGCAGACGCCTTCGACCTCAATGAATACATGAAGAACCGCTGATTTCGAGGGTGGTCTCGAATTGTTGGCCCCCCCCTCTGTCCGGCAGGACAGAGGGGGTGACCCAAGGGCGCGAATGCCGGTTGCGAAATGCACTGCGATGAGAGGAGGGCATGATGGGTGAGGTTATTCTTGATATCGAGGACGTGCACAAATCCTTCGGGCCGGTCCACGCGCTTCGCGGAGCCAGACTGCAATTAAGACAAGGTGAGATCCACGCGCTTGTCGGGGAAAACGGCGCCGGTAAATCGACCTTGATGCACATCATCGACGGCATCCTGCAGCCCGATTCCGGAGAAATCAAGCTCGATGGCCGCAAGGTGCGCATCGCGTCTCCGAACGAGGCCCACAAGCTGGGCATCGGCTTCGTGCATCAGGAAATCGCGCTCTGCCCGGAAATTTCCGTGGCCGAGAACATGTATATGTCGGAAACCAATTCCAGCCCGGCCTGGTTCATGCGTTATGCCGACATCAATCGTCGCGCTGGGGCGGTGCTGCGCGAGTTGGGCGACATCGACCCTACGGTGAAGGCCGGCAGCCTGTCGATTTCCCAGCAGCAGATCGTCGAGATCGCCAAGGCGCTGACGCTTGATTGCCGCATTCTGATCCTGGACGAGCCCACGGCCGCGCTGACGGAAACCGAGGCAAAGATCCTGTTCCGCATCATGCATCGGCTGGCCGACAAGGGCATCGCCATCATCTACATTTCGCATCGCATGGCCGAGATTTTCGAACATTGCGATCGCATCACCGTCATGCGCGACGGTTGCCATGTGCGCACCGCCGATGTTGCCGGGATCACCCAGGAAGAGGTGATCAACAGCATGGTCGGGCGGGTGTTGAGCAATCTCTACCCGGCCAAGCAGGCCGAGGAGGAACGCTCCGGCAGGGTCATCCTCTCCGTGCGCGGCCTTAGCGAAAGCAGGCGGATCTTCGACGTCGGCTTCGATCTGCACGAGGGCGAGATCCTCGGCCTTGCTGGGCTGATCGGTGCGGGCCGCAGCGAGATCGTCCGCGGTATCTGCCGGCTGGAGGGCCGGGCCAGTGGCGAGATTGCGCTCAACGGCCGTGTTCTGCAGCTACACGACTATCGCGACAGCATCCGTGAGGGGATTGTCTACCTGTCGGAGGACCGCAAGAGCGACGGCCTGTTTCTCGACATGTCGATTGCCGCGAATGTCTCGGCGCTCGACATCGACCTGATTTCCAATGGCATGGGGCTGATCGAAAGGCGGCGCGAACAGGCGCGGGCGCGGGAACTCGGCCAGCGACTGCAATTGCGGGCCAACAGTGTCGACGATCCGGTCTCGTCGCTGAGCGGGGGAAACCAGCAAAAAGTGGCGCTCGCAAAGATGCTGTCGGTCAATCCCAAGGTGATTTTTTTGGACGAGCCGACGCGCGGCGTCGATGTCGGCGCCAAGGCGGAAATCCATCGCCAGTTGCGCGCGCTCGTGCGCGAAGGCGTCGGCATTGTCGTCATCTCGTCGGAATTGCCGGAACTGATCGGCATCAGTGACCGCATTCTCGTGGTGCGGGAGGGGCGCATCGCGGGAGAGGTGCGCGGCGACGACATGACGGAGGAAAAAATCATGCATCTGGCGTCGATCGATATCGGTCCGGCAGCGGCACATGGCTGAGGGAGTGAGGGGCATGTTAGCAACACAGGAACAACAGTCCGGCAATATGCGAGCGATCCGCCGGATCGGCTGGCTCGACACTATGATCAGGGCGCGGGAAACGGGTCTGATCCTCATCATCGTGACGCTGTTTTGCGTGATGTCGCTGATATCGCCATATTTCCTGACGGTGGAGAACATCAGGGCCATGGCCATGGCGTTTGCGGTGGAAGGCATCGTGGTCGTTGGCATGACCATCCTGCTGATCTCCGGCGGCATCGATCTCTCGGTGGGCTCGGTGACCGCGCTGGCCATGGTCGCCGGCGGCTGGCTGTTTCTCAACGGGGTCGATCCCTGGGCGGCGGCGGCGATGGCGATTGCGCTAACGACGGCCATCGGCATGGCCATGGGCTTCCTGACCACTGTCGTCGGGCTGCATCATTTCATCGTCTCGCTCGCCGTCATGGTGATTGCCCGCGGCGTGTGCCTGCTGGCGACGGGCGGCCGACCGCTCGGCCTCTATTCGCTGCCGCCGGAGTTCAAGTTCATCGGCCAGGGCACGATCCAGAACATTCCGCTTGTCATCATCATCTTCGTGGTTGTTGTCGTGACGTTCGACCTGCTGCTGCGCCGCACGGCCGCCTTTCGCAAGGTCTTCTACACTGGCAGCAATCCGAAGGCGGCGGCCTATTCCGGCATCCGGGTCGGCCGGGTGATTTTCGCAACGACGACGCTCTGCTCGACGCTTTGCGGCGTGGCCGGCGTGATCTACATGGCGCGTTTTGGTTCTGCCCAGCCGAGCTTTGGTATCGGCATGGAACTCAACGTGATTGCGGCTGCCGTCATCGGCGGCGCCAGTCTCTCGGGCGGATCGGGAACCATTCTCGGCGCCATCCTTGGTGCAGTGCTGTTGTCCATGGTGTCGAGCTCGCTCGCCTTGCTCAACGTGTCAGTCTATTGGCAGGACATCATACGCGGCAGCATATTGCTGGGGGCGGTGCTGTTCGACCACTACCTCGTCAAGCGGCGCCGCTGAGAACTGTTCAGGGAAACGAGAGATTTCGACGATGGCGGATATCAGGGAAGACTTCGACCAGCAGCGGCAGATGTATTCGGTGCTCGTACTGCATTTTATCGAAGGGTTGAAGCAGTCGGAAATTGCCGAGCGGCTCAATCTCTCCCATTCGAAGGTCAACCGGCTGATCGCGACGGGGCGCAAGGCCGGCATGGTCAAGATTGCCATATCGAGCCCCTACCAGCGGCTTGTCGATTTGGAGAACGATCTGGTCAGCGGTTTTTCGCTGCGGCATTCCGTGGTGACGCCGACCGTATCGGACAATCCCGAAACGACGCTGCAGATGGTTGGCCGGGTTGCGGCAGGCCACCTGCTGGAAACTCTGCGCGATGGAGACATCATCGCCATTACCGGCGGCAAGGCGGTGAGCGCCGTGGTCGAAAATCTCGAGGCAGAGCGCCGTTTCGATGTCCGGGTTGTGCCGGTAACAGGCGGGGTCCAGGGCAAGCACTATACCGACGTCAATCATCTCGCGACGCAACTGGCCGAAAAGCTTGGCGGTAGTGCATCACTGGTGCACGCACCGCTGTTTGCCGAAGACGCCGAGCAGCGCGACCTGCTGATGAACATGGCATCGATCCGGGAGGTCTTCGATCTTGCGCGGAGCGCGACGGTGGCCCTGGTCGGTATCGGCTCGGTCGAGGCGCCGGGCTCGGGGTATTACGATCTGTTGCCGGACCCGGCACGCGGCGGCAAGGCGCTGGTCGATGCCGGCATATCGGGAGAGTTCCTGGCGCACCTGATCAGCGCCGACGGCTCATTGGCCGATATCGACCTGAACTCCCGGGTCGTGGCCCTTGCGCCGGGACAGTTCGTCAATTGCCGAAACACCATTGGCGTTGCTGCGGGGGACTATAAAGCCGGTCCCGTCGCGGCAGCGCTTGCCGGGCGCTACCTGACCTCGCTCGTCGTCGACGAGGCGGTCGCCAGACACGTCATTGCCAATATCGGAGTGGGGGACCATGACTAGCAACGCGGTTAAGAAGAGGTCCATCGGGACCAGCGGCATCGAGGCATCCGTGGTCGGGCTGGGAACCTGGGCGATCGGCGGCTGGATGTGGGGCGGCACCGACGAGCAGCAGTCGATCGCGGCGATCCAGGCATCCATCGATGAAGGCATATCGCTGATAGATACCGCACCGGCCTATGGCATGGGTCTGTCGGAAACCATCGTCGGCAAGGCGATCAAGGGCAGGCGCGACGCGGTGGTGCTGGCGACCAAATGCGGTCTCGTCTGGCACACGACCAAGGGCAAGTATTTCTTCGACCAGGACGGCAAGCCCGTTCACCGCTATCTCGGCGCGGAGTCCATCGCGCACGAGGTCGAGCAGAGCCTGAGGCGGCTCGGCACCGACTACATCGACCACTACATCACCCATTGGCAGGACCCGACCACGCCGATTGCCGATACGATGGAAACCCTGATCCGCCTGAAGGAGCAGGGCAAGATCCGCTCGATCGGCGCCAGCAACGTCTCCCCGGAGGATCTGAAGGCCTATATCGGAAGCGGTGAGATCGATGCGATCCAGGAGGAATATTCCATGGTTCGCCGCGATATCGAAAAGACGCTGTTGCCGATTGCGAAAGCCAACAATGTCTCGGTCCTCAGCTACTCTTCGCTGGCGTTGGGGCTGCTGTCGGGCAAGGTCGGCCCTGACCGCATCTTTGCGGCCGATGACCAGCGCCAGGGCAATCCCCGCTTCAGCCAGGCGAACCGGCAGAAGGTGGCGCATCTGGTTGGTGATATCACGCCGATTGCCGAGGCACATGATGTATCGATCGCCCAACTGGTGATCGCCTGGACGGTGCATCAGTCGGGCATCACCTTCTCGCTCTGCGGCGCGCGCGATGCGGCGCAGGCGCGGGAGAATGCCGCGGCGGCGCGGTTGACGCTCGCCAATGACGAACGCGTCTTTATCGGCGAGGCGGTCGATCGACATCTGGTCGACCTCGACCGCTAGCTTCGACCTACAGAACTTGAACCTTGGGACACCGGCAGCAAACCGGTGAATGGGATTGCTATGCCCGCATTTCGCAACGATGCCGTCAGGCGCATTCGACAGGACGGCGATTTCGATGCCGTGGTTGTCGGGGGAGGGATCAACGGGATCGCCACCTATCGCGACCTGGCGCTTCAGGGGCTGCGCGTGCTTCTGGTCGAGCGCTCCGATTTCGCATCCGGTTGCAGCGCTGCCCCGTCCCGTATGATTCATGGTGGCCTGAGGTATCTGGAAAATGGCGAGTTCAGCCTCGTGGCGGAATCCCTGCGTGAACGGGATGCCCTTCTGACCCTTGCCCCGCACATGGTCCATGCGCTGCCGACGACGATCCCGATCATGTCGGTGTTCAGCGGGCTGTTCAACGCCGCTGCCGCGTTTGCCGGATCGAGCGGCAAGCCGACCAGCCGCGGCGCCGTGGCCATCAAGATCGGCCTGGCACTCTACGATTTCGTCACGCGCAAGAAGCGCCTGCTGCCACGGCATGAATTCAGGGGCCGAGACAAGACCTTGGCGCGATGGCCGGCGCTGACCCCGGACTTGCGCTACTCAGCCACCTATTACGACGCCTGGATCCGTCAGCCGGAGCGGCTTGCGGTCGAGTTGGTGACCGATACACGGCGGGATGCGCCACAGGCGATCGCGCTGAACTATGCCGAACTGGAACGTGGCTCAGACGGCTACCGGCTGCGCGTCGAAGGCGTCGACGAGGCCATGGTGGTCAGGCCGCGCATCATCGTCAATGCGACCGGTGCCTGGATTGATCAGACGGCGCGAACGCTTGGCATGGAACGCGCGGCGGAACAGCCTGTCGTGTCGGGCACGAAGGGCTCGCATCTGATCCTCGACAATGCAGCGCTTCACAAGGCCCTGAACGGCCACATGATCTTCTTTGAAAATACCGACAATCGCGTCTGCATCCTGTTTCCCTATCTCGGTCGCGTGCTGGCGGGTTCCACCGATATCAAGGTGGAGCGTCCCGCCAAGGTGCGATGCGAGCCGGAGGAACGCGACTACATTCTCGACGCCATCCGTTACGTGTTTCCCAAGATCGCCATCGCGACCTCGGACATCGTCTTCAGCTTCAGCGGCATCCGCCCATTGCCGCGCAGCGATGCCAAGTTTACCGGCCGTATTTCGCGCAGCCATTTCGTCCATCGCATCGAAGGCGATCCGCCGCAGCTGTGCATGGTAGGCGGCAAATGGACGACATTCCGCGCCTTTGCGGAACAGACGGCCGATGAGGCGCTGGCATATCTCGGACAGCCGCGCATCACCGGAACGTCGACGCGGCCGATCGGCGGAGGCCGCAATTTTCCAGGCTCCAGCGGTCATCTGGCCGATAGGCTCGAGCGCGATTTTCCGATCGACAGGGCGCGGGCCGAGCACCTGGCCGAAACCTATGGCTCCCAGGCCGTCGACCTCATGGCCTTCTGTGCCTCGCGAGCCGACGACCGCCCGCTGGCGGCGAGCCTGCCGGTCACGGAGGCCGAAATCGTTTGGTTGATCCGCCGGGAAGCGGTTCGCCATCTCGGCGACATCGTCCTGCGACGCACGGCTCTCGCGATCACCGGCGACATCGACATCGCCATCATCGCGTCGCTGGCAAGGATCGCCGGACGCGAACTCGGCTGGAGCGAGGAGCAGGCAACCCTCGAGCAAAGCCAGCTGATCACCGAACTGGACGTCTTCCACGGCGTGCCCAGAGAAATTCTCGAAAACAGATGCAAGGAAGGTCAAAATGACACGAGTTTCGCACAAAGCACGCCTGAACCGTCTCTTTCGGAACGGCGGCTGCCTTGATGTTGCGGTCGATCACGGGGTTTGCAACGAGCCGAGCTTCCTGGTCGGCCTGGAAAACATGGAGGCGGTGATCGACAGGCTGGTCGATGCCGGGCCAGACGCGATCCAACTGGCCTATGGACAGGCCGACCTGCTGCAGAACCGCCCAGGCCGTGACAAGCCGGCACTGGTCATGCGAATCGACATGGGAAATCCCTACAATGCGACGCGCCACCGTGTGATGTGGTCGCAGCTGCAGAACCACGACGAGCCGCTGATCGGCGCGCTGGAAATGGATGCGGCCTGCGTGGTGGTCAACCTGTTCATGCTGCCGGACGAGCCCGAACTGTTTCGCCAATGCGTGGAAAACATCAGCCGGGTGCGAGCCGATTGCCATCGCTACGGCATGCCGCTGATGATCGAGCCGCTGGTCATGCTGCCTAATGACGCGAGGGGCGGCTACCAGGTGGATGGCGATGCGGAGAAGATCGTGACACTGGTGCGGCTCGCCTCGGAAATGGGCGCCGACATCATCAAGGCAGACCCGACCGGTAATCCGGAGGATTTTCACCGGGTCATCGAGGCGGCGCGCTGCCCGGTTCTGGTGCGCGGCGGCGGCAAGGAGGATCTGCGCGCCGTCCTGACAAAATCGGCGGCCTTGATCGCTCAGGGCGCAAACGGCATGGTCTATGGCCGCAACATCTATCAACATGACAATCCGAAGGCCGTGGTTTCGGCGCTGATGGCGATCATCCATCAGGGCGTCAGCGGCGACGAAGCGTGGGACATATACAATCGTGGCTGATGATATCTTTCTCCTGGGCCTCGACGCAGGCAATACCGTCATCAAGGCCGTGCTCTTCGACCGGCAGGGACGTCAGATTGCCCATCACGCCATTGACGGAAAATCGACCTATCCGTTTCCCGGCCAGGTGGAGCGCGACCTTGGCGAGCTCTGGCGCAATTGCTGCGAGGCAATCCGTGAATTGCTGGCGCTTTCCGGCGTGAAGCCAGGATCCATCGCCGGCATCGGCTGCGCCGGCCATGGCAATGGGCTCTATCTGCTGGACCGGAAGCATGAGCCTTTGCTCGGCATCCAGTCGCTCGATAGCCGCGCAGCTCTTGTCGCCCAGGAGATCAATGCGCAAACCGGCGCGGCCTTGCAGCACCGCTGCCTGCAACGTCCCTGGCCCGCACAGACGCCAAGCCTGCTGGCATGGGTCAAGCGTCACGCACCGGAGGCTTATGCGGCCACTGGCTCGGTGTTGTTCTCGAAGGATTACGTCAACTTCCGGCTGACCGGACAGTTGGCCAGCGATATTTCCGATCTCAGCGGTGCCGGCCTTCTGAACATGCCTGAGGGTACGCTGGATCGGGAACTGCTTGGTCTCTATGGCCTGGAGGACGCCCTGCCGCTATTTGCCCGGCCGGTCGATTCCTGCGAGATCGTCGGTCATGTGACGGCAGAGGCCGCAGCGTTGACGGGGCTTGCCGAGGGCACGCCGGTGATCGGCGGCTTCTTCGACGTCGTCTCCAGCGCCATGGGGTCTGGCGTGGTGCGGCCGGGGGAAGCTTCGATCATCGCCGGCACCTGGGGTATCAACCAGGTCTTTGCCGCGGCACCGGTGCAAAGCCCCGATGTCTTCATGGTGGCGACCTTTGGCAGGGATCGCTACGTCAATATCGAGTCCAGTGCCACCTCGGCCGCCAATCTGGAATGGTATGTGCACCGGCTGCTCGGCAGCCATGGCGAGCCGGCCTTCGATCGCTGCAACGCCGCCGTCGCTTCCGTGTCGCCGGCGGCGGACGATCCGTTTTTTCATCCGTTCATCTTTGGCTCGCGGCTCGGCGCAGAGTTTCGCGGCGGCTTCTACGGGCTGGCCGGCTGGCATGGCGAGGGGCATATGCTGCGCGCCTTGTTCGAGGGCGTCTGCTTCGAACACCGCCGACATATCGATGTCCTGCGCTCGGCGGGCCTTGCCGTCGATGCCGCGGTCATGTCGGGCGGCGGTGCGCGCAGCCCCCATTGGCCGCAGATCATGGCCGATGTGCTGGGTCTACCGATCGGTGTTGCCGAGGCCCGCGAAACCGGTGCACTCGGGGCCGCCATCGGGGCTGCCGTGGCAGTCGGCATCCATCCGGATTTCGAGACGGCGGTGTCGACCATGACCCGTGTGGAACGGAGACATGAGCCAGATCCCGATCTGCGTCAACATTACGAGCGACGCTACGCTCTCTATGGGCAATTGACCGATCGGATGCGCGACTTCTGGTCTACATTGAAGGCATGAGACCGGTCACCTGCTACTCTCTCGAATACAGTCAGCGGCCGCGCAACGGTGAAAGGGCATGCCATGTCGCAAGCAAATCGGCTTGAGGGCACTTACGACTACATCATCATCGGAGCCGGAACGGCGGGCTGTGTGCTGGCGGCGCGGCTGACGGAGGATCCCTCGGTTCGTGTGCTGTTGTTGGAAGCCGGAGGTTCGGACCTTTACCACTGGGTTCAGATCCCGGTGGGTTATCTCTATTGCATCGGCAATCCGCGCACGGACTGGATGATGACGACGGCAGCCGAGCCCGGGCTCAACGGCCGCAGCCTCGCCTATCCGCGCGGCAAGGTATTGGGTGGATGCTCCTCCATCAATGGGATGATCTACATGCGCGGTCAGGCCAGCGACTACGATGGCTGGCGCGATCTCGGCAATGCCGGCTGGGGCTGGTCCGATGTCCTGCCGTATTTTCGGAAATCGGAAGACCATCATGGCGGCGCAAACGACCTGCACGGCACCGGCGGCGAGTGGAAGGTCAGCCGCCAGCGACTGCGCTGGGATATTCTGGAAGCGGTGCAGAAGGGGGCACAAGAGTTCGGCATTCAGCCTCGCGCCGATTTCAACGATGGCAACAACGAAGGTTCGGGTTTCTTCGAGGTCAACCAGCACAAGGGCATGCGCTGGAATACAGCCCGCGGCTTTCTGCGCGGCGCGCTGAAACGCGGAAACCTGCGCCTGATCAAACATGCACTGGTGCAGCAACTGACCATTGCCGGCAAACGTGTGAGCGGTGTGCGCTTTCGCACGCCCGGCGGTGCGTTCACCGCCGAGGCTTCCGCCGAAGTGATCCTCGCCGCGGGTGCAATCAATTCGCCAAAGCTGCTCGAGCTGTCCGGCATAGGCAACGCCGACATGCTGCGCAACCTTGGCATACCAGTGGCTCTTGACCGTCCCGGTGTTGGCGAAAATCTGCAGGATCACCTGCAGATCCGAACCGTCTACAAGGTCAGCAACACCCTGACCCTGAACCAGCTGTCCAACAGCATGGCCGGCAAGTTGAAGATCGGCGGCGAATATCTGCTGCGCCGCTCGGGGCCTATGTCGATGGCGCCTAGCCAGTTCGGCATGTTCACGTGCTCCGGCCCCGAAGAGACCACGCCGGACATAGAATATCACGTCCAGCCCTTGTCGACCAATCGGCTGGGGGAGCCGCTGCACTCCTTTCCGGCCATCACGATGTCGGTATGCCAGTTGCGGCCCACAAGCCGCGGCACCTGCCACATCACCGGCAGTGACGCGGCCGTTCAGCCGGAAATCCGCCCGAACTATCTGTCGACGGATCACGACCGGCATGTGGCTGTCTCCGCAATACGGCAGGCGCGCAGCATCATGACGGCGCAGGCGCTGCAACGGTATCAACCGGCGGAAATGCTGCCCGGCATCGAATACCAGGACGACGAGGCCCTGATCCGGCGCGCCGGCGATATTGCGACGACGATTTTTCACCCCGTCGGCACATGCCGCATGGGAGCCGATCCCGACGCGGTGGTTGATCCCTCGCTTCGGGTATCTGGGCTTGAAGGACTTCGGATTGTTGATGCCTCGATCATGCCTCGCATCGTCTCTGGCAATACAGCATCACCGGTGGTGATGATCGCGGAAAAGGCGGCCGACCTTATTCGCCGCGGTCGAAAGGGATGAAACCGAAATCAGATACTACGCTGTAGAGCGCCTAAATGCGGCCTCCCGGCGATTGGGGCGCCGGTCTTCCTGCGGCGCAGAAAGGACGGCTCCAACTATTGGTCGGCGGGATGTCCCGGGATCGTGATGTCCACTCGAAGCCCCCCGGTCGCGGTGTTGGTCGCCGTTGCGCTGCCGCCATGCCATTCCGCGGCGCGGCGCGTGATGGCGAGGCCGAGGCCAAACCCCGCCCGCGTGGTCGCGGTTAAACTCTGAGAGAAAGGTTGGAAAATGGTCTCCAACTCGGCCTCCGGAACTCCGAAGCCTTCATCTTCGATCGAAAGCAGCAGTTGCTGGTCATGTATCTCTGCCGTGACCAGCACCAAAGTGCCGGCTTCGGTATGTGTGATCGCGTTGCGGATGACGTTTTCGATCGCGCGGTAAATCAGCTCGCCGTTGACCGACGCGATGAAGGAATCCACTCCTTTGTATTGCACGATGATACCACGGGCCTGCGCTTCAAAGCCGGCGTCTTCCACAATCTCGCGCGCGAGGTCGACAACATCCAGGGTCTGTCGCTCAAATCGCGGCGAACTGCGTTCAGACAGCCGAGCAAGCGTCAGGATTTCGCCCACCAATTCATCGAGGCGCTCGACCTCCCGCCCCATGCGTTCGACCATCGCGGTCAAGCGCGCGGGGTTCTGCTGCAAAACACCGATGGCCGCCTGGAGCCGTGACAATGGCGAGCGCAACTCGTGGGAGACGTCATGGAATAGCTGCCGCTGTGCAACCTGCAGTTCCTGCAGTCGCGTCGCGGTAATGTCCAGGTCATGCGCCAGAGACGTGATTTCGTCGCGTTTGCTGCCGATCGTATGGGCGATGCGAACATCCAGTTGACCATTTGCCAGAGCGCGCAGTCCGTAGCGAAGCTGCTCGACAGGCGTGATGAAATAGCGGGCAAGCCAGTATGCCGCGGCAGCCGCCGCCAGCAGCGCCGCCAGCCAGGGAACTGTTCGCGGCCATACCCTGGAGATCGCGCTCTGCGCTGACGCAGCAATCTGAACGCGGTAGCAATCTCCGTTGCTGACGGCATTTCGCACGAGATCATCGGCTGCGATTGAGACGCAGTCGATAGCCAAGCCGATCGGAGTGACGCTGATCGGGATATTGCGGCCGGTTCTTTGCATGGCCGCCATCAGATTTGTTGCTGCATCCAAACCTTGTGACTGCAGAACCTGCGCTGTGGTTTCCAACGCAAGGGTCTGCTCGCGGTTGGCGACCTCTTCCTCGAAGGGGGACTGAAACAATGTACTGATGGCAAACAACAGCGCGATCGACCCTGCCATGGCCAACCAGACGACACTGAAGAACTTCCAGAACAGTCGACGCATTGTTAGCCTTCCAGAAGCTGATAACCACGGCCCCTGACAGCCTGTATCCAGGACTGTCCGTCTGCGCGTGCCCCGAGCTTTTGCCGAATACTGCTGATGTGGACATCAATCCGCCGGTCGAATGCCGTCAACGGCCTGCCAAATGCGCGAAGCGATATCTCCTGCTTGGATACAAGTTGGCCTGCAGAGCGGACGAGCACCTCCAGCAGGCTGAACTCCGTGCCGGTCAGTTCAAGTGGCGTACCATGCCACTCGGCTCTCCGGTTCGATGGAAAGAGAACCAGCGCGCCAGTCTTAAGTTCTTCGGCTGAGCCATCCCGTTCGGCTCGACCGGAGCGACGCAGAATCGCCCGGATCCGCGCCGCCAGTTCGCCCGGGGAACAGGGCTTGGCAACATAGTCGTCCGCGCCCAGGTTGAGACCGGAAATACGATCGACATCGTCGCCGCGCGCGGTCAGCATGAGGACCGGCACGTCGCTCACCTGGCGGATTTTGCGAAGGGCTTCGATGCCATTCATTCGAGGCATCATGATATCAAGCACAATGATATCGGTCGCCGACGACATTGCCTCAGCGACACCAATCCGGCCATCTGCAGTCGTCTCGACGGCGAAACCTTCTTCGGTCAGGTATTCGCTGAGCAAATTCGTCAGCTCTATGTCGTCATCGATCAAAAGCACCTTGGTCATCAGTCGCATCCGTCAGGTCGATGCAGCCACCATTAGGGCCTTCAGTCCGCAAATACAGCACTTTTACCTAACTTTACATGTTCTTGACCGACATTAACATCGCGATCCCTATAGTGCGGCCGACAGCTTTCGAGGCGGCACGGATCCCATGCGCATAGTCTTTTCTTCAATTTCGATATTCGCCACAGTGGCGTTGCTCACCGGCTGCACGAGCTTGAGCGAACTGAAACCTTCGACGTCTGCAGTCGCCGCCTATTGGCATGCGACATTGCCCCATGGCGGTCGTTCGGCCGACCTGGCAGCCTGGTGGGAGAGCTTCAACGACCCAGCGCTGAGTGGATTGTTGGGCCTTGCGGAGCGCGAGAACCCAACCGTCCAGGAGGCGGTCGCCAATATCGACAAGGCGCGGGCCACACTCGATAGCGCCAGAGCCGGACTTTTCCCGTCGCTTGATGGCTCGGCCTCCGCCACGCGCGGAGGTAACAAGGGCGACGATATCAACAAGGTTACGGCCGGCACCAGCAAGGAAGGTGCTCTCGATGCCGCCTGGGAGCTTGATCTCTTCGGCAAGACCAAGAAGGAGGCAGCGGCTGCGGCGTTGCGCGCCGAGGGGCAAGTCTGGTCGTGGCACGACGCCCGGGTGTCCGTTGCGGCAGAAGTCGGCGATTATTATGTCCAGTACCGCGCTTGCCGCCAGCTGGAATGGCTTTACCGCGATGAACTTGCTTCGCAGCGAGAAACCATCCGCGTGACGGAGAAATCGTCAGAGTCGGGGTTGACCTCGACGGCTGATCTGGCGCTTGCCCGTGCCAGCGCAGCATCCTCCTCATCCAGCCTGACGGCTCAGCGCGGAGAGTGCCAGATCATTGTCAAATCGCTTGTCCAACTGACAGGCGGCGATGAGCTCGTCGTCAGAAAACTGCTGGATGAGGGAAAGAGCCGCATTCCTCAACCATCTGCATTGCGCATAACTTCCGTGCCCGCGGAGGTGCTGAGACAGAGACCAGACATCAATGTCCTGGAAGCCGAAGTCGCCGCAACGATCGCTGACATTGGTGCAGCAAAAGCAGATTTGTACCCCAGCCTCAGATTGAGCGGATCGATTTCAATCAGCGAGGCAACCGTAACTGGCCGATCGATCCCATGGTCGTTCGGCCCCGCACTCACGATCCCTCTGCTTGATGGCGGGGCAAGAAGAGCAGCGGTCAGAAGTGCCGTTGCGGACTACGACATCGCGGTCGCAAGTTACAAGTCCGGCGTCTTGACGGCTGTCGCCGATGTCGAGACGGCGCTCATTCAGGTCAATACCGCCTTGCAGCGGATCGCCGATGCCAAAGCTGCGGCTGACAACTATCAGAGCTACTTCAGCTCGGTTGACAAGAATTGGAAGTCCGGCGGGGTCAGTATCCTCGACCGTGAAGAAGCGCGGCGTTCTGCACAATCCTCGGCCATCACCCTCATCGAAATCAGGCGCGACGCGGTCAGGTACTGGATCGCACTCTACAAGTCTCTGGGAGGCGGATGGTCCGCCCCGGATACCGTCGCAACTGCCTCTGTCAACGGAATACATTGATGCGTAGATTTGCCTTCCTTCCTGTCGCGACGGTGCTTGCCTGCGCATCCTGTTTTGCACTCAGCAGCACGGCCCAAAGCCAGGAAGCCGAACAGAACAGTGCCCAGGCCGCCGCTTTGACTGTCAGCGTCGCCAAACCGGAGGCCGTGGTATGGCCGGTGACTATCCCGGCAAGCGGGCGTCTTGCCGCATGGCATGAGGCAGTCATTGCCGCCGAGGTCAGCGGTCAAAGGATCATTGATGTCCGGACGGATGTCGGTGCCTTCGTCAAGAAAGGCGACCTGCTCGTGCAGTTTGCCCCCGAGACCGCGCAAGCGGAACTCGAGCAACAGCAGGCGGCCGTCGAGCAGGCTGAAGCCGATCTTGAGCAAGCGACAGCGAACGCTGACCGTGCGCGCGGTCTGACAGGCTCGGGTGCGCTGTCGAACCAGCAGACCACGGAATATCTGATCACGGAGCGTAAAGCGAAAGCCGAACTCGCCTCAGCGCGTGCAGCCCTGACATCCGCCCAGCTGACATTCGACCGCACCAAGATCTACGCGATCGATGATGGCGTGATTTCCGAACGTTCGGCATCCCTGGGCAAGGTCGTCACGGCCGGCGACGAGTTGTTCAAGTTGATCCGACAGAACAGGGTCGAATGGCAGGCCGAGTTACCACTCAAGCGACTGCTGAATGTAGAGGAAGGCACAAAGGCGATCATCCCAACACCGGTCGGCGAGGTAAGGGGGGAGGTCAGGTTGATCGCGCCGACGACATCGACGGACAATGGTCGGGTGACGGTTTATGTCACCTTGCATCCGGATGCAGGCATGCCATCGCCAAAGACTGGCATTCTGGTCAGTGGCTATTTTGAATTTGATCGCACCGATGCATTCACAGTGCCAGCGACCGCCGTCGTCATGCGGGACGGCTTTTCCTACGTTTACGTCGTGAACGATGCCGTCCAGCCGACAGTCGCGCGCAAGCGGGTTGAAACCGGCCGGCGCCAGGATGATCGTGTCGAGATCGTATCGGGATTGGAGAAGACTGACACGGTGGTAACAGCAGGCGGCGCATTCCTCGCGGACGGTTCGGTTGTCCGAGTATCAGATGCTTCCGAGCTGTCCAAGATGGAGGAAACGAAGTGAACTTCTCCTCCTGGTCCATCCGTAATCCCGTTCCGCCGATCCTGCTTTTTGTTCTGTTGACCGCCTGTGGCCTATGGGCCTTCAACCGGCTCGACATCCAGAACTTTCCCGATATGGATCTTCCGACAATCGAGATCAGCGCTTCGCTCGACGGGGCGGCGGCGGCACAACTCGAGACCGAAGTGGCACGCAAGATCGAGGACGAACTGACCGGCCTCACCCAGTTGGATTCTGTCACCACGACGATTACCGACGGCTCGGTGAGCATCTCCGTGGCGTTCGAGGTTGGAAAGGATACGCAGGAAGCACTGGATGAGGTCAAAAGCGCGGTCGATCAGGCGCAAGACGATCTGCCTGAAGAAATGAATGCACCAACGGTCGCGAAACAGTCGTTGAACGCTTCGCCGCTGATTACTTATGTCGTGCGGTCCGACACATTGAATGAGGCGGAACTCTCGTGGTTTATCGATAACGAAATGTCACGCGCGCTGATGGCCGTGGATGGCGTTGGCGAAGTTGGTCGCCTTGGCGGTGTCGACAGAGAAGTCAGGGTAGAGTTGAACGCAAACCTGCTCGACGGACTCGGCTTGACCGCAAATGACGTCAACGGGCAGCTCGAAGCGGTGCAATCCGATCTCTCTGGCGGCAAGGGACGCGTTGGCGGTGAAAGCCAGTCCGTGCGAACGCTGGCGGCTGCAGACAACGCCGATCAGCTGAGCGCGACACCAATTCCCCTGCCGAAAGGCAGCTGGGTTCGATTGGACGAACTCGGCACCGTGACGGATACCCACAGCGATCTTACCTCGCTTGCATACCTGAACGGCAAGCCCGTGATTGCTGCCCAGATCAAGCGCTCCAAGGGATACTCGGACATTGCCGTTACCGACCATGTCCGCGAGGCGATGCAGGTTTTTGCGGCGGCCAATCCGCGTGTCGTGATCGAAGAGGCCTACAACACGATCGTGCCGACCGAGCAGAATTATGAATCGTCCATGCACATGGTCTACGAGGGGGCGATCATTGCAATCTTCGTTGTCTGGCTGTTCCTGCGCGATTGGCGTGCGACGCTTCTGGCTGCAGTTGCTTTGCCGCTGTCGATCATACCCACGTTCCTTGTGATGTATCTCCTTGACTACACGTTGAACACGATCACGCTCCTGGCGTTGTCCCTCGTCGTTGGGATTCTCGTCGATGATGCGATTGTCGAGATCGAGAACATCGAGCGGCATCTCAACATGGGCAAGACACCATTCGAGGCCGCGATGGAGGCGGCGGATGAAATCGGGTTGGCAGTTATCGCCACCACCTTCACTCTGGTCGCCGTGTTTTTGCCAACGGCCTTCATGGGCGGCATTCCCGGCATCATCTTCAAGCAGTTCGGGATTACCGCATCTGTCGCCGTTCTTGCCTCTCTTGTCGTGGCGCGGCTGGTCACGCCGATGATGGCTGCATATCTGATGAAGGCAACCGGCAAGACGCATGAAGAGGACGGCCGCCTGATGCGTGGCTATCTTTGGCTTGTCAAAGGCGCTCTTCGGCATCGCTGGATCCCTGTGCTGGGAACTGCAGGGTTCCTGGCCTTCTCGGCTGTGCTGCTCAGCAATCTGTCCACGGGCTTCTTCCCGGCGTCGGATGATGGACAGACCCAGGTCTCCATCACTGCGCCTCCCGGATCGACGATTGAAACGACCAACGCTGCGGCACAAATGGCGTCAAAGATCGTCGCTGGCGTGGATCACGTTACCTCGGTGTTCCAGGCAACGGGCACAGCATCCACCGGCGGCGTGAACAGCACGTCGAGTTCGAGCACCGACAGCGCCACGATCGTGGTCAATCTCACCCCCATCGACGACCGCGATGTCAAACAATCGCAAATAGAAGACGACTTGCGCAAAGCGCTGGAGACGCTGCCCGGTATACGCATGGAAATCGGTTCCGGAGGAAACGGCACACAGCTCACTCTCACTCTTGCAGGCGACGATTCCGAACTGCTGGAACAGGCAGCCGGCAGTCTGGAGGCTGACTTGCGCACTCTTTCCGGTATCGGCAATGTGACGTCGTCTGCTGCCAGGCAGGCGCCGGAGATCACCATAAAGCCGGACCTGGCGGAAGCGGCGTCTCTCGGTGTCACGTCCCAGGCGATTGCCGAGGCCATTCGGGTCGCGACATCGGGCGCCTATGATGCCGCTTTGTCCCAGCTCAATCTGCCGGAACGACAGGTTCCGATCCGGGTGATGCTCGATACAACCAGCAGGCAGTCCCTCGATGCGATATCTCTCATTCCCGTTGAGGGCCTGGAGGGGAACGTGACGCTCGGCGCTGTGGCAGATATCTCCATGGGCTCAAGCCCAAGTCAAATCGATCGTCTCGACCGGTCGCGCAATGTCTCGCTCACCATCGAACTGAATGGCAGGAGCCTGTCCGAGGTGACGACGGAGGCTGAGCAACTGCCCAGCTATCAAAACCTGCCCCAGGGCGTGAAATTCGTGGAGCAGGGCGAGTTGAAGCGCCAGAGCGAGCTGTTCACCAGTTTTGGCACTGCGATGGCAATCGGAATCTTCTGTGTATACGCTGTCCTGGTGCTGCTATTCCATGACTTCTTGCAGCCCGTGACGATCCTGATGGCTCTGCCACTGGCACTCGGCGGCGCCCTTCTGCCACTCGTGCTCACGGGTACGAGCTTTTCGATGCCGGCTGTGATTGGTCTACTTCTTCTGATGGGGATCGTCTCCAAAAACTCGATCCTGCTCGTCGAATACGCCATCGAGGCGCGCCGCGGCGGTATGTCTCGTTATGACGCGCTGGTCGATGCATGTCACAAGCGGGCGCGACCGATCATCATGACAACGATTGCCATGGCCGGTGGCATGCTGCCGGCGGCCCTCAGTCTTGTTTCAGGCGACTCGAGCTTTCGCCAACCCATGGGCATCGTCGTGATCGGCGGATTGATCACCTCGACCTTCCTCAGTCTCCTGGTCATACCGGTGGTGTTCACATTCCTCGATGACCTGCTCGGAATGCTCAGGAGGCGTTCTTCAAAGGGGAAAACGGCATAGGCATTCCGTAAAGTCATGCGTCTTGTTCACGAGCCCCAGACAACCGATTGCTCATGCCGCTTGATCAGATGTTTGAGATTGGCGAAACCTGTGCGGATGTGGCGGGCAAAGTGATCGACGGCCGGTGCGCGAGAGGTGTCCGAGCGGTTGAGCAGGCCTAGGGCGCGTTCCGGATGCGGAATAGAGATGGGCAGGGCCGTGATCGATTTTTCGTTGCGCAACGCGAAGACGACGCTGTGGGGCATGATCGTCAGAGCGTCGGCGGACTTCAAATAATTGACGACGCTCATCAGCGAGCCGCCGGAATAGCGGATCTTGATCTCGGTTGCGCCGAAGGAGAGCAGCATGCTGCGCAGGTCCGCCAGGAGCGGACTGCCCGGCGGTGGTGCGATCCATGGGAAATCCAGCAGATGTGTCGGCTGCGGCCGCCGCTTCAACAGCAGCGGATGCGTCACGCGGCAGGCAACGACGTTGCGGCCGGGCAGGATCTGTTGGAATTCGAGGCCTGATCCCTCGTCGAGAATGTCGATAGGGCATATCGCCAGATCGATCTGGTCTGCGTGGAGGGCGGAACGCAGGTCTGGAAAGTAGCCGTAGGTCTGGTCGATGTGGACGTCCGGATACAGGTTCTGAAACTCGGCAATCATGCCGGCGATCAGAGCGTCCATGAAAAAGGGTGTGCCGCCGACGCGGACGACGCCACTTTTGCCAACCCGAAAACTTTCGACGACATCGGAGGCCTTTCGCGATGCAGACAGCATCGTCTGGCCGTGGTCGGCCAGGGCCCTTCCCAGCGCTGTCGGTTGAAGCGGCCGGCGCCCCCTGATGAAGAGCGGCTCGCCGATGCGCGCCTCCAGCATCGACAATGTGCGGGATACGGCCGGCTGCGACAGGCCGAGCAGAGCGGCGCCCTCGGTAACGCCGCCCGTCTTCACGACGGCGGCAAGCTGGACGAGATGGCGTTCATCGATCTTCATAACAATATGGTATATTAATCCGGAATAAAATCATCAACGGTTGTTTTGCGATCGTCTAGTTTTGTCTTTACCAGTCAATGCCCTGGAGGAGACGCATGACGCCGGGTCCCATCGCGCTGAATTTCAGCGAGGCCAACTCGTCCGAGATTTTTGCGCAGCGATTGCCGCAATCGACGGATGACGTGCTGCCGCAGGTACTGGCGACCGTCGTCACGCATCTGCACGCCGCGATCCGCGAACTTCGCCCGACGCAGGCGGATTGGCGCAGGGTCATCGAGTTTCTGACAGATGTCGGCCATGCCAGCGACGAGCGGCGGCAGGAATGGGTGCTTCTGTCCGATCTGCTGGGCGCCTCGGCCCTGGTCGAGGAGATCAATTCCCGTCGCCCGAAGACGGCGACCCCCAACACCCTGCGCGGCCCGTTTTTCCGTGCCGATGTCCCGCAGCTTGCCTCCGGTAGCGATATTTCTCTCGACGGCATCGGTGAAAAGCTGGACGTCTCGGCACGTGTGGTGGATCTTGATGGCGGGCCGGTCGCGGGCGCGGAAATCACCACTTGGCAGGCCAATGCGCAAGGGTTTTACGAAAACCAGCAGCCGGATCTGCAGCCGGAATTCAATCTGCGCGGCCTTTTCCGCAGCGGTGCGGATGGCCGCTTCCACTATCGCACGATCAGGCCCTCCGGCTACGGCGTTCCGGACGACGGACCGGTCGGTCGTCTTCTCGGTCGCGCCGGCTATCCGTTGCGCCGTCCGGCCCATTTGCATTTTATCGTCAAGGCGCCAGGCTTCGAAACGATCACGACACATGTCTATGACGGCAGCGATCCGCATCTGGCGGAAGATGCGATTTTCGGCGTCAAGCCGGAATTGGTCCGCATGTTCGAGCGACAGGAAAAAGGCGGGCCGTGCTGGCGGCTGGACTTTACCTTCGTCATGGTGCGATCGAAAAAGGGAGCGGGCGAATGAGCCGCGATTTCCTCTACACCGGCAGCCCGGCCCATATCGTTTTCCGCGAAGGCGCCAGCGCTTCTACCGGCGAATGGGTCGAGAAGCTCGGCTGTCGCAAGGCGCTGGTGCTGTCGACGCCCCATCAGAAGGCCGATGCGGAGGCGCTGGCCACGCGGCTCGGACCACTTTGCGTTGGTGTCTTTGCCGGGGCGGTCATGCATACGCCGGTCGAGGTGACGGAAGCTGCCATGCTTGTCGTCAAACAGACCGGTGCCGATTGCGTCGTGTCGCTCGGTGGCGGATCGACCACGGGCCTCGGCAAGGCCATCGCCTACCGGACCGATCTGCCGCAGATCGTCATTCCCACCACCTATGCCGGCTCCGAAGTCACGCCGATCCTCGGCCAGACGGAGGGCGGGCGCAAGACGACGGTGCGGCACGCCAGCATATTGCCGGAAGTGGTGATCTACGACGCAGCGCTGACGACGGGGCTGCCGGTCGCGATGAGCGTCACCTCCGGTCTGAATGCCATGGCACATGCGGTCGAAGCGCTCTATGCGCAGGACCGCAATCCGATTTCGTCGCTGATGGCGGTCGAAGGGCTGCGGGCCTTTCGCTCCAGCCTGCCGAAGATCGCAGATGCGCCGGCGGATATGGCCCTGCGTGCCGACGCACTCTATGGCGCCTGGCTCTGCGGCACCGTACTCGGCACGGTCGGCATGGCGCTGCATCACAAGATCTGCCACACGCTGGGCGGAACCTTCGATACGCCGCATGCCGAGACGCATGCAATCATGTTGCCGCACACGGCGGCCTACAATGCCGTCTCCGTGCCGGACCTTCTGGCACCAGTCGCCGAGATTTTCGGCGGTTCTGTCGGGGGCGGGCTCTGGGATTTCGCCAAGGGGATTGGCGCGCCGATTGCCCTGAGAGATTTGGGGCTGAGTGAAGCCGATCTCGACCGCGCAGCCGGCATCGCCACCGAGAACCCCTACTGGAACGCGCGGCCGATCGATCGCTCCTCCATCCGTGCCCTGCTGCAGGATGCTTACGAGGGCAGGCGACCGACCTAGACTGAACGCAGATACGTCAATCTCTGGGAGGAGAGGACAATGGGAGGAGGAAACATGTTTACGAGACGCGATTTTCTGAAAACGACCGCGGCCACCGGCGCCCTTGCCGCAACATCCGGGCTCGCCGCCCCGGCGGTAGCGCAGGACGTGGCCATCAAGCTCGGCTATGTCAGCCCGCAGACAGGGCCGCTCGCGGCCTTTGGCGAGGCCGACAAGTTCGTCATCGACGGCTTCCTGTCGACGACCAAGGCGATGGGCCTCAATTACGAGGTCGTCGTCAAGGACAGCCAGTCCAACCCCAACCGCGCGGCGGAAGTGGCCAAGGAACTGATCGTCGACGACGAGGTCAACCTGGTCCTCGTCGCCTCGACGCCGGAAACGACCAATCCGGTGGCGACGACCTGCGAGGCGGAGGAAATGCCGTGCATTTCCACGGTTGCACCATGGCAGCCCTGGTTCATCGGCCAGCAGGGTAATCCCGGCGATCCGACCTCGTGGAAACCGTTCAACTATGCCTATCACTTCTTCTGGGGGCTTGAGGACGTCATCGCCGTCTTCACCAATATGTGGGCACAGGTCGAGACGAACAAAAAAGTCGGTGGCCTGTTCCCGAACGATGGCGACGGCAATGCCTGGGGCGACAAGGTTGTCGGCTTTCCCCCGGTGCTGGAGAAGATGGGCTATACCCTGACCGATCCCGGCCGCTACCAGAACATGACCGACGATTTCTCGGCGCAGATCAATGCCTTCAAGTCGGGCCAATGCGAGATCATCACCGGCGTCGTCATTCCGCCTGATTTCACCACCTTCTGGAACCAGGCCAAGCAGCAGGGCCTTGCCCCCAAAGTCGCCTCGATCGGCAAGGCGCTGCTGTTCCCGCAGACGGTGGAAGCGCTCGGCACTGCCGGGCATAATCTCTCGTCCGAAGTCTGGTGGACCCCCAGCCATCCGTTCAAGTCGTCGCTGACCGGCGCGACATCCGCGCAGGTGGCTGATGCCTTCACCAAGGCGACCAGCCGGCCGTGGACGCAGCCGATCGGCTTTGCCCATGCGCTGTTTGAACTGGCCGTGGATGTGATGAAACGCGCCGGCGATCCGACGGATGGAGATATCGTGGCGCAGGCGATCGCAGCCACAAGGCTCGATACGCTGGTCGGGCCGATTGCCTGGGACGGCAAGGGCCTGCCACCCTTTGCGGCAAAAAACATCGCCAAGACACCGTTGGTTGGCGGCCAGTGGCGGCTGAAGGATGCTGGCGGTTACGATCTTGTGATCACCGACAACAAGACGGCGCCGAACATTCCGGTCGGCGGCAAGATGGAAGTGATCGGCTGACACGTGACGCGGGGCCTGTCGAAAGGCCCCGCCTGTTCTGGGAGGGACGGGCTTGGCAATTCTCGAACTCGACGGCATCTGCAAGACGTTCGGCGCGCTCACGGTCGCCGACCAGATCAGCTTTGCCGTCAGCGAAGGCGAGGCGCTCGGGATCATCGGGCCGAACGGCGCGGGCAAGTCGACGCTGTTCAATCTGATCACCGGCAACATAGCAACCGATCGCGGGGCCATCCGCTTTCTCGGACGTGATGTGACGCGCATGCCGCCGATGGCGCGCTGCCTGTCGGGCATGGGCCGGACATTCCAGATCCCGCAGCCCTTCGAGAAGCTTACCGTGTTCGAGAACCTCTTGGTGGCCGGTGCCTTCGGCTCGGAGCGTGGCGAGGCGGATGTTGCGGATCGCTGCGCGGAAATCCTTGTTGACACCGGATTAATCGACAAGGCGAACATGCTGGCCGGCAGCCTCAGCCTGCTGGAGCGTAAGCGGCTGGAATTGGCCCGGGCGCTGGCGACGGAGCCGAAGCTGCTGCTGCTCGACGAAATCGCCGGCGGGCTGACCGAGGGCGAGTGCCGGTCGCTGGTGGCGACCATCCGCGCCATCCATGCGCGCGGCGTCGCCGTGATCTGGATCGAGCATGTGCTGCACGCGCTGAATTCCGTCGTCGAGCGTCTTCTGGTGCTGCATTTCGGCAAGGTCATCGGCATCGGAAAGCCGGAGCAGATCATGGCCTCCAGGGATGTCCGCGAAATCTACCTGGGGATCGAAGTCTGATGGCACTGCTTGAAACCAGAGGTCTGACGGCGTCGTATGGTGATTTCCAGGCGCTGTTCGGGATTGACGTCACCGTGGGTGTCGGAGAGACGATTGCCATTATCGGTGCCAATGGTGCCGGCAAAACGACGCTGATGCGATCCATCGCCGGCGTGCTGGCCAATCAGGCGGCATCGATCCTGTATCGGAATGAACCGGTCGGGGCTTTGCCGGCTCCGGACGTTCTCGCCCGGGGTATCGCCATGGTGCCGGAGGGGCGAAAGCTCTTTCCATCACTCACCGTGGAGGAAAATCTGCTGGTCGGCAGGTATGGCCGCAAGATCGAAGGGCCATGGAATCTTGAAAGCGTCTACGCCCTGTTCCCTATCTTGAAGGAACGGCGCAACAATCCCTCGACGGCGCTGTCCGGCGGGCAGCAGCAGATGGTCGCGATCGGCCGGGCGCTGATGTCCAATCCCGAACTTTTGCTCTGCGACGAGATCAGCCTTGGCCTCGCGCCTGTCGTGGTGCGTGACATCTATGCGGCGTTCCCGCGCATCCGCGAAACCGGAGCCTCGATCATCATCGTCGAGCAGGACATCGCCCAGGCATTGAAGGTGGCTGACCGCGTCTACTGCATGATGGAGGGCCGCGTCACCCTGTCCGGTCGCTCGGCCGATCTGACCCGCGACGCCATCCACAAGGCCTATTTCGGGGCCGATCCAGGAGCGGAGCATCATGAACTGGCTTGATACGATCCTTCAGGGCATCCTGCTCGGTGGTCTCTATGCGCTTTTCGCGGCCGGCCTCAGCCTCGTCTTCGGCATCATGCGGCTGGTCAATCTCGCCCATGGCGACCTGATCGTGCTGGCTGCCTTCCTGATCCTCGTGCTGGTGACGGGGCTTGGCCTCAATCCGTTCCTCGCGGCGCTGGTCGCCGCACCGCTGATGTTCGCCATCGGCTGGGGGCTGCAGTATTTCCTGCTCAACCGGACACTCGGCAAGGATATCCTGCCGCCGCTGCTGGTCACCTTCGGCCTGTCGATTGTCATCCAGAACGGCCTGCTGGAAGGGTTCTCCGCCGATAGCCGCCGCGTATTTGCAGGCAGCCTGGAAAGTGCCTCGGTCAATCTGGGACCGGTCACTGCGGGCGTCATGCCGCTGATGACCTTCTTATCGGCGGTCGCCGTGATCATCGCTCTCAACCAGATGATCTACCGGACATCCGTCGGCCGCGCCTTCCGGGCGACATCCGACGATCCCGTGACCGCCGGCCTGATGGGCATTCGGCCGCAGCGCATTTTTGCGCTGGCCGCGGGCCTCGCCATGGTGGTGGTGACGATCGCGGCACTTTATCTCGGCACCCGTGCCAATTTCGACCCGACATCCGGTCCGGCGCGACTGATCTATGCCTTCGAGGCGGTGATCATCGGCGGGCTCGGTTCGCTCTGGGGTACGCTTGCCGGCGGCATCATTCTCGGCGTCGCCCAGACGGTGGGCGCTGCCATCAATCCGGAATGGCAGATCCTGTCGGGGCATCTCGCCTTCCTTGTCGTTCTCCTGTTCAAGCCGCGCGGCCTTTTCCCGCGCGCCGTCGATTGAGGCCGCCGAATGACCATGGCAAGTCCCCCATTCACGGTCGAGACACGCACGCGGGCATCGCGGCTGTTTGTCATTGTCGCAGTCGTGGTGCTGATCATCGCCTTCGCCGCGCCGTTCATCGTCTCGCGTGGCATCATCCAGGATCTGTTCTTCATCCTGACCATGCTCGTGCTGGCGCAGAACTGGAATCTTCTGGCCGGTTATGCCGGCTTGATCTCCGTGGGCCAGCAGGTCTTTGTCGGCTTTGGCGGTTACGCGCTGTTTGCCTGCGTCAGCCTGCTCGGCATTGATCCGGTGCCGGCAATCCTGATCGCGGGCCTGTTCTCGGTGGCGCTGGCCATCCCGACGGCCTTCTTCACCTTCCGGCTCTACGGTCCTTATTTTGCCATCGGCACCTGGGTCGTCGCCGAGGTCGTCCGGCTGCTTCTCGCCCAGTGGAAGGCGCTCGGTGGCGGCACAGGCACGTCGGTGCCGCGCGAGGCGACCCGCGACATGATGGGCGTCGATATGATGCGCGACCTGTTCGGAATGAAGGCCGCACAGGCGAGCGACGCACTGACCTACTGGCTGGCGCTGATCCTCGTGATCGCCACCATCGGCTTCATCTACAGGCTGCTGCGCTCGAAGCAGGGGCTTGGCCTTGCGGCCGTGCGCGACAATGAGCAGGTGGCGCGCGCCGTCGGGGTCGATGCGCGGCGGATGAAGGCCATGGTCTACCTCACGACGGCCTTTATCACCGGCGTCGCCGGCGCGCTGATCTATCTGCAGAAGGCGCGGATTTCGCCGGATGCCGCCTTCTCCGTCGTCGACTGGACGGCCTATGTGATCTTCATCGTCGTGATTGGCGGCATCGGTACCATCGAGGGGCCGATCCTTGGCGTCATCATCTTCTTTCTGCTGCAGAACATCCTGGCCGATTACGGCTCCTGGTATCTGCTGATGCTGGGTCTCGTCGGCATCGTCATCATGCTTTTCGCGCCACGCGGTCTCTGGGGCCTGTTCTCTGACCGCACCGGCATACAGCTATTTCCGGTCCGCCGCAGGTTGAAGGGCGGACCGCTGGGTCACAGTATTAAGGGAGGGCCACATGGCTGACATTACCACCGACATACTCATCATCGGCACCGGACCGGCGGGCTCGGCCACGGCAGCACTGCTGTCGAGCTACGGGATCGAGAACATGGTGATCAACCGCTACCGATGGCTGGCCAGCACGCCCCGCGCGCACATTACCAACCAGCGCACGATGGAGGTTCTGCGCGATCTCGGCCGTGATGTGGAGGAGGACGGCTATACGCGTGCCACAGAACAGGACCTGATGGGCGAAAACGTCTTCTGCACGGCGATCGACGGGGAGGAAATCGGCCGGATGAAAAGCTGGGGCACGCATCCGCTGTCGCGCGCCGAACATCTTTTGTCCTCGCCCTGCCACATGAATGACCTGCCGCAGACTTTCATGGAGCCACTGCTGTTCACTACGGCATGTTCACGCGGCACCCAGGCGCGCATGTCGACAGAGTATCTGAGCCATGAGCAGGATGACGATGGCGTCACCACGACGTGTCTCGACCGGCTGACGAACAAGCAGTTTACCGTCCGATCGAAATATCTCGTCGGTGCCGATGGCGGCAACTCCAAGGTGGCGGAACATGCCGGACTGACCTTTGAGGGCAAGATGGGCGTTGCCGGCTCGATGAACATCCTGTTCCAGGCAGACCTGTCTCGCTATGTGGCGCATCGTCCTTCGGTTCTCTACTGGGTGCTGCAGCCGGGCGCCGATGTCGGCGGCATCGGCATGGGACTGGTGCGCATGGTCCGGCCCTGGAACGAGTGGCTGATCGTCTGGGGCTACGACATCAACCAACCGGCCCCTTCGGTCGATGAGGCGCATGCGAAGAAGGTGGTACGCGATCTCGTCGGCGTTGCAGATCTGGAAATGACCATCAAGTCGGTCTCGACCTGGACCGTCAACAACATGTACGCCACCACCCTATCGAACGGGCGCGTCTTCTGCATGGGCGATGCGATCCATCGGCATCCGCCGTCCAATGGACTTGGCTCGAACACCTCGATCCAGGATGCCTTCAATCTCGCCTGGAAGCTGGCCTTCGTCGTCAAGGGCAAGGCGGGCGAGCGGCTGCTCGATAGCTATCAGGCCGAACGCGCGCCAGTCGCCAAACAGATCGTCACCCGCGCCAATAAATCGATCGAGGAATTCGGGCCGATCTTCAAGGCACTCGGCCTGCTCGATTCCATCGATCCGGTGAAGATGCAGCAGAACATGGATGCCCGCTGCAACGACACGACGGCCGCCGAGGAACAGCGCGCTGCCATCCGCAAGGCGATCGCCGATAAAGTCTATGAGTTCGATTGCCACGGCGTCGAGATGAACCAACGCTATCGCTCCGATGCTGTTCTTACCGACGGCCAACCGGAGCCGGCTTTCACGAAGGATCCGGAACTGCATTTCCAGCAGACAAGCTGGCCCGGCGCCCGGTTGCCGCATGCCTGGGTGTTTTCCGCCACCGGCGAGAAGATCTCGACGCTCGATCTTGCCGGCCATGGCCGGTTTACCGTGCTGACCGGCATTGGCGGGCAGGGATGGGTGGGCGCCGCCACAGACCTCGGCAAGGCCTTGGGCATCGAGATCGCTGTCCATGTGATCGGTCCGCGCCAGGAATGGCAGGATTTTACCGGCGACTGGGCCAATATCCGCGAGATCCGCGACAGCGGCATGCTCCTGGTTCGGCCCGATCATCACGTGGCGTGGCGCCAGGAAAGCATGATCGCCGATCCGGCTGCGGAGCTGCGCCGTGCACTGTCAACTGTTCTGGGAAAGTGAGGCCAGGATGAGCGCGCATGAAAAGGGCTTCTTCACCGAGGAAAATTCCGTCGAGGTCGTCACTGGCCGCAACAGCGAGGCCAGCGACGAGCGGCTGAAGCAGGTCATGGAGGTCATGACACGCAAGCTGCACGAGGCGGTGAAGGAGATCGAACCGACCCAGGACGAATGGATGCAGGCCATCCAGTTCCTGACCCGCACCGGCCAGATGTGCAACGAATGGCGCCAGGAGTTCATCCTGTTGTCCGATGTTCTGGGTGTGTCGATGCTGGTCGATGCGATCAACAACCGCAAGCCTTCAGGTGCCTCGGAGAGCACGGTGCTCGGCCCCTTCCATGTCGAAGGCGCACCCGAACTGGAAATGGGCGCCAATATATGTCTCGACGCCAAGGGCGAGGATATGTTCATCCAGGGCCGGATTCTCGATACGGCGGGACATCCGATTGCCAATGCCGCCATCGACGTGTGGCAGGCCAATGACGAGGGTTTCTACGATGTCCAGCAGCAGGGCATTCAGCCTGATTTCAACCTGCGTGGCGTGTTTCGAACGGACGCCGACGGGCGCTACTGGTTCCGGGCAGTCAAACCGAAATTTTACCCCATTCCGGATGACGGCCCTGTCGGGCAGCTTCTGGGGCAGCTCGGTCGCCACCCCTATCGCCCGGCACATCTGCATTACATCATCAAGGCCGATGGCTTTGAGACTTTAGTGACGCATATATTCGATCCGGACGATCCCTACATAAATTCCGATGCCGTGTTTGGCGTGAAGGAAAGCCTGCTTGCCGAATTCCGCTGGACCCACGCACCGGATCGCGCATTGTCGTATGACTTCAAGGGCGATTTCTGGGATGTCGAGCACGATTTCGTGCTGGCGCGCATCGCCGAAAAGCGCGGCTCGTCCTGAGCCGCTCTTCGGTAGGTTCCTGTCAGGGCGGCAACAGGCGGAAATCTGCTCCTTCTGGCAGAAGCTGGCCACCGTCGACGATGATCGTGGTGCCGGTCACATAGCTCGCGTCATCGGAAGCGAGGAACAGGAAGGCATTGGCCACATCCCGTGGTGAGCCGAGGCGCGCCAGCGGAATTGCATCCTCCATGTTCTTGATGAAGGCGGCGCTGCGATGCAGCTGGATCGCCTCGGTCAGGATGTTTCCCGGCTCGACGCCGTTGACGGTGATTCCGTAGGACGAAAATTCCAAAGCGGCCGAGCGGATAAAGCCGTTGATGCCGGCCTTGCTGGCGGCGTAGTGACCGTGGCCGGGGCTTGTGACATGCGGGCCGGTGATCGACGAGGTGAAGAGGATGCGTCCCGATCCCTGCTTTTTCATTGGCGTCAGCGCGGCGCGGGCAGCATTGAAACAGCCGCGCAGATTGACCGCCATGACATTGTCCCAGTCGTCGGGCGAGGTGTTTTCGATCAGTTGCCAGGGATAGATGCCGGCGTTCTGCACGATGACATCGAGCCGGCCGTGACGTTCGAGCGTTAATTCGACCGCCGCGACGGCATCGTCCATTTTCGAGATATCGGTGCGTACGAAATCGGCGCCGATTTCGTCGGCCGCTGCCCGCCCTGCCTCGTCGTCGAAATCGGCGAGCACGAGCTTGGCGCCTTCCTCTTTGAAGCGGACGGCAATCGCCTTGCCGATGCCGCGGGATGCACCGATGACCAGTGCAACCTTGTCTTTCAATCTGTCTGTCATGCGAGCCTCTGGCGGAGCCTTTGTTTGAATGTATCGAGAAGAACGGCTGCGAGCACCAGGAAGCCATGGATGACCTGGGTATAGTTCGCCGGCAGTCCCATCAGGTTGATGGCCGTGTTGATCGACGAGAGCAGCAGCACGCCGGCATAGACGCCGGGAAGAGCTCCGACGCCGCCCTTGAGGCTGACGCCACCGATCACGACGGCCGCGAAGGCGTTGAACAGCAGCCCGATCCCGAGATTTGCCGTCGCGCCGGACGTGCGAACCGCCAGCAGCCAACCGGCAAGACCGGCGATGGCGCCGGCCATCACGAAGGCAATGATCAGGTTGCGGGTCACGCGAATGCCAGCGCGGTAGGCTGCGGTCTCATTGCCGCCGATCATGATCAGGTGCCGACCGAATGGTGTCTTGCCCATCATGATGGAGAAGATCAGAAAGCAGCCGATCGCGATCCAGGCAGAGAGCGGGATCCCGGCGAAGCGCTCTATGGCAAACCAGCGG
>ERZ1034401.73-NODE-73-length-31754-cov-3.863529_pt1 | contig 31754 bp, 36 predicted proteins | sample MGYA00520601_ERZ1034401 | MGnify/ENA primary metagenome ERZ1034401 (study PRJEB33736, sample SAMEA104288476) | Azolla filiculoides | biome: Urban; feature: water surface; material: ditch water | place: Netherlands | collected 2014 ... | reverse complement strand
GCGCCTCGCTGTGGATCGACGGCGAACTCGTCCATCTCGAAGACCTCGTCCTCCATGACGCCACGCGGGATATTCGCACGCCTACCCATGAGCTGACAATCGCCCGTGACGTCCTGCGCACGCGTCGGCGGATCGCCGCCCAACTTCCGGACTGGGCGTTGTCGCCTGACGAGATCCGCACGCTGCGGAAAACCGCGGAGATCACGACGGCTGACACGGAAGAGGCGCAGACGATCGGTGCCATCCGGCGTGCGGTCACAATCGAGCCGGACGGGGAGGGCGAAGGCGACAACGACGTCGAAAATCTTCCCGGTGTCGATTATGCCGCCATCGATGCGGTACTCGCCCGGTCGAACGCCGCAATCGAAGAGGCAAAACGCCCCGTCCGCGCCGGTGCGAGCAGCCGTTCTGTCGAAAAAGATCCGATGATCTACGATCTCGACTGGGACGAGGACGCACGGCTCGACGAATGGCGCGGCGTGCTGCGGCAGGCAGAAAACCTGCCGGCGGTGCTGCAGGCGATCGTAACCTTCGATGCCTGGAACGAAGTTTCCGTCCTTCAGCACGCGCCCTGGCTCGGCCGGCTGCTGGCCGCGTCGATATTGCGCCAGACCGGCGTTACCACCGGCGCCCATCTGGCCGCCATCAATCTCGGCCTCAAAACTATTCCCGTCGATCGGCGCCGGCATCGTGATCGGGAGACCCGGTTGCTCGCCATTGCTCACGGCCTGATCGCGGCCGCCGAGCTCGGTCTGAAAGAGCATGACCGGCTGGCGTTGGCGCGCACGATGCTCGAGCGAAAGCTGGACGGGCGCCGGACGTCTTCAAAGCTGCCGGAGCTGGTCGAGCTGGTGATGGCGAAGCCGTTGGTGTCGGCCGGGATGGTGGCCAAGACGCTGGACGTCACGCCACAGGCGGCGCGGCGGATTGTTTTGGAGCTGGGCCTCAGGGAGATGACGGGGAGGGGGAGGTTTCGGGCATGGGGGGTGATATAGGAGATGCCGCAAAGTTGATCTTCTTAGTTCCGTTCTCAACCTGTGTTTGATAAGAACAGTCAACATCCTAAACGAGCAGTGGAAAGCCTTTGACACATCGAATGTTTGTGGCGTTTGCCGGGGGCGGTGCCAAGGCCTTGATTCATCTTGGCGCTCTCAGAGCGCTGGAAGCAAAAGGTGTCGATTTCAAGGGGCTCTCTGGCACATCCGCTGGAGCTCTGGTTGCTACACTCAAGGCTTCTGGTTTTTCCGCAGACGAGCTATTAAACCCCCTCGACAAAACTTCCGTCATCTCGCGGCTTGGCGAGATTAGGCCCTCCATAAGACAGGCAAAGCATCTGTTCGGGAGATGGGGATGGTGGAGAGTCTGGCTTTTCCGCACTGCGATGCCAGTTTTACCGACGATTCTCTGCGTCTCCCTCTTCAGTGTAGCTCTTAGTCTTGTGTTGGTTGGCGCACTTCTGGCATGGGGCAAAATATTCTCGGCCGCAGCTATTTCCATTGCGTTGGTTGGCCTTGTCGGTTGCGTTACAACGTCGCTCTTGTCAGGACTCGCAAGATCGCGGGAGTTTTCTGAAGCCCTCGGGATACTCCTTCAGCAACGTATCTTTCCTGCCGATACGGGGCGTATTGTTCGCATGGGCGATTTTGGCCGCGACGGTCGCCCAGTTCTGAAGATTGTAAGCGCAAATCTCACTACTGGTAAGATGGAGCTATTTTCTCCTGAGCGAACTCCGAATGTGCCGGTGGCGGATGCGGTCGCTGCCTCCATCTCCCTCCCGATCATATTTGAACCCCTGATAATTGACGAAAACTTGCACATGGACGGAGGAATTGTCTCCAACCTTCCTGCATGGTCGTTTGATGAAGAGCGTGAACTTGATCCGGATGCCATCACTCTGGCCATCGAGATCCAAACAGCCACGGAAAGGCGCATCCTCAATCGGCTAAATTGGCTTGGAGCTTTCCTTAGAACCGGATTGTTCGGCTCTTCGGAACTTAACCTCCGCGCTGCCGGCCAAGCTGAACGGCTCGAACTTTCAACAAGCCTGCATCTTCTCGAGTTCGATCTGTCCGTTGACAGGGCCATTAAAGAGGTCCTGGACGCGGAAACGGCGGCGATGGCGAAGTTGGACAAATGGCTCTTTCAAATCCCCGAAACCTATGCTGAAGCTTGCCGCTTTACCAAAGGGCTTGTCGACGACGTCATCGAAGCGGCGCTTGACCAGCGCAACCCCAAAGTCCGCGTTGCTATTGCGATCCCGGACGTAGGACATACGAAATCTTTGCGGCTTCGGTATTCAACCGGATATGAAAGTCATCATGATGAGCGGATGTTGATCCCAATCGATGGAACAGTAGCAGGGCAAGCCTGGAAGACTGGTGATAGCTGGTTCGAACTCGCTCCACTGTCTCCAGAGTTCAGTTTAATGGCCCCAGAACATCGCTTGCGTCGCAAGGCCCTTCGAAGTGATTTGAAATGGGTCCTGTGCATACCCATTTCAATTGGTGATGGGCCTGTCCGCTTCGTGGTGCAAATAGATGGTGGACGGGATTTGCCGGAAGACGAAACTGTTGGTACGATGATCACGAGCATCGAAACCGATGTGAAAGAGTTTTTTGGTATGCTTGCAGACCGGTTCAAAGAGATGGAGGAATGAGATGGCTTGGAAAAGTGCAAGTTTTTCGCCTCGCAGCGGCCCACCGAAATCCGGCGAAAAGGTTTCGACTGCGATTGAGAAACATCGCCCAGCGATGGAAGTGATTTTGCAGAAGGCTCAGAGGGCTTCGGAGGAGCGGCGCGAAGCCATCGACAAGATCAAAGATCCGGAATTGCGCAAGAGTGCGGCACGTTAGCGCGTGCTTCTTATCGGTATCGGTCTTGACCTCGTGGAAATCCCGCAGTTCCGCGCGCTTTATGCCTTGGACGATCTCGTCGTGTTGGGCCGAGTATTTACTACTTTTGAGCTCGGCGAGGCCGTGAACAGCAACAGCCAAATCGACCGTCTGGCCGGTCGATTTGCTGCCAAAGAAGCTGTCCTAAAAGTGCTTGGCGGTCTACAGCAGGGCACGGCAATGACGGACATCGAAGTTCGCGCGTCAGCGGGTCAGCCAACCATTCATCTTTCTGGCCAAGCGGCTTTCCGGGCTGAGCAGATGCGGATCAATTCCTGGCTTCTTAGTATCACGCATAGCCAAAACGCAGCGGCCGCGGTGGTCATCGCGTCAGGCTGACATCTGCAGGCACTGTGAGGTTCCATTTGGGCGGGAAGAAGGGTTGCGGCGCGTCGCCGTGGTCGCGAAAACCCTGTTTGATGCGGGTGCGGCCCGCTCGTCCAAGGATATCAGGATGCGACACCCGAGAATATTTGCTGATTTCACAAAATAAGTTCTGGCAGTCGATAAGCTGCAGGCGGCGGCCGAATAAAGATTTAAAGTTTAGACCTAAACGCTCGAACTCCAGTTCCTGGCGGTCGGTCATGAACTCAACGATATCGGCAGGCTGCAAACCGTCGGCGTTTACGAAGCATTTTGAAATGCCGTCGAGAGCTCCGGGGCCGGCGACGACAAAGTCACTCTCTTCATGATGGATCAGCGACGAGTAGTTGAGATCAATAGTCAGCTGATAGCCGAGGAATGGACCTATCGACGGAAAGGCGGTCAAAATATCGTACACCTGCTTCAGGCTTTGCGTTTCCTGAATGCGTTCATAAACCCGTTCCCGCATCATGAGTTCAAGAAGCGCCAGATGTCCGCGATGCTTCACCCCGTCAGTCGGCCCTAATTTTACGGGAGGCATGATATAGGCCGCAGAGTATATTCGGCCTCCATTCTCCTGGGCTTTGGACAGGACCTTATCGATCGCGGCGGGCTTGAAACCGTTCCAGCCGAGCGCGCCCAATTGCTCGGTCAGGACCTCCCAGGTCTCGATTTTATTGAAAATCTTGAAGAGGATTGTGCGAAAGAAAATCTCGTCGGGATTTTGATCGAGGTTTGGCTCGTATATCACTGAGCGGATCAGGTATTGACTGACACGATCTGCCGCTCGATAGGCGTTGGTGAATCGAAACTGCTTGAGGATTGGATCTTCGGTCCAAGGACCGAGCCGTCTTTCAATTCGTCGGAAATAGATTTCCTGACGCTCCGCAGCGAATTGCCAATAGGCGTCGAAAACCGGCGTAACCTCAAGGCTCGAAAACCGGTTGGAGCCTATTGTGAATGGTTGCGACGCAAGCTTTGGTTCAGCAGTCACGCGAGAACCGGGGCGTTCTGCAGTTCTGCCTTGATAACGGCCATCATCGCAAGAAAATCTGGGTCCGTTTTTTTCAGATCGTCCGCTTGAGCGACGCCTACAAATACGTTGAGCCGTTCCATCTTCAATCCCATCTCATGCGCCATGAAACGACCAAGTCGGCTGAGGCCAAGGTAGTTTCCATATCCCTTTCGGATGATCTGCTGCGTCGCATAGAAGGCGTTGACGATCAAGCCGTTCGTTTCGGAAAACGTGAAGCTGACCTGCTGGAGGCATGGGAATTCTTGAAGCGATGTCCTGCTGACATCACGGTGTGGATCGAAAGTTGTCGCCTGCCATCTGGATCTGCGGCCACTCGGACGACGTTCGTATTCGGCAAGGATCCACTCCAACTGATTGAAACCCTTGCCGCCGCCCTCAAAATCAATCAGGCGCTGAAAGTAGGAGCCTTTCTTGTTGTTTTGAGGATTTAATTTTTGGATGCGTTGAAATGCCTCTCGGTACATTTCGAAGAACTCTGCGCGGTTGCCTTGCGCGAGCAAATAATATCGTTCTGGAAAGATCGTGAATGCGACATTTTCACATCCCCGTTTGCCTGTGATTTCCAACCAATGATCGAGAGCTGCTCGAATATTCTGGTTCTCCACGGGGTATCCCTCGTCATCAAAACCCGTGATCGAGAGTGTGAGTGGCGAGATCTCTGTGCAACCCGGTGCTGTCAGCTCAGAGAGAACATGCCCCCAAGCGATCGAAAGGCCGCTTGCCTCGATCAGGCGCGGTGATCCGGATTTAGTCATCATCTTCCTCCTCAACGTGTCGGTGTTTCATCAAGCCTTCGTATTCCGTAGGGCCGATACGCACAGTCATTTGACGCAGGCCAGTCCGAACCTTCAATTTGGTGCGCGTTGTCGCTTTATAGATGGCGAAATCCCCGCCATCTTGCAGATAGTCCAAACCTTCGCCTTTGATCTCGCTGAGCTTGGGAAGTGCAATTCCATTGCCGATATCGAGGTCGACCGTGGAGGTCAGCGAGTGTCCGTCGAACACCGGCAGAGCTGTCAGTGTGTCGTCGGCGATAAGAGAACGCCGTATTTGCTGAGGTTTCGTCTTTAGTAATGTGGTCCGCTGCTCCGCATCTATGTGATGAAGCACATAGGTCAGATGAGAGATTAAGGTCCCGTACCCAACGCCGAATTCGCTTGCTACCGTTGCTATCTGCAGCGGTGATGGGGTCGAAATGTCCCATTTGCGGGAAGCGAAAGCCCTCCGGATACCGATCGATGGCATCAGCAAGAACGACGAAAACGCATCAGCCAAGATTTCGTCTGGCTTATCAGACGACTTGCGGTCGTCCTCTTTAAGCTCGTCAATCGTCGATCCATGCCCGAACCAGTGATGCCCGAGCTCGTGCCCACACGTGAAGGCGCGTCTGGGAACCGGCCGCAGCGACGATAAAAACGTGATCGCGGGAGGGCCCTTCTTGTAGAGCCCTTCCATACTGACCTTGAGAAAACGCACTCGCAAACCGAGCCGATCCGCAACCGTATAAACGTCGATCGGATCGATATCGTCCACGCCGGCTTGATCACGGGCATCGGCTGCGGCCTGGGATGCCTGCAGGATTAGATTACGCTTTGCCGTCATCAGAATCGTCATCCTTATCGTCACCCTGGATGACCGCAAGCGCGCGCATCAAACTGTTCAACGCATCTGGGCTCAGTTTGCTCAGCTCTCTGGCGGCAAGCTGTAGCTTCGGGTCTGAGGGGTTCATCTGATCCGGGCCTTCTCCCATCAGATAATTGATGGAAACCTCGTAGATTTCCGCGAACTGCGCGAGCTCAGTTGCTGACACTTTCCGATTTCCGTTCTCAATCTCACTAATTGTCGGCCGGTGCATCTCCAGCATCTTCGCAGCCTGCCCTTGGCTCAGGCCTGACAGTTGCCGAGCCTCCTTAATCCGGTCCGCAATTCTTTTTTGTCTATCTTTTTCGCTCATGTACTACTCCGCCGCGACCGTAATCGGGGGCTTGTTTTGCTTCTTGGCGAGGACCAGGTTAACGCTTTCGTCGATAGTCAGGAGGGTTTTGCCATCCAGCGTCCCGAAGATATGGACATCATTTGGGATGATGATGTCGAGCTTCTTTGCCAGCCAACCAGTCGCGACAGGCCAAACCGTACTGTCGAAGCTCTCCAGCACTTTTCCAGGAACATCGGAGCCCTTGAGTGCAGGACTTGAGCAGCCACTCAACGACTGTACGCGATCGAGCACTTGCAGCAGGGCATTCTTGACTTCGTCTTTGGTCATTGGTACGAACTCCTTACCAACCCGTAAGATAATCCTACACAACCGAATTTGCAAGGGGGCGCCAAATTTCTCCTTGAAATAGTGACAGCACTCAAGTCTATCTTCAGCGACGCAGCCATAGAAAGAACCGGAGGAAGCAAATGAGCTTGGATGTAATTAAGCCCGAAACATTACTTCGGTGGCAGCAGCAGCAATTTCAACATGACAGACGCAACCATACCGACATTATTTGCCTGTCGCGCATGGATCGGCTCAAGCATTATGGTTTGCATTACGCCAAATATGCCGGCCGCGTCGCTTTGCATCCAAAAGATTTATCGGTCTTGAGCCGGACGCTTGTGGACGCTCTTTTGGTGATTCTCAGCGCTGCGAACGTTCTTTCTCAGCGGTTGGATCGTGATTTTCAGATGAGAACCGATGTAAACTTTGTCCATGGCCTCTTGGAGGACATCGCGGATGCTTCAGGTAGGTTTTGCGATGCTTGTGAAAAAATCGACCACTTCGAAGAATTCCTCCCGATTGCAAAACAAGCCAATCTCGACATGCTCCAGTGGATTTTCGTTCTCGCTGCTGAGCACAGATTCGATTTAGAAGCGCTAGTCCTGGTTCGCAGGCAACAGCTTACTGAGCGCCAGTTTCTCATCCCAGCCGATCGGCAGGGTTGAACGAATGGCGAGCGAAGCACGATTTCTGGTCCTCACCGATTTACACCTGGCAGGCATACTGAAGCGCGACGAAATCAAGTCGCCTTCGATTCCCAAGATCGAAAACCCGAGCCGGATTGCGGCCACGGGAGAATTGCTGAGTTCAATCGCCGACTATCTTCGGCGTAGACATCTCACACTCGAGGCTGTGATCTTTGCCGGAGACGCGCAAGACAAGGGGTCGAAAGGCAGCCACGACGCGGCATACCAATCAATCGTTGACGCCTTTCAAGGATTCGGGATCGACGCCGCCAAGATAGTTTCCACGCCAGGAAACCACGATGTTCTGAAGGGATCGCCGCCGGGCTCGGAAGAACGTTACGCAGATTTTGCTTCCGTGTGGCGCGACAAGGGTTGCATCGTTCCATGGATCGATGGCCTCGATCCCCAATAGCCTTCAGATACGGTTCGACATCGCCTCGTCGCGGACGACGCTCAATGGGCCATATACCCTTTGAATACGAGCAATTGGTCGCAGGTTCGCGCAAATGTTCCCAAAGACTTGGCAACTGTCTGGGATGAGTTGCCGAAGAAAATGGCTCAGGGCAACGGAATCCTCGAGGAACGAGTGAAAGCGGCACTTGGGCGCCTTCTTGATTACGATATGGCGAATATCTCGAATGACCAATTAAAGGTATTTCGCCAGACTGTCGATGACACACCGCAACCGACAGCGGGCTCGCAGGTAAGGCTGGCCGTCATGCATCACCATCTTAGGTCGCCAAGTTTTCGGGTCGAATATAAGCCTTTTGAAGGCATTTCTAATGCCGAACAAGTACGTTCCATTTTGAAAGAAACGAACGTTGCCGCGGTGATCCATGGTCACAAGCACGAGCACAATTTTCGCTACGAGTATGTTGAGACCCATGACCCTGACAATCCTCATCGTATTGCCGTGGTGTCTGGGGGAACGTTTCAAGACGGCGCAGAACAAGATGCGGCACTATTGCTCACGTTAAAAGGGCTACCTTATACACCGAAGATTTCGGTAGAGAGAATCGAGCTGCCTCGCAGTGGCCTGGATCTCAGGGTCATGCCTGCAGAATCTCTGTCCCTTGCCAACCAAAAGACAGTTGCTTGCGCGCCGGTAATTGTACAAGGCTCAAATCTCGATGAGCTCTACGCAATCGCCGCAAAGAAGGCGAAAGCCCATGTAGGGGGAACGCTTATCGTGCATTACGATCCGGCCGATGCTGGAAATGGGCCTTTGAAGTTACCCTCCGAATATCCTCGTTCAAACAATACCACTGAAGAGGAGATGCAAAGCTGGCTCGATGAACTGGTGAGGTGGTGGCAGCTTGAACGATCAAGTCGAGACAACGATTTTCCCTATCCCCATGGATCTCGCCTGAGGTTATTTGGCGGCAAACTGAACCAAGTCGATAGGATCGTGAACCTACTTTCCAAGGAGCCGTCATCTCGAGCGCTCGCAGTGCTTGTCGATCCGCTGCGTGATTTTGACAGGAATGGCGATGGGGAGGCTTTCCCGTCTTTCACTTCGATGCAAGTTCGCAAGCGAGAGACGACGCGGGATGTGTACTCAATTGACGTCATCGGCTTTTATAGAGCACAGGAATTTTCGCAGTGGTGGCCGGTAAATGGTAAGCCCACGGTGAGGGCCGTCTTGCGAGGTCGATGCGAACATCGGAAGTCCTAGTGCAAACACTAGGAGTAGTCCTATGACCAAGCATCCGATTGAAGTGATCACGTCTGTCGAGCGCCGCCGGCGCTGGTCTCGCGAGGACAAAGAGCGGCTCGTTGCAGCCTGCCTTGAGCCTGGCGCGGTTCTTTCCGAGATTGCGCGATCGGCCGGCATCCACGTGAGCCAGCTCTTTCGTTGGCGCAAGGAACTCTGCCAGATCGAGGAGCCGTCGATGCCAGTATCGAGCACCTTGGTGCCCGTGATCGTTTCGGAGGCTGCGCCGGCAGCCCAGCCTGCTGCCTCGGAAGCGCCGGCCTCATCGCACCCCCGCCGGAAGCGCAGCGATGTGACGATTGATCTGGGCCGCGGTCGTCGTGTCCGTGTGGACAGCGACATAGACACGGAGGCGCTTGGCCGTATTCTCGACTGTGTACTGGGTCGGCGATGATCCCAGTTCCTGCTGGTGTGAAGGTCTGGCTGGCGACGGGCCATACGGACATGCGCAAGGGCTTTCCCGGTCTGTCGCTGATGGTGCAGGAGACGTTGAAGCGTGATCCGATGTGCGGACACCTGTTCGTCTTCCGCGGTCGTGGCGGTGGCCTGATCAAGGTCATCTGGCATGATGGCCAGGGAGCCTGCCTGTTCACGAAGAAGCTGGAACGGGGACGCTTCATATGGCCGTCGGCGGCCGACGGGGCGGTGGTGATTACCCCTGGGCAACTCGGCTATTTGCTGGAAGGTATCGACTGGCGGATGCCACAAAAAACCTGGCGACCGACCTCGGCCGGATAAGCAAAAATGCTGGAATGGCGGGAGCGAATATGATTCCATCTCGCCATGAACATCCCCGTCGAACAGCTTGCGGACGACCTTGCCAGTGCACTCGCACTGCTTGCCGAAGAGCGCGCGCGGCGTGTTGCTGCCGAGGCAGAAGCGGCGATGGCCAAAGCAGAGGCCGCCAGCGCGAAAGCGCTCGTATCGCATTCCGAGGCGCTGATCGCTCGGTTGAAGCTGGAGATCGAGAAGGTTCGCCGCGAGCTTTACGGCAGCCGCTCGGAGCGCAAGGCGCGGCTTCTCGAACAGATGGAACTGCAACTCGAAGAACTCGAAGCTGATGCCGGCGAAGATGAACTGGCAGCGGAGATCGCAGCCAGCGCCTCGGCTGTCAGGGCCTTCGAGCGCAAGCGTCCGTCACGCAAGCCCTTTCCTGAACATCTGCCGCGCGAACGTGTCGTTATCGCCGCCCCAACCAGTTGCCCCTGCTGCGGCTCGGCAAAGCTGTCGAAGCTCGGCGAGGATATCACCGAGACCCTGGAGGTCATCCCGCGTCAGTGGAAGGTCATTCAGACCGTGCGGGAGAAGTTCTCCTGCCGCGAATGCGAGAAGATCACCCAGCCGCCAGCACCCTTCCATGTGACACCTCGCGGCTTTGCCGGCCCGAACCTTCTAGCGATGATCCTGTTCGAGAAGTTCGCCCAGCACCAGCCGCTCAATCGCCAGAGCGAGCGCTATGCCCGAGAGGGGATCGATCTCAGCCTGTCGACGCTTGCCGACCAGGTCGGCGCGTGTGCCACGGCCCTCAAGCCAATCCATTCGTTAATCGAGGCCCATGTCCTGGCCGCCGAGCGACTGCATGGCGACGACACGACCGTGCCAATCCTGGCGAAGGGAAAGACCGATACAGGCCGCATCTGGTCCTATGTCAGGGATGACCGGCCGTTTGGTGGGCTGTCACCGCCCGCCGCCCTCTACTATGCCTCTCGGGATCGGCGGCAAGAGCATCCAGAGCGACATCTGAAGTCCTTCTCCGGCATTCTGCAGGCGGATGCCTATGGCGGCTACAATCCGCTGTTCAAGGCAGATCGCGATCCCGCGCCTCTGCGCCAAGCACTCTGCTGGGCACATTCACGCCGCAAGTTCTTCGTGCTGGCCGACATCGCCGCGAACGCCAAACGTGGCAGCAAAACTGCGCCGATCTCGCCGATGGCATTGGAGGCCGTGAGGCGGATCGATGCCCTGTTCGACATCGAACGGGAGATCAACGGTATTGGCCCCGAGCAGCGCTTGGAGCGCCGCCTCCAAGACAGCCAGCCACTCATCGAAGAACTGCATAATTGGCTCCAGACCGACCGGGCAAAACTGTCGCGCAGTTCTCCCGTCGCCGAGGCAATCGACTACATGCTCAAGCGCTGGGATGGCTTCACGTCATTCCTCGATGACGGCCGGGTTTGCCTGACGAACAATGCTGCCGAACGAGCGCTCAGAGGCCTTGCTCTCGGAAGAAAGTCATGGCTCTTCGCCGGATCGGATCGTGGTGCTGAACGTGCGGCGTTCATGGCGACACTGATCATGAGCGCCAAGCTCAATGACATCGATCCGCAGGCCTGGCTTGCCGACGTTCTCGCCAACATTGCGGACACGCCGATCAGCAGGCTGGAGCAACTGCTGCCGTGGAATTGGATACCGCAGACCGTCAACGCTCGAGCGGCATGATCTGCGGACTTTACCGAAGTTTATCTTAAGCGATGTTGGACCCAAAAATGTTGAAGTTGTCTACCTTAGCCGCAATTGGATTTGTCTTGGCTTTACCGGCGATGGCGTCCCCGCGGGTGATCGACTGCTCCGGAAACTGGGAGGCGACCGTTCGATCGCTCGAGCCCGAGCCTGCGGGACCTTTAACACTGTCGGCCGTTCGCTGTGTCAGCATTCCCCACGACGGCTACCCGGTTTCGCTTTCGCCCGACGGTAGGAAGTTACTCAGTTTCCATGAGCTTGAAGGGCTTTGGGTCGGAGGAATTGACCGCGCAGATACGGGCAGCGCGTTTGCTGGTCGCATCTCTGGCTCTACTTTCGGAAGCAGGTCAGCACCCTTCGAGTGGCGCTCCGACTCCTCGGTCGTAATGGGGGTCGCGCAGGAAACCAACCGGCACGGCTTCGCACTCACGCCCTTGCAACCGTATCTGTTCACGGCCGATGGCCAAAAAACCCGCCTTCCGGCTCTTAGCCATCCGAACGGGCCCTTGGATGAGGTTTTCTGGATGGATGGAACTGGATCGGCTTTCGCCACATTTGGAACGAGAGGTCGCTACTACAACCCCGAGCGCACTGACGTCAGTCCGACCATCGCGATGGCGAATGCACTAACCGGCGAAGTTCTGCAAAGCTTTCCCATCACTGAGATCGAAGGGCTCGGCGACCGCAGGCAATGGGTTGCGGCCTCGCGTACCAAGGACAATGGAAGAATACGTACTTTGGTAGCATGGCCACCGGATCGCTGGATGCTCTGGGATCAGAATGAACGTCCGAGACTTGTACCGATTGAGATTGAGACACGGCGACCGACCTTCACCCTTTCCATGGATGGCAGCCAGGTTTTGATCATGGGAAACTTGAGCGCGACAGGGGTGGTGTGCGAGTTCGGACGCAAGTGTCCAGCGCCGATACCACAGTCAGGCATGATCGCGCAGTTGAGAGAGGTGACTTCCGGCACAGTCGTTTGGTCGATTGATGGTACAGCACGTGGCTTCACCACTAGCATAGTACCGGCTGTCAGCCCGAATAATCGATATGCTTTGATCTTGCTGCCCGACGACAGGCAGTATGTTGCACTTATTTCCATGGCAGACGGCCGCGTCTTGCAGCAATTCCCCATTCCTGGTTGGGCAAGTCTATCTTTCGGCTTCTCAGCGGACGGTAGACAGGCATGGCTAACTGGCGGTTCGACGATCGCCGTTTTCGACATCGACAGCAATCCGGAGTAGAGGGTCATGTGCCGGCGTGGACGGCTTATTTTGGCCCTTGTGACGATAACCCCGGAATACTGTCCTGGCTCTGGCACATATGGTTCGCCGGATACTTCCTATCTGCCGTGTAAAGCTACTAGGTGGTTTGCGGCCTTGACCGTAGGCTTACGGTAAATGTAGCGGAGCTTCGACTACTGCAGAGTGAAATTGCCATTCAGTTGAAAACAAATGCGGGCACGATTACGACCGTGACCACCGATGCAAGGTTCAAACCTCAAGGGCCTGGTCAAGTAGCAGTGCCGGTCTTTGATCGCTGGGTCGATCAGAGCCCGGAGAGGCTCTTTATGCTCGCGCTCACATTGTCAGGAGACACTCGCGATCAGCCTTTTCAGCGTTTGCTGTTACGCGAATGGATAAGATCACTCAATGATATCAAAGACGCGGCGTCTGCACCCGATGGGGACGGCGTCCTAATACCCGCTGAGGGTCTCAGGACTTTGGTCACTTATCTTTCCATGATTGACAAAAGCGGCGATGAATCGAAACTGGTCCAGCAACTTCGCAATTTGCTAATGGTCAACCAGGAATATCAACAGACCCGAAAACTCGACACGGACCGACAGGTTTGGTCACTTTCGGTCCGACAAATTATTCCCGCAATCATCGAGTTGACGCCAGCTATAGGGCCCCAATAAAAAGATAATGCTGAGGGATAAAAGGGATACGATCTACGATCGCCGTGTCGAAAAATCGAGAGGTGCCATGGCGGCGAGTTCTCCCCTCACTGACGCGGTCTCTACGAGTGATTAGGCGCATCGCGTGCGCCATAGGCGCCCGTAGATAGCCAGCATAGAACAAGTGCCTGTTTTAGAGCTCAAGTGTTCCGTCGTTTTATCACTAGACCGGTTCCGGTCTTAAGATGGGATTCAAGACTAAATCTGGCCGATCGAGCTTTGCGATGAGATCTCGCTGGCATTGACCTCGGTTCTTGGAAGCAGTGATGGAAACAAGAGCTGATGCAACGGCTGAGATTGCGCGACTGCGTTATCGAACGACAGCGGCGGATAACGGCAAGTTGATGCAACCGCGACCTCATCTGGCCGAAGACGAAACCCTATGGTTACCTCACTCAATTCTGCCGCCCGCTCCGGTTCTGCGTTATTTAGGTAGGCCTGAATCGGCACCCACCATTCTGCGTCATCCGGACGACCTTGCCAAGTTTCGAGCTCAACAACGGGGAAGCCAGCTCCGTGTAAAACCGACGACACGTAGGTCGCGCACGTTAGACCTTCGCGAACGTCTTGGCTTCTGTATCGTCCCTTTTCGTCGAAGGCCGCTTCGGGAGGGTTGGGCCCGTATGGGATCTGTTTGGACTGAGCGCACATTTCAATGAAATTGGCCACGAACTCGCTCAGTGCATCAGGGTGTGAAAGTGCTGCGCAATCCGACCACATAAACTCGGGTTCGATCGGCAGCAAATCATCGCGTAAATCGTTATGCATCGCGAGATGTGCGAACCTTACTTCGCCGCTCGAGTGACGGTAGAGCAAGCCAACATGCATGCGCTGGTGTCGCTGGGATGTTGATTTTATCGCGATACCGACATAGGCTGGATCAGGCGTTACTTGGTCGCACTGCTGAAATGTCATTCGTATAATCCGACTAGAAGGCGCTTGACATCCTGTCCTCGCTGGCCAAGCTCGAAGGCAACGCGATCGCGAAATCCATCCCAATCCTTGAGCTTCGCCTTGAACCGGTATGTGCCACGAAGAAGGGTCATCATCGATGTTTCCGCAAGCTTAGAAACAGGAGAGGCGTCGAGCGCAGCGTTGATTTCTACATAGTTTCCTAATTGCGCCAGCTCCTGAAGCTTGCCCAATACACTCACCCTGTATTGCCGCTCTGTTCCTTCCAACCCGCTTTCGACAAAAGGCATCGCCCATGTAGGAAGCGTGCTGCCGGGCATTGCAACCCGACTGTCTGACAACCTTTGATCGAGCCCCAAAATTGCAGTGACAATGCTCTCTATTTCCGCGTTGAGTTTGGGCTTGTCGCGAGACGCCGCGTAGTGAGCCAATGCGCCGATCTCACCATCCAAGCTATGATAATTCTTGAACAGATCGGGCAAGGGTACGTCAAGGAGATAGCGAGGGCTCATGTCATACTGCCCCCCCCCTGTTGGAGGAGCGTGCTCCGCGACAAGGCTGAAGAAGGTGGCCGAATTCAAGAGTGACAGGTACGCAAATTCGATCCTCTTCCGCTCATTCACCGCAAGCGCGCTTTCCATCGACTGTCGGACGACCCAACCAAAGCCCTGCAAAACTAGGGCGTCAACGGGTTCGTGGCGGACAATACCTCCGGGCTTTGCCCAGTATTTTGACACAAAGGTCGGTGGGGTGGTTTCCATGCCGATACGAGGCCAGCTCAGCTCCCACCATCGGTTCGACTTGTCCCGCCTTTGGGCGAGCTTATTGCGATTTGGTTCAAGATACGTCGCGCTGTAGCGTGGCAGCAATTGGCGCAGCTCAGTTTCATCACCTATTCCATCCGCGCTGCGATAAGGATAAAACACATGGAATAGTCGCGTAACCTCGCCCTCTGCTATACCTTTCGATGAAATGGCTGCGCGGAAAAACCGCCGTTCGGCTGCAGGCAGCTCACTCCACTGGGCCTCATCAAGAACGAAAGTGGCGTTGTCCCCGGTTCGAATGCCTTGTCGAACCTCAAACACGTCGACAACCGTGGTGTCCAGCGTTTGTTTGGCAATTTGCGTAAGTGGGCGCAAGCGGCCCAAGTTAAGGTCGAAATGCGCTTCAGCCTTTGACGAAGGTGAACGGACTGTCGACGATGTCTGCGAAGGTTCGATGCTGACCGAGAAGCCCGCGGCGTCGGCGACGCCCCATCGTCTCAATCTGAGCGCGCGCAAGGAGTCGCCGGCGCTCTCCGGATGTGTGCCGGCATGTAATCTTATTGTTTCATCGACTGCATTGCCACTCAGAACCAACGCTCCGACACGTACGCGAGCATGCGAAAAAATCGTCTGGTCATCAAACAGTGCCGACAGATAAATCCCTTTTCTTTCAGCAAGATGGTAACGCCACGAGCTCGCAGACTTGGCGTCAAGCGCATTAGCAGGAAGCAGAGTTGCGATCGCACCGTCTCGCTTCACAAGATCGAGTGCACATTCAACGAAAGCCGTACTAAGATCCGGCTTCGGACCTGCATTCTTTCCCAATGTCGCCGAGAGGTACTCTCTCTGCGCGGGATCAAGCTCTTGCCAACGCGCAAATGGTGGGTTCATGACTACTACATCGACAGGATAGCCGAGCTTTGTCCTGAGGGAATCAGCGACAGCTAGGTCGATCTTCACCCTTTGGTTTCCTTGCCATTCCTGACTTGCCATACCGAGCACGAAACGGGCCATATCGATGGCGACCGAAGACGTGTCTCGTCCGATCAGGGTTATTTGGCCTTGATATCTAAACCTCTCCAAAGCTCTCAGAGCTTCCACCAGAAAGGCAGCAGACCCGCATGCGATGTCGGCTATCGTGATCTGCTTTCGAGAGTGTAGGTTTCCGAGAGCCAGAAGTACCTGTTCGGATAAGGCTCTTGCCAAAAAAGGTGGTGTGAAGTGAACACCACCGCGAGCTGGCTTTCGTACAACTGCCGGGCCTAGATAATTGAATAGATCGGGTGGCGGGGTTTGGATAAGATTATAGTGGGCTTCTTGGAAGATCGCTCCAGATGCATGCCGCATTGCCAGTGAAACGTCGGCGGCCAAAGAACGGTTGCCAAGCCTCAGCGTCTGAAAATCTTTATATATGCCTTCGACATCGTTCATGTGGAACGACGACAGTAACTGCCTCGCCCCGTCAGGAAGCATTTGTTCTGAGACACCACGCCCGCCAGATTGCTGTTCCCCGGCAAACATCGACAGGAGCGTTAGATAGACGGAAATTGACTTTTCATCCGGCAGCTCTTTGTGCCGGACGAGGCTCCTCACCCTGTTGAACAGCGACACCGAATGCTCAACGATGGACCGTCGGTCTTGGGTCCGATCTGACCGCAGGTGGTTGTAGAATTCAGCTGGGCTGCCCAAAACTCTACTGCTATCGAATTCTGACGCATCGTCAGGTCGGTCCCAGCGCAGCACCCTGACCTTTTCGCCCTTCAAGAGCACATGGTGAGGTATGTTCGACGACCATACCCAAGATGAAGCATCGACCGGATCTACATCCTCCGCCACCGAGACTGCGAAGCTACCGTAGGCTCCGTCCAGCAGAACTTCGTGGTCTCCTTTTGGAGACAAGTCTGAGCTACGGAACAAACTTGCCCGGGCTAGGCCATGTTGTCCGGCCAAAATGCCGATCTGGTCGTCTAAGCTGACCATGGTCTAAAGTCTCGCATGCAAAAGGCTTGTCAAAAGAACAAGCTACCTCATTCTCACATCAACTACAATCGAAGAGTTGAGATCTGGTTAACCATAAGCACGCTACAGTAAGTGGGTTAGCGTTTAGTGGTGACAACCGGACGACATTGCCACTCGACACATTTTCCAATCCAACGCGAACACAGGCTGGGAACAGAAATAATCACGTATTTGTAGTTGGTTAGCGCCGAGGAATTGTTGGTCGCAGGTTCACATCCCTTCCAGGCGAAGGCTTCAAAATAGCCGGCACATCAGTGCTCCTGGTGCATTTTCATTCGTTACCAAGGTATGGCCAAGTTCAGAATTTACATCTTCGTGGCAGAAGGGGTGGTACCAGCTGGCGACTGTCTGTGGGACATCAGCCCACGTCATCTCCGAATTTTGGCGCTCTAGCGGGTATCGATCGTTGCCGAGAACCTGTCCATCACATACCCGACAAGCTCGGCGGCGCAGGCTCCAGACAGGCATTCGAATGCATCACATGCCCGGTCCAGACGGCAAGCAGCCGAAATCTCATCGCTGTGCTTCGCACAAACCGGTTGGACTCCCGCAGCTGCCCGCCGAAGCATAGTTGCATCGGAAATGTTTGTCCCGGTGAAATTGATTGCTTCCATTTCTTGATCCGTCGGTCAGAGGTGTCAGGTCGTGTAGCGGGGAAACAGAACCTCGTTTTCCAGATGCATGTGCTGAACGAGATCTTGCGCGAATTTCTTCAATCCAACATACAGTGCGTTCCAGGAGTTGCATGCGCCAACCGGGGGAGCAAAGCCGTTGGTCAGATGTTCCAGGTTTGCGAGGTATTGTGTCTCGACAGCGTGTTCACGACGCATCTGTGCGATCGGATAATCAAGCGCAATAACATCGCCTCGCTTCATCATGGGGAAGTGCACAAGTTCTTCTTTTCGCATGTGTTCCTCCAGATCATCTTGAATCCGTTGCAACAGGGTCGTGAGACCGATCGGCGCTTCCGCGTGCCCACCGTGGACACGCTCAACCTTCTGCGCCAGCGGAATGAGCCATTCCAACTCACTTCTGTGAATTGTATGATATCTTGTTAGAAGATGTGCGATCAGATCCAAGGTGTTGTCCGGCGCGTCACGCAGGGCTGAACATACAAGTGTCTCCAGCTCTCTCACCAGCTCGCCGGGGTCAAGGCTCGCTTCTCTAGCTGCCGCCTCGATCGTAATCTCGCCGCCACAACAGAAATTGATCCCGTGGCGTCGAAACAACTCGGCCGCGTCGGGAACCTCTGTTGCTAGACTTGCGACGGTTCGGCTAAGCTCAATATGCATCATCGTCACTTTCCTCTGTTGATGGTGGGACACTGGCCCAAGCTTGAGTGTCATATGCCCGGCACCGCCGCTTTGATCGTTGTTCCGGCGCAAACAATACGTATGCAATCGCTTCGCATGGCTTTCGCGCGCTTCGGAAATTAAACCTGTGCATCGACGGCGGGCGTTGTTATGCGTGGTCAAGTCACTCAGTGGGCGAAGCCGGCATTTTTTGCTCTGGCAATCCAGGCGGCCCCTTCTTTCGCGTGGTGGAAACCATTGGAGAACGGCGCCGTTGGATAGATAGCTCTAAGTTGATCGAGAGCAGATTCAGGGTCGATGCGCCGGTCCAGAACCTCGCGAAAGGTTTTCGCAACACCGACCATGTCGCAGTCCTGCGGAGACAGGCGTAAAGATCTGATACCCGCATCCCGCATTTCCTCCAATTCAGACACCAGAGCCTGACAGGTGTGCGACATGGTCTGCACTCCGTTCAGGACCAGAAAGGATTGTCGATCGAGGGTCTTGAGCGACAGGCCATCGGGCTCCTCGCCACAGACGAACTGACAATTGTCCTTTGTGTTTCCCTTTGACCGTGCATGGGCGCAGCGTGCAGAGATAGCCAAGGGAATGCGCCCGAAGGCAAAGACTTCGAGCATCGCACCGGTCGCGGCTGCCGCAATCTGCGAGACCGATGCGAATGGCAGTTCCGGCGGCAGGCAGATGCGTTCTGCACCCCGTTGCGCCAAGAGCCGGGCCGTGGCGCCATTGTAGACATTGACGAGGGGCCCGATCAGGTGTCCACGTCCCTTGATGAGACCGATCGCCGAGAGGTCGTTCGCCTCGATCTGGTGATGAGAGGTCTCGATGAGGTCGCGCACGAAACGGCTTTCGCGCTCCAATGTCACCAGCGCGAGTGACGAGAAGACCACCGTCTTGCCGGCACGTTCCAGCCGTTCCACGACCTCAACCAGATGTGGCTCGATAAAATGCTGCCGCTTCGAGCAGACGGTCTCGCCGAGTACGACGCGGTCGACCGGCGCCTCATCTGCGACCCTTAGATAGAAGTCACGCCATTTGGGTCCATCCCACAGATAGTAGATCGGCCCCATCGTCAATTCGGTCATTGTCATCTCCAGCGCTTCTCGTAAGCGCCGACGGTCGTCTTCTGTCCTTCGCTCATGGCCCTCAGACGCGCCAGAAGCGGTCCGCGTGCCGCAGGCGAGGTTGAAAGAGCCAGACGAAGTGTCTTGACGACCTCGGCCACATAGGCCTTTCCGCGTTGCCGGCCCTCGATCTTCAAGGCAGAGACGCCGGCGGCCTTCAAGGCTTCGATCTCTCCCATGACATCAAGGGAGACCGGGTCTTCGAACGCATAACCTCTGGCGTCTCCGATATCGAAGCGTCCCTTGCAGAGGGTTGGATAGCCGGCAGCTTCGCCTGGGCCGAACCTGTTGATGGTGAATTCACCAAGTTCGGAGAGCATCTGCTGCCCATCCTGCCGGTAGCGAACATGGCTCGCCGGCGAGCAGGCGCCATTCATGTTTGGTGACTTGCCGGTGGCGTATGACGACAGCGAACACCGTCCTTCGGCCATCACGCAAAGGCCGCCGAAGACAAAAACTTCGATTTCGCAAGCCACTTTGCGTTTGATCCGGGCAATATCGGCAATGGTCAGAGTGCGCGGCAGGACGACACGTTTGGCCTCAAAGGCCTCGACCAGGAAATTGATCGCTTCTGGATTGGAGGCCGAGGCTTGCACCGAGACATGCAGCCTCTGCTCGCGATAGCGTTCCCTCACATACGCCATCAAGCCGAAATCGGCGAGGATCAGGGCATCGGCCCCGAGGTTCACCGCATCGGATGCGGCCCGGTGCCATATCTCCTCATCGCCCGCGCGCATGAACGTGTTGAGCGCCACGAATGTCTGGCAGCCGTTGCGTCTCGCATAGGCAATCGCGTCCCGCAATTCCTCGCGGCTGAAGTTAAGTCCGGGAAAATTGCGCGCGTTTGTCTCGTCGCGAAAGCCGCAATAGACGGCATCGGCGCCAGCATCGACGGCCTCGCGAAATGCGGCCGGCGTGCCGGCAGGACATATGAGTTCCATTCAAACCATCTCCTTCAGGGCCCTGCACCGGATTTCGGTCACAAACTTTGCAACCAGTGAAGCGAAGGGGCCACCGAGCTGTGACAGATCCCTGGGCAGGTCTATGTCGCAGTCGTCGAGCGCGTTGCGCAGGGCGAGGATCGCTTCCATGTCTCCCGTCACCTGAAGATCGCGGGAAAAGAACAGGGCATCCCCATCGCAACGGCCTTCCAGCAACGCCAGCAGCATGACGAGAGGAGCCTCCACACCGGCATCCGCAGAGACGACGCCCCCCTTGCGTTTGAGCGAAAGGCTCGGGCCTGCCGGTTCAACAAGGAAGACGAGGGGCAGATCCGTGGGCGTGAACGAGAAACGACAACGCCGGTGCTCGCCCAGACGATCAAACAGGTCGGGATGGGCTTCGAACAGACGCTGAAACAGGCGTCGTGCGACGTATTGTACCGGGGTGATCGGCAAAACGTCGAACGGCATGGCAAGCAGGGATGTGAGGTGCATTCTGGTCTGTTTCATCGGTGTCGGGAGATAAAGACTAGTCGCGCCGACAAAGGTGAGGATTGCGCCAGCGCAAAGACGCGGACGATTTCGGCCGGCATACGGAAACCATGACCGACAAAGCCCCGCCCCATCGCTACGACGGGCTCCAAGCCTTTCTTCATGAACTCGAACAGCGCGGGCAGCTTGTCCGCGTCAAGCACCCCGTCAGTCTGGTGCACGAGATCACCGAGATCCATCGGCGGGTGATCGAGCAAGGTGGGCCGGCGCTGCTCTTTGAACATCCGGTCGCTTCCGACGGTTCGACGGCCGGCATGCCGCTGATCACAAATCTCTTCGGCACACGCGCACGCATAGAATTGGGCTTTGGCATCGGGGTCGGGCAGATCGGCAGCCTTGCCACCCTCCTTGCCGATCTCAAGGAGCCGAAGCCGCCAGCGTCTTTGGGCGATGCATTGAGAAAATTGCCCCTGCTGCAGGCCGCACTGTCGCTTGGATGTCGGCGGGTGTCGCGGGCGCCGTGCCAGGACGTCGTCCTGCGTGGAGACGGTATTGATCTTGCCCGACTGCCGATCCAGTGGTGCTGGCCGGGCGAGCCGGCACCTCTCGTGACATGGCCTTTGGTCATCACGTCTTCGCCCACCGATCCGAAGGATGTGAATGTCGGGGTCTATCGGCTGCAGGTCCTTGGCCGTGATCGCCTGATCACGCGCTGGCTTGCGCATAGAGGTGCGGCACGGCACCATCGCCTGTGGCAGGCGCTGGGCAAAGACATGCCAATTGCGGTCGTTATCGGTGCCGATCCGCAGACCATCCTGTCTGCGGTCATGCCGCTGCCGGAGACAATGAGCGAACTTGCCTTCGCCGGTGTCTTGCGGCGAAGGCGAAGTCGTGTCGTTCGCGCGCTGACCCAGCCTCTCGACATTCCGGCAACCGCCGAGATCGTGCTCGAAGGTAGCGTCTCGGCCGGTGAGAACGCCATCGAGGGGCCCTATGGCGATCATACCGGATACTACAATTCGGTCGAGCCGTTTCCAGTAATGACGCTGAGTGCCATCACCATGCGGCGGAACCCGGTCTATCTTTCGACCTACACCGGCCGCCCGCCCGACGAACCGTCCGTTCTGGGAGAGGCGATGAACGACCTGTTCGTACCGCTGGCAAAGCGCCAGTTTCCCGAGATCGTCGATCTTTGGCTGCCGCCGGAAGCCTGTTCCTATCGCGCAATCGTCGTTGCGATCGACAAGCGTTATCCGGGCCAGGCCCGGCGCGTCATGCTGGGGCTGTGGTCAATGCTGCCGCAGTTCAGCTATACTAAACTGATTATCGTAGTCGATCCGGACGTCGATATTCGCAACTGGAGCGATGTTGTATGGGCTCTGTCGACGCGTTTCGACGCCTCGCGCGACATGGTGACCCTTACCGGCACGCCCATCGACTACCTGGATTTTGCTTCGCCGAAAGCGGGATTGGGCGGCAAACTCGGTCTTGACGCGACGAACAAGCTTGGCCCGGAAACCGATCGGGAGTGGGGGAGGGTGCTTCAGATGACGCCTGACGTTTGTTCGACCGTTGACCGGATCTGGGCAGAACTCGGCCTTGGGCAGGCGCGATGACGAAACGTGTCATACTCGGGATTTCCGGAGCATCCGGAGCCGCGATCGGGCTCGAGATCGGCAGAGTTCTGGCCGCCATGGACGATGTCGAGCTCCACATCGTCGTAACGAGCGCAGCGCGCCGCACCATCGCGCACGAAGCCGGCATCGAAGCGCTCGGGCTGTTGATCGGCCGCGCCGATTATTTTCATGCGGAAGCCGATATCGGCGCCTCGATCGCCAGCGGTTCGTTCCACACTGCCGGAATGATCGTCGCTCCCTGTTCCATGCGATCACTGGCGGCGATCGCCTCGGGTCTCACCGACAACCTGCTGCTGCGGGCCGCCGATGTCCAGCTCAAGGAGCGGCGCCGTCTGGTGCTTCTCGCCCGTGAAACGCCGCTTCATCTCGGTCACTTGCGCAACATGGTCTCGGTAACGGAGATGGGCGCGATCGTCATGCCACCGGTTCCAGCCTTCTATCGCAATCCGACGTCGATAGACGAAGTCGTTTCCCATCTCGCGGCCAGAGCCGTCGATCTCCTGGGGATCTGTGATACACCGCTTGCCATGGAGTGGAAGGGGTGAGCAAAACTCACCCCTTCGGTCTCAGCCTTTCCGCAGGATGAGCGGCATATAGAACACGAAATAGCCCAAGAATGCCAAGATCCAGGCGAGGCCTGCGAGCGGCAACAGGATCATGGTCTGGGCCGGTGCGAGCGCGGCCGCGATGCGGGCGGCAGCCGACAGAATGATCAGCGCATAGATCAACCAGGTGGTTGTCCAGGGCGCGATCAGGGCCTGGCCGGTGTGGCCGCGCGTCGCGCGCGTCATCACCGCAAGCGTCATGATACCAACGGCTCCCGTCGTCCAGGCATGGACACCTGCCGAGCCGAAACCAGCGTCATCCGCCAGTATCCCCGTGCCCGCCAGGATGAAGCCGGTCGGCACGAAGAGATAGGCGAGATGCAGAATGGTGACCAGGGGCTCGCGATATGTGCGTTCTGGACACCATCTTGCCTGTCGCAGGATGTGGCCAAGGCCGGCGACGAGCATGAGGACGCCACAGGGCAAGGCGAGCGTCTCCGGCAAACGCGAGGCTAAGATCCACAAAAGCAATGCTGCTCCCGCGATCACCAACACTGTGAGATCAAAACCAGAAAAGGCGGCAGGCATTCGACCCGGATTGTTCGCCTTCAGCCAGTTGCCGGTAAAGGCAGGGATGATGCGCCCGGCGACGATTGTGATCAGAAGAACAATCGCGCTGAGCGCCAGGCGATCGGCGACTTCGACGCGGCCGTAGCGGTCGATCTCGAGATGGAACAGGACCTGAGCTGCGCTGAGGATGGCAAGAACCGCGACGATCTTGTAGTTACGACGGTTGCCCGCGGCGACAAGTTCCCTCAGAACAATGACGGCGAGTGCGGGGAGGAAGGCGAGCGCTAGCGTCGTCGGAACGATTGGCCCGGTCCATTCAGAGAGGCTGATCGAGACCCGGCCAGCCAACCAGAGAACAAAGAGCAGGAGCAGCGGCAGGCCGGTCAAGCCCGGCCGACCGGTCCAGTTGGGCACGGCAGTCAGCAGAAATCCGGCGATCACGGCCGGGACGAAGCCGAACAGCAATTCGTGCTGGTGCCAGGCGACCGGTGGGAGGGATGTCGGCAGATGCAGGAAGCCGAGAAACCAGGGCACCCAGGCGGCGACAGAAAACGCTGCGACCAGGGCGCTGCCGGGGAAAAACAGGCGAAAGCCGCCCGACAGCAGACGGCGAGAAATGGAAATACCGGGGAGATTGTTCACGTCAGCACCTTTCCTGGTCGATTGTGACAGGCGACCAGAGCAGAGGAAGGTAGGCCCACGTCCAGAGGAGGAACGCGATGGCAAAGAATGTCGCCGACAGTCCGTGTGAGCCGAGTGGCAGCGACAGGGCGGGAAGAAACTCCGGCAGGCAGCGGAAAAAGACAGCAAGGAGCAGGGTCGCAATGGCAAGCCGTGTTGTTGTCGAAAACAACAGTGGCTGCCCCGTGTGAAGAAGTCCGGCAATCGACAGGACCTGCAGGACGCCAAGCCCCAGTCCACCCATCATCGTGAGATGAAGCCCACCGAGCCAGGGGAGGGGCAGGCCGACAAAGGCAAGGCCGCAGATAAGCAGACCGGTCCCGGCGAATGCACTCGACAGCCATAGCCCGGCGAGTTCAAACGTCAGTCCCTCACGCCCGACAAAACCTTCCGCGACGCGATCGAGAAAGGCCGCACCCGCGGCAACCATCAGGTATCCGCGAACGGGCTCCGACGCACCCAGGAATTCCGCGAGGATCACGAGCATTGTGAGGCCCGCCGAGAGATTGGCGCGGCCGGGATGCGGGCGATAGGGAGAGGTTTCTTCACTCGGATCAAGCATCAGATTGGTCACGGGAACCGTGATGCGGGCAAGCGCAAGGCCGAATAGACCGAGGAGCGCCAGACCGGCAATCCGGATTGCCATCTCCGCCATGTCATGGTCTTCAACCGCGATCGCCAGGCGCAGTGCCGCTGCGGCGGCGGCAAGGGTGCCGAGAAACAGGACGAAGCCGAGGAGATCGGTGGTCCGGCGGGCGATCGCCAGGCGCAGCGCATAGACCAGCATGACAAGGATCCAGGCCTGGTCGAGCAAAAGACCGATGAGCCAGACCGCATCCGCGCCCAAGATGCCGATGGTCCTTGCCGTCGCCCAGAGGCTTGCCAAGAGTAGGAGTGGCCTGCCGTGCAGACGCGGGGTGTCTGTCCATTCCGGCAGGGCGGAGGTCAGAAAGCCCAGAAGGGCGCCGCCAAATGAGCCGATGAGCATTTCCTGGGCGTGCCAGTGGCCGGGCAGGGACGTGGCCGCAAACGGCAGGTCAAAGGACCAGACGATGATCCAGAGAAAAGGCCAGAGACCGGCATGCAGTGCGGCGAGTGGAAAGAGGAGCCGCAGCCCTTCGGCAGACATGGCTCGTGTCACACCGCTCACGTTGAAGAGACGTCCCGCCACCATGATCATGCAATCCTTCGCTCGTCACATTCCTCGACGACGGAGAAGAGTGGATGGTCGCGCAAAAGGCGCCTTGCCGTCTCGAAGACCAGTTCGTCGCTGCGTTGCCCCGGGGCATCAGGAACCGAAACGCAATCGAGAATGCCTTGGCCGCGCCGGTCGAGGACCGCGATCCGGTGACAGATGCGAAGGGCTTCCTGAATGTCGTGGGTGATGAAAAGCCCGCCGGCACCAGTGTTGGCGACGCAGGAAATGACCAGATCTTGCATGCGTCGGCGCAAGGCCGCGTCGAGTGCGGTGAACGGTTCGTCGAAGTAGATGAAGTCCGGGTCGCCGACCAGGGCGCGCGCGATCGCAGTCCGCTGGCGCATTCCACCGGAGAGCTGGGAGGGAAACTTCTGCCAGTCGGCCTCGTCGAGGGACACCCTCCGGCAGGCGGCTGCGATCTTGTCGGACTTCTCCCGGCGGCTGGTCGCAACCCCTGCAAGTCCCAGGCCGACATTCGCTCCAACCGTTGCCCACGGCAGAAGGCGGGGTTCCTGGAAGACAAAGGCACTGTGCCGGTAGCTGCGCGTAACCTGTCCATGCCTTGCGGTGACGAGGCCGGCCGCGATCTGGGCAAGTGTGCTCTTGCCACAGCCTGAAGGGCCAACCAAGGCAACCATCTCGCCTTCTGCAACAGTGAGACTGATTCCATCGAGTACGGCTCTGCCGAGATAGACATGTCCGATCGATTTCAATTCGAGAAGGTTCATCGCCGAACACCCCAGGGACGCGCTGCCTCCCGCCAGGCCTCGGCTTCGGCGCGCAAAGGTTGGAGGAAGCCGTATTCGACGGCAAGGAGTGCGAAGACGGATAACAGGACCCAGGCGAGTGCCGCCTCCACATCGAGACTGGAACGGGCATTTGCCAACTCGCCGCCGATCCCGCCGGCATTGGCGAGAAGTTCTGCCATGACGGCCGCCTTGAAGGCGGTGCCGAGGGCCATCACAAGAGCCGGAAACAGCATGTCGAGCATTTGCCGCATGGCAACGGCGGTGAGGCGGCGCAGTGGAGACAGTCCCACCATACGTGCCATGTCCTCGAGTGCGCGGTCGCGCGTCAGAATCCCCTCTGCCGCACCGACGAAGACCATCGGCAAGGCTGCGACGGCGGCGGTCGCCACGACGGTTCCTGCCCCACTGCCGAACCAGATCATCAGAAGGACGATCCAGGCGATAGGCGGGATGCCGAGGAGCAGGGTGACCTGCGGCCGTGCCAGTCGCATGACAGCCGGGTGATAGCCGGCAACGATGCCGCAGAACCCGCCGATCGTTGAGGCGACGGCAAAGCCCAGCAGTGCCCGTCCTCCGGTCGCCGCCACCAGCATCCCGTTCTCAGGTATCTGCAGCAGCCGGATCAAGGTCGCAAAGGTCGCCGCGGGCGTGGGCAGGACGAAACTGCCGTAGATTTCCGCACCGAATTGCCAGACGGAGCTGAACACCGCCAGCCCGGCGAGACCGGCCCAGCCGGACCAGATGAACTTCGCTATTCGCGCCGCACGATTTGCCAGACTTGCCATCATCAAAGCCTCAGAGATAGAGGCCCGCATCGGGCATGCCGCCACCCACCATTTCGGGGTGCGTCGCCGCGACGACCTTCAAAAGGGTCTCGATCGGATCACGCAGGTCACGAGCCCGGATCGCGACCAGGTTGGAATGAGGGATCGACGCTTCGAGCACGGGCCAGGGCAGTTCGAGTGCGGATGCGGCCTGGCCGGCAGCCGTTGCCGGATCGCCATTGACGTCCAATGTCGCCTTCGCCAGTGCCGACAGAAGTGCTTCCACGCGATCCGGGTGATCCTTCATGAATACATCGGTGAGCGCCAGACCTGCCTGAGGCATGACGGGGCTCTTGCCGTTCATCTTGCCCCATTCGATCTGCATGTCGATCACCCTGTGAAGGACCGCACCGGCGTTCTTCGCCTTGAAGATCGCAGCCGACACCGCCGGTTCCGGCACAAGCGCGGTTTCGATCCGGCCGGCCAGCAGCATCTGCACCGCCTCGATCGGCGTGCCGGCCCGCTCGACTGCGACCCTGCCAGTCAGTCCATGATGCGCAAGGGCAGCATCGAAGATGAGCTCCGGCGTGTCGTTGGGGAAAGGGACGGTGATGCTGCGGCCTTCGAGATCCGCGATACTGCGTATGCCTGGATCGCGCGAGACGACGTAGAGCAGGCCGTTGGTCATGATGTTGGCGAGCTTGAGGCCGAGCCCGCGGTTGTAAAGGTTCGCCGCAACCGTTGTTGGCATGACGACGGCCTGCATGGATCCGGAGGACAAGCCTGCCCGCATTTCGTCCGGCGTTCGCCAGATCTTGAATTCGACCTTGTCGGCGACATCGCGCAGAAGCCCCTTGCCGACAGCATAGGCAAGCGTGATCGACGGGCCGGCTGGAGGACCATGAAGAACGAGTTTGTCGAGCGACGCGGCGCGTGCGTTGCGGTTCAGGAAGGGAAGGGCGATGGTGGCACCAAGTCCGGCACCAAGTCCGGCGCAAAGGCTTCGCCTCGTCACCGCGCGGAAAGGCTGAATATCTGTGTCTTTGTCAGCTGATCTAAGATCAATCACGCCGTCGCTCGCCATTGGCTGGCTCCTTTAACATGAATTATAAGGTCAGCTTTATCGGTTCTTGGCCGTGTGTTGTTTGACGTGCGTCAAGGATCTGAGCAGTTGCGTCTGAATTTCCGGATCAGGGCCAAGGTCCGCCTCAGGTCAAGGGGCAATTTTGGGGCTGACTTGGCCCTTCGGTGGCGCAATTGCACTCACGTTCAATAGGCAAGTGCTGCGACAGGATCGGCGCCGAAGAAGAGCGCGTGGCCTCCGGTCAGCAGCCAGATTGTCGTCACGCAGGTCATGCCAAATGCCACCAGCATCGGCCCATCCATGTGCAGCCTCGTCCGTCCGCCGACGAGTGCTGCGAGCGGGATGATCGATGTCTGAGCTTCGACCATGGGCCAGTCACCGTCCAGTCGTCGCCGCGCCCGGCGATCGAGGATGAACAGACCCACGATGGAAAAGATCCCGAGCCCGCCGAAAAGGATGAGGGAACGGACGTCGCCATTGATAACAACATGTCCAGTAGACCAAAAAATGAAGCCCCAGAGCACCGGGTGCCGGGTGATGGCGACTATCTCACCGGGGGCGTGTCCGGCCCGCAGACTGATAGAGGAGGGATTGGGGCTGATGAGACCTGCAAGCACGAGGAAAAGCGCGAGCGGCGATGTAACGATCGTCACGAGCGCCTGCCAGCCGGCTGGTTGCCAGAGCTGGACATAGTCGCTGCGAAGTGCAGCGTGAACAACCCAGACCATTACGGCGACCGAGACGGCCGAATAGACGGCCAAATAGGTCCGCGATCCGATCAGGGCAATCAGATTGGACCGCAACACAGGCATCGCCGGAGCGGAATGCAGCAGCAAGAAAACGAGCAGCGACAGGATGAGCTCGTACATCAAACAGAACCCACCGCTTCGTCTTCGATAGAAAGAAGACGGAAAAGCAGCATCTGCTCGGCAGCGATGTGGCGCCGCAGGTATTCCTGGAACCCACGCACCATGTTCGCCACGGTACCCAGTCCGAGCCTGGATCGCCGGCTGGCAATTGCTGCAAGCGTCAGGGCCAGCTCTCGTGCTGCCCGATGATCCACCCTGTGCTCGGCCTTGATCTGGGCAATCATGAGAGATCCGAAACAAGAGCCGGCATGCCGTTCAAGATCCGGATAGAAACTGTCTTCTTCCAACCTGTGAGCCGCCGACATCAGCGGCTCCAGGGTCTTTGCGAGACGACGTGTCTTAGACGGGACCCGCCCGTCCTCGAGCTCGGCTGCCATATCCTCTAACTCGAGGCAAAGGTGGAGAAGGTCACGATGATGGTCTTCCAGCCGTTGAACCTCCGGTGCAGTCAATCCATGTGTTGATGAGCGCATCCTCTCCTCCTACTGTCCGATGAAAAGCACGAAGGCGATCGCCATCGAGGCTCCGATGGCCGTAATCGTCCCGCTTGGCTGCAAAACACCCATACGATGAAGCATGAGCGCAAAACCCATGATTACCGGGGTGGCCACCAGGAGGCCAATCTGTGCATCGCTCATGTCGGTCATCCTTCCTTTGATGCCGCTACTCTGCCTTGGCTTTTGTCAGCCTTCTTTGCGCTCCCACAAAGAAGAGCGTGGTTGCAACGCCTAAGCGAAGTAACATCGACAAGGAGAAACGACATGGCGTTCGACGCGACTACGCACAAAGATGCCGATGACGATCAATTGCTGCTGTGGATCCTGGTGTGGAGTGAGTTGGTCGCCTTCGGTATCCTGATTGTCGCATTCGTGATCCTCTCAGGCTTTCATGCGGAAGCCTTCGATCTCGCACGCCTCCACCTGCGGCCGGGACTTGCTGCCGCAAATACCGCGATTTTGCTGGTGAGCGGCTACCAGGTGGCGCTCGCGATGCGACGGCGCGATGAGCTGTCACGCGTGAGGCGGCCTTTGGTGATCGCCGCGTTGCTCGGCTTCGCCTTCGTCGCGGTGAAGCTTTTCGAATATTGGGGCGAGGTTCGCTATGCCGGGGATGCGACCCTCAATACTTTCTTCGAACTCTATTTCCTCATCACCGGCTTCCACCTGCTGCATGTGCTTTTCGGAGGGGTTGCGCTGTTGCTCATCGCCTGGAGACCGGCAAGGGAGAACATTCTCCTGATCGCCACCCTCTGGCATGTGATTGACCTGGTATGGCTGGTGATGTTCCCCATCCTCTATCTGGCGTGAGTAGCCTTATGACCCGAAGAGAAACCGAAGCGCTTGTCGGCGCATTTGCGGCTCTCCTGACGCTCGCCATCGGAGGAGCGGTCGTCTCAGCGCTTGCCGGAGATACGTTGGTCCCCGTCGCAGCCGTGCTTGTGATGGCCTTTGCCAAGGGGCGTTTCATCATCCTCGACTTCATGGACTTACGCGACAGCCCCAGCATCTTGCGCACGGCGCTGATCGCCTGGCCTTGCGTGCTTTTGTTCGCCGCCTTTGCCCGCTCGATCACGGTGGCTTTGTTCTGAATTCGCTCTGAACTCTCACCGCGTCCTTCTTTGCCAAAAAGCAAAGAAGTCTTTTGGCGGTCGCCTAGAAAGGTCACGTCCCGCAATGCCGGCGAGGGAATCGCCGGAATATAGCATGACGGGGATCAACGGCCGGCGAAAGAATGTCGGCAGACGGAAGGACAAAGGCATGGCAGAGCGCCTGACTAAGACCGGAGCACGCAACGTCTTCTACGGCGGCTCCATTTTCTTTTTTGCGATCTTCGTGGGGCTCACAGCCCACAGTCACTACTACATCCGCACCACCTCCACCGACGAAACGACGCTGACCGACGGCGTCGCACGGGGCAAACATATCTGGGAGAAGAACGCCTGCATCAATTGTCATACTTTGCTGGGGGAGGGTGCCTATTTCGCGCCTGAACTCGGCAATGTGTGGACCCGGTGGGGCGGCCATGATGACCGCGAAGGCGCGCGCGAGACACTTGGCTCCTGGATGGCAGCGCAGCCGTCGGGCGTCGAGGGCCGCCGGCAGATGCCGCAGTTCAACCTGACGGATGATGAGATCAAGGATCTCGCCGATTTCCTCGAATGGACCAGCAAGATCAAGACGCAAAACTGGCCGCCGAACGAGGCCGGTTGAGCCTTCCGTGACCTCAAGGAGAAACAAGATGAAATACCAAACCCAGAAGGTCGCGATGCTGTATTTCTACGGCGCGCTCGGCCTCTTCCTCGCCCAGGTCCTCTTCGGCGTCCTCGCCGGAACGATCTATGTCCTGCCCAACACGCTCTCGGAGCTGCTTCCCTTCAACATCGTGCGCATGATCCACACGAACGCACTGATCGTGTGGCTACTCATGGGCTTCATGGGCGCAACTTACTACCTGCTTCCCGAGGAGGCGGAAACCGAGCTCTACAGCCCGAAGCTGGCGATCGCACAGTTCTGGATCTTCCTGGTCGCCGCTGCCGCCGCCGTCGTCGGTTATCTCTTCCACATCCATGAAGGCCGCGAATTCCTTGAACAGCCCTTCGTCATCAAGATCGGAATTGTCATCGTCGCGCTGATGCTGCTGTTCAACGTCACCATGACGGTCTTTGTTGGTTTCCACGCGGAACTGAGCCGGTTTTTCCACCGAGAAGTGAGCCACC
>ERZ1034401.72-NODE-72-length-32061-cov-3.734644_pt1 | contig 32061 bp, 26 predicted proteins | sample MGYA00520601_ERZ1034401 | MGnify/ENA primary metagenome ERZ1034401 (study PRJEB33736, sample SAMEA104288476) | Azolla filiculoides | biome: Urban; feature: water surface; material: ditch water | place: Netherlands | collected 2014 ... | reverse complement strand
AAAATTTGCCCGAACGCGGAAAACCCTTCGGCACCGGCCGGCCGGCGGCAGCGCGGTCGCCCAGCCACTCGGTCAGTTCGTCCTTGTTGCGGTTGAAGTTGCGGCCGGCGCTGTCATCCCAGGTCAGGCCTTCGGCGAGCTTGAAGACGCGGATGTCGGAGACGCCGCCATCCTTGTAGCGCTGCAGGCGCACACCCTTGCCGCGGGTCATTTCCGGGATCTGGGCGAGCGGGAATACCACCATCTTGCGGTTCTCGCCAACGACGGCGATGTGATCGCCCGTAACGGTGACAACCAGTTTGGTCTCGTCCGGCATGCCGACATTCATCACCTGCTTGCCCTTGCGGGTATTGGCGACCACTTCGCCTTCCGGAACGATGAAACCATTGCCGGCCGTCGAGGCGAGGATCAGCTTGCGGCTAGGATCGTGGACAAAGGCCGTCAGAACGTCCTGGTCGTTTTCCATGTCGACGATGATGCGCAACGGTTCGCCATGGCCGCGTCCGCCCGGCAGTTTATCGCCGCCGAGCGTGTAGACCTTGCCGCCGGTGGTCACCAGCAGGATCTTGTCGGTGGTCTGGGCTGGGAAGGCCACGCGCAGGCCGTCGCCTTCCTTGAAGGTCAGCGACGACGTGTCGGAGATATGGCCCTTGAGGGCGCGGATCCAGCCCTTCTCGGAGATGACAACCGTGATCGGTTCTTTCTCGATCATGGCCTGCTGGATGGCTTCGATGTCGGCTTGCGGCGCGTTGGCGAACAGCGTGCGGCGGCGACCGAGTTCGGTTGCCTTGGCATACTTCTTCTTGACCTCGCCGATCTCCCAGGCAACCGTCTGCCAAAGCTTTTCCGTAGAGGCGAGCAACGACTCGATCTCGGCCTTTTCCGCCGACAGTGCTTCATGCTCCTTGCGGATCTCGAATTCCTCGAGCTTGCGCAAGTTGCGCAGGCGCATGTTGAGGATGGCTTCGACCTGATTGTCGGTTAGATCCCACCTGGCGACCATGACCGGCTTCGGTTCGTCTTCCTCGCGGATGATGCGGATCACTTCATCGAGGTTCAGATAGGCAATCAACAGACCGCCGAGAATTTCCAGACGCCTGTCGATCGCCGCCAATCGGAAGCTCGAGCGACGAACCAGCACGTCCTTGCGGTGGTCGAGCCACTCGGTCAGCACCTCGTTGAGCGCCATGACCCTGGGCACCTTGCCCATGGACAGAACGTTCATGTTGAGCGGAATTCGGCTTTCAAGCTCGGTGAGCTTGAACAGCGATTCCATCAGGATGGTGGGGTCGACGGTGCGGCTCTTCGGCACCAGAACGACGCGTACGTCCTCGGCCGACTCGTCGCGAATGTCCTCGAGCAGCGGCAGGCGGCGGGCGATCAGCAATTCGGCGATCTTCTCGATCAGGCGCGACTTCTGCACCTGGAACGGGATCTGGGTGATGATGATCTGATAACCGCCGCGGCCGAGATCCTCGGTCTCCCACTTGGCACGGACACGGAAACCACCGCGACCGGTGCGGTAGGTCTCCAGCATGCTTTCGCGGCTTTCGACGATGATGCCGCCGGTGGGGAAATCGGGACCCTCGATACCGCCCTTCTGGGGATTGGCCGGATCGGCCAGCAGTTCCTCAACGGGCGCGCCGGGGTTCTTAATCAGGTACAGTGCTGCGTCGCAGAGTTCATGGGCGTTGTGCGGCGGGATGGAGGTCGCCATGCCGACCGCGATGCCGGACGAGCCATTGGCGAGCAGGTTGGGAAACGCACCCGGCATGACGACCGGTTCGTCGTCTTCTTCGTTGTAAGTCGGGCGAAAATCGACAGCGTCCTGATCGATGCCTTCCAGCAGCAGGGCTGCGACATCGGTCATGCGAGCTTCGGTGTAACGATAGGCGGCCGCGCTGTCGCCATCGATATTGCCGAAATTGCCCTGGCCATCGACAATCGGATAACGCTGGGAGAAATCCTGCGCGAGACGGACCAGCGCGTCATAGACCGACTGGTCGCCATGCGGATGGAATTTACCGATCACGTCACCGACAATACGGGCACATTTCTTGAAGGCTGAGTTCGGGCGAATGCCCATCTCGCTCATCGCATGAATGATGCGGCGATGGACCGGCTTCAGGCCGTCGCGCACGTCGGGCAGCGCCCGGTGCATGATGGTCGAGAGCGCATAGGCAAGGTAACGCTCTTCAAGCGCTGCCTTGAGGTCCACTGGCTGGATGTGATCGCCCCCGTCGCCGGGCGGAATTAGATTTTTCCCCATGCTCCCTGCCTAACCGAGATATGGCGCAACGGCAAGGAATCCGGGGATTCTGGCTGTGGATTAACGGTGTGTGATCCCGGTCACGAAACAACAGCCGCTTAACTCTGCCAGTGGAAAAGCGATGGAACTTTTTACAATCCCTCATATAAATGACACGGAATTCATGCCGAGTGTCGAAACACCGGCCATTCTTACAGAGGAACACTCGATGACGATCTATCGCTCCACCCGGATCCTGCTTGCCGGAGCCGCCCTGAGCGCCCTTTCCAGCCAGGCATGGGCTCTCGACGGCCAGGACCTGCTGAAGAAGCTCAACGCCGCATTTGCGACCGGTGGCACGGTCATCTCCGCCGACTCGGTGGAAGTAAGCGGCGAAGACGTCATCCTGAAGGGTGTGAAATTCACCGTCAACAGCGCGACCGACAGCCCTTTGAAGCTGGATGAACTGACGCTTGAGGGCGTTAGCGAGGAAGACGGCGGCGCCTATTATATCGACCGCGTCGAATTCCCGGAAATCGACATGACGGAAGAGAAGTCGACGTTTTCGGTTGCAGATCTCTATCTCGCCGGCGTCTTCATTCCGGGCGACGTCAATGCCACCGGCATCGACTCGATGATGTTCTACGAGGAAGCGCATAGCGGGCCGGTCAATGTCACCGTCGACGGCAAGCAGGTCTTCTCGATGGATGAGGCGACCGGCACCATGAGCCTGTCGGAAGACGAAAAGACGATTTCGTTCGAAGGTTCTGCCACCGCGATCAAGGCCGACCTGACCGTCGTCGAAGATCCGAAGAGCAAGGAAACTATCGATGCGCTCGGATTGCAGACGCTCGACGGCAATCTGAGCATGTCCGGCAGCTGGGAAATCGAAAGCGGAACGATCGATATCGAAGACTACTCGATCGATTTCGCCAATATCGGCAAGCTGAGCCTGTCCTTCGGCATGTCCGGCTACACACTTGACCTGGTCAAGCAGATGCAGGAACAGGCGCGCACCATGCAGACAGATCCGAAGAACGAGCAGGCGCAGCAGGCAGCCGGCCTTGCCATGCTCGGCCTGGTGCAGCAGCTGTCGCTGATCAACGCCAAGGTCCGCTTCGAAGATGCCGGCATCACCAAGCGCGGCCTCGACTATGCCGGCAAGACCCAGGGCACCGACGGGGCGCAGATGGGCCAGATGATCAAGGGCATGCTGCCGATCCTGCTGGCGCAGGCCAAGCTCGGCGCCCTGCAGAACGAAGTGTCCACTGCCGTCAACGCCTATATCGACGATCCGAAGGCGCTGACGATCTTGGCACAGCCGGCAAATCCGGTCGCCTTCCCGATGATCATCGGCGCCGCCATGGGTGCGCCGGAAAGCATTCCGGCGCTGATCGGCGTCAAGGTGACCGCGAACGACTGACGTCGTTCAACGCCAAGGTCCAATATGAAAGCCCGGATGTCCGCATCCGGGCTTTTTCTTTGAAGTGCCCGTAGAGAAAAAGGCCTCGGAGTATTCCGAGGCCTTTGCAATTCCATCGCTCTATCGCAGCGATCAGTCCTTCTTCGGCTGCGGCACGACGCGCAGTGCCAATTCGCGCAGCTGGGTCGGCGTTGCCGGAGACGGCGCACCCATCAGCAGATCCTGGGCCTGCTGGTTCATCGGGAAGATCGAGATCTCGCGCAGGTTCTTCGCCCCGACGAGCAGCATGATGACGCGGTCAACACCGAAAGCACAACCGCCATGCGGCGGTGCGCCGTACTGGAAGGCGCGGTAGAGGCCGCCGAAGCGCTCTTCCACGTCCTGCTGGCTGAGGCCAACCTTTTCGAAGGCCTTGACCATCAGTTCCGGCGACTGGTTACGGATCGAGCCAGAGGCGATTTCGAAGCCGTTGCACACCGCGTCATACTGATAGGCCTTCAGCGTCAGCGGATCCTGGCTGTCCAGCGCTTCCATGCCACCCTGCGGCATCGAGAACGGGTTGTGGGCGAAGTCGATCTTCTTTTCTTCCTCGCTCCATTCGTAGAACGGGAAGTCGACGATCCAGCACATTTCGAAGCGGTCGCGGTCGACGAGGTTCAGTTCCTCGCCGGCGCGGGTGCGGGCTTCACCGGCAAACTTGTAGAACTTCGACGGCTCGCCCGCGACGAAGAAGCAGGCATCCCCGGCTTCGAGACCGAGCTGCTGGCGAACGGCTTCCGTGCGCTCTTCGCCGATGTTCTTGGCGAGCGGACCGGAGCCGACGATCTTGCCATCCTCTTCCTTCCAGAAGATATAGCCGAGACCCGGCTGGCCGGCGCCTTGCGCCCAGGCGTTCATGCGGTCGCAGAATGCACGGCTACCACCGGTCTTGGCTGGGATCGCCCAGATCTCGACCTTCGGGTTGGAGGCGATCATGCCGGCGAAGACCTTGAAGCCCGAGTCGCGGAAGTGGTCGGTGACGCCTTCCATGACGATCGGGTTGCGCAGGTCCGGCTTGTCGGAACCGTATTTGCGGATCGCAACATCATAGGGAATGCGCGGCCACTTCTGGGTCACCGGCTTGCCTTCGGCAAACTGCTCGAAGACCGACGTCATCATCGGTTCCATGGTCTCCCAGACGTCTTCCTGGGTGACGAAGCTCATTTCGACGTCGAGCTGGTAGAACTCGCCCGGCAGGCGGTCGGCGCGCGGGTCTTCGTCGCGGAAGCACGGCGCGATCTGGAAATAGCGGTCGAAACCGGCGACCATCAGCAACTGCTTGTACTGCTGTGGCGCCTGCGGCAGCGCGAAGAACTGGCCTTCGTGGATACGGCTCGGCACCAGAAAGTCGCGAGCACCTTCCGGCGAAGACGCGGTCAGGATCGGCGTGGTGTATTCGGCAAAGCCGGCCTCGCCCATGCCCTTGCGCATGGCGGATACGATCTGGGTGCGCTTGACGATGTTCTTGTGCAGCGTCTCGCGGCGCAGGTCGAGGAAGCGGTACTTCAGGCGCACGTCTTCCGGATAGTCCGGCTCGCCGAAGACCGGCAGCGGCAATTCCTTGGCCGCACCGAGAACTTCGATTTCCTGCGCGTAGAGTTCGATCTCGCCGGTCGCCATTGTCTTGTTGGTGGTGTCTTCCGAACGAGCCTTGACGAGGCCGTCGATGCGAATGACCCATTCGCCGCGCACGGTCTCGGCCATCTTGAAGGCCGGGCTGTCCGGGTCGGCGACGACCTGGGTGATACCGTAGTGGTCGCGCAGGTCGATGAACAGAACGCCGCCATGGTCACGGACGCGATGAACCCAGCCAGAGAGACGAACGGTCGAGCCAACGTCGGATTTGCGGAGTGCGGCACAGGTGTGGCTGCGGTAACGATGCATGGTCAGGTTTCCCGATGTATGACGGCCGGAAAGGCGCTTCACGGAGCAGCACAGGGCCGATAGAAAATCGGGCGGAAAAGCGCATGGTGCGCCTGATTTGTCAAGGCTGAAGGCAAAATGCGGTGGTGCCCGCGACACCGGGCGGAGCACCTGCCCGGCATCTTCCCATCGGTTTCGTTGATGCGCCCATTCAATGCTTTTGCTGTTGTCGGAGGCACAGGCGACTTATTGTCGGCCAATTGATCCGGGATAGACCGTCTGATTCCCCCACCGCTCGCGCAGAAAAAGCCAGTTCATGTATGACATCCGTCCGCTCATCCCCCTTCTTCTCACGGCTGGCATTCTGATCGGGGGCAATGGCCTGCAGGGTACCTTCATATCGCTTCGCGCACTCGAAGAGGGATTCTCACCCTCGGTGATCGGCATGATCGGTACCGGCTATTTCATCGGCTTTGTGATCGGCTGCATCTATGTCACCAAGATCATGCGCGCGATCGGCCATATCCGCACCTTCTCCGCCCTTGCTGCGATCGCCTCGGCCGCTTCGATCATGATGGCGATGGTCATCGATCCGGTCTCCTGGTTTGCCATGCGCCTGATTCAGGGCATTTGTTTTGCCGGTCTGTTTGCCGCCGTCGAAAGCTGGCTGAACGCGCGCGTGACAAACTCCACAAGGGCGCGCACGCTGTCGATCTATCGTTTTGTCGACCTCGGCTCGGTGACGGCGGCGCAATACCTGATTCCGGTCTTTGGCCTCAGCGGCTTCGATCTTTTCGCCATCATCTCGATGGCGCTGACCCTGTCGCTGGTGCCGATCTCGTTTGCAGACCGCACCAGCCCTGCCCCGCCGCAAGACGTGAAATTCGACATCCGCGTGCTGTGGTCCGTCTCGCCGCTTGCAACGGTCGGCTGCATCATCGTCGGCCTGACCAATTCCAGCTTCCGATCACTGGGCCCCATCTACGCCGACGGTATCGGCATGTCGGTCACCGGCATCGCCACCTTCATGAGCATCGGCATCTTTGCCGGTATCGTTTTGCAATACCCGCTGGGGCACTATTCCGACAAGCTCGACCGGCGTGTGGTGATGCTGATCGCCACGTTCGGGGCGCTCGCGGCCTGCATCTTCCTCGCCTTCTTCGCCGGTGAAAGCGAGCTTTTCAATTTCATCGGCATCTTTGCATTCGGCGCGTTTGCCATGCCGCTCTATTCCCTGTGTTCCGCCCATGCCAATGACCATGCGGCGCCGGGGCAGCACGCGCTGGTGTCGGCCGGCACATTGTTCTTCTGGTCCGTCGGCGCCGTCATTGGACCCCTGTTTGCATCCTTCCTGATCGATGCCTTCGGGCCGCATGCGCTGTTTACTTACATGATCGTCGTGCTGGCCTTCTTCATGGGCTACACATTCTTCCGCATCACCGCCCGCGAAGGTGTGCCGACGCAACAGCGGCGCATGCGGTTTCGCAATCTGCTGCGCACCTCGACCTATTTCACCAAGCTCGCGGCACCACCGTCCGAGAGAGACGACTGACGACCTGCGACAGCATGGTCGCATGCGCTCTATTGCTGAAAGCCCTGCTCAACTTTAGAACAGCGGAAACCACTCGGAGGCTCTCGTGTTTCGTCCCTCGCGCCGCACCCTGTTGAAATCCGCGGCCGTTGCCGGCGCGTATGGTGCCGGCATGGCGTTGCTGCCACGCATCCACGTTGCACTTGCAGCCCCGAATCCGATCCTGCTGGAAGCTCGCAACATCGATACGATGCTGGATGGCAAGGGATTAACGCGCAAGGTGATGAGCTACAGCGACGGCCGATCAACCGAGGCCGCGCCGCCGGTCCTGCGCGTGCAGCGCGGTGAAAAATTCGCCGCCACTTTGATCAACACTCTCGACGAGCCATCCACTGTACATTGGCATGGCATCCGCCTGCCGAATGATCAGGACGGCGTTCCCTTCCTCAGCCAGCCGTATGTCTATCCGGGCGACCGGTTCGACTACGCTTTCAGCCCGCCCGATGCCGGCACCTTCTGGTACCATCCGCATTGCAATACGCTGACGCAGATGGGCCGGGGGCTGGCCGGCATGCTGATCGTCGAAGACAGGAACGATCCGGTTTTCGACGGCGAAGTGGCGCTCAACCTGCGTGACTGGCGGTTGGGTGGCGACAGCCAGTTCATTGACCAGTTCAAGCCGCGCGATGCGGCCAAGACCGGCACATTCGGCACGGTGCGCACTGCCAACTGGCAGCTCGCGCCGACCTATGACGCGCCAGCGGGTGGACTGGTGCGCCTGCGCATTGTCGCCTCGGACGTCACCCGCATCTTCAATCTCAAGCTTGACGGTGCCGAGGCCGACATCATCGCCATCGACGGCCATCCGGTGCCGGAACGCATGCCGCTCGACATGGTGGTGATCTCGCCCGGACAGCGGCTCGACCTGGCGGTTCGCATGCCGGACAGTGAAGGTGGCGTTGCCACTTTGGCGGACATCCGTCCGTCCACGCCGAAAGCGGTGGCGAGCCTCAGGTCCGTCGGCACGTCGCTGAAACGCGACCTGGGCGACCTTGGTCCGCTTGCTGAGAACGCCGGCGTCGATATCGACATGGCCAATGCCACCGAAATCCCGCTTCTGCTCAGCGCCACGGCCGAAAATGCCGGCAAGGACAGCATCTGCGGCACGCTGGGTTATTCCTTCTGGGCGATCAACAAGAAGCCATGGCCCGGCGACAGCGCCGACCCGATGGACCCGATCGCGGAGCTGAAACTCGGCAAAAGCTACATCTTCAATGTCGAGAATGTCACGCCGCATGCGCATCCGATCCATCTGCACGGGATGAATTTCAAGGTCATCGCCTCGAACAAGCGCAGCATTCAACAACCGCTGGTCTCCGACACCTATCTGATGTTGCCGGACGAGAAGGTGCGACTGGCTTTGGTCGCCGACAACCTTGGCGACTGGGTCTTCCATTGCCATATCATCGAACATCAAAAGACCGGGATGACCGGCTATATGAGGGTGGTTTAGGGTCATGGGCACCACGACTGACATTTCGGCGACAATGCGCATCCACCAGCCCTATCCGGGTCTGTTTGCCTATTACGACGGGCGCATCGCCGGAAAGCGGCTGCATTCTCCGGAGCCGAACTGGCTCGATGACGGTGCCTATAGCCTGGGCGTCGCGAGCTTTGCCCTGGTTTCCGGGGCGCAAGCGCTGGTCTACGACACCCATATCTCGCTCGATCATGCGCGCTCCATTCGCCACCATCTCGAAGGCCTGGGTGTTTCGTCGATCCGGGTGGTGATGAGCCACTGGCATACCGATCATGTGGCGGGCAATGGCGGCTTCGCCGACTGTCCCATCCTCGCCAACAGCCTGACGATCGAGACACTGAAAGCCAAGCGCAAGGTTCTGGAAAACAAGACCCCGCCGATCAAGCCGGTCGTTATGCCGACCGAAAGCTTCGACGGGGAAATGACGCTGACCATCGGAAGCTGGACGGTGCAGCTGCTGCAATTCGATATCCACAGCGCCGACGGCACCGTGCTGTTCATCCCGGCGATGGGCGTGCTGCTGGCGGGTGACACGCTGGAAGACACGGTCACCTATATTTCCGAGCCGGAACATATCGATCGACATATCCTTGACCTGAAGCGGATGGCCGAACTGCCGATCCGTCACATCCTGCCCAATCACGGCGCGGAAGAGATCATTGCCGCCGGCGGTTATCCGCCCTCGCTGATTGAAGCGAACCGCCTCTATCTCGAACGTCTGCTTGCCCGCCGCGACGATCCGCAGCTTGGCGACGAGAGCCTCGCCGTCTTTGCCGAACCGGAGATTTCGTCCGGCGCCATCGTCTATTTCGCCCCCTATGAGGAGGTCCACCGTCAGAACATCGCCGTCCTGCACGGTGCGCCCACGGACGAATAGTGGCGAATTAGTGGCTGCAAAGCGGGGTCGCAGGCGCGTTTGGCAGCCGTTCATATTGACATCGCCGGCCAGAAGGGAAAGTAAGGTTGATCCGTATTTTTCCATGACCGAGACGAAATGATCGATACCACTGCCGCGCTTGAGGAGGCTTGCCGCCAACTCGCCAAATCCGATTTCATCACGATCGACACGGAATTCCTCCGCGAAACGACCTTCTGGCCTGAGCTCTGCCTGATCCAGATGGCGAGCCCGGATTTCGATGCCATCGTCGATCCGATGGCCAAGGGCCTGGATCTGGCGCCGTTCTTCGAGCTGATGGCCAATTCCGCCGTGGTCAAGGTCTTCCATGCCGCCCGGCAGGATATCGAAATCATCTTCCATCTCGGCAATCTCATCCCGCACCCGATCTTCGATACGCAGGTCGCGGCGATGGTCTGCGGCTTCGGCGATTCGGTCTCCTATGACCAGCTCGTGCAGAAGGTGAAGAACGTCCATATCGACAAGAGCTCGCGCTTCACCGACTGGAGCCGCAGGCCGCTGTCGGAAAAGCAGCTCGACTATGCGCTGGCCGACGTCACTCACCTGCGCGATTGCTATATCAAGCTCAAGGCCGATCTGGAGCGCGAAGGTCGCGCCGAATGGTTGACCGAGGAAATGGCCATCCTCGAATCCCGTGATACCTATGACCTGCATCCCGACCAGGCCTGGCTGCGCCTGAAGATGCGCTTGCGAAAGCCGCAGGAGCTGGCCGTCATGCAGTATGTGACTGCGTGGCGCGAACGCGAGGCACGGGCGCGCAACGTGCCGCGCTCGCGCGTGCTGAAGGACGATGCGATCTATGAGATTGCCCAGCAGCAACCGAAGGATACGGAAGCGCTCGGCCGCTTGCGGACTATCCCGAAGGGCTGGGAGCGCTCGACCGCCGGCGCCGTGATCGTCGAACAGGTTAATGCTGCCCTCGCACTGCCGAAGTCCGAAATGCCACATGTCCAGCGCCATACCCACGCGCCGGAAGGTGCACAGTCCGCCGTCGAACTGCTGAAGGTGCTGCTGCGCCTCACGTCTGAAAAGCATGGCGTCGCATCCAAGGTGATTGCCAATAGCGAAGATCTGGAACGGATTGCGGCCGAAGGCGAAAATGCGCCGGTGGCCGCACTTCAGGGCTGGCGACGCGAACTGTTCGGCGATCTGGCGCTCAAGCTGATTTCCGGCGGCGTCGGTCTTCGTTTCGTCGACAAGCGCGTCGAAGCCGTGGAATTCTGAGCGGTGACGGCGCTCACGGTGCGCCGCGCGACGGTCGAGGACATCGCCTTCCTCATGGCGACCGAGCGGCTGCCTGGCTATGAACGCACGGTTGGTCGCTTCGAGGAGCAGGAGCATCGCGAACAATTGAGCGATCCCAACTGGCTCTATCTGGTTGCTGAGGACAAAGGCTTTGCCATACTCCAGGGACTGAGCAATCGGGACGGCAATCTGTGTATGCGACGCTTTATCGTCGCCGAACAGTTTCGCGGCATCGGAAGCCGGTTGCTGCCTTCGGTGATCAATGCAATTTTCGAGCAGACCCGGACCCACAGGCTGTGGCTGCATTATGTGTGTGTCAACGAGCCCGCAGCGCGTCTCTACGCTCGACATGGCTTCCAGATCGAGGGCATTGAGCGCGAAGCGGGACTACGTCCCGATGGCACGCGTTTCGACTTGATCAACGCATCGCTTCTGCGCCCCGAATGGGCGGCTACAAAAGGCTGATTTCCCTATGGAACTTCCCTCCCCGCTGCGCGCCGCCGTCGACCAGATGCTGGCCGGGGAGCCGCTTGAGCGGCTGGCAAAGGCCAGCGCCCTTTTGTCCGATCGCTATCGTCGCGAAGTGCGCGACGGCCGGTTCCACATTGACGATGCGCTTGCCGCCAAAGCCTATCTGGCGACGCGCATGCCGGCGACCTATGCCGCCGTGCGCGCGGCGCTGTCGATGGTCGAGGACGTCGCTCCCGATTTCGAACCACGGACCCAGATCGATCTCGGCTCCGGTCCCGGCACCGCCTTCTGGGCGGCGCAAGATGCGTGGCCGCAGATGCAGTCTGCCGACATGGTCGAGGCCAGCGCTGCGATCCGCAGCGTCGGCGATGCGTTGGCCAGGCACGCAACGGTCATGGCCCGCTGGCATGCCGGCGATGTCACGGGAAAGATCCCAGCACTTGCGCCCGCCGATCTCGTGACGCTTGCCTATGTGCTGGACGAACTGCCGCCCGCAACCATCGCTGCTGTCACGACAAAGCTGTGGGCGCTGACCACAGACATGCTTGTCATCATCGAGCCCGGCACGACAGCCGGCTGGCAGCGTATCCTTGCCGTGCGCGAGACGCTGAAGGCTGCGGGTGCCCATCTGGTTGCACCGTGCTCGCATGAACACGACTGTCCGATCGAGGTGCCGGACTGGTGTCACTTCTCGCGGCGCGTTGCCCGGTCGCGGGTGCACCGGCTGGCCAAGGGGGCGGAGGTGCCGTGGGAGGACGAAAAGTTCATCTTCATTGCCGCATCGCGCTCGCCCATCACACTGGCCGGTGCGCGCGTGCTGTCACCTCCGCGTGTCTCCGGCGGCGTTGGCCGTGTCAAGCTCTGTCGTACCGACGGGTCGGCGGGCGAGGTCACACTCAGCAAGCGCGATGGAGACGCGTTCAAGCAAGTCCGCCGCGCCGATTGGGGCGACCGCATCGACCTGGAGAGTTGAACCATGACGATCACACTGGATATCGCGCTTGCCGAACGCCTCGCCGCCATAGCCCTCGGCCATGTCGGCCGCGAATATCCGAACCAGATCTCGCACGGGCTGGACGGGCCACAGGACGCGCAGGTGCCATCGCAACTGCATCCGATCTTCTACGGCAGCTATGACTGGCATTCCTGCGTGCATGGCTACTGGACACTGGCGCGGCTGTTGCGGCTCTATCCTGGCATGGAGAATGCCGATGCCATCCGCCGGCTGTTCGACACGATGCTGACGACGGACAAAGTTGCCGGCGAATGCGCCTATTTCGACCGGCCGTCGGCGCGCGGCTACCAGCGCCCCTATGGCTGGGGGTGGCTGTTGAAGCTGGCGACCGAATTGCATGGGCATGAAAATGCCCGGTGGAGTGCCGCGCTTTCCCCGCTGACGCAGCGCATCGTCCAGCGCTTCATCGACTTCCTGCCGATCGCAACCTATCCCGTGCGCGTGGGCACGCATTTCAACACGGCCTTCGCCATGCGGCTGGCAGCAGACTATGCCGAGACAGTTAGCGACGGCGAACTGCTTCTTCTGTTGCAGAACGCCGCGCTGCGCTGGTACGGCACCGACCGCGACTGCACCGCCTGGGGCGAACCCTCGGGCGACGACTTCCTGTCCTCGACCCTGATCGAAGCGGAATGCATGCGGCGGCTGATGCCGACCCGGGACTTTGCCGACTGGTTCGACGGCTTCCTGCCTGATCTTTGCGCGAGCGAACCGGAAGTGTTGTTCTCACCGGCAAGGGTTTCCGATCGCTCGGACGGCAAGATCGCTCATCTCGACGGGCTGAATATCAGCCGTGCCTGGTGCTGGCGCTCGCTCAGCGCCGCCCTGCCGGCGGACGATCGGCGGCGTGACATTCTGATGCGCGCCGCCGAAGCACACCTTGACGCCGGTCTTGGCCATGTCGCGGGCGACTATATGGGCGAACACTGGCTGGCGAGCTACGTCATGCTGGCCTTGACGGAGATACCAGCATGATCAACGGGCAGGTCATCGTTGCGGGTCAGGCCGAAGGCGAGATTCTCTTCAGCGACGTGCCGCTGAGCTTCTGGGGCGGCGTCTCATCCGACACAGGCGAAGTGATCGACCGGCATCATCCACTCAGCGGCGAGAGGCTGGCCGGACGCGTGCTCGCCATTCCGGGTAGCCGTGGCTCCTGTTCCGGCAGCGGTGTCGTTCTCGAACTGATCCTCAACGGAAACGGTCCGGCGGCGATCCTGCTGGAACGACCCGAAGCGATCATAACGCTTGGGGTGATTGTTGCGCAGGAAGTGTTCGGGGTCTCGATCCCGGTTCATTGCCTCGGGCCGGACAGCTTCCAAAACCTGCCGAAAACAGGCCCAGTTCGCGTCAGTGGAACGCCGCCCCTATCCCCGGACACAGTTCCGGCCATCACCCTGTCGGAGAAAGACCAGGCGCTGCTCGAAGGTCGCTTCGGCGCAGCCGCACAGGTGGCGATGCACATCGTGTTGCGCATGGCGGCGATCGAGGGCGCAACTGAACTGATCGACATCACTCAGGCCCATATCGACGGCTGTATCTATACAGGTCCCGGCGGGCTCGCGTTTGCCGAACGGCTGCGCGACCTCGGCGGCAAGGTCGTCGTTCCGACCACGCTGAATGCCATCTCCGTCGACCAGCGGCGCTGGCGAAGCCAGGGCATCGAGAGCGGCTTTGGCGAGGCGGCCAGCCGGCTGGCGGATGCCTATGTCGAGATGGGGGCGCAACCGAGCTTCACCTGTGCGCCCTATCTGCTCGACACGGCGCCGAAACGCGACGAACAGATCGTCTGGGCCGAATCCAATGCCGTGGTCTATGCCAACAGCGTGCTCGGTGCTCGCACGATGAAATATCCGGACTATCTGGATATCTGCATCGCGCTGACCGGGCGGGCACCAAAAGCCGGTTGCCATCTCGATGCCCAGCGACAGCCAGCGCTTCGTATCAGTCTTACGGCACCCGGGGACGTAGACGACAGTTTCTATCCGCTGATCGGTTACCTGAGCGGCATGCTGGCTTCCGACGACATCCCGATCATCGACGGCATCGGCCACCTTGCGCCGGACACCGACGCGCTGAAGGCCTTCGGCGCGGCTTTCGCCACAACCTCCGGGGCACCGATGTTCCATATCGCCGGCGTGACGCCGGAAGCCCGCGACGCTGGCGACTTCAATGCCCTGCCCTTGCGGCAGCACCGCGTAAGCCACACCGACATGCCGCGGGCATGGGGCGAATTGAATGGTGCCGACGCCGGCGCCATCGACCTGATCGCGCTCGGCAATCCGCATTTCTCTGCAACCGAAATTGCCGCACTTGCGGGCCTTTGTCGTGGAAGAACGAAACATGCGGATGTCCCGGTCATCGTGACCTGCGGCCGCTGGACGCTCAAGCAAGCGCGAATGGCCGGCCATGTGGCGGCACTGGAAAGCTTCGGCGTGCAGTTCGTCACAGACACCTGCTGGTGCATGATCATCGAACCGCTGATCCCGCCGCACACCCGAACCATCATGACCAATTCCGGAAAATATGCGCATTACGGTCCCGGTCTCTCCGGTCGGGCAATGCGCTTCGGCAGTCTGGCGGCCTGCGTGGAAGCCGCCGTCTCGGGTCGCGATACGGGTCACCTGCCCGGCTGGATCGTAAGATCCTAGTCAGGAAACCCGAGGGAGACTGTCATGCGTGCATCCTAGCACCCTTGCTGATCTTGTCGGCGATCTTCTTGTCGCTACGCATGGCGATGCCAACCACTTTCGCATCGTCGGGGTTGAACGCGGCGAATATCTCGCGATTGGCAGCATCGTGGCCGGTGGAGAACATTTCCTCGATATAGAGCGAACATGGAACCTCGCGTTGCAGCGCGCGGCGATGAATGGTCCGCAACAGTTCCTGTTCGGCCGACAGGATAACGATCGGCTGGATACACAGCGGATTGTACGCATTGCCGTCCGCATCCCTGTAGACTTCTCCGATCAACTCCTTGTTGGTGCCCGCTATGCCACTGACCAAAAAGGCGGTAACATTCAGCTTTTGCCACGCGAGAAGATCCTCGCGCAGGACGATGACGAATTTTGTGTCGAACATGAAGCACTCCGAAGCAGGCTGGTTGGATGATGTGGCTGAGCTAGCAAGCGGCGGGCCGAACCGTCTTGAACGTTCGTGCAGCGGCACGGACGTAATCCGGATGGGCGTCGAAACGGGCGGGATCGAGCGTATCGAGGCGATGTTTTCCGGCAACGGCTTCTCCCCACACCGGCACGACACCTATGCGCTCGGGCTGACCTTGAGCGGGGTCCAGACATTCGCCTACCGGGGCGCATCGCGTTTCAGCATGCCCGGCAATGTCATCGTGCTCCATCCCGACGAGTTGCATGACGGTGGTGCCGGCACCGAGGCGGGACTGCATTACAGAATGATGTATATTCCGCCGGAATACCTGCGTGAAGCGGGCGCAAGCCGGTTCACCGCTCTCCCCTTCGTCGCCAATCCCGTTCTATCCGACGGTCGCCTAGCGCAGGCGCTTGCGGATGCATTGATGGATCTTGAACAGCCGCTCGGCGACCTCGCCTACGCCGATCTTCTTACACGCATTGCCGACGGCCTGGGGCGTCATGCAGGCGCCCCTACACGGCTCTCGCCAGTGGCCGAAAGTGCGGTGTCCGTGGCCTGCGCCTATCTCAGGGAAAATGCCACGGGAACCGTTCTCTCGGAAGAACTGGAGGCCGTCACCGATATCAACCGCTACACGCTTGCACGGCAGTTCCGGCTCGTCACAGGCACCAGTCCGCATCGCTACCAGGTCATGCGCTGGCTCGAACAGGCCAAGCGCCAGATGCTGGGCGGCATCCCGATCGCGGAAGCGGCAATCGATGCGGGCTTTGCCGACCAGAGCCACCTGACCCGACATTTCAAGGCGTGTTTCGGCATGCCGCCCGGCCGCTGGCTGACACTGGCGACGGGCCACCGGATTGTGCACAGTCACTGAAACTTCATCGAACGGCAATCGGTGCGACATCAAGTCTGCCTAAGCATGCGGCGTTCCATCCTTCCCAAAAAAGGTGACGCCATGAAAAAGGCACTTCTGACTTCCGTATCCCTTTGCCTTCTGTTTTCCGCCCCGGCCATGGCCGAGGAAAAAGCCTATTCCGCCAAGCTCGTTTCCCACGCCATCCTGCCGGCCAACACGATCATCGCGGCACCGGCAGATGCGCCGGCGCATCTGAAGACCTCCGGCAAGTTCACCACGGCTGACCGCAAGCGTGCCGAAGGCCTCGGCACCGTTCCGGGCAAGGACGGCGTTCGCGAAACCGGCCTGAAAATGCCGTTCGATGGTCAGGCCATGCAGGGTTTTTCCGGCATCAAGACCATGGAGGACGGCACCTTCTGGAGCCTGTCGGACAATGGTTTCGGCTCGAAGATCAATTCCTCGGATTCGATGCTGATGCTGCATCACATCAAGTTCGACTGGGAGGACGGTAAAGTCGAGCCGATCGAGACCGTCTTCCTCTCCGACCCCGACCGCAAAGCGCCCTTCCCGATCGTCATGGAAGGGTCGGACCAGCGGTATCTCACCGGCGCCGATTTCGACATCGAGTCGATCCAACCGGTTGCCGACGGCTTCTGGGTAGGCGAGGAATTCGGCCCCTCGATCCTCAAGTTCTCCCAGGACGGCAAACTGACCGATGTCATCGCCACCAAGGCCGGCGAGATCGACGTCAAGTCGCCCGACAATGTCACGCTTGTTGTCCCGGCCAATCCTACGGCAAAGATGCCGGCTTTCAACCTCAAGCGTTCAGGCGGCTATGAAGGCCTTGCCATGTCGAAGGACGGCTCGAAGCTCTATGGCCTGCTCGAAGGTCCGCTCTATCTCGAAGACGGCTCCGTGGAGAAGGCCGATGGCCTGACGGCGCTACGCATCATCGAGCTCGACGTCGCGACCAAGGCATGGACCGGTCGCAGCTGGCTCTACCCCTTGTCGGAAGGTGGCGAGGCCATTGGCGACTTCAACATGATCGATGCCACAACTGCCCTTGTGATCGAACGCGACAACGGCGCCGGCACGGTAGACAAGGCCTGCGCGGATCCCAAAGCGCCGGCGGCCGACTGTTTCGCCGTTCCGGCCAAGCACAAGCGCATCTACAAGATCGAAATGTCGGAAGAAAACGTCGGCAAGGCCGTGCGCAAGATCGGCTATATCGACCTGATGAAGATCGAGGATCCGGACAACAAGAAGCTGCAGGGTGGGGGCGACGGCTTTTACGACATGCCGTTTGTGACCATCGAAGACGTCGATGTCGTCGATCCGACGCACATTGTCGTCGGCAATGACAACAACCTGCCCTTCTCGGCTGGGCGGGCGCTGGACAAGGCGGACGACAACGAGTTCGTGCTGCTCGAAGTGGGTGACTTCCTCGCGGCTAAGTAAGCCAGGCAATCCGTTCGCAAACGTGAATGGACCGGGATTTCGCCCGGTCCTTTTCATTTTTCCCTGTGTCTACCGCCTTATTCGAACCTGAAGCTCAGGCGCTTGCCGGTCAGCTTGGCAAGCTGTTGCAGACGGCCATCGAGACGTTCGCCGGCAAAATCGAAATAAGCGTGCGGAACGACGAATTCGAGATCGACATCCGGCCGCGTGGAACGCTGGAAGCGCAGATTGTGCACGACGCCCGGCATTGAGGCCGAGAAGAGATAGACGACGCGCAGCATGCCGCCGAGCAGTTTGGCGCGTTCCAGCAGGCGTTCGGTTGCGATTGCAGCCAGCGGACCGGTACGGCCGTCGTCATACAGACCTTCGAAGCGGTAGTAGTTGGTCAAGGCGATGAAGGCGCGGCCCGGATGCGTGATGCCAACGAAGGACGAATGCGCGATGACGTTGAGCGCCTGCAGTCCGCGATAGTCCGGATGGGCACGCCAGCTGATATCGGCAAGCAGGCAGGCGGCCTGACGATAACGCGCATCCTCTTCCGTCTCGACAACGTCGAAATGCGGCATCATCTGCCCGGTCCAGTCGGCCAGTTCCCGTGCATGTTCCGGGGAACGGGCACGCAGGATCGCCAGTTCGTCGGCCGCCTCGACCAGAGGGTCGAGCGCCTTTTCGTCGTCCGGCAACAGCGAATAGAGATAGCCTTCGCGCACGCCTTGCGCCGAGAAGCAGACGCTTTTCGGCTTCATGACTTCGATCACCTCGCGCAAGGCGACCGCGCCGAAAGGGATGAGCGTGCGGCGGTTCTTGGAAATGCTCGTCCAGGCCGGATCACGGCTGTTGGCACCGCTGATGATTTCCTCGAGGAAGAAGGCAACCTCGTCATAGGGCAGCTCGTAGCCCTGCATCATGTGCAGCGGATATTTACGAATCTCCATATGCAGCTTGGCAATGTTGCGCCACGTGCCGCCGACCGCATAAAAGGTTCGCCCCTGGCCTTTCTGGAGGAGCTGTGCGTCGGCCACCAGCTTCTTGGCATGAACTCTCGCCTTCGGTAGCGATCCCCCCACCGTCTCGGAGAGGCGCAGACCGCCGAGCGGGAGCGTGATACCCTTGCCGAATTCTCGGCCGCGGATGTCGATCAGTTCGAGCGAGCCGCCGCCCAGGTCGCCAGCGATGCCGTCGGCAAAGTGAAAACCGCTGATGATGCCGAGCGCCGAATAGAGCGCCTCTTCCTCGCCGCTCAAAACCTGGATCTCATGGCCGAGGATGGCTTCAGCGCGCGCAATGAAATCGGCGCCGTTGGACGCATCGCGGGCGGCGGCAGTTGCCAGGACATACATCCGGCTCGCCTGCGCCTGCTTGGACAGCGCATTGAAGCGCCGCAGTGCCAGCAGGGCGCGCTCGACGCCTTCCTGGTCCATGCGACCGGTGGTGGCCAAACCTTTCCCAAGCCCGCACAGAACCTTTTCATTGAAAAGAACCGTGGGGGCGCGTGCCAATCCCTCATAGACCACGAGGCGGATCGAGTTGGATCCGATGTCGACAACGGAAACAGGGGCGATACCGGGTAGACGCCCCCGTGCTTCAGATCTTGTCATGAAGTTCCAGTTTTATCGTTTCCTGCCGGAAATCAGGCCGGCGATCAGTTTCGGTGCGCTCGATTTCAACGCTTCACCCCGACCCGACAGGCTTGGGTTGGTCATGAAATACTGTTGCGCGTTGAAAGGTTCCTCACCTTGCCGCACCTCAATGCGGCGAGACGTGCCATCGGCCAATATCTCGTAGCTCTGCTGATTGTCAATCAGATTGCCCAGCATGATCTGGGACAAAACCTGCTCATGCACGGTCGGGTTGATCAGCGGCACAAGCGTTTCAACGCGCCGGTCGAGATTGCGCGGCATCATGTCGGCCGAGCCGATATAGACAAGCGCCTTTTCCGACGGCAGGCGATGGCCATGGCCAAAGCAAAAGATGCGGCTGTGCTCGAGGAAGCGGCCGACGATGGATTTCACCCGGATATTTTCCGACAGACCCGGAACCTGCGGCCGCAGGCAGCAGATGCCGCGAATGACCAGGTCGACCTCGACGCCCGCCTTGCTTGCCCGGTAGAGCGCATCGATGATTTCGGGGTCGACGAGCGAATTCATCTTCATCCAGATGCCGGCCGGCAGACCGTTGCGGGCGTTCTGGGTTTCCTCCTCGATATGGCGGAGAATGCGTGGACGAAGCGTGTAGGGCGACACCGCCAGCTTCATGCTTTCTTCCGGCTCGCCGTATCCGGTGATGAAGTTGAAGATATTCGCCATGTCATGGGCAATCTTCGGATTGCAGGTGAAGAAGGACAGGTCGGTATAGATCTTCGCCGTGACCGGGTGGTAGTTGCCGGTGCCGAGATGGCAATAGGTGCGCAGCTTGCCGTCCTCGCGGCGCACGACCATCGACATCTTGGCGTGGGTCTTCAGTTCGATGAAACCGAAGACGACCTGCACGCCGGCGCGCTCCAGGTCGCGGGCCCAGCGGATATTGGCCTCTTCGTCGAAACGGGCCTTGAGCTCGACCAATGCGGTGACCGACTTTCCGGCATCGGCCGCATCGATCAGAGCTCGGACGATCGGGCTGTCATTGGAGGTTCGGTAGAGTGTCTGCTTGATCGCCAGCACATCCGGATCACGGGCCGCCTGCAGCAAGAACTGCACGACGACGTCGAAGCTCTCATAAGGGTGATGAACGATCATGTCCTTTTCGCGGATTGCCGCTAGGCAGTCACCCGCATGCTCGCGCACGCGCTCCGGGAAACGGGCATTGTAGGGTTCGAAACGCAGATCCTCGCGCGGCGCCTTGCAGATTTCGGTAATGGTGTTGAGCGCCAGGAGACCGGGCAGAACGGCGACGCGATTGTCCGGCACATTCAACTCATGCACGACGAACTGGCGCAGCGCGACCGGCATCTCGCTGTCGACCTCAATTCGAATGACCGAACCGCGCCGGCGACGCTTCAGGGCGGTCTCGAAAAATCGGACCAGATCTTCCGCCTCTTCCTCGACTTCGATGTCGCTGTCGCGGATGATGCGGAATGTGCCGAAACCCTTGACCTCGTAGCCGGGATAAAGCCTGTTGATGAACAGGCCGACGACGTCCTCCAGCGTGATGTAGCGGATCGTCTGGCCCTGATCCTGCAGCCGAATAAAGCGATCGAGCGTGGGTGGGAGGCGCAACAGAGCCGTCATCGGCTCACCCGTACGGCTGCTGGCCAGTTGAAGTCCCATGGAGAAACCGAGATTGGGAATGAAGGGGAATGGATGGGCCGGATCGATCGACAGCGGCGTCAGAACAGGGAATATCGAATCCTCGAATGTATTAGCCAGCCAGTTGCGATCTTCGTCCGACAGAGCGGCCGGGCGCACCACCAGAATTTCTTCTTGCGCCAAATACTGCTGAAGCACGGCAAGTGATGCCTGCTGTTCCATCTGCAGGTTGTCGATTTCCTTCAGGATGTCATTCAGCTGCTCGGCCGGCGTCTTGCCGTCGGGGCTCCTGATGGTGATGTTCTGACGCACCTGCCCTTCGAGCCCGGCGACACGCACCATGAAGAACTCATCGAGATTGGCCGCCGAAATCGACAGGAAACGGACACGCTCCAGCAGCGGATGCGCGGTGTTGAGGGTTTCTTCGAGAACGCGCCGGTTGAACTGCAGCCACGAGAATTCACGGTTGATGAAACGCAGCGGGCTGGTCATCAGGTCGTCCGAGGTAAGCGCCTCAGCTTCGACGTGGCCGTCCATCTCGTTCACCACAGAGTCCATAGTCCCGTCCCTTCGTTCTTGTTTCCTGGCCGAATATAACAGTTTGACGACAGATCTGTGACATCTACCCTTCGTCGGTCGTGGCCTCGAGCGCTCCGAGCACTTCGGCTGCCAGGCTGCGCGTGATGCGCGCGCGGCGGGCAAGCGCCAGTTTGTCCAGTCGATCGACAATCTCCTGCGCCGCCGAAAACGACCGTTCCATTCGCTGAACGATATAGCTGACGATCTTGTCATCGATGTAAAGCTGCCGGTCGGCAAACAGCTTCATGATGACCTGCCCGAGCAGATCCTCGTCAGGTGTTCCGATCTCGACCACGGTTGCCGCCTTGAGGCGCGATCGAAGGTCGGCAAGCGTGACGTTCCACGAAGGCGGAAAGCTGCGTGAGGTGATCAGCAGCGTGGTGCCATGCTGCTTGACGCTGTTGATGACATGGAAAAGCTCGACCTCATCGAAACCCTGGCGGTCGGCATCCTCGAAAACCACCGGGCCGAGCGCCGCAACCGCCGGCGCATCGCGCCCCGGCTGTGGATCAATGTCAACGGCTCCGCTCTGCTGGCGAAAGATCTCGGCGAGGTGCGACTTTCCCGACCCGGCAGGACCGGTCAGCACCACGACGGGTGCCGGCCAGGCTGGCCAGCTGTCGATCAGGGCAACGGCAGCAGCCAGGCGCTCGGACACAAGAAGGTCGTCGCGGCCGGTCGCCGATCCATGGTCGAAGACAAGCGGCAATTGTTCTGCGGCGCCGCGCCGCTCTGTGGGCTTCCTGACGTCAGCCATTTACGTTTCAGTCGTCTGCGCCGGAATTTCGATCACCGGAGGCTTCGGCTCTCCGGCAATTTCAATCACCGCGCCGTAGTAGAGGTCGCTCTCAAGATACCGCGACAGCGCGAACCGGACAAGCACACCGACGGCTGCCGCCGCCGGAACGGCGACCAGCACGCCGACAAAGCCGAACAGGGAGCCGAAGGCAAACAAGGCAAACATCAACCAGACGGGATGCAGGCCGACGCTTTTACCGACCAGTTTCGGCTGCAGGATATTGCCCTCGAGAAACTGGCCGAAGAAGAAGATGCCGGCAATGAAGCCGATCCAGAGGTAGTCCGGCCAGAACTGCACAAGTGCCACGCCGATCGCCAGCAGCAGGCCGACGGTCGAACCGACATAGGGAATAAAACTGATCAGACCGGTGAAGAAGCCGATCAACAGGCCGAAATTCAGGCCGGCCAAGGACAGCGCAACGGCATAGAAGAGCCCGAGGATCAGGCAGAGCGAACCCTGGCCACGGACAAAGCCGGCAATGGTATTGTCCAGTTCGGTTGCCAGTTTGCGCACCGTCGGAAGCTGGCCGCGCGGCACCCAGCTATCGACCTTGGCGATCATGCGGTCCCAGTCGAGCAGCAGGTAGAAGGCAACAACCGGCGTGACCACCAGAAGCGAAACGATGTCCAGTAGCGCCTTGCCGGAATTCCAGATCTGTTCGACCAATGTGCCAAGAAAGCCGACCCCCTCGCTGATATAGCGGGAGAAATTGCCCTTGATCGTATCCATCTGGCCATTCAACCATTCCGGCAGCCAGGAGGCATTCGACGTGGCGATGAAATTCTGCAGCTGGGTCACGTATCCCGGCACGCGCTCGATGAAGTCATTCAACTGGCTGGCCAGGATCGGGATGATGATCATCAACGACAGGGCAAAGACGATGACGAAGGTCACAAGGATGACCACCGTTGCCATCAGGCGGCTCAGCCCCAGACGCTCGAGCCGGTCGGCCACCGGATCGAGGAAATAAGCAAGCGCCATGCCGGCAATGAAGGGCAGCAGGATCGAGCTGAACATCAGCAGGAAAAGGACAAAGACGGCAAGAGCGACCAGCCAGAACATCACCTGACGCCTGAGGCCTATCCCGCTAATATACTTCGGCATGTCTGTTTCCCAATTTCATCCGTCGAACGCCATTTGTGCGACGCAACCGATCTTCTCTAGCAGCAGTTAGATCGGGCCGAAACCCTCGGTCAAGAATGTGACCTCCCGAGGGCCGGATCTTACGCGGTTGCAGCAGAATTGGCAGGAAATCGGGGCCTAATTCTCGTCGCGGCTTGCATCTGAGGGCTCTTCATGCAATGGCCAGCCAAACTCTCTTAGGATCGGAGACACGGATGAGCCAGGCTGGCAAAAACGGTTTGACCTACAGCGATGCAGGCGTCGACATCGACGCTGGAAACCTGATGGTCGAGAAGATCAAGCCGGCCGTGCGTTCGACGCGCCGTCCGGGTGCCGATGGCGAAATCGGCGGCTTCGGCGGCCTGTTCGACCTGAAGGCCGCCGGCTTCAACGACCCGATCCTGGTGGCCGCCAACGACGGCGTCGGCACCAAGCTGAAGATCGCCATCGATGCGAACATTCATGACACTGTCGGCATCGACCTGGTGGCCATGTGCGTCAACGATCTCGTGGTTCAGGGCGCCGAACCGCTGCTGTTCCTCGACTACTACGCCACCGGCAAGCTCGACCCGGATCAGGGGGCAGCAATCGTTCAGGGCATCGCGGCCGGCTGCCGCGAGGCAGGCTGCGCGCTGATCGGCGGCGAGACCGCCGAAATGCCGGGCATGTATTCGCATGGCGACTACGACCTTGCAGGCTTTGCCGTCGGTGCTGCCGAACGCGGTGAACTGCTGCCGGCCGGCGACATTGCCGAAGGCGACGTGATCCTCGGCCTGTCTTCATCCGGCGTGCATTCGAACGGCTTCTCGCTGGTGCGCAAGATCGTCGAACTTTCCGGCCTTGGCTGGGATGCCCCTGCCCCGTTTGCGGCAGACAAGACGCTGGGGGCCGCTTTGCTCACACCGACCCGCATCTATGTGAAGCCGCTCCTGAAGGCGATCAAAGAAACCAAGGCACTGAAGGCGCTGGCTCATATCACCGGCGGCGGCTTCCCGGAAAACATTCCGCGCGTCTTGCCGAAGCATCTGGCAGCCGAGATCGACCTTTCGTCGATCCAGGTTCCGGCCGTGTTCTCCTGGCTCGCCAAGACTGGCGGTGTGGCGCAGAACGAAATGCTGCGCACGTTCAACTGCGGCATCGGCATGATCGTCGTGGTTTCGGCGGAAAATGCCGACACGGTGACGTCTGCGCTTGAAGCCGAAGGCGAGACCGTTGCCCGTCTCGGCCGAATGGTTGCGCGTGAAGACGGCGCACATGGCACGATCTACAAGGGCACGCTCGCCCTATGAGCCAAGCCCGCAAGCGCATCGCTGTCTTCATCTCCGGCAGCGGATCGAACATGCTGGCGCTGGCAAAGGCCTGCGAGGCGGACGCGTTTCCGGCCGAGATCGTTGCGGTGTTCTCGGACAAGCTGTCTGCCGGGGGCATCGCCAAAGCACAGGCACTCGGCATCGCCACGCATGTTTTCGAGCGCAAGCAATATGCGAGCAAGGCCGAACATGAGGCGGCCATTCTAGCAGCTCTCGACGCGGCTTCGCCGGATTTTGTCTGCCTGGCCGGCTATATGCGGCTGCTGTCAGGCGAGTTCATCCAGCGCTATGAGGGCAGGATTCTCAATATCCACCCGTCCCTCTTGCCGCTATTTCCGGGACTTCACACCCATCAGCGTGCACTGGACGCCGGTGTCATGGTCGCGGGCTGCACCGTGCATTTCGTCACCGAGGGCATGGATGAAGGTCCGGTCATCGCCCAGTCCGTCGTGCCGATCCTGCCCGGCGACACGGCCGACGATCTTGCCGCGCGCGTTCTCACCGTCGAGCATACGAGCTATCCGCTGGCCCTGCGTCTTGTTGCCGAGGGCAAGATCCGCATGTTGGCGGATGGAAAAGTCGAACGACAGACCTATCTCGGCGACCCGGCGGCAAAACTGATCAGCGCCTGACGTTCAGCTAGCCCATAACGAGCCGAGACTGCGGTAGATCATATAGGCAGCCACGACGAACACCACCGCTGCGAAGACGCGATTGAGCGTGTTCTTGTGGGCGGCCAGCCTGCCCGAGACGAATGTGCCGAGCAGACCGCCCAGAATGCCGCCGAATATGAACTCGGCCGCAAGCGTCCAGTCCACCAGTCCCGACCAGGCATAATTGACCGCAGTCGCCAATCCGAAGGCACTGACCGCAAGAAGCGACGTTCCGACCGCGTTGATCATCGGCATGCCGGTCGCCAGCATCAGGCCGGGCACGATGAGAAAGCCGCCGCCGATGCCGAAGAAGCCGGACGCGGCACCCGTGGCGATCGCGATCGCCCCTGTTGCCAGACACATGCGCAGATCCATCGGGCGTGGCGTAGCGGTCACCAGAGGTTTGGGCCGAGCCATCAATGCAGCGACGACCAGCATGACAATACCGAAGAGAAGCAGCAGTTTCGTCCCGTCTATCGCCTTGCCGAGCGAAGACCCGCCCAAAGCGCCGATCACGCCCAGCACGGCAAAGACCATGCCGCAGCGCCAGCGAACATGGCCCTTCACAGCATGACTGGCAAAATTGAGCAGGGCATTGACCGAGACCGCCAGGGCTCCCGTTCCGATGGCGATATGCGGCTGGGAAACACCAACCACATACAGCAGCAGCGGCGTGGCCAGGATCGAACCGCCGCCGCCCAGCAGTCCAAGCGAAAAACCGATGATACTGCCGGAGCCGATGGCGGGGAGAAGCGTTCCGTTCATGAGATTATGCCGGCAACAAAGCGATCATGAATGACCATGCCGGCCAGCATGGCGACGACGAACAGGACGATCGCGCCATAGCCCATCGGCAGGGCGGCAATCGCCGGCCCCGGGCACAGGCCGCCAAGCCCCCAGCCGACGCCGAAGATCGCCGAGCCGATAATCAACGGCAGATCTATCTTCGTTTTGCCCGGCATATGGAAGCATCCTGCAAGGAGTGGACGCGCCATCGTCTTGACAAGGAGCATGCCGATCATCGCAACGAGCACGGCGCCGCCAAGGACAAACATCAGGCTGGGATCCCAGGCACCAAAGACATCGAGGAAGCCTTGAACGCGGGAGGGATCCAGCATGCCTGACAGTGACAGGCCGAAGCCGAACAGCGTCCCGCAGGCGAGTGACGCCAAAGCTTCAGTATAGGCGGGTTTCATAGGCTGCCTCGCATCAGGGTCACCGTGATGATACCTGTGGCCAGAAACGTCATGACGGCTGCCAAGGAACGGAGCGAGAGCCTGGCAAGGCCCATGACCCCATGTCCACTGGTGCAGCCCGACCCCATGCGCGCGCCAAAGCCGACCAGAAGGCCGGCGACGCCGATCAGTGGCAGGGACGCGGTGATGGTAAGGGTCGGCCAAGTCCTGAAAAGGCCAACATAGACAAGAAGGCCCGCCATCAGGCCGACGACGAAGGCCGCGTTGATCAGGCGGCTGTGCCCCTGCACAAGCCGTCCGACAATGCCACTAATGCCGGCAATGCGGCCATTGAGGGCGAGCAGCAGGATGGCGGAAAGACCAATCAGCGCGCCGCCGGTCAAGGATTGCAGGTATTGCGTCACTTGCGGCGTCACGTGGGCATGTCCTCGGCACAGAAAATGGTGAACAGAGCTGTTATGAGCTTGGCAATCTTTGCCTCCACCAGACGGTAGAAGATCTGCTTGCCCTCCCGACGGGTCTCGACGATCCCCGCATCGCGCAGAACGGTGAGCTGCTGGGACAGCGTGGGCTGATGGACATCAAGTCTCTCCTCCAACTCTCCGACCGAATATTCGCCCTGCACCAGAGTGCAGACCAGCATCAGGCGGACGGGATGCGCCAGCGTCTTCAGGTGGCTAGCCACTTCCGTTGCCCGCGTCTCCATGACGTCGGGGCTCATCGCCACGCGGTTCCTGAACTCCAGCACGTTCACCACTTGGCACCCGCCAATGCATCGATCGGGATCTTCAGATAACGTCGGCCATTGCTCTCCGGCTCCGGCAGGCGACCACCGCGCACATTGACCTGCAATGCATGCAGGATCAGTTTCGGCATGGCCAGGGTACGGTCGCGCGCCTGTCTGAGATCGATGAAAGCCTGCTCGCTGATTCTGGCGAGATGCGTATTGGCAAGCTTCTGCTCGCCAACCGTGCTTTCCCAGCGCGGATGACGGCCGCCAGGCTGGTAGTCATGGCCGGTAAACACACGGGTCTCTTCCGGCAGGGCAAGGATCGCCTGGATCGAATTCCAGAGAGCATGGGCGCTGCCGCCGGGGAAATCGGTGCGGGCCGTGCCGCTGTCGGGCATGAAGATCGTATCGTGCACGAAGGCTGCATCACCGATGACGTAGGTGATCGAAGCCAGCGTATGCCCCGGCGAGAACATCACCCTCGCGTCGATAGAGCCGAGCTTGAAATGTTCGCCCGGCTTGAACAGGTGGTCCCAATAGGAACCATCGGTGCGTAGCTCTGGCCAGTTGTAGATATCCTTCCAAAGCGCCTGCACCTCCACGACATGGTCGCCGATGGCGGTTTGCGCACCTGTCTTCGACTTCAGGTAGTGCGCGGCGGATAAATGATCGGCGTGCGGATGGGTATCGAGGATCCACTCGACCGACAGCCCCTGACTTTCGACATAGGCCAGAATGCGGTCGGCATTCTTGGTCGAGGGTTGTCCCGACTTCTCGTCATAGTCGAGCACGGGATCGATGATGGCGCATTTGCTGGTCTCGGGATCGGAGACGACATATTGAACGCTCCAGGTGCGCGGATCAAAGAAACCCTTGACCTGTGGGCGGCGGGCGGCACGGCGATCGAGAAAGGCGATGACGGCGGTCAGGTCCATGCCGTGCCGGTCGCCGAGTGCCAGCACCTGGTCACGCGTCATGCGACCGTCCAGGACTTCGATGATGGCATAAAGTGCGAGTGCTCGATGGCCGGTGCGGCAATGCGCCAGAACCGGACCCTTGCCCGGCACTGTTACCGCCGCGCGAAAAGCATCGACATCGGCATCGGTCAGACCTGCCAAAGTCAGGGGCAGGAATATGTAGGGTAATCCGGCCTCTGCAGCTGCGTCCTTTTCGACGCGCGTGCCGAGGGCACCTTCCTCGCCCTCCGGGCGCAAGTTGACGAGCGCTGAAAAACCCGCCTCCCCTAGGCGCTCGATATCTGCAACCGAAGGCTGGGCGGCAATAGAAAGTCGGTCATTGATACGGGTGGCGAACATGACAGCATCCTCAATTTATCAATATACGAATTCATATATTGTTTTTTTGCAGTTCCTTCAAGTGCGGCTTCATCTGATTTCGCTGAAAACGTCAGACACGCATAAAGCAAAGATTAACCAAGATCGTACAACCTGAAACTGTCTCCTTCGTTCAGGACTACGTGATGATGTATGCGACCTGCTTCCGTCCAACTTTGATGGCAACCCTGTTGCCGGCAATGCTGCTTGCGATGCCGGTGGCTGCCGTTGCGCAGGACAGGCTCTACACGTCGTCTGACGGTACGGCGTCATTTCAGGCCGGCTTCGGTATCGCCAACATCAAGGCCGGCGAATACGTCTATGATGGCGACCACAAGCTCAGCCAACTCGACTGGGAAAGCAAGGGCGTCAAGGTGGGCACGCTCGGTGCAGAAATCGAACTTGGCTACAAATGGCGCCTGAAAGGTCGGCTGGATGTCGGCTTCAGCGGCAATAGCCAGATGGAAGACCGCGACTGGATGGACTATTCAAACGAGGACTGGACCCATCAGTCACTGCATCCGGACACAAGGCTCGGCCACTATGTCAATGCAACGATCGAAGCCGACCGCTCACTGGTGGACAATGGCTCAACCCGGATCGCGCTTGGCGGTGGTGCCGGCTATACCGACGTCAAATGGAAATCCTATGGCGGCAGCTATATCTACAGCTCCAGCGCAAGCTCCCTCTACGATACGGTCGGCACGTTCGACCCAGATGAGAAGGGCATTAGCTATCGCCAGAAGATTCCGGTCGCCTATCTGAGTGCGAGCGCCGAGCAGACGATCGGCGCGTTCAGTATTTCGGGCAGCATGCGCGGCGGCGTTGCCTTCGGCTTTGATGGTGTAGACGACCACTGGATGCGGGATCTGCGATTCTTTGACGAGGTAAAGATCGCTCCGATGGTCGGGGCAACCGTTTCGGCCGACTATCGCTTCCTGCCGACGGCATCGATCTATCTGGCAGGCAGTTTCGACAAAATGTTCGAAGGGAAAGGCGACACGCGCGTGGTCCATACGCCGACCAGCCTGCAGGCAATATATGCCGATACTGCCGGCGCCGACTACCAGGTCATATCTGTATCGATGGGCCTCAAGGGCCAGTTCTGAAAACTGGCACGATTGCCTCAGTTGGAGCCCGTTTTTGATTGCAGTGCCGCCCATAGCAGCAACATGATGGTTTTCGCGTCGACAATCTCACCGCGATCAATCATTGCGAGAGCCGCGTCGAACGGAAGTTCGACGACTTCCAGATCTTCCTTTTCCTCGTCGAGACCGCCGCCGTCCGCCACACGGTCCGCATCCACAACGGTGGCATAGAAGCCGTGCAGCTTCTCCGTCACCGATCCCGGTGACATATAGGGCGCAAATGCCTTTCGAACCCTGTTGATCCGGTAACCGGTCTCCTCAAAGGCCTCGCGGATGGCAGCCTCCTCCGCCGTCTCACCATCGTCGATGAAACCGGCGGGAACCTCGAGCAGGAAAGGATGATCGCCCATCAGGTGGGCCGGAATACGAAATTGCCGCACGAGCGTCACGGTATCGGTCTCGACATTGTGCAGCAGGATGCCGGCGGCCTCGCTGCGATCGAAGACTTCCCATTCCAGACGATGCGGCTTGCGACCTTCGCGAAAGAAATCGAATGTGACGCGGCGCAGATGGCTCCAGCCCTTCCACAGTGTCTTGTCCTCGACGATGGAAATGCTGCTCTTGTCAAAAATGCTCATCGTGAAATGTCTTGCCCAGAGTTGGAGTGCCCGCACGCCGCCGAACGGCGGCGTCGCCCGGATGCCTTAAACGGTTCGGAGCCAGACCTTGTTGTCGTGGAAGGCCGCACCACCATGGGGCGCAGCAGCATCGGCACCGGTCAGCACATTGATGCCCTCGCCATCGAGATGCGACTTGTTCGGCCACAGGCCCTCGGCGACCAGAACGCCGGTCTTGACCGCATCGGTGACCTTGGCATGGAGGCGGATTTCGCCACGTCCATTACCGAGCCGGACAATGTCGCCATCCGAAAAACCGAGAGCCTCGGCATCGGCAGGGCTAACCATCACTTCCGGTCGGCCTTCCTTGTCGCGCGAGGTCTTGGTCTCGGCAAAGGTGGAGTTAAGGAAGTTGCGCGCCGGAGACGTCGCAAGCCGGAAGGGGTGCTCGGCATCGGCACGCTCGATCAGGTCGACCTGGTCGGGGAAGGCCGGCAGCGCATTGACCGGTCCGAACGAACCGAGGACGGCCGGCGGCTTGTTGGGCGCCGGCGTGCCTTGCCAGTCGGGTCTGAAACGGAACTTGCCGTCCGGGTGGGCAAAACCCTTGAGATAATGCGCATCCTCGAAGGCCGGCTGGCAGTCGAGCCACTTCTCCTCGGCCAGCGTATCAAAGTCGGGTTTGCCGCTGACTTGCAGCATATGCTCGATATGCTCGCGCTCGGTCAGGCCGAAGCCTGGACGGTCAGCCACTCCGAGGCGCCTTGCCAGTTCCTCGATGACGAAGAGATTGGTGCGCACAGTGTCCGGCGCATCAACCAGCTTCGGTCCGAGCAGAATATGGCTCTGGCCGCCGCCGCGATAGATGTCGTCGTGCTCGACGAACATCGTCGCCGGCAGCACGATATCGGCAAGTTCCGCCGTTTCGGTCATGAACTGCTCGTGCACGGCAACGAACAGGTCGTCGCGCAGGAAGCCCTGTCTCACCAGCCGCTGTTCGGGCGCAACGTTGATCGGGTTGGTGTTCTGGATGATCATGGCGGTGACCGGCCCGCGATGGCGTAGCGCCTCGGCGTCGCCCGTCAGCACCCGGCCGATCTGCGACTGGTCGAGCATGCGGATATTGGGATCGACCATGGCCGTGCCCATCAGATCCGCCTTGTTCAGCTTGAAGATATCGCTGTTGGAGTGGAAGGCGCCGCCACCTTCATACTGCCAGGAGCCCAGAACCGTGGCGAGCGACAGGGCCGCATGCATGGAAACGGCACCGTTGCGGCTGCGGGTGAAACCATAGCCGAGGCGGAAGTAGGTCTTCCTCGTCTGGCCTATATGGCTGGCGAATGCTTCGATCTCCGCAACCGTCAGGCCGGTGATGGCCGCGGCCCATTCCGGCGTCTTGTCCTTCAAGTGCGCTTCGAGGCCCGCCGGATCATCGGCGAACTTCGCCATATAGGCGCGGTCGGCATAGCCGTCGCGGAAGGCGATGTGCATGGCGGCGCAGGCCAGCGCCGCGTCGGTGCCCGGCCTGACGATCAGCGCCATGTCGGCCTGCTTCATCGTCGGGTTTTCGTAGACATCGATAACGACGATCTTCGCGCCGCGATCCTTGCGGGCCTTGATCGCATGGGTCATCACGTTGACCTGGGTCGCGACCGCATTGGTGCCCCAGATGACGACG
>ERZ1034401.70-NODE-70-length-33455-cov-3.695210_pt1 | contig 33455 bp, 34 predicted proteins | sample MGYA00520601_ERZ1034401 | MGnify/ENA primary metagenome ERZ1034401 (study PRJEB33736, sample SAMEA104288476) | Azolla filiculoides | biome: Urban; feature: water surface; material: ditch water | place: Netherlands | collected 2014 ... | reverse complement strand
GGCCGATCTCCCCCCTTGTGGGGGAGATGTCGGCGGAGCCGACAGAGGGGGGTATGCCCAGTTCATTGCGCTCCCCATCACGCCTCCTCCGCCGTAAATCGCTGCAGTTCCTGCGGCGTGCCCGACACTTCGAGGTAAAACCGCGTCAACAGGTTCTTTGCCGTCAGCTGGCGATATTCCGCCGTGGCGCGCCAGTCGGTGAGCGGCTGGTAGTCGTGGTCGAAGGCGTCGCGGGCTGCGTCTACCGAGCTTTGCGTGAAGGGCCTGCCATAGAGCGCGGCTTCGACCGAACGGGCCCGTTTCGGAGTGCCGGCCATGCCGCCGAAGGCGATGCGGATATGGGTGACGACGCCACTCGCATCGGTTTCGAGGTGGAAGGCGCCGCACAGCGCCGAGATGTCCTCGTCACGGCGTTTGGAGATCTTGTAGATGGCAAGGACGCTCTCGGTCTTCGGCCGAGGCACGAAGAGGCGTTCGACGAACTCGCCCGGCTGGCGGTCCTGCTTGCCGTAGTCGATGAAGAAATCTTCGAGCGGCAGGGTGCGGATGCCCGTTGCCGAGCGCAGGGTGACGGTCGCACCAAGGGCGATCAGCACGGGCGGCGTGTCGCCGATCGGCGAGCCGTTGGCGACATTGCCGCCGATCGTGCCCATGTTGCGCACCTGCTGGCCGCCGATGCGGGTAATCAGCCTGGCGAATGCCGGGATCTCCTGCCGCAGCGCCTCGAAAGCGGCGCTGTAGCTGACGCCGGCGCCGAGCGTGATGCCTTCCGGCGTGACGATGATGTCCTGCAATTCGTCCAGGTGGTTAATAAACACGACCGGATCAAGCACGCGCATCTGCTTGGTGACCCAGAGACCGACATCGGTGGCACCGGCAACGATCGTGGCCTTCGGACTAGCGGCCATGGTGGTGGCGAGCGCTTCGACGCTGCCGGGAACGATCAGGCTGCGGCCATCACCTTCGAGCAGGATCGTCTCGCGGGTCGTCAGCTCTTCGAGGCGGGCGATGATATTGGCGCGCTCGCGTTCGAGCGGATCGAAAAGGGCCGACGGGCGCATGCGGGCCACGAGTTCGGCCGCCTTGACGATCGGTTCATAGCCGGTGCAGCGACAGAGATTGCCTTGCAGGGCGCGCTCGATCTCAGCCCGGCCAGGGTTTTCACTCGCCAGCCATAAGCCGTAGAGCGACATGACGAAGCCGGGAGTGCAGAAGCCGCATTGCGAGCCGTGACAGTCGACCATGGCCTGCTGCACGGGATGCAGCGTCCCGTCCTTGGCCGCCAGGTGCTCGACCGTCACCACATGGGTGGCGTTGAGCGAGCCGACGAAGCGGATGCAGGCATTGACCGTTTCATAAGCGAGCCGGCCCGAGACGAGGCGGCCGACCAGCACCGTGCAGGCTCCGCAGTCGCCCTCGGCACAGCCTTCCTTGGATCCGGTCAGCCGACGCCTCAGGCGCAGGAAATCCAGCAGCGTCTCGGTCGGGTCGAGGCTGGAAAGGGCGATGTCCTCGCCGTTCAGGATGAAACGAATGCTGTCTGCCATGTATAGATCGTGTCCCCCTTGATGTCCGGCCGCCGGACCGCGGCTGCGTCGCCCATTGTTTCGATGGTGGGCGGCGCAGCGCAATCTTTCAAGTCTATTGTGCTGTCCAGCCACCATCAATCGAGATCGAGGTGCCGGTCACCTGGGCGGCCGCGTCGCTGGCGAGATAGAGCGCGAGGGCTGCGACCTGGTCCACTTCGACAAATTCCTTGGTCGCCTGGAGGTGCAGCATGACGTCGTTCTTTACCTGGTCTTCCGATATGCCGCGCGCCTTGGCGGTGTCGGGGATCTGCTTTTCGACCAGCGGCGTCAGCACATAGCCGGGGCAGATCGCGTTGACGGTGATGCCGTCGCGGGCGGTTTCCAGCGCCACCGTCTTGGTCAGGCCGAGAATACCGTGCTTGGCAGTCACATAGGCCGACTTGAAGGGCGAGGCGACGAGGCCGTGGGCGGAGGCGATGTTGATGATACGGCCCTTCTTCCTCGCCTTCATGCCGGGGATGGCGGCGCGAATCGTGTGAAAGGCGCTCGACATGTTGATGGCGATGATCAGGTCCCATTTCTCGATCGGGAATTCCTCGACCGGGGCGACATGCTGAATGCCGGCATTGTTGACGAGTACGTCCACCGAGCCGAATTCGCGCTCGGCCGTGGCGATCAGGTCAGCAATTTCAGCGGCTTTCGACATGTCTGCGCCGTGATAGAGCGCCTTGCCGCCGGCAATTTCCAGCGATTGTCGGATCTTCTCGATTTCGGCTGCATCACCAAAGCCATTGATCACCACATTGGCTCCATCGGCCGCGAAGGCACGGGCGATGCCCAGGCCGATGCCGCTGGTGGAGCCGGTTACGACGACTGTTCTTTTCATCAGATTGATTCCTTTTCGACGGATGCCGATGGATGACGGGCGTTATGTTGCGCCCGCGAAGACAAAGGTTAGTCCCAAAGGAAGTTCCCACGCAACGACGTTTTGCCGCAGCCCGGCAAGGGCCGGGTCGCCGCGTACCGGAAATGCGACACAGTGTTCGACGTGGGCCTCTTTGCCGCCGCATCGAAAAATCCTATGTCAGACCGAAGCAAACGTCACCGGAGCATCATCGTGGAACTTGGCCTTTATACATTTGCAGACGTCGATCCGAATGCGGCCAACAAGGGTGCCGAGGCCAAGCGTCGCGTGGATGAATTGCTGGAGGAGATCAAGCTGGCCGATGAGGTCGGCCTCGACGTTTTCGGGCTCGGCGAGCATCACCGCCCGGACTACATGGCGTCGTCTCCGGCAACGATCCTGGCGGCCGCGGCCGTGCAGACAAAGAATATCCGTCTTTCGAGTGCTGTCACCGTGCTGAGCTCGGATGATCCGGTGCGCGTTTTCCAGCAATTCGCCACCGTCGATCTCTTGTCGAACGGCCGCGTCGAGATGATGGCGGGCCGCGGTTCGTTCATCGAGAGCTTCCCGCTGTTCGGCTATGAACTCGAGGACTACGACCTGCTGTTTGCCGAAAAGCTGCAATTGCTGATGGAGATCCGCGAGAACGAAGTGGTCACCTGGGAAGGCGAGACCCGCAAGCCGATCAAGGGGCGGGGCGTCTATCCGCGGCCGTTGCAGGATCCGCTGCCGTTGTGGATCGCGATCGGCGGCACGCCGCAGTCGGCGGCGCGCGCCGGCTATCTCGGCCTGCCGCTGGCGCTCGCCATCATCGGCGGTGAGCCGCATCGTTTTGCGCCACTCTTCGACCTCTATCGCCAGAGTGCCGCCAAGGCGGGCGTCGATGCCGCCACGCTGAAGACCAGTATCAACGTGCATGGCTTCATCCACGACACGACCGAAACGGCCGCCGATATCTTCTATGCGCCACAGGCCGAGGTGATGAACCGCATCGGCCGCGAGCGTGGCTGGGGGCCGACGAACCGGGCGCAGTTCGATGCCTCACGCGGACCGACAGGGGCGCTTTTCGTCGGCGATCCTGAAAGCGTGGCCGAAAAGATCGTTGCTCAGCACGCGATCTTCAAAAACGACAGGTTCCTGCTGCAGATGGCGATTGGGCCGATGCCGCACAAGGATATCATGCGCGGCATCGAGCTCTACGGCACAAAAGTTGCGCCGCTGGTGCGTCAGGCGTTGACGTCGAAGGCTTCGGCTGCGTAAGCAGCCGAAACTCAAGATTTGCGCGCCACTGTGGCTGAAAGACCAAGATGATCGTCCAAAGCGATGAAGACCTGAACCATCTCAAGGACATCGGCAAGCTTTGCGCCGTCGCTATGAAGACGATGGCGGCTGCCCTCGAGCCGGGGATCACCACGCGCGAACTGGACCTGATCGGGCGAAAGATCCTTGAAGAGAATGGCGCGCGTTCGGCGCCCGAGCTTTGCTACGAATTTCCGGGCGCGACTTGCATCAGCGTCAACGAGGAAGTCGCCCACGGCATTCCCGGCGACCGGGTGCTCAAACGCGGCGACCTCGTCAACATCGATGTCTCGGCGGTCAAGGACGGCTTCTTCAGCGACACCGGCGCCTCCTTCCTCATTCCGCCCGGCCAGTCCAAGGCCGAAAAGCTCTGCCGCGACGGCAAGAGGGCACTCTGGGTCGGGCTGAACCAGGTCAAGTCCGGCCAGCCCTACGCAAAAATCGGCCAGGCGATCGGCCAGTTTGCTGCCAAGAACCGCTACACCCTGATCCAGAATCTGGCCAGCCACGGTGTCGGTCGCTCGCTGCATGAAGAACCGAAGGAACTTTCGACCTGGCCTGATCCTGACGAGACACGGATCATGGAAGAGGGGCTGGTGTTTACCATCGAGCCCTTCCTGTCGCTCGGTGGCATTTGGGCCGAGGACGGCGAGAAGGACAACTGGACGCTGTTCAGCGAGCCAAGTGCTCCGACGGTGCAGTTCGAGCATACGATCGTGGTGACCCGCAACGGACCGCTGGTGCTGACGCTGGCGGATTGACCGATCCGCCGGCGGTTCGCCCGCCGGCGCGGTTCGTCAGTCTCAGGCCGAGAAGCTGATCGATATGCCCTTCTTGCGGAAGAAGGACTGCATGATCTTGCGGCCCTGGCGGTTGGACTGTGCAAGCTTTGCCGGTTCGAAGACGGCTTCCTTGACACCCTCCCTTGCCATGGCGGCCTTGAGTGCGGCGACGTGGATATCCAGGTCTTCGTTGTCTTTGTTGATCGACACGTAGATGTTGTCGATGGCCTGTTGCAGGGTCAGGTCGCTCATGGTGGTGCTCCTTGGCTATTTGCCTCTCCACTAGCGAATTCTGTCGCAAGAGCAAGCCGGTGTTTGTGAAGCTTGTGTTTGCTGACGCCTCCGCGGGTTGGTTCCCGCATTCAGATCTGTGAAGGATGGCATCAGCAATACTCGTTTGTCGCTCACTTTGTGCGATGCGATAAGCGGCACCATGAAGGATATCCACCCGAAAGACGTCAATCTCGCCAAGACAGCTATCGCCGGTGCACTGGCCATGGCCGCTGCCATGGGCTTCGGACGTTTCGTCTTCACGCCCATCCTGCCGAGCATGATCAGCGGCCTGCCGCTGTCTTCTTCGGATGCAGGGATGATCGCTGCCGGTAATTTCGTCGGTTATCTGGTCGGTGCGGTGCTCGCCGCCTATGGTTGGGCGTCCGGGCGGGAGCGGGCAATCGGCCTTGCCGCCCTGGTTGCGAGCTCAATGCTGCTCGTCGCCATGGGCCTGAGCAGCGATGTTCTGGTCTTTATCCTCATCCGGTTCGCGGCCGGCGTTGCCAGCGCCTTTTCGATGATCTTCATTTCGTCGATCGTGCTGGCGCATGCCGCGGCACGCGGCAGCGAACCTGCCCAGGCTCTGCATTTCGGCGGTGTGGGATTTGGCATCGCACTCTCTTCACTCGTCGTCTTTGTCGCCTCAAGGCTCAACGAGCAGGGATCGGCGCCCTGGCGGATCGACTGGCTTTATAGCGCCGGCGTGACGCTGGTGCTTCTCGCGCTTGTTTGGTGGCTGCTCCCGCACACGCCCTCGCGCGCAGGCGGGCCTGTTGCCGAGCCGCCGCTTGTCTGGCGACGGCCGCTGGTCCTGCTCACTCTTTCCTATGGGCTTTTCGGCTTTGGCTATGTGGTCACGGCGACCTTCATCGTCACCATGGCGCGCATGTCCAATGCCGGGCCGTTCATCGAGTTTCTTACCTGGTTCGTGACGGGGATTGCCGCGGCTGCCTCGCTCTTTCTGTGGCGGCCGGTGATGGCGCGGATCGGCCTGTTTTCTGCCTATGGCGCGGCCCTGCTGATCCAGTCGTTGGGGGTTGCGGCAACCGTTGCCCTGCCTGTGTCCGTGGCGCCGCTGGTGGGTGGCTTGCTGCTCGGCCTGACATTCATGACCGTCACCGCCTATGGCCTGCGGCTGGGGCGGGTGCTGGCACCCGACAGCCCGCGCCGGGCGCTGGCGCTGATGACCGCTGCTTTCGGGATCGGCCAGATCATTGGTCCGATCGTTGCTGGCACATTGGCAGAGCGCAGCGGCAGCTTTGCCGCGCCGACGCTGCTGGCGGCGGCCGTGCTGGCCGTGTCGCTGCTGCTGGTGCTCCCGCTGGTTCTTCGGCGCGCTGAAAAATGAAGGTTTGGTAACTGTGAACAGTTGCGGGTAATTCCGCCACATTTAGGCGATGGCATTGCTGGCGTTGAGGTTCTGCCCTAGGTTCGGCCGACCTCCAAGACCGTCCCGACACCTCACGAAAGCAGCCTTCCGTGTTTCAATCCTTCTTCCCGAAGCCCAAACTGTTCTTCTCATCCTTCGTTGTCTGGACCCTTCTTTCTGTTCTCGTCTGGTATTTCTTCGGCGAGCAGATGGGCACAGCCATTGGCCTCCCGCCTCCGCCGGCCGATGCCGAGCCGATCATCAACCTCACCTTCTTCCTGACCAATTCCTACTTGTGGTTCTATATCTACGCCGCAGTCTGGTCACTCGCCTTTGGCCTATTCTGGCAATTCTACGCCAAGGATCATCCGTGGCGGTTCTGGTCGATCTGGGGCACGATGTTCATCATCTTCACCACCTATTTCGACGTGCAGGTCTCGGTCCTGCTGAACAACTGGCGCCGGCCCTTCGGCGATCTGCTGCAGAACGCGCTGCAGGGCAAGCCGGGGATCACGACCGGAGACTTCTACAGCCTGATGATCACGTTCTGGAGCATCGCCTTCCTGAACGTCTTCGTCTTTGTCATCGTCCGCTTCTTCGTCAGCCACTACATCTTCCGCTGGCGCACCGCGATGAACGAATATTACATGTCGAAGTGGCAGAAGCTGCGCCATATCGAAGGCGCGTCTCAGCGTGTCCAGGAAGATACGATGCGCTTTGCCTCGACCTTCGAGGGGCTCGGCGTCAGCCTGATCGATGCGGTCATGAACCTCATCGCCTTCCTGCCGATCCTCTTCGTCCTGTCCAGCTATGTCACCGAATTGCCGATCATCGGTGCCGTGCCGCACAGCCTGTTCTGGCTTGCACTGATCTGGTCGGTGTTCGGAACCGCACTTCTGGCGCTTGTCGGCATCAAGCTTCCGGGCCTGGAATTCCGCAACCAGCGGGTCGAGGCGGCCTACCGCAAGGAACTCGTCTATGGCGAGGACAATGCCAACCGGGCGCAGCCGCTGACCATCGCGGAACTGTTCTCCAATGTCCGGAAAAACTATTTCCGGCTCTATTTCCACTACACGTATTTCAACCTGGCGCGTTCCTTCTACGGTCAGGCCGACGCGCTGTTTCTGATCTTTATGCTGGTGCCGACCATCGTCGCCGTGAAGATCACCTATGGTATCTATCAGCAGATCGCCACGGCCTTCGGGCAGGTGTCGAACTCGTTCCAGTATCTGGTCAATGTCTGGCCGACGATTGTCGAGCTATTGTCGATTCACAAGCGTCTGCGCGCTTTCGAAGCGGCGATCGACAACGAGCCGTTGCCGGAGATCGACCAGCGCTATCTGGAGCGTGAAGCCGATGAAGGCGAGATGGGGGCGAACCGTCCCTGATCGGGGGCGGTCGTCAGACACGCAATCTGCGTTTCAGAATGACGAAGTGGCCGGTTCCCGGCCACTTTGCTTTTGCAGCAGGTCGAGCGCTTCGGAATAGGTGACGCAGGCAACGTCCGGCTTGTGGCAGACCTCGCCGACCAGCCGTTCCATCGCGGCCCAGTAGGCGCCGCCATTCATCTCGACGAAATGCAGGCCGATCTGCAGGGGGATGCGGTCTCCCTCATACTGCTTGTCGAAAGCCGCGCGGAAGGCGTCGTAGCTGCGGGCTTCGAATTCGGCGGCCTTTCTCGGATGATCGATGCCGGCGGAGTGGCGGATGAAAAGGTTGTAGTCCATCGCAACGATGCGGCGCTGCCTGGGGCCCTCCGGGATCAGCGGCAAGCCAAAGCGTGTCACGGATCCTTCCAGAGTGGGCAGAAGCGGATCGTGGGTGACGGGGCTTGCGTCATAGCGGAAGCCATGTTCGCGCTCGGCCTCGTAGAGACTTTTGGGCGCCGACAGGTAAGGTGCGCGGAAGCCGACGATACCCTTTGCGACAAATTCCGCCCATGCGGCCGGTTCGCGATCGGCCACGCCGTTGTCCTTCCAGGCATTGGCGAGTACACGGTCGAATGTTGCCATCTCGCTCAGCCAGTCCTGTCTGGACCAGTCCTTGCCGTCGAAATGACCGCAGGTATGGCTGGCGATCTCGTGGCCTTCCAGATGGGCGTTCCAGACATTGTCCAGCCGCGCCGTGACATCGGCGACAGTGGGTGCAAAGCCGATATTCGATCGGCCGGCCTTCTTGCCCGGCCCCTGGTAAGTGCCGGCGCGCTCGCGCGGGATCAGCGTCGTGCAGGAGAGAAAGTAGGTGAAGCGGGCATTGGAGCGCTTGGCGATAGCGCGGCTGCGTTGCCAGAGCCGGTTGTCATGGGCGCCGTCGAAGGAGATCAGCAGCAATTGCTTCGGCCTTTGCACGTCCACTGAGGCAGTTGGCGTGCCGCCCGTTGTCACGCCCGGTGCTGCGCCGATTGTCGCAGGGCCCTGCGGCTCGGCGGCGGCGCTGGACGCGGTAAGCGCAAGGGAAATGGCGAAAATCGAACGCAACATGCTTTGGCCTGACAAAAATCAAAGCAGGCGTCCTTTCATCCAAATGCGGCGAAGCTTTGAACGCACTGGAATTTCACCGCCCGGACCAGTATGGCTTTGCCGTTCTCAATCGAAAGGTTCTTGCAGATGACGCTCCTGATTCTCGGTATCATCCTGTTCATTGGCGTGCACATGATCCGCGTCGTCGTTCCGGGCTTTCGCCAGGCGATGATTGCGAAACTGGGCCGCGGCGGATGGGGTGGGCTGCATTCGGTCATGAGCATCGGGTCGCTGGCCGTGCTGGTCTGGGGATATGCGGCGGCACCGATCGTCAATCTGTGGTTCCCGCCGATGGGCATGAACCATCTGACCGTCACGCTGATGCTGTTTGCCTCGATCTGTCTGGTTGCCGGCCTGCTGCCGGCCGGTCACATCGCCATGAAGACCAAGCATCCGGTGGTGCTGGCGGTGAAGATCTGGGCGCTGGCGCATCTGCTGTCGAACGGCGACCTTCGCTCGGTCCTGCTGTTTGTCGCGTTTCTCGCCTGGGGCGTCGTGTTGCGGATCAACTACAAGCGCCGCCTTCGCGCCGGCGAGATCACGCCGCAGGCCTTCGTCTCGACCCGGTTCGACGCCTATGCCGTGGTCGGCGGCATCGCGCTTTGGGCGCTGATCACCTTCTGGCTGCACGAGATCTTGATCGGTGTTGCACCGCTTGCCATGTGAGCCGTTAGCCTTTTGGCGGTTTTCCCCTTACAAGCGGGCAAAAATCGGTTAGAAGGCCGCTCACGCAGTGAAATGCATGGAAAGGCCGGCAGTGTCCGGGAATGAGTATGGTTGACAACAACGACAGCTTTATCCGCGAAGTGAACGAGGAGCTGCGCTCCGATCAGGTGCGCAATGCCTGGAAGCGCTACAGCCGGCTCATTATCGCCGCCGCGGTCCTGATCGTTGTCGGTACGGCCGGGCACCGGCTGTGGAACCATTGGCATTCAACCCAGGCGTCGGATGCCGGCGACAAGTTCCTGGCGGCCCTCAGCCTTGCGGACCAGGGCAAGAATGATGAGGCGGAAGCTGCCTTGAAGGCGCTCGAGCAGGACGGCTACGGCGCTTACGGCGTGCTGTCGCGATTCCGTGCCGCAACGGTTCTCGGCCAGAAGGGCGATCTGCCTGCGGCCGTTGCCTCGTTCCAGGCAATCAGCCAGGATACGGCGGTTCCGGAAATCATTCGCAACACGGCGAAGATCCGCGCAGCCTGGCTGCTGGTCGATGCCGGGACCTATGAGCAGGTGTCCGCCGAAGTCGAAGCCATGGCAACTCCGACCAATGCCATGCGTCATGCTGCGCGCGAAGCGCTTGGTCTTGCCGCCTACAAGGCAGGCGACATGACCCGGGCCCGCGAATGGTTCGAACAGATCACCGAGGATTCCGAGGCGCCGCGCAATGTTGCGAACCGCGCCCAGATGCTTCTCGACAACATCACGGCTTCCGGCAAGGCGCCGTAAGCCAGCTTGGGCGCCTGCGCCCGGAAGGACGAAGTTTCATGAGTTTCACCGTCGCCATCGTCGGGCGCCCAAATGTCGGCAAGTCGACGCTGTTCAACCGTCTGGTTGGCAAGAAGCTGGCGCTTGTCGATGACACGCCAGGGGTCACCCGCGACCGGCGTCCGGGCGATGCCAAGCTCGTGGACCTGCGTTTCACCATCATCGACACCGCCGGTCTGGAAGAGACTGGCCCGGACACGCTCGAAGGCCGCATGCGCGCCCAGACCGAACTGGCGATCGACGACGCGGACCTGACGCTGTTCGTGGTCGATGCCAAATTCGGCCTGACACCGCTCGACAAGACATTCGGCGAATTGCTGCGCCGGCGCGGCAAGCCGGTGGTGCTGGTCGCCAACAAGTCGGAAGCCAAGGGTTCCGATGGCGGCTTCTACGATGCCTACACGCTCGGTCTTGGCGAACCGGTTCCGATTTCGGCCGAACATGGCCAGGGCATGATCGATCTGCGCGATGCCATCGTCGAGGCGATCGGCGAGGATGTGGCCTTCCCGGAAGAGATCGATGAGCCGGAAACCGACGTTGACCTGCGTGGTGAAGAGGATTTCGACGACGACTACGAGCCGGAATATGACGACAGCAAGCCGCTGCGTGTGGCCATTATCGGCCGCCCGAATGCCGGTAAGTCGACGCTGATCAATCGTTTCCTCGGCGAAGACCGTCTGTTGACGGGACCGGAAGCCGGCATCACCCGCGACAGCATTTCGGTCGAGTGGGACTGGCGCGGCCGGATGATCAAGATGTTCGACACGGCAGGGATGCGCAAGAAGGCGCGCGTCCAGGAGAAGCTTGAAAAGCTCTCGGTTGCCGATGCGCTGCGCTCGATCCGCTTTGCCGAAACGGTTGTCATCGTGTTCGATTCGACCATTCCGTTCGAGAAACAGGACCTGCAACTGGTGGATCTGGTGATCCGCGAAGGCCGTGCTGCGGTTCTGGCATTCAACAAATGGGACCTGGTCGAGGATCCGCAGGCGGTTCTGGCCGAATTGCGCGAGAAGACCGACCGTCTGCTGGCGCAGGCGCGTGGCATTCGTGCTGTTCCGATCTCCGGCCAGACAGGCTACGGCCTCGACAAGCTGATGCAGGCGGTGATCGATACCGACCGCGTGTGGAACCGTCGTATCTCGACCGCCAAGCTCAACCGCTGGCTCGATACGCAGCAGATCCAGCATCCGCCACCGGCGGTATCCGGCCGTCGCCTGAAGCTGAAATACATGACGCAGATCAAGGCTCGTCCGCCGGCGTTCATGATTTCCTGCACGCGGCCGGAAGCGGTTCCGGAAAGCTATATCCGCTACCTGACCAATGGTCTGCGCAATGATTTCGAGATGCCGGGCGTCCCGATCCGCATCCATTTCAAGGCGAGCGACAACCCGTTCGAAAATCGCAAGCGGAAGCGCTAACAGCGCTTGCTAAACTGCATCGGCATCGGCAGATCTTGTGCTGAGCCGCTGCCGCAGGCCGCGTTTGCGCCTTTGGGTCCTGGCTTCCACGACATTGTCGAAGAACTGTTCCGTGGCCGCTTGCCAGGAATAGGTTTCAGCGAGCGCCCGCGCGGCCTCGGGTGAACCCTGCAAGGCGCTGAGGCAAGCGACCTGCAGGTCCTTGTCCAACGCTCCAGCGGTCGAGCCTTGGGGAATGATGTCGACAGGACCAGTCACCGGATAGGCAGCGACCGGAACGCCGGATGCCAGCGCTTCGAGGATTGTGTTGCCGAAGGTATCCGTTCTGGAGGGGAAGACGAAGACGTCAGCCTCGGCATAGGCCTCCGCCAGATCTTCGCCATGTTTGACGCCGGTGAAATGCACATCCGGATACCGGGCCTGCAATTCGGCGCGGGCAGGGCCATCGCCGACCACCACTTTCGAGCCCGGCAGATCGAGATCGAGGAAGGCGGAGAGGTTCTTTTCCACCGCGACACGGCCGACCGTCATGAAGATCGGGCGCGGCAGGCCGAATGGCTTTTCGCTTTTCGGGCGCGGGTGGAAATTCTCGGTATCGATACCACGGCTCCACAGGCAGAGGTTCTTCACACCGAGGCCCGAAAGTTCCTGGCGCAGGCTCTCTGTTGCCACCATGCAGGCGCCGCTGCGATTGTGGAACCAGCGCACATAGGCATAGAGCCACGATGCGCGAACCGGCAGGCGGGCCGCGACATATTCGGGAAAGCGGGTGTGGTAACTGGTGGAAAACGGCTGCTTGTTACGGATACACCAATGCCGGGCCATCAAACCGAGCGGGCCTTCGGTGGCGATATGCACATAGTCGGGCTGTTGGCTCTTGATCATCCGGCCCACCTGGCCGGGCATGGCAAGCGATAGACGGATTTCCGGATAGGTCGGCATGGGTATGCTGGAGAACGGCTCCGGCGTGATCATGGAAACCGTGACACCCATCCTGGCGAGTTCGCGATTGGTGTTTTCGATCGAGCGCACCACGCCGTTGACCTGCGGGTGCCAGGCATCGGTGACGATGGTCAGTCTCGGCATGGCGGATCGCGTTTTCCGGAATCGCATCACGGGCTTGGAGCGATTCCTGCAAGTTTTTCCTGCAAACGATATGGCGGTGGAACATTACAGCTTGATGTCAGTCTTCATGTGACACCTCAATTGCCACTCGCGCAGGCGCTGTGCTGACCTATAGTACATGGACCGTGTCCCGCCGCTGATTCCCGCCAAAAGGATTTCTCGATGACCAAGAGCACCACCAAGACTGCCGCCACCGCAAAGACGACAGACTGGTGGCGCGGGGCGGTGATCTATCAGGTCTATCCGCGCTCCTTCCAGGATACCAACGGCGACGGCATAGGCGATATCAAGGGCATTACAGACCGGTTGCCCTATATCGCATCGCTCGGTGTGGACGCGATCTGGCTATCGCCTTTCTTCACCTCGCCGATGGCCGACATGGGGTATGACGTGTCCGACTACTGCGATGTCGATCCGATGTTCGGGACATTGGCCGATTTCGACGCGATGATGAACGAAGCGCATCGGCTGGGGCTGAAGGTGATGATCGACCAGGTGATTTCGCACACGTCAGACCAGCATCCGTGGTTCAAGGAAAGCCGGGCGAGTCGCGACAATCCGAAAGCGGACTGGTATGTCTGGGCTGCGGCAAAGCCGGACGGCACGGCGCCGAACAACTGGCTTTCTGTTTTCGGTGGACCGGCCTGGGAATGGGATGGCGTGCGCAAGCAGTATTTCATGCACAACTTCCTCGGTTCGCAGCCCGACCTCAATTTCCACAACAAGGAAGTCCAGCAGGCGTTGCTGGAAACGGTGAAGTTCTGGCTGGACCGCGGCGTCGACGGTTTCCGGCTCGACACCGTGAACTACTATTTCCACGACAAGGAGTTGCGCGATAACCCGCCGCATGCGCCCGACAGCGAGGATGCCGGCCTCGATGCGCCCGATGTCAATCCTTATGGCATGCAGAGCCATCTCTACGACAAGACGCAGCCGGAGAATATCGAGTTCCTCAAGCGCTTCCGGGCGCTTCTCGACCAGTATGAGGGGCGAACGACGGTTGGCGAAGTCGGGGACGGCGCGCGGTCGCTGAAGACCGTGGCCGCCTATACGGCTGGCGGCGACAAGCTGCATATGTGCTACACATTCGACCTGCTCGGTCCGGATTTCACCCCGTCGCATATCCGCCATTGCGTGCAGTCGTTCCAGAACCAGGTGGCCGACGGCTGGGTCTGCTGGGCGTTTTCAAACCATGATGTGCACCGGCATGTCAGCCGCTTCATGCAGAATGCCGACGAGCGGACCGCGGTCGCCAAACTTGCGATCAGCGTGCTGTCGACGTTGCGCGGTTCTGTCTGCCTCTATCAGGGTGAAGAACTGGGACTGCCGGAAGCCGAACTGCAATTCGAGGATCTGCGCGACCCCTATGGCATCCGCTTCTGGCCGGCGTTCAAGGGACGCGACGGATGCCGCACGCCGATGGTTTGGGACAAGACCAGGAAGCAGGCCGGCTTCACCTCCGGCAAGCCTTGGTTGCCTGTATCCGCAGAGCATCAGGCGCTCTCGGTGAGTGCACAGGAGAATGATGCCGACTCGGTGCTGTCGCACTATCGGGCGGTGCTCGCCTTTCGCAAATCCCATGCCGCTCTTGCCGATGGCGACATGCATTTCCTTGCCACCAACGAGGATGTGCTGGCCTTTACCCGTCAAAAGGGCGACGAGCGGCTGCTGTTCGTCTTCAATCTGCGCCGCGGCCCGCAGGAGATTTCGCTGCCGGAGCATTTGAGCGTCAAACAGGTTCTGCCGCTTCCGGGCATGCAGGGGGATGTCAAGGACGGCTCAGTGATGCTCGGCGCATTGGATGGCTTCTGCGCCAAGATTTGAGTTTCGGATCTGAGTTTCGGATCTGGGGTCAGGCCTCGGCGAGTTGGTCGGGCTGGCTTTTCAACCGGTTGACGTCGGCGAGCGGCGGCGCGCCGAACTGCCGGCGGTATTCCCGGCTGAACTGTGACGGACTGTCATAACCGACTCTTCGGCCGGCGGTTGCTGCATCCATCGCTTCGGTCAGGATCAGCCTGCGTCCTTCCTGCAGCCGCAACTGTTTCTGGTATTGCAGCGGGCTCATGTTGGTCATGGCGCGGAAATGTTCGTGGAGCGACGAACTGCTCATCCGGGCTTCCATCGCCAGGGCCTCGATCGAGAAGGGCCTGTGAAAGTTGTTGCGGATCCAGTTGATCGCGCGATTGACGTTCTGTAGCCGGTGGTTCGGGGTCAGCATCTGGTGCAGCAGGCCCGCGTGTTCACCACGCAGCAGCAGGTAGAGAAGCTCGCGCTCTACAAGAGGCGCGAGAAACGGAATGTCCTGCGGTCGGTCTAGCAGGCCTACGAGGCGGACCGCTGTATCGTGCAAGGCTGCCGGGGTTTCGGCCACGCCCAGCGGCTTGCAGGATGGCGTGGTCTGGGCGATCGGCGCATTCATTTCCAGGACCAGCGTGCCCAGCAATGAAAGGTCGAGGTCGAGCTTCATGCAGAGATAGGGCTCGTCGATGCTCGCCTCGCAGACATTGCCAATCACCGGCAGGTCGAGCGAGACGACGAGATGGTGGCCTGCGCCATATTCCAGCAGATTGTCGCAGACTTTAAGCTGCTTGCGCCCCTGCGCTATGATGCAGATCGCCGGCTTGTGCACACCATGCCACGGCTCGCTCGGCTGGCTGGCGCGGATCAGCGTCAGGCGCGGCACAGCCGTCGCCTGCAATCCTTCCTCGCTGGCGTGTCGTGCAATCATGTCACGCAATGCAGTCGACATTGTCATCTTGTCCTTACTCTGAGGTTCCGGCTTTCGGTCGCTTCCAGTGTCTAACTAGGGATTGCCGCGTTTTCTGCCAATTGGAGTATTATGCAATTCGGAGGATCGTGCAATTCTTTCGGGCGTCTGTTCTACCGCTTCCGGGATCCGGTTCCCCATATGGAACTCACCCGACGATGGCCGGCGGGGACGAGATCCCAGGAGGAAATTTCATGACTGCTCTTCAATACCTGCTGGAAAGCCCATTGCGCTGGACACTGTCGGGAACGCGACAGGTGTTTGCCTCGATCAAGAACAGCTACGCCGTGCGGCGTGATGCGGATGAGCGGAGACATGGCCTCAATGGCTGACCTGCCGCATGTCACGCCGGGGCTGGTCGTGCTGATCGCTGCACTCGCATTCCTTGCCTTTTTTGTCCTGGTGCCGGTCCGTGGCGACCGTCACCAGTTTATCGATCTTCAGGAGAACGACATGGCCAATCACCCTTACGTCGGATTGTGGGTTACCGGAGACGGTCACATTCGTCACGAACTTTTGCCGAGCGGTCGCTATATCGAGGGGCGCGGTAGCCGCGAGCGTGCCTATGAGGGGCGCTACGAGGTCCGCGGCAGCCAGATCAACTATTGGGACGACAGCGGCTTCATCGCCGATGGAGAATTCCGCAGCGACATCCTATATCACGCGGGCATGGTGCTCTACCGGCACTGATGAAAGGTGAAGCCGGGCGAGGATTACATACCCTCGTCCGGTATGTTCAAGACATGGCCGCAGGCCTTGCAATGAACCGCATCGGCATCGTGACGCTGCAGGCCGCATTCGGGGCAGGGGAACGACACCTTGTATGGGCGCACAATCGCCTGGGCGAGCCGGACGAACAGGGATATGCCGATGATCATCGTCACGATCGAGGTCAGCTTGCCCGCGGTGCCGGGCAGGGTGATATCGCCGAACCCCGTGGTCGTGACCGTTGCCACCGTGAAGTAGAGCGCATCGATGAAGCCGGAACCGGCGTCTTCGGCATAGAAGAAGAAGGTGTAGACGAATCCTGTCACCAGGAAGAGGAAGACGATCAGGTTGATAAAGGCGGTAACGACATCGACCTGTTCGCGCAGACCGAGACGGTGCAGCATCAAGGTGAAAACCGGCCGCTGGACCACGGCCCAGATGCGGGCCACGCGCAGGAAGGCGAAGTTGAACAGCCACTGCGGAAACAGCAGCGTCCCGAGCACGAAGATATCGATCCAGGTCATCGGCTTGGTGAGGAACCGGCGCGTGCTGGGTGAAGCCGACCACTGGGCGATCAGTTCGAGGGCAATCCAGACGGCGATGCCGTAGTCGAGGATCAGATAGGTCGGCCGATCGCGCAGATAGGGGCCCGCGAGAAAGAAGCCGATGATCGCTAGATCAATCACCATCAAGGCCGCCTGGAAGCGGATCGCTGCGGTGTGATGGCCGAAATAGAGGCTGGCAAGGCGCTGGCGGAGATTGGTCAGCGTTTTGGAACTCAAATCAGCGGTCATCAAGCTCTTCTTCAATAGTGATACCGACACTGGGCAATGACCACCGTCTGGTCGTCGCCATTGCCGAATACCTGATAGACTAGGCGGTGTTCCTGCGTGATGCGGCGGGACCAGAAACCCTTCAAGGTGCCTTTCAACTGCTCTGGCTTTCCTATGCCGGCAAACGGCTGGCGAAGGGTGTCGCGAATGAGATCATTGATCCGCTCAAGCGTTTTCCGATCCGTCTGTTGCCAATAGAGATAGTCCTGCCAGCCGTCACCGGTAAAGGCGAGCCGCATCATCAGGCGCCCAACAGCGTCTTTACTTCGACGTTTTGATACCGACCTTGGCCAATATCGTCGCTGGCGCGGAGGAGGCGTTCCGCATTCGCCGGTGAGGACAGTAGATGGATCGTCTCTATCAGGCTGTCGTACTCATCTTTGCCCATCAGAACGGCTGATGGTTTGTCGCGGCGTATGATTTCGATCGCGGCAGCATCTTCGTTGACCTTGTCGAGCAGGCCGGCCAGTTCGGCACGGGCCTTTGAGAAGAAGATCGTATCCATCGTTATCTCCGTACTTGTCCCGATTATGGTACAAGTCGAAGCGTTTGCCAATGTTCACCCGATCAGCATGAACTTGTCGACATCGACCATGCCCTTGTCGGAGATCTTCAGATGCGGGATGACCGGCAGCGGCAGGAAGGCGACCTGGAGGAAGGGTTCCTGCAAGGTGGTGCCCAGCGCATAGGCGGCCTTGCGCAAGTCGTGCAGGGTGTCGCGGACGCTTTCATAGGGTTCCAGGCTCATCAGGCCGGCGACGGGCAGCGGGATCTCGCCGGTCACCTTGCCGTCCTCCACAACGACGAAGCCGCCCTTGATTTCACCGAGCCGGTTCGCGGCGATGGCCATGTCGTCTTCCGAGACGCCGACGACGCAGATATTGTGGCTGTCATGGCCGACGGTCGAGGCGATCGCGCCTTTCTTCAGGCCAAAACCCTGGACGAAGCCGTTGGCGTGGTTGCCGTTCTTGCCGTGGCGTTCGATGACGGCGACTTTGATGATGTCGTTTGCGAGATCGACCGTCGTCTGGTTGCCGGACGAAGGAAGGCGATAGCGGCGGTATTCGGTGATGATCTTGCCCGGCAATACACCCATGACCGGCGTCTCGCCTTCTGTCACGGGCACACCGAAATCGGCCGATTTGACGATGCGCGCCCTGACGCTGTCGAGGCCAACGGGCGCGACGGGCTTTCGGGTGGCAAAAAGTTCTGCGGTAACACGTCGGCCGCCGGCAAAGACGATCTCGGCCTTGCAGCTTTCCAGGCTGTCGACCACGACCAGATCTGCACGCCAGCCAGGCGCAACAAGGCCACGGTCACGGAGCCCGAAGGCACGGGCAGCCGAAATCGAGGCGGCGCGGTAGATGGCGAGCGGCTCTACGCCATGGGCGATCGCCGTGCGGATCATGTAGTCGAGATGGCCTTCCTCGGCGATGTCGAGCGGGTTGCGGTCATCGGTGCACAGCGCCAGGAACGGTGAGAGGCGTTCGGTGATGATCGGCATCAGGGCGTGCAGGTCTTTCGACACCGAACCTTCGCGAACCAGAATATGCATGCCCTTGCGGATTTTCTCCATCGCCTCCTCGGCGGTGGTGCATTCGTGTTCTGTCCGGATGCCGGCGGACAGATAGCCGTTCAGGTCGTGCCCACGCAAAAGCGGTGCATGGCCGTCGATATGGCCGCCCTGGAAGGCTTCCAGCTTGGCCATGCAGATCGGATCCTTGTGGATCACGCCGGGGAAATTCATGAATTCGGCCAGGCCGATGACCTTTTGATGATCACGGAACGGCAGCAGGCGCTCGATCGGCAAGTCGGCGCCAGCGGTCTCCAGATGTGTCGCCGGCACGCAGGAAGAAAGCTGGACGCGGATGTCCATGATTGTCTGTTCGGCACTGTCGAGGAAGAACTGGATGCCTTCGGTGCCAAGTACATTGGCGATCTCGTGCGGATCACAGATCGCGGTGGTGACACCGTAGGGCAGGACACAGCGGTCGAATTCGTGCGGCGTCACCAGCGAGCTTTCGATATGCAGGTGGGTGTCGATGAAGCCGGGGACGACGATGCGGCCGGTGATGTCGATTTCCTCGCGCCCGACATAAGCGCCACCGGTGCCGACGACGGTATCGCCGCAGATGGCGATGTCGGAGGCGACGAGTTCGCCGGTCACCAGATCGAAGAAGCGTCCGCCTTTCAGCACGATATCGGCGGGTTCGCGTCCGGTGCCCTGATCTATGCGGCGTTCAAGATTGCTCATGGGCGTTCACTCCGATTCCAACGTTTGGCCGACTGTAGCGGCTCGCGGAAGCGAGGGGAATGGCGCGAAGGCGTCAGCCGATGATCTCGACAGTCAATGCAAAGCGCATGCTGTCACCGCCTGCAAGGGCCACCGTGAACGGGCGCTCGACCAGTTCGGCCGTGCCGCCGGCATGGGCTGCCATGCCGTGCCAGGGCTCGACGCAGAGGAAGGGTGCGCCGGGTTTCTGCCAGAGCGCGATATTGGGCAGGTTCTCGAAAGTGAAGTGCAGGGTCGGGCCATCTTGCGCCGCAAAGGTCAGGCCGGAGCCCGCGCCTTCCGGGAAGATCAGGGCGTCATTGTCGAACAGCGCATGTTGGAGCTCCAGTCTGCCGGCCTTGAACGGCGACGTGTCGAGCGTCTTGCCGATCAGGCCGCCTTCCAGCTGGATGACCGGCGGTTCGGCGCCATTGTCGAGCACGACCGAATGCGGTTTTCCTTCGGCGCCCGGCAAGGGCCAGAGGAAGGCGGGATGGAAACCGATGGCGAAGGGCAGGGGCGCGTCCGATGGGTTTGACACTTCGGCGGCTACCGTCAGCCTGCATCCATCAAGCATATGCGTGAGGCTCAGGCGGAAATCGAAAGGATAGGTCTTTTTCGTCGCTTCATTCGATACCAGTTCATGGCGGCATGAACTGGCCGTGGTCTCGACCAAGGTGAATTCCAGTCGCCTTGCAATGCCATGCTGGCTCATCTCATAGGTGTGGCCGCTCACAGCCAAGGTATCGTTCGGGGCTTTGCCGACGATGGGGAAGAGGATTGGCGAGCGCCCGGTCCACCACGCGGCATCTCCGTTCCACAGCCAATTCCGGCCATCCTTGCTCGATAGCGACTGCATTTCGGCGCCGAGCGATGAAACGGCGACGGCCAGGTAGTCGTTTTCAATGTGGATTACGTCCGGCACAGGATTTCCTTCAGCTGGGAACACGCACTGAGACTAGCGCATCGATCTGCAAAGCGGAAATATTTTCCATAGGAGCCGCTGCATGAAATCAATGGCTTAATGCATTGCGCTTCCAGATGCATACATTTGAGCGCAGCGAACTTGGGTCAAAGCAGCATGGCAGAGCGTCCATCGCGCGACCAACCGAGCGCGCGGCACCGTGCACCGAACGCTTTTTCGACGTTCGGTGCACGTGTCGAGATCTCAGAATGCTGCGATCACGAAGTAAAAGGTCGCCGAGATGATGGCTGCGGCTGGAAGCGTCAGGAACCAGGCGATGACGATGTTACCGGCCAGTCCCCAGCGGACCGCCGCCGTGCGCTTGGCAGCGCCAACGCCGATGATGGCGCCGGTGATCGTATGCGTTGTTGAGACCGGAATGCCGAGCCATGTCGCGCCAAACAAGGTCAGCGCTCCGCCGGTTTCGGCACAGAAGCCCTGCATTGGGTTCAGCTTGGTTATTTTCGACCCCATGGTGTGGACGATCTTCCAGCCGCCGAACAAGGTGCCGAGCGCCATGGCGGACTGACACGATATCACGACCCAGAACGGAACGTGGAATTCCGGCCCGAGATAACCTTGGCTGAACAGCAGCACGGCGATGATGCCCATCGTCTTTTGCGCGTCGTTACCGCCGTGGCCGAGCGAGTAGAGCGATGCGGAGATGAATTGCAGGACGCGGAAGGTCTTGTCGACGGCAAAGGGCGTCTGGCGGACAAAGATCCAGGCCACCGCCAGCATCAGAAACAGAGCCAGCAGGAAGCCGATCATCGGCGACAGGAAGATCGCACCGACCGTCTTCGACAGGCCGCTCCAGACGATGGAACTGAAGCCGGTCTTGGCTAGGCCGGCGCCGACGAGGCCGCCGATAAGGGCATGCGACGAGGACGACGGAATGCCGAAATGCCAGGTGATGATATTCCAGATGATCGCGCCCATCAGTGCGGCAAAGATCACTGCCGGCGAGACGATCTGCGGATCGATGATGCCCTTGCCCAAGGTCTCGGCAACATGCAGGCCGAAGAACAGGAAGGCGATGAAATTGAAGAAGGCTGCCCAGGCGACGGCATATTGCGGCCGCAGGACGCGTGTTGATACGATCGTGGCGATCGAGTTTGCCGCGTCATGCAGGCCGTTGAGGAAGTCGAAGAACAGCGCAATGCCGATCAGGGCGATCAGCAGCGGAAGGGCGAGCGTGGCATCCATCAGACGTTCTCGATCAAGATGCCACTGATTTCGTTGGCAACGTCCTCGAAGCGGTCGACCACCTTTTCCAGCTCGCCGTAGATCTCTGCGCCGATCATGTAGGCCATGGCATTGCCGGTGGCGCCATGGCGCCGGTACAGTTCCTTGAGGCCCTGATTGTACAATTCATCAGAATGCCCCTCGACCTTCGTTACCTGCTCGGCAATCGCAGTCAGGCGCTGGACGTTGGCGCCGAGCTTGTCGAGCAAAGGAATGGCTTCGGCGATCAGATGTGCGGCCTGGACGATGACCGTGCCCATTTCCTGCATGATCGGGTCGAAGCTTGTCTGTTCATAGAGGCGAACGGTTTTGACCGTCTTGTGCATCATGTCGATGGCATCGTCCATGGACTGGATCAGGTCCTTGATGTCACCTCGGTCAAACGGCGTAATGAAGCTGCGGCGTACAGCAAGCAGCACGTCCCGGGTGATGTCGTCGGCTTCATCCTCGAGTGCGATGATGCGGTCGCCGTTGCTTTCGATGTTCGTGCCGGCAAGCAATTCGCCCAGCGCTTCGGCTGCGCCGACCACAGTGCGGGCATGGGCCGCGAACATATCGAAGAAGCGGTCTTCGCGGGGGAGCATTTTACGAAACAGATTCAGCATAGGCCTCTCGGGGTTGTCACCGTGGGTGTCATAAAACTGTCATAAAAGACCGAGTGGCTGAAAGAAACCGTGGAAAGCGTGCAAATGCCCCGCTCACACGAGAGATCTGGGGATGAACATAAAAAAAGCGGCCGTTTCCGGCCGCTTTCTGTCTGTGGCATGACCTGCGGATTATTCCGCCGAAACGGTCTTGCCGCCTACCCACTTGTAGACGGAGAAGCTCTGCGAGGTCAGGTCGCCGGTTTCGCCATAGGTCAGCTTGCCGATGGCGGTGGGGATTTCCTCACCGGACTTCAGTGCGGTTGCTACTGCTTCCGCATCGTCGGCACTGCCAGCCCTGGCGATGCCGGCGGCAATGACTTCGACTGCTGCATAGGCGTTCAACGTGAAGGCCTCGGCCGGGATGCCCTTGGCGGTCAGGGCGGCGGCTGCAGCCTTGCTGTCTTCGTTTTTCAGGGCGTCAGCCGCATTGGTGTAGATCGTGCCTTCGGCCGCCGGGCCGCCGACATTGATGTATTCGTTGTTCGACAAGCCGTCGCCGGCGATCAGCTGTGCCTTGAGGCCGACATCCTGCATCTGGCGGACCAGCAGTCCGGCTTCCGGGTGATAGCCGCCGAAATAGATGACGTCGACATTTTCAGCCTTGAGGCGGGAGATCAGGGCACTGAAATCCTTGTCGCCTGCCGTCAGCGCGTCGTTGAAGACTTCGGTGATGCCGCCGGCATTGAGGGAGAGCTTGAAGGCGTCGGCGAGGCCCTTGCCGTACTGACCCTTGTCATTGAGGATCGCGATCTTCTTGTCCTTGAAATTGGCCAGGACATATTTCGCGGCCACTTCCGCCTGCTGGTCATCGCGGCCGCAGGTGCGCAATACGGTGGTGAGGCCACGGGCGGTCAGGTCGGGCGCAGTTGCCGTCGGGGTGACCATGAGCGTGCCGTTCTCTGCAAAAACGCTGGAGGCGGGGACAGCGACGCCGGACGTGACCGGACCAACGACAAAACGAATGTCTTCGCCGATCAGCTGGTTTGCCGCCGAAACGCCCTGCTTCGGTTCACCGGCATCGTCAGCAACCTTCAGGATGAGCTGTTCGCCGTTGACGCCGCCCTTCTTGTTGATTTCCTCGATCGCGGTCTCGGTGCCGTTCTTGATCTGGGCGCCGATGGCGGCGAGCGGGCCGGTGAGTGGCGCCATCAGGCCGATGGTGATGTCGGCGCGGGCCGCGGGTGCTGCTGCCAGAAGGGCGGCGAAAGCTGCGCCGGCGAGAAGTTGAAACTTCATGTCTGTCTCCTTGGGTGTGGCGTGCCGATCTACGTCGCTTTCGCGCCATTCGGGTTATTTTGTTTCGTCCCAGTGAGAACCGGTCTAGCGAAAAAACGCTCGGGACAAAAGCCCGGAAGCAACCAACGCCTGCCTCCGGCCCACTTCGCGAGACGCTGCGGTAGGTAGCAATGGCCTATCTCTGGCTATGATGGAGGGCTGGCGGGGTAACGCAAAAAGGCGAACGCGTTCAGCGTTCGCCGCATTGAACGAGAGAGCCGGTTACAAAATCGCGACACGCTCTCCGAACGGTGTGTCTTCATCGAAGTTCTGGGTGCCTATGCGTTCGCTTTCGCCGGACAGTCTCGGTGGTTGCTCCGCATCCTCGGTCTCTTTAAATGCGCCCAGGTGCTCGCTCCACTGACGGGCATGGCCGCGCTGCTCATCAGGCTCGACACCGCCATCCTGTTCCTTGCGACGGGCAAGCTCTTCGAGAGCTATCTTGTGTAGTTCCAGAAGGTCGTCATTGATCTTCGACTGTCGGGCGGCGACCCAGGCGTTTTCGGAGTCAGACCGAATACTCAAAGTCTGGCTGATCTGGGTCGGCACGGATTGGTCAGTTCTGGATATGCGAGTGACGGGGTCTACCACGGACTTCTCCTGATGGGACCTGTCCGCTGGCGTGTTGCCGATGACCTGATGTCAAAGACGAAACGACCTTGGACTGCTGGGCTTCAACAACCGAACCCGATGCTGTCATCCGCATCGGGAGCGGTCGTGTGGCTCTTACCTCTTGAAGATAAGGCGTCAGGCATCGCCGTGCAAGGCGGGACGCTCGCAATCACGTTTGGAGCCAGTGCCGTCGCACTATCGTTGGAACAAAAAAAGCGGCCGCTGGCGGCCGCTTTTTCAAACACGGCAAAAGCCGTGCTTCAGATGTTCTTCATCAGCACCTTGCGGAGCTTGTCGAACAGTTCGTCGATTTCGGCCTTGGTGATGATCAGCGGCGGCGAGAGCGCGATGATGTCGCCCGTCGTGCGGATCAGGAGACCATCTTTGTAGGCCTGCAGGAAGGCATTGAAGGCGCGCTTGGTCGGCTCACCGTCGATGGCTTTAAGCTCAATTGCGCCGATCAGGCCGATATTGCGGATGTCGATGACATTCGGGCAGTCGCGCAGCGAATGCAGCTGTTCCTCCCAGTAGGGGGCGAGCTCGTTGGCGCGGGTGAGGAGGCCTTCTTCCTTGTAGGTGTCGAGCGTGCCGAGTGCGGCGGCCGATGCAATCGGATTGCCGGAATAGGTATAGCCGTGGAAGAACTCGATCAGATGTTCCGGGCCGTTCATGAAGGCGTCGTGGATTTCGCCGGTGACGAAGACCGCGCCCATCGGGATGACGCCGTTGGTCAGGCCCTTGGCCGTGGTGATGATGTCCGGCTTGACGTCGAAATACTGGGCGGCGAAGGGAGCACCGAGGCGGCCGAAACCGGTGATGACTTCATCGAAGATCAACAGGATGCCGTGCTTGGTGCAGATCTCGCGCAGGCGCTGCAAATAGCCCTTCGGCGGGATGAGCACACCGGTGGAGCCGGCGACCGGCTCGACGATGACGGCGGCGATGGTCGAGGCGTCGTGCAGGGTGACAATGCGTTCCAACTCGTCGGCGAGGTCGCCGCCATGCTCGGGCATGCCCTTAGAGAAGGCGTTCTTGGACGGAAGATGGGTGTGTGGCATGTGGTCGACGCCGGTCAGCAGCGTGCCGAACATCTTGCGGTTGGAGACGATGCCGCCGACCGAGATGCCGCCAAAATTGACACCGTGATAGCCGCGCTCGCGACCGATCAGCCGGAAGCGCGAGCCGTTGCCCTTGACGCGGTGATAGGCGAGCGCGACCTTGAGCGCCGTCTCCACCGATTCCGAGCCGGAATTGGTGTACAGCACGTGATTGAGGCCTTCGGGGGCAATGTCGACCAGCCGGTTGGCCAGTTCGAAGGCTTTCGGATGACCAAGCTGGAAAGCCGGGGCGTAGTCGAGTTCACCAGCCTGCTCGCGGATCGCCTCGGTGATCTTCGGGCGGCAGTGCCCGGCGTTTACGCACCAGAGGCCGGCGGTGCCATCAAGCACCTGGCGACCGTCATGAGTCGTGTAATACATATCCTTGGCGCCGACGAACATGCGCGGCTCCTTCTTGAACTGGCGGTTTGCCGTGAACGGCATCCAGAAGGCGCGCATATCGTTGGGCGTGGCATTGAGGCGGTTGGACATTCTGATCTCCATGGCGAAGTCTCGATGGGGCCATATCCCATCGGGCGAAGCGGGCGCCCTGATAATTTGATCGCGTGGTCAAATTATCAGGGCGTCAAGACGCGTCAAGGACCATCACAAAAGGTCATGGATGCTACCGGTTTTGGTTGCGCATTGGCTGTTGCGGGCTTGTGCCGCGAATGTCCCATGCCAATCTGGATGTGGCGATCGTTGACGGCCGGACAAAAACAAACCCCGGCAAAGGCATCAGCCTCGGTCGGGGTTTGTTCGTCTTACAATGACGCCGTTCTGCATACGCCGTCGAAATTTTCAGGCTGCCTTGATCCATTCGCTGCCTCAGCAGTTCCTCCCAAGCGCTATGGCATTGCGATCATGGCAGCGCTGTCATCAGGCGGCAGATTTGCTTGCAACCGGGCCGCAGTAGATGCTTTCGAGTGTCGAGAGGATCTTGATGACCGATTCCGATGTGCTCGAATAGTAGATGGTCTGCGCGTCGCGACGGGTCTTGACGAGCTTCTGGGCGCGCAGCTTCGAGAGATGCTGCGACAATGCGGACTGGCTCAGGCCAACCTGCGATGCCAGAACACCGACCGGAACCTCGCCTTCAACAAGGCTGCAGAGGATCATGAGACGCTTCGGATTGGCCATGGCGGACAGCAAACCGGCGGCAACAGTCGATTGTTCGGACAATGCTTTCGTTTTCATCTTTTTTAACTTTCCTTTTCGAGCGCCTTGGGGGAAGGGCAGTCGTTGAAAATCCGTCATTTGGCTTATCTGCGAACTCTATCAGTACCGATCAAATTGTATATGCCTAAATTTAAGGTACGGCGTATGCTGAATTAGGTAACTCTAAAAACAGTTGTTCTTGTGTTTCGACCGGAGCAGCAAATTCGTGCCTGACAAGCAAGTCTTTGTAAATAATATCAATTCCATGCGAATCAAAGCCGCAAAATGCCCATTTTCCCGGCGCTGCCTTGTGCAGTTCAGTGGCGATTTGGGAGGCTAGATTTGGGAAGCGCTCCCCTAAATCTAGTAGTGTCTTTTGCTCACTATCGAACAAATCTCCATTGGGTTTGCCAATGATAAAATCATCTTCGCTCAGAATATAGGCACGTCCGAAGCCGCCGTTCAGGCTGGCGCTGCGCGGCACGAGGCGAAAGAAACGAAAATCGGGGAAATCAATGTAAAGTGCCGATTTAGGGTGGCGGGCGAGAAAGCGGGCGCGCAGCCGCATGTGGCTTTCACTGTCGCGCTCCACCGCTTCGGCCACGCATTGAACGCTCAGCCTTGCATAAGCAAGCGGGTCACCCTTGCCGGGTTCCCCGGTCAAGAGGGAGGCGCGGGGATCAGCCGACAGCGCCTTGGTGTGGGCCGACAGACCCGAGACGAGAATGATGGCTGCGCCGTCGATGTCGCTGCCGAGCAGGACCCGGCTGACGGACGGAAAACGGGTTTCGGGGTCGATCACGCCGATGGCGGCAAAACGCGCTCCGCGCAGCAAAATGCGCGCCTGACGGCGCGCATCATTGTCGGTTTCCCGAATCACCGATGGTTTGTCTGGCATCTTGTCCTCTTGCGCGCCGAATGTCCCCGAAAGGTCCCAAGAACGCGGCGCGGAAGGGGGTTATGCTCTTCGGCGATGTTTGGTCAGTCCACTCACCACATCCTGTGCGCTGATCGTGCCGATCACGGTGCCGTTGTCAACAACGCCGATCGTCCCAGGTTGACGCGCCAGCGCGTCGAGGATTTCGACCAGGGGTGTCTGCGGCTTGGCTGTTGCAGTGACTGCGGCCGCTCCGTCCGTGATACCCGAATGCATGACGTCGGCTGCGGTCAGCATGTTGATCGGGTTCATGTTCTGCACGAAGTCGGCAACATACTGGTCGGCCGGGTTCTGGACGATCTGCTGCGGTGTGCCGCACTGGATGATCCGGCCGCTCTCCATGATGGCGATGCGGTTGCCGATGCGGAAGGCTTCGTCCAGATCGTGGCTGACGAAGAGAATGGTCTTCTTCAGGCGTGACTGGAATTCCAGCAGTTCGTCCTGCAGGCGGGTTCGGATCAGCGGATCGAGTGCCGAAAACGGCTCGTCCATCAGCAAGATCGGTGCCCCGGTGGCGAAGGCGCGGGCAAGCCCGACGCGCTGTTGCATGCCGCCGGACAATTCGTTGACCTTGCGATCGGCCCATTTGGTCAGATTGACCAGTTCCAGCTGCTCGGCGACCATCGCCTTGCGTTCGGCATCGGGGACGCCGGCAAGTTCGAGCCCGAAGCCGACATTGTCGGCGACGGTGCGCCAGGGCAGCAAGGCAAACTGCTGGAAGACCATCGAGACCGTGTGCATGCGTAGATCGCGCAGCGATTTTGCCGAGGCCTTGTAGGGATCGACCTGTCCGGTCTCGGTGCGGACGCTGACATTGCCGCGGACGACCGGCGCAAGGCCGTTGACGGCGCGCAGAAGCGTCGATTTTCCGGATCCGGAAAGGCCCATCAGGACAAGGATCTCGCCCTCCTTGACCGCCAGGGATGCGCCAGCGACGCCAAGTACCAGGCCGGTTTCCGCACCGATTTCATCGCGGGTCTTGCCCTGGTCCACCAGGGCCAGCGCCTTGTGTGGCTGGTCGCCGAAGACAATGTCGACATTGCCGAAGATTACTGCGTCGGTCATGCGCCATCCTCTGCGTTTTCAGTTCTGAACATCCGGTCGAGGATGATGGCGAGGATGACGATGCACAAACCGGCCTCGAAGCCTCTGGCGATATTGACGGTGTTCAGCGCCCGTACGACAGGCACGCCGAGCCCGCTTGCACCAACGAGGGCGGCGATCACGACCATGGACAGGGAGAGCATGATCGTCTGGGTCAGGCCGGCCATGATCTGCGGCATGGCAAACGGCAGTTCGACCTTGCGCAGCACCTGGGTCGGTGTGGCACCGAAGGCCTGGGCCGCCTCGACCAGTGATGGCGGTGTGGAAATCACGCCGAGCCGTGTCAGGCGAATGGGGGCAGGGATAGCGAAGATCACCGTGGCGATCAGGCCCGGAACCATGCCGAGACCGAAGAGGATCAACGCGGGGATCAGGTAGACGAATGTCGGGATCGTCTGCATCAGGTCGAGCACGGGTCGCATGAAGGCATAGATCCAGGGACGGCGGGCGGCAGTGATGCCGAGCGGAACGCCGATCAGCATGCTGACGCCGGCTGACGCCAGCACCAGAGCCAGCGTTTCCGTCGTCTCTTTCCAGTAACCCTGGTTGTAGATCAGCAGCAGACCAAGACAGGTGAACGCGGCAATGCCGATCGAACGCCTGAGAAACCAGGAAAAGGCGGTAAACAGGAAGATGAGCGCAAAGGCGTTCGGCCATTGCAGCACGAACAGAAGCGCGTCGATCGCGGCGGACAAAACGGTGGAAAGCCAGTCGAAAAACCAGTCGGCATTTGCCGTCAGCCAGTCGACGAAGTCTTTCGCCCAGTTGCCCAGTCGCAATTTACCGCTGGAATCAATAAGCCATTCGGGGAGCCAATTCACGTGCTGACACCTGCCTGATCACATAACACTATGGGCGGAAATGAAAGCGGGCCGGAGTGACCGGCCCGCAGTTTCATCAGAGGCCGAGGGCTGCCTTGACAGCCGGCAGCGCTTCGCCACCGTCGCGCGTGGTGACGCCAGCGAGCCAAGGCTCGACCGCGGCACCGTTTGCCTTCAGCCAGGTGGTTGCGGCGACCTGCGGATCCTCACCATCGTTGAGGATCTTGCCCATGATCTCGTTTTCCATGTCGAGCGAGAATTTCAGGTTCGAGACGAACTTGCCGACATTCGGGCACTCGGTGACAAAGCCGGCGCGGGTGTTGGTGTAGACGGTCGCGCCGCCGAAGTTCGGGCCGAAGGTGCTGTCGCCGCCGGTCAGATAGGTCAGTTCGAAGGAGGAGTTCATCGGATGCGGAGCCCAGCCGAGGAAGACGACCGGTTCGCCGGCCTTTTCGGCGCGAGCGACCTGCGCCAGCATGCCCTGCTCGGAGGATTCGACTACTTCGAGGCCGCCCATGCCCATTTCATTCTTTTCGATCAGGGTCATGACCAGACGGTTGCCGTCATTGCCGGGCTCGATACCGTAGATCTTGCCGTCCAGCGCATCCTTGTGCTTGCCGATGTCGGAGAAATCCTTGATGCCGAGTGCGGCGCCCTTGGCATTGGTGGCGAGCGTGTATTTTGCGCCTTCCAGGTTTGCGCCGAGCGATTCAACCGACTTGTCGTCGAGGTAGGGCTTCACGTCCTTTTCCTGAGCCGGCATCCAGTTGCCGAGGAAGACATCGATGTCCTTGTTCTTCAGCGACTGATAGGTGACCGGAACGGAGAGAACGGTGATTTCCGGCTCGTAGCCGATGGCTTTCAGAACGACGGCCGCCGTTGCCGTGGTCGCGGTGATGTCGGTCCAGCCAACGTCGGAAAAGCGAACCTTTGTACAGCTATCCGGATCAGCGGCATTGGCCGGCGCCAGACCGAAAGCCATGACGGATACGGTTGCGGCAAGAGCGGTACGATAGAAATTGAGTTTGGTCATGATCAGGCTCCCGTTTTTTATTAAGTTCCCAAGTCAACAGTTATTAAACCACAATTGCAAGCGGGCCCGTTGCGTTTGCGGCGCAGTGCCCTCCCTGTTTGCGACGCCAAAGGGTTTTCTTTGCCGAGGCATTTCAGCCATCTCCGCCGTCCGGTAAAAAACATCCGCTTCCTCGATTGCGATCAAGGTCGTTTCGGCGTTTCAATGGTGCGTCACTCGGGCCGTTCGCATGCGGTCGGTGGCAATCCTATCTAAGTCCATGAGGCCAATCGAAGTCCATGAAGGAAGAGTTCCTATGAAGACCGTTTCCATTTTGATGTTGAGTGCTGTTCTTGCCGCGCCCATTTCTGCCGTGGCCGATGGCGATCCCGTTGCCGGCGCAAAGGCCTTCAAGGCCTGTCAGGCCTGTCACACCGCGACGGAGGCGAAAAACAAGGTCGGGCCAAGCCTTGTGGGCATTGTCGGACACCCTGTCGGCACAGTGTCGGGGTTCAAATATTCCAAGGCGATGATCGATTTCGGTGCGGGAAAGGTCTGGGATGAGCCTTTGCTGGCGGAATATCTGAAGGCGCCCAAGGCCCTGATCAAGGGGACCAAAATGGCGTTTGCCGGGGTCAAGGCCGATGAGGATGTTGCCAATATTATTGCCTATCTGAAGGATCCCGCCGCCGCCGGGCCGTAAGGACCGCTCCGGCCGCTTGCGATCTCGGCCGCTGCGTTGCCGTCCCGTTTTGTGCTCTCGCCCCTTGTCCGGTGCGGGCGGCCATCCATATGCAGTGGGCTACAGGCAAAGAGCTGCTTCCAGGTGGAAACTTCAGCGGATGTGCAGTGCGATGCTTCCGCAACCTGTGAATTGCGTTATGGTCGCGAAATATCGGGACGGCACAGGCCGTCGGGGTCGAAAAGGGAGACGACATGGCTACGTTGCAATCGTTTGACAGCGAGATCGAGAAAACCCGCGCGATTGTCGCCGAAATGCGCGGCAAGATCGACCAGTCAGGGGCGCTACTCGACAGCTTCGCCAAAAGCGATGCCAAGATCTCCGATCAGAATTTCGACATCGAGAATGCCCGTATCGAGGACGTGATCAAGCAGCAGAAGACCATGGAGGCGAATATCGCCGACCTGATCATCGGGCTTGAGGACGCGACCAATGTCTTCGGCAGCGAATTCGAGAGCATGAAGAGTTTCACTGGCGTCGAGAAATTCATCGGCATCTTCTCGCGCCAGCGTTCGCAGCGCATGCGGACCGAACGGGTGCGCAACATGTCGCTGGCCGGCAATCTGCAGGACCTACTGTCAAAGTCGGATAGTATTGTCGGCATCTTGAAAGAGCAGCGGGCGGTGCTCGATACGCGCTACAAGAGTTCCGAGGCGAGCCTGATCGAAGTGATCGAGCGCCGCAAGGTAACGATCGACAACCTGGAAACGACGCAGAAGCGCATCGAGACACTTAATCCGATGTTGCTCGATATCGAAAACAAGATCGCTGCCTCGACCGAGCAGTCCTTGCGAACCGATCTGGAGGCGGAGCGCTCGAAGCTTGCCACCGAATACAACCAGGCGCAGGCGCGGGAGCAGGAATTGCTGGCCGAAAGCCAGACGCTTGAACGCTACACGTCGATGTTCCAGACCTTCGTCGATTCGCTCAATAACCAGATCGCGGCGCAGAACACGCTGATCAACAAGCTGACCATCGATACCGAACAGCGTATCGTGCTCTACAAGGCGCTGGAGGATTCGTTGAAGACCGCCGCCCAGCAGGAGGTCGCGCACCGGATCAACACGCTCGGCAGTCAGGTTGATACGGCGGCGGAAGAGACAATGGCCGGGATCGGCGCTGCCGCGCAGCGCCATATCGGCGATCTGCTGGAGCTGCATGAAAAGAACATGCTGTCGACTCAGGACATCCAGCGCCGCAAGAAACTGGCCGACGACGCGTTCGCACGGCGGTTCCAGAGCGTGCTCGACAAGCACAATTCGGCCAACTACGTGAAACCCTGATGCCTGCGGTTTCGGTCTCTGGTGCCCGCGGGCGGGCGTGCCTTGCAGTAATGCTTGAGGCACGCCGATGAACGACGCGGCAAGCAACACGGCGGTTGCGCAGTATTTTTCCACCATGGCGGCGGCGCTTGGCGGGCTGGATATCCATTTCGGCAATCCCGACGCGAGGCTGGCCGGCAAGGGACCTTCCGCGTCGGTGCTGCTGCCCTATGTCGACCGCCTGCGCAATTCGTTTGCCTGCTGGCAGAACCGCATCGGCTTTACCGAGCAATTCCGTGTGTCTCGGGCTGAAAGCGGATTTCCGGCTTTCCAGAATGTGCTGGAACTGGAAAATGACCGGGCCGGGGCGGACAAGCGGCTGGCGAGCATTCCGGCGGCGCGGTCGCTGCGCGAGGAGATGGTCGATTTCATCCTGCGCACCAAGACCTTTCCGGAAGCCCTGCAGACCAGCATGGCCGAACGCCTCTATCTCGAGGAGGTCATCAAGGGCGAGGTGTTTTCGCCCGTCATGCTGCCGGAGACGTCGGCCGTGACCGTCAATCCGCAGAACGGTCGGCCCTCGTGCATCGTCAACTGGGCCTCGTTCGACGGCACCCAGACCTTGCCGATGATCTACATCGCCCGCATCGAGGATTCCTCCGAAAACATGGCGCGCATGCTGGTCACCCCGGAGGGCAAGCTCAATCCGGATATCGACATCCCGCTGCCAGTTGGAGGCTTCCTCAATCCTGAACTGGCGCCGCGCTTTGATGATTTCGTCATCCGCAACAATATTTACGCGCTGTCGCCGGTGACCATCGCCACCAACATGGACAAGGATTTCCCGACGCTGCATCCCAAGCAGATGCGCCGCATCGTCATCGGACCGTTCTACTCAGCCGGCATCACCGAAAACAACGCCACCATCAACGGCATCCTGTCGCGCGTCCGAAAAGCCGAAAACGCCTGGCTGCTGACCTGGACGGTGCAGGAGGTGTTTTCCAAGAAGGAGCGCCCGGCGGTCAAGGGCTTTTTCTCCTCGACACCGGCCGAAGAGGAATTTCACATCGACACCGAAAATCTCGAAGCCTCGCGCATGGGCGTCAGCGCGTTTGAGAAGCATGCCCTGGTGCCGCACGAGGCCTATACCGCGCTCTATGCCTCGGGCGAAGCCGAAACCATCTTTGCCGGCTACAAGGTGCATGTGATTTCGGGCAACCAGGTGACCAGCGCGGTGTGAGGATGGGCACGGAATAACCCCTCACCAAGTGCGCCCAAGCGATCGGCTCCGCCTCTC
>ERZ1034401.69-NODE-69-length-33523-cov-3.641449_pt1 | contig 33523 bp, 30 predicted proteins | sample MGYA00520601_ERZ1034401 | MGnify/ENA primary metagenome ERZ1034401 (study PRJEB33736, sample SAMEA104288476) | Azolla filiculoides | biome: Urban; feature: water surface; material: ditch water | place: Netherlands | collected 2014 ... | reverse complement strand
TGCCCGCCGATGACCTTGCCCACCGTCTCCAGGCCGCCGAACAGCGGCTCCAGATCGAAATTCAGAAGGCCCTTGCGGTCCAGGAGGTTTCCCATGGCTAACGCCTTCTTCGCCAACTGGCGCCAGAACATCATCTATATCGGCTTCGTCGTCATCTTCCTCGTCTTCGCGGTGACACTGGCAGACAAGGGGTTCCTCAACCCCAACAACCTGCTCAACATCGTGCGGCAGACCGCGATGATCGCCGTTATGGCGATCGCCATGACCTTCGTGCTCTCGGCGGGCGAAATCGACCTTTCGGTCGGTGCGGTCGCGGGCCTTGCGACGGTTACGGTCGCGATGGGCATCGCCGCAGGCGGGCCGATCGTCGGCGTCGGTGCCGGCATCGCCACGGGTCTTGCCGTCGGCATGTTCAACGGCTGGCTCACCACCCGCATCGGCATTCCGTCGTTCCTGACCACACTGGCCATGATGGGCATCGCCAAGGGCGTCGCCATGTGGATATCGGCGACAGCCGCCGTGCCGATCCTGTCGTCGGGCTATTCCTGGCTCTTCGGCGGCGGCAATCTCGGGCCGGTGCCGGTGCTTATGCTCTGGATGGCGGTCCTCGGCGGCATCGGCCATATCGTGCTGCGCCGCTCGGGCTTCGGTCGGCGGGTGCTGGCGACCGGCGGTGGCGAGACGGCGGCGCGCTATTCCGGTATCGACACGAAGGCGATCAAGTTCAAGGTTCTGGTCCTCTCGTCCCTAGCAGCAGCGCTCGCCGGGATGCTCTATGCGGGGCGCCTGCAATCCGGCCGCTTCCAGCTCGGCGAGGGCGACGAACTCTCGGTCATCGCCGCGGCTGTGCTCGGCGGCACGAGCCTCTTCGGCGGCAGGGGAACCGTGATTGGCACCATCGTCGGTGCGCTGATGATCGGCCTCATCAACAACGGGCTCATCCTGATGGGCCTCGAATTCAGCCAGCAACTGATCGCTCGCGGTGGCATCATCATTCTCGCCGTCGCGCTCAGCCAGAAGCGGAGCTGAGGCCATGATCGTTTCCCTCATCGCAACGCTGATGGCCCATCCGGAAACGCGAGAGGAGCTTTTCCGCCTTCTCGTCGATCAGGTCGGACCCACGCGCGCCGAACATGGCTGCATCGACTACAACCTTCATATCGATGCCAGCGATCCCTGCGTCTTCGTGTTCTACGAGAACTGGGAGAGCCAGGCGGACCTCGATGCACACATGAAAATGCCGCACCTCGAGCCTCTGCTGAGCCAGATCGACCGCCTGCTGGCAAAACCGATCGAGATGTGGCGGCTGCAGCCGGCGGAGCTCGCGGCGACCGGGTGACCGGATTGCGCATGACGAAAGATGAAATCATTCGGCGCTCCAGCGAAACGGTCGTCTCTGATCTGTCTTGTCGTGAGCAAAAACGCTTATATCTCGTCTCGTGAAGCGTCAATCGCCTCCCGCAAGGCCTCCGCAAGTTGCCGTCGGCTATAGGGCTTCGCGAGCGGCGACAATCGCGACGTGGCGCCGATGCCGTTTATATCCGCATAGCCGGTTGCAAGGACGACCGGCAGCGTCGGATGCCGAACCCTGATTTCGCTAGCCAGGGCGCGGCCGTCGATCGGGCCTGGCATAACCACATCCGTGAAGACCAGATCGAACGGGCCGTCCGTTTCGAGTGTCCGCAGCGCTTCCGTCGCATTGTCCACACCTGTGACGGAATAGCCGAGCGAAACGAGTGTTCCGGTAGCGAAATCACGGACCATGGGATCATCCTCGACGACGAGAATATGCTCCTTGCCACCCTGCAGCCCCCATTGCGATGTGGGCTCGGCAGGAGTCTCCGTTGGCGCCAGTCGGGGAAAGGAGAGAGAAATGGTTGTTCCCGCGTTCGACTCCGATTCGATGTCGATCCTGCCTCCCGATTGCCGCATGAAGCCATAGACCGTGCTGAGACCCAGTCCGCTGCCCTTGCCGAAGGGCTTCGTGGTGAAGAACGGCTCGATGGCTTTCGCGCGCGTCTCCGCGTCCATGCCGAAGCCATCGTCGGAGATTCGGACCACGGCATCATCGCCGCTTCGGGCCGTCGAAATCGTCACCCTGCCACCATTGGGCATTGCGTCGCGGGCGTTGATGCAAAGGTTCATGATCGATGCTTCCAGTTGCGCCGCATCCGCTCTCACATGTCCTGCTGCCGGATCGAGTTCGAGCCGCAGCATGATGGTCTCGCCCAGCGAGGACGTTAACAACCCCTCCATGGCACGTATGGAACCATTGACATCAAGAGAGGCCGGCTCGAGAGGCTGTCGTCCCGCAAAGGTCAGAAGCTGGCGTGTCAGGGCGGCGCCCTGCTGAGATGCCTTGTGGTTCAACTGCGCGATCGCGGACAGTCTGGGATCGGTGATTTCGTCGGCCAGGGTCTCCGCCGTCCCGAGGATGACCGTCAGCAGGTTGTTGAAGTCATGGGCAACGCCGCCCGTCAGTTGGCCTATCGCTTCAAGGCGCTGTGCTTGCAGCCGTTTGGCCTCGTTCAGCCTTGTCTCGGTGATGTCGCGGACACCGCCGACCATGCGCGTTGCCTCGCCTGCAGCATTGCGGATGATGTGGCCCTGATCGAAAACGTCCGCATAAGTCCCGGCTCCGCGGCGGAAGCGGTAGTCTTCCCGCCACGTGTCGACCTGACCTTCAATCGCGGCCAGTATGCTCGACACGACGCGTGAGCGGTCATCCGGGTGGATCTTGGATTCCCATTCCCGGAAACCGTCCTCGACCGGCACATCGTCATGCCCGAAAACGGATGCGATGTTGCTGTTCCATTGCACACGGCCGGTCGCAATGTCCCAGTCCCAGATCGCATCCGTCGTCATCATGGCGACGATCGCGAACCGTTCCTCGCTTTCGGCCAGGCGTTCTTCCGCAGCCCGTTTGTCGGTGATGTCACGACCCGTTGCAACGAAGTGGGTGGCGCGCCCATCCGTATCGACGATCGGTGCGATGCTCATATCCACCCAGTATTCGCGCCCATCCTTGGCGTAGTTGAGAATTTCGACCCGGATTGCCCTCGTCAGGGCCATGGCCTGATCGATCTCCTCGATGGTCGAGGCGGCGGTCCGTCGCCCCTGGAGGAAGCCCGGAGAGCGGCCCGTGGCCTCGTCCGATGAATAGCCGGTGATCCGGACGAAGGCGTCGTTGACATAGACGATTGCCTGGCTGTTTCCGGGTTGCGATGAAGCCTTCGTGATGATGACGAAGTCCTCGATTCTCGAAACCGCCATTTCCAGCAGGTGCAAGTGCTGCTCGGCTGCGTGTCGATTCGTCACGTCCCGGAAATAGACGGTCAGCCCTCCAGGCCCCGGATAGGCGGTGACCGAGAACCATGCGTTCAGAGACTCGTAAAAGACCTCAAACTCGGCGGTCATGTTCTCGCTGACGGCGTGCTCGTAGTTCTGCCTGATGACTCCCGACGAAGCTTCCGGAAACTCCTGCCAGATCAAGCGACCCATCAGCGTCAAACGCGGGCGCTCGAGCAGGCGCTCGGCTTGATGATTGAGATAGGAGAAGCGCCAGTTCTCATCGAGTTGGAAAAAGGCATCGCTGATGTTTTCCATGGAATCGGCGAAACGCCGTTCAAGATCCCTTGCAGTGTTCTCTAGCCGTTTGCGCTCATCGATATCCTGCAGGGCGCCCTGGATGCGGGCGATGCTTCCCATGTCATCGCGGATCGCGACGCCGATTGCGCGAACCCATTTTCGCCGGCCCGTGGCATCGATGATCTCCACCTCGATGTCGTATGGCATGCCGGTGGCAACGCAGGTCTCGAAGTGCTGCATGATCGTGTCGCGCCATTCGGTAACGAAGTAGTTGATTCCTTCCTCAAGGGTTACTGTCCTGCTGTTTGGTCTTCCATGAATCTCCCAGGTTTCATCTGACCATTCAATTCTCCGCTCCGGCAGGTGCACCACCCACCCGCCGAGCTTCGCGACCTTGCCGGCGATTTCGAGAAGCGCTTGATTGCCACAGACATCGTGCTGCCTCTGCCACGCCTCGTCGTGACGAAGCCGCCAGGCAATGAAGACAGCGGCTCCGATGAACCAGAGCCAGGCAGGCATCGCCGGCCAGGTGAGAACGAGAGCCGAGATGCCACCCGCAAGCAATCCGACGGAAAACCGATCCGCTGCACACTGCCGGAGCGCGGTCACAAGAGAGCGAAAGATTTTGCCGGCAATTGCGTGTCCCGGTCGCATGGTCTGCCTTGTCCTCGATCGTCATGGATTTCAACCTTTCGATAATCTCCAAAGGCCCTGCAATCCATGGGGGGTGTGGCAGTTTAACCTTTTTTAAATTTGGCGCCGCAGTCGCTTAAGGGCGGGCCGGTCTAATCGGTGCAACAAACTGCCGTGTTTCCGTCCCCCGAAAACGGGGCGGATCCCTTGCAAGCATCGAGGTCATCCCGTGAAGCACACCAAGAGAACGACCTATCTCAGCCGTGTTCAATCCGACTACTGCAGCCGCAAATGGTATTGCCGCAGCGTCACGCTCTTCTGCAACCTGCTGTTCACCGGACAATGGATGCGCAGGGCGCAGATCATTCGCTGTCTCGTTGTGGAAATCAGCGAGGGCGGCGCGACTGTGCGCATCGGAAAGGCGCAGATTCCGGATCACCTCTATCTCGTGATCGGCAGGTTTGACGTCTTGGTCGGCTGCATCGTCGTCCAGCGCGATCCGGGACATCTGCAACTTTGCTTCCTGAAGGAATTGAAGCCGGACTTCGTCAACCGCTTGTCCCGCATGACATCCCCCTTCGCCACCTTGGAAAGCCTGGGTCGAGCCCCCATATCGGCGGGTGAAGACATGCAGCCAAAGCTGCGGCCGATGCTACTTGCGCCCCCTTGCGCTCGGGAAGAACGCATGGGCCACCCTACCAGGCACCCGAAAAGACAATGAACATAATGATCATAGAAGATCAGCGCGACGTCGTTGATATGTTGCGGCTGAACTGGTCGGATTCGCGAGACCGGCTGGATTGCCTTCAATCCGTGAAGCAGGCGAGCCGATTCATCCATTCCAACGAACTCGCCGCCTATGACTGCATGCTCATCGACATCAACCTGACAGACGGGAGCGGCCTCGAGGTGCTTCGCAGTGCACGCGCGCGCTCCGATATCCCGATTGTCATAATCTCGGGTGCCGGAGACGCCGACAGCCGCGCGGACGCTATCAGCGTCGGTGCGGACGACTATGTGATGAAACCGTTCAGCGTCAAGGAACTGCGCGCCCGCGTCCATCGTCTGCACGCAGCGCGGTTGGGCCGCGACATTGTCCGGCAGGGCCTTGCTTTCAAGGTCGGCAATATAGAATGCGACATCGGACGCCTTTCGATGGATTTCGGGGACGCCAGTCAGCCGCTGACCGCCCTCGAAGGACGGATACTGCAAGTTCTGCACGCCTGCGCCGGCGAGGACTGCCCGAAGTCGTGCATTGCACGCCAGGCGCTCTTTCGAGAATACGATCCGCGCGACAAGACGATCGACGTCTACATCAACCGGCTGCGCGGCAAGCTCGCGGAACTCGATGCCGCCAGCGGTGACGTTATCAAGACAATCCGCGGCGTCGGCTATCGCTTGAGCGATATCCAGTAATTGCAGGAGTAAGGGGCCAGATGCGTCAGTTCGTACATTCTAATGCTTTTTGCCACGCAACGGTCTACCCCGATCGATCAGGGCCGGATGAAGCGGCTCGCCTCAAGCGTTTGAGAGAAGTTTCCAGCGTGTCGTCTGGCCCGGATCCGGTGCTCGATGCGCTGGTCGGCGCGGCCTGTCTCGCGGCCGACACTCCGATCGGCCTCATCACCCTACTTGATGGTGAACGCCAATCGTTTAAGTCAAAGCAGGGCATCGAAGGATACGGGTCCCCTAGGGCAGACGCCTTCTGCGACCACACGATCCGCTCATCCAGGTCCTTCGTCGTGCCCGATGCCGCTCGCGATGTCCGCTTTGCCGACAACCCTTTCGTGACCGGAAGGGACGGTATCCGCTTCTATGCCGGTGTGCCACTCGAAATCGAGCCCGGGCTTCGGCTTGGCTCGCTCTGTGTTCTCGATCGCGTGCCGCGGCGGCTCGGGGCCGACGTGCGCGGCTTGCTGGAACGGCTGGCCCGCTGCGCCGTGGAACGCCTTCTTCAAACCGAAGACCGGTATCTGCTGTCGCAGGTCGACTCGGGCAGGCTTGATCGCGCGAAAGCCGACAAGGCGATGCTAGCCCTTGCGGAAGAGGCGCTCGCTGAGAATCTCTTCACGCTTTATTACCAGCCGAAGATAGCGCTCGATACGGGCAGGCGGATCGGGTTCGAGGCCCTGCTGAGGCTGAAAAAGCCCGACGGTTCGGTGCTCAGTCCGGCGTCTTTTGCCGCGGCTCTCATTGAGCCGACACTTTCCAGGCGCATTGGCAAGCATGTGCTGCGCTGCGCGGTCGCACAGGCCCGCGCGTGGCAGGCGGCCGGCATCGAATTCGGGCACATCGCGATCAACGTCTCGTCCTCGCAATTCGCACCTTCGCCGGGCAGCCCCGGCCTGGTTGATGAGATCTTGGGCGCGACCCGATCTGCTGGGTTGTCGCCCAAACATATCCAGATTGAGGTCACCGAAGGTGTCATGCTGTCGGAGCAGAGCGGTGTCATCGGCCGGCAACTCGAGGCACTGCGGGCGGCGGGCTTCATCGTTGCCTTCGACGATTTTGGCACCGGCTTCGCTTCTCTCGTGCATCTGAAGGAGTTCGCCTATGATCAAATCAAGATCGATGGCTCCTTCGTGCGCGCGATGACCGGCTCTATCACCGATCATGCCATCGTGAAGGCCATAGTAGACATGGCGAAGGCAATGGGAAAGCAGGTCGTTGCCGAAGGTGTGGAAACTATGGCGGAACTCCTGGCCTTACAAGAACTCGGCTGTCCCTATGGTCAGGGTTTCCATTTCGGTCGACCAGCCGTTGCAGCCGATATTCGGTTCGCTGCCGATTGAATGTTGGATGTAAACACGGGCCGTATCCCCGCGCCTTCGAGGCGGGCGAGGCTGTTGGTCTGTGGGTTGCCGCCGGGAAACCATCTTGGTAGCACAGCCGCTCAGTTATCAAACCGTTTGCCGATAAGAATGTCCGCAGCACCATTGATTGGCAGCTTCCATGGTCCCATCACCAAATGCGGACAGCGCTCTTCTTGGCCAATCCCGGTCATTCCTATGCTGGAAAGGCAAATCATCTCGACCCGAAGCAGCAATAATTCCGCCCTTCCCGATCCAGGTCGAAACATACAAGTCTCCATGGGCTCAGGCCCCGGCAACCAGTTCAGACATAAATCAATTACCGCTCCCATCTAGGGGGCGGTTGTTGCGTTTTGGGGTGAAAAAGCCTTTCGAACCGCTACCGATTCCAAATGAACTGTGAACCGCACTGGCTTTGCCGGAGGCATAAGCCTTGCGACCGTGCGAGCCGATGCGACATCGAAGCCTTCCCGCTTCAACTGTTGCCAGACCTTGCGAACGCCATAGACGCGGAAGTTTTGCTCGAAGACACGGAGTATCTCGATCTTCAGGCTGAGCTAAATCCAGATAGCCCAGTGTCGACAGAGGTGGCTCATGTCTGTGCGCAGCATGGGGTGAGCCAGCGTCGGGCGTGCGATATCGCAGCGTGCGGCCTGACGATGTGGCCATTCGGGAGGCGATGAAGAAGGTTGCGTCGGAGCGGCGGTGGCTCGGCTATCGGCGCATCCACGTGATGCTCGACCGTCAGGGGATCGTCATGAACCTGAAGAAGCTTCGACGTCTCTATTGGGAGGAGAAGCTAACGGTGCGCAAGCGTGGCGGCCGAAAGCGGGCCCTGGGGACAAGATGCCCTCTGGCTCTGTCGTCACGGCCAAACGAGCGCTGGAGCCTGGACTTTGTCAGCGATGCCTTCTCCTAAGGTCGCCGCTTTCGGGTCCTGGCGGTCGTCGACGACTTCACCCACGAATGCCTGTGCCTGGTCGCCGATACATCCCTGTCGGGGGCACGGCTTGCCCGCGAGCTGGATAGTCACATCGCCAGACGGGAAAAGCCGAAGACGATCGTCTCGGACAACGGCACGGAGATGACCAGCATGACCATCCTCAAATGGTGCCAGGAAACAAAGGCCGAATGGCACTACATCGCCCCCGGCAAGCCGATGCAAAAGGGCCTCACTGAAAGCTTCAACGGCAGCTTCCGCGACGACTGCCTCAACGAGACCCTGTTCTCGTCGCTTGCTCAAGCCCGCGCCGCCATCACCGCATGGAAGGAGGATTACAACTGGAACAGACCCCACTCGTCGATGGGCAACATCACCCCCAGCGAGTTCGCAATGAAAATGGTTATGGAAAAACGGGCCGCATGAGGCCAGTTTAGCTGTGTGCTCTGATCTGTGCTCTGATCCCCGAAAACTCGAGGGAAATTCGGTCTCACGTCACCGACCGTGCGGCAGCAGGCGGAGCGTGTTGCTTATCTCCGCGCCTATTGTAGTGTTTTTGAAGTATAACCCAGAATTGAGCTTTTGAAGTCTGCGGCTGGTTTGCGGAAGAGGCTGCATGAAGCTTCTTGAAACACTCCATATTTGCTCGTGTGCTGGAGGCTGTCTACAAATATGGCTGAATATTTCTCATAACCGTGCTGGCCAGTTGCCGAGCCTTGATTTGACTTCCTGTGGATCAATATGCAACGAGCAAATGGGAAGCTAGCTCGGCCTAGGAGATTTCATCGTTGAAGGGTGGCAAGAACGATCTTTACGAGGACCTTAAAAGGCAGATCTTAACCATGGAACTCGATCCGGATCAGGACCTGGATGAGGCTAGCCTCAGCGAACAATACGGCCTTTCCCGCACGCCCGTCCGGGAGATCTTTCGCCGGCTCGAGGGCGAGGGCTATGTCGAGATCCGCGCCAATAGGGGCGCGCGTGTGAGCCCGATGAACCACCAGAGCCTGCGGCAGTTCTTCATGGTCGCGCCGCTGGTCTATGCGGCGATCGGAAGGCTCGCGGTGCAGAATTTTCGCCCGGAACAGCTGGCGGATCTATGCGCCACGCAGGAACGCTTCCGCGCGGCCAGTGCCGCCGAAGATACGCTTGCCATGGTCATCGAGAACAACCGGTTTCATGAGATCATCGGCGAAATGTCGTTCAATCCCTATCTCCAGCCCAGCCTGCGCCGTTTGCTGATCGACCATGCCCGCATTGGCAAGACCTTTTTTCGGCCGAAGAACGACGACATGCGCAACCGGCTTCAACTGGCGGTCGACCACCACGATGCCTTCATCGACGCGATCCGCGAACATGATGAGGATCGGGTGGTGAAGCTTGTTTCCGAACACTGGGAATTGTCGCGTGCGAATATGGAGCTTTTCGTCGCCCCACGCGAATTGAAGGCCGATGGATTGTTCGACGCCATCACCCGTTCCTGATTCCGGGCGTGCCCGGATAGCGCTAGTCGCGCGACATCCATAAACTTCGCAGCCACAATGTCTGGCCCCGGACTTTCAGTCAGCCGAACGGCACGCGCGTGTGCTTGCCTCACTATGCCTGCGCGCAGGTTCGCGCCTGGGTGCCTGCAGGGGCGTGTCCACTGCAAATGGCAGCATCTGACTGCCAGCCACCCTCGAAGCTCGAGGCTGCCTGCCGTTTCATGCGCGGAGCAGCCATGCTGCTGTGGAAAATTAAGCAATTGAAAAAAAGTAATAAAGTCTTGAATTCTCCAGTTTTCATACGCAATGAATTTTTTAAAAACATTAAATGTGTACTTTGCGTATACAAAATTATTGACTCATTTCCGATCCCGTGAGAGCCTTCCTTCAACAAGAGAGGCGGTCGCTTCTCGGCAACTTCACTCGGGAGGTTGGGGTGGGTGTCGGCAAGAACGGGTTTTACGACGAACTGAAGCGTCAAATTCTGACGCTGGAACTCGACCCGGATGAAATCCTGGACGAGGTCAGCCTGAGCGAGCAGTTCGGCCTTTCCCGCACGCCGGTTCGGGAAGTGTTCCGGCGTCTCGAGGGTGAGGGCTATGTCGACATCCGAGCCAACCGGGGTGCCCGTGTCGCGCCGATGAACCATCACACGCTGCGCCATTTTTTCCTGGTCGCGCCGATGGTCTATTCCGCGATAGGCAGGCTTGCCGTGCAGAACTTCAAGCCGCGGCAGATCCTCGATCTTCGGGAAACGCAGGAGCGCTTTCGTGCTGCCAGCATCGCCAATGACCCGCTGGCCATGGTCATGGAGAACAACCGCTTCCACGAGATCATCGGCGAGATGTCGGCCAATACCTATCTGCTGCCGAGCCTGAAGCGCCTGCTGATCGACCATGCGCGCGTTGGCTACACCTTCTTCAGGCCGCGAGATGTCGACACGCGTCAACGGTTGGAACTGGCGGTCGAGCACCATGACGCCTTCATCGAGGCGATCGAATCGCATCGGGAAGATGCCGTCGTCGATCTGGTTTTCGCACACTGGGAACTGTCGCGCGAGAACATGGGAATGTTCATCACGGCAAAGGGAATGAAGGCGGACATCCTGAGTGACAGGGCCGCCGCATCGATGGAGATAGCGTCTTGAATTTTGAAGGTATCTACACCCCGGCCATCACGCCGCTGGGCCAGGATGGGCAGATCGATCGCAAAGCCTTCGCGGCGGTGCTGGAATCCCTCATCGAGGCCGGCGTGCACGGCATCATCATCGGCGGCTCGACCGGCGAATACTACGCCCAGTCGACGCAGGAGCGGCTCGATCTGGCAGCCTATGCCAGGGAGGTGATCGGCACGCGCCTTCCCCTGATCATCGGCACGGGCGCGACCCGCACCGAAGATTCGGCCGCTTACGCCGTTGCCGCGAAGGAGATCAAGGCGGACGCGATCCTCGTGACCTCGCCGCCCTATGCGCTGCCAATTGAAAAGGAAAACGCGGTCCATGCGCTGACAGTCGATCGCGCCGCCAACCTACCGATCATGCTCTACAACTATCCCGCCCGCATGGGTGTGATGATGGGCGACGAGTTCTTCTCGCGCGTCGGCAAGTCGAAAAATGTCAAGGCGATCAAGGAAAGCTCGGGCGAGACCTCGAACCTGCATCTGCTTGCCCGCAAGTATCCGCATATCGCGCTGTCCTGCGGTTGGGATGACCAGGCGCTCGAATTCTTTGCCTGGGGTGCGAAGAGCTGGGTCTGCGCCGGCTCCAACTTCCTGCCGCGCGAGCATGTGGCGCTTTACGAAGCCTGCGTGCTGGAAAAGAACTTCGACAAGGGCCGGGCCATTATGTCGGCCATGCTGCCGCTGATGGATTTCCTGGAAAACGGCAAGTTCGTCCAGTCGATCAAGCACGGCTGCGAGATCATCGGCCTCAAGGCCGGTCCGGTGCGCGCGCCGTTGCGTGGCCTCACCTCCGAAGAAAAGCGAACCCTCCAGACCGTCGTCGCCAAAGTGAAGCGCACCGTCGCCCAGATCACCTCGGGAGCCAACCATGCATGAACCTTTGACCGCAGCCGAGTACAAGGCGATTGCCGCTGGCCTGCAGCTTCCCTCGGGCGCTTATATTGACGGCGCCTTCCGTCCGGCGAAATCCGGCAAGACCTTCACGACCATCAACCCGGCCACCGGCGACGTGCTGGGTGAAGTCGCGGCCTGTGATGCAAGCGATGTCGACATCGCCGTGGAAAAGGCACGCGAGGCCTTCGAAGACGGTCGCTGGCGCCAGCTGTCTCCGGGTGAACGCAAGACGACGCTCCTGGCATTCGCCCGTCTTCTCGAAGACAACCGCCATGAACTGGCCGTGATGGAGAGCCTCGACAGCGGCAAGCCCATCCGCGAATGCCAGACGGTGGATATTCCGGACACGATCCACACGATCCGCTGGCATGCTGAACTGATCGACAAGCTCTACGACAGCACGGCCCCGGTCGGCTCCAATGCGCTGACAATGGTCGTCCGCGAGCCGGTCGGCGTCGTCGGCTGCGTGCTCCCCTGGAACTTCCCGCTGCTGATGCTGGCCTGGAAGATCGGCCCGGCTCTCGCCTCCGGCTGCTCGGTCGTCGTGAAGCCCGCGCAGGAAACCACGTTGACGACCCTTCTTGTTGCCGAACTGGCCGTTGAAGCCGGCATTCCTGCCGGTGTCTTCAACGTCGTCACCGGCGGGGGCAAGGAGGTCGGCGAGCCGATCGGCCTGCATATGGATGTCGACATGGTGGCCTTCACCGGCTCGACCCCGACCGGCCGTCGCTTCCTGCGTTATGCGGCCGATTCCAACCTCAAGCGTGTCGTTCTCGAATGCGGTGGCAAGAACCCGGCCGTCGTTCTAGACGATGCCGAGGATCTTGATCTCGTCGCCGAGCAGGTGGTCAATGGCGCCTTCTGGAACATGGGCGAGAATTGCTCGGCCACGTCGCGCCTGATCGTCCAGTCGGGCGTCAAGGATGAGCTGCTGAAGCGCATCGGCGAATACATGCGCGAATGGAAGACCGGTGATCCGCTGGATCCGGACAACCGCATCGGTGCACTGGTCAGCAAGACGCATTTCGACAAGGTCGCCTCGTTCCTCGATGACGTGAAGACCGAAAAGCTCAAGGTCGCACATGGCGGCAAGACCATCGACGGCGTCTATATCGAGCCGACGGTCGTGAATGGCGTGGGGCCGCAGAGCCGGCTGTTCCGCGAGGAAATCTTCGGGCCGATCCTGTCGGTGACGACATTCGAGACGCTTGCCGAAGCGATCGCGCTTGCCAATGACACCAATTACGGCCTGACGGCCTCCGTCTATACGGCAAGCCTCCGCAACGCGATTAGGCTGTCGCGCGAGATCCGGGCTGGTGTGGTGACCGTCAACTGCTTTGGTGAAGGCGACGCCTCGACGCCGTTCGGCGGATACAAGGAATCCGGTTTCGGCGGCCGCGACAAGTCGATCTTCGCGCATGACAACTACTGCGAACTGAAGACGATCTGGATCGATCTTTCGGAACGCTCGGTCGACGAGACGATCCGATGAACACGGGCTCCGTCAGACGTCTTCCCTTCGAAAACGGACGGTCCGGCTGGGAGGCGATCAGCGAAAGGTCGTTTCCCGCCCGCAGCCTGGAAGGTGAGGTCAAGGCGGACTGGCTGATCGTCGGGGCAGGGTTTGCCGGATTGTCGGCAGCCCGCCGTCTGCGCCAGCTCAGGCCCGGCGACAGTATCGTCATGCTGGAGGCCAGCGAGGTTGGCAAGGGAACGGCCGGGCGCAATTCCGGCTTCATGATCGACGTGCCGCATAACCTGTCGTCGAGCGAATATTCGAGCGGCGGCCTGGATGCGACGCGTCTGGAAATGCAGCAGAACCGCGAGGCCATCGCCTTCGCCGCACAGGCGGCGGCGGAGTATGGAATGTCGCGCGGGACCTTCGACCTCGCCGGCAAGATCAATGCTGCGGCAACTGCCCGCGGCATGACGCTGAACGCCAGATTCGGGGAATCCCTCAGAAGCGCCGGGGAGAAGCACACCTATCTCGATGCCAGGCAACTGCGCGAGATCACCGGCTCGGACTATTATCTTGGCGGCATCTATACCCCCGGCGCCGTTCTCATCCAGCCTGCGGACTATGTTTGCGGACTTGCAGCCGGCCTGTCGCGCAGCGTCGACATCTTCGAACGTTCTCCCGTCCGGTCGCTGAAGCGCGATGGAACCACCTGGGTCGCGACATCAGACAAGGGCCGGGTTTCAGCCCCGAAGGTCATTCTGGGCGTGAACGGGCATATCGACGATTTCGGTTTCTACCAGGGTCGGATGATGCACATCTTTGCCTATGCGTCGATGACGGCAGCGATCCCCGAAGAGACGGCGCGCAAGGTCTGCGGACAGGACCGCTGGGCACTGCTTCCCGCCGATGCCATGGGCGCCACGGTTCGCAAGATAACCTCCGGCGGCCAGTCGCGCATCGCGATCCGCACGAAATATACCTATGAGACGAAGCTCGAAGCGTCGGACCGACGCATGTCCGGCATGGCGCAAGCGCACAAGAAGGCGCTGGACGCACGGTTTCCGGCCCTGAAGGACGTGCCTTTCGAGCACAGCTGGTCGGGCCGCCTCTGCCTGAGCCTGAACCATGTTCCGGCCTTCGGCGAAGTCGAGGAAGGCCTCTATTCCGCCTGCTGCGAAAACGGCCTCGGCACGGTCAAAAGCACGCTTGCCGGGATGATGGCGGCCGAACTTGCGACGGGCAATGCCTCCCGTCACCTCGAACAATTCATGGATCACCCGGAGCCCTCGAGGCTCCCGCCGGAGCCGTTCGCATGGCTTGGCATCAACACGGTGATCCGACTGCAGGAATTGCGTGCCGGACGCGAGGGATAACCCTTCGCCGCGCAATCATGGGGTTTGGGCACATGCCCGGCCTTCGAAAATAAACGGGAACGTAAAAGGAGAATGAGGATGAAAGCTTTGTGGAAGGCGCTGAGCGCGGCTGCAATGGTTGGTATGACCGTGTTTTCTGCCCATGCGGAAGAAAAGTCGATCAAGATGGGCACCATGTCCTGGGAAGACCTGACGCCGATCACCGGCATCACGAAAAAGGTGCTTGAAGACGCGGGCTACACGGTCGATGTCGTGTCATTCTCCGAATGGGGCATTGCCTATGCCGCGCTGGCCAAGGGCGACGTCCAGGTGCTCGCATCGCAGACGGATTATGTGGCTCAGGACTATTGGGACAAGAACAAGAACAAGCTCGAGAAGATCTCTCCCGTTTCGCATGGCCTCTATCAGGCCATTGCCGTTCCGACGTATGTCGACATCAACACGCTTGAACAGCTCAACGAGAATTCGGACAAGTTCGGTGGCAAGATCGTGGGTATCGAGCCGGGATCCGGCCTGATGCGCGACGCCTCTCAAGCGGTCAAGGACTATGACATAAAGCTCCAGCTCGTCGAGGGTAGCACCGCGGCCATGACCGCGGCTCTGAAGGCCGCCTATGACCGCAAGGAGTGGATCGCGGTCACAATCTGGGAACCGTCGTGGATGGTCCAGAAGTACCCGGTCAAGTACCTGCAGGACCCGAAGGGTGTCTTCCCGCCGCCGCAGAGCTACTACTGGATCGGCCAGAAGGGCTTCTCCGAAGCCTATCCGCATGCTCGCGAAGTCATGGCCAGCGTCTATGTGCCGCTCGCCGATATCACCGCCATCAACGGCGCCGTCAATGATGGCAAGACCATGGACCAGGCGGTTGCCGACTGGACGGCCGGCCATGCCGACCTTCTGAAGCGCTGGGGCAATATCAAGGGCGAATGATCTTGCCATGCGGATCGGAGCGTTTCCGGTCCGCACCCGAACACCGAGACTGAGAAGGCCGACATGAATCGGATCCAGGGGAACGCTATGAGCACAGCAATCAGTGACACCAGCGAAGTGCTGGTCGAATGCCGGAACGTCTGGAAGATTTTCGGCGCCCGCGCGACCGCAGCCGTCAAGGCCGTGTCAGAACGTGGCCTGTCGAAGAGGCAGGTTCTGCAGGACTTCGACTGTGTGGTCGGTGTCTCGGATGCAAGCTTGAAGGTTCATCGCGGTGAGATCTTCTGCATTATGGGCCTGTCGGGCAGCGGCAAGTCGACCCTGATCCGCCTGCTGAACCGTCTGATCGAGCCGAGCCTCGGGACGATCACCGTGAAGGGGCGGGACATTGCAAAGCTGAATGCTGCCGAGCTCAGGGACATGCGGGCGCGCAATATCGGCATGGTCTTCCAGAGTGTCGCGCTCCTGCCGCACCGGACCGTTCTGGAAAACGCCGCTTTTGGCCTCGAAGTGCGCGGCGTGCCGAAGGATGAGCGCAACAAGACGGCCAAGGCCGCCCTCGACAAAGTGGGCTTGTCCGACTGGACGTCCCGGTTGCCGAACGAACTGTCCGGCGGCATGCAGCAACGTGTCGGCCTGGCGCGTGCGCTCGCGGCCGATCCCGAAATCATCCTGATGGACGAACCCTTCAGCGCGCTTGATCCGCTCATCCGCCGGCAGCTGCAGGATGAATTCCGCCAGCTGACCAAGTCGCTCGGCAAGTCCGCCGTCTTCATCACCCATGACCTCGAGGAAGCCATTCGCATTGGGGACCGGATCGCGATCATGAAGGACGGTGTCATCGTCCAGGTCGGCACGGCGGAAGACATCGTCACCCGGCCGGCGGACGACTATGTCGCGGAATTCGTGGCAGGCATTTCCCGCATTCATCTCGTCAAGGCGCTTACGGTCATGCAGCCGGTGGAGACATTCGCGACATCGCATCCCGGGATCGACGTGTCATCCCTGATGCAGGCAACGCCGGATGCCGATATCGCGGCGCTGATCGACCTGACGATGAAGTCGGATCGCGATGCTGTTGCCGTCGTCGAGGACGGCCGGATTGTCGGTGTGGTCACCACGCGTGATCTTCTTTGCGGTGTCGCGGGAACCCCCGATATCCATCCTGTCGCGGCATAGGGGGCGGCGATGGAGATCGAGACGATTACTGATGCCTTCGACACACGGGTCGATGACGCGCTTAGCTGGATTGGCGACAATGGCGAATGGCTGTTCGATGCGATCCGCGCGGTCCTCGAGGGAACATTCGACGGTATTCTCTGGCTGCTGCAGCTTGCCCCCTTCTATGTCGTCGCCGTCCTAATGGGCCTTTTGGCCTGGCGGGTGATCAATACGACTGCAGGCGTGCTGACGGCAGCGGGCCTCGTCGCCTGCGCCATGATGGGCCTCTGGGCCGAAACCATGAGCACCTTGGCCCTTGTAGCGACGGCCACGGTCCTTGCGCTTGCCGTGGGCATTCCGATCGGGATCGTGGCTGGCTTCTCGCAATCGCTGGACCGTTTCCTGGAGCCGCTTCTCGATCTGATCCAGACGCTGCCGCCCTACATCTATCTGCTGCCCACCATCGCCCTGATGGGCTACGGCCCGGCCACAGCGCTCGCCGCGACCTTCATCGTCGCCATGCCGCCGGCGATCCGGCTGACTTCGCTTGGCATCCGCATGACGCCATCCGTCTTCATCGAACTAGGCCAGGCGAGCGGCATGACCTCCTGGCAGATGTTCACCAAGATCCGGCTGCCCTTTGCATTGCCCAGCATCATGGCCGGCGTGAACCAGAGCCTGATGATGGCTTTCGGCATGGTGGTGATTGCCGGCATCGTCGGTTCCGGTGGCCTCGGCGAAACGATCTATGGCGCGGTGCGCACGCTGGATATCGCCACATCCATCAATGCCGCCATCGCCATCGTCATCGTCACCATGGTGCTCGACAGGTTGACACAGAACGCGGCTCGCAACGTGAAGGCAGGTGTCCAATGAATCCCGAAACCCTCATGTTTTCTCCGGGTTCCTATCTCGCGCCCGGTGTCGACTGGCTGAATGCCAATTTCCATCCGTTCTTCTCGGCGATCACCCGGTTCATCGAGCTGGTGCTCGGCGCAATCGAGGGCGTCCTGCTCTATCCGCCGTTTTATGTCGTGATGCTGGTCGCAGCCGGCGTCGCAGCGCTGCTGGCGGGTTGGCGCCTGGCGATCGTGGCCCTGGCCTCCCTGGGCTTCTGCCTTCTCGCCGGCCTCTGGACCGCATCCATGCAGACGCTTGCCCTGGTCACGGTCTCGGTCGCGCTTTCCGTCACCATCGCCTTTCCGCTCGGCATCCTGGCATCGCGTTACCGGAAGCTGGAAACGGCATTGCGGCCGATCCTCGATATCATGCAGACTGTACCGCCATGGGTCTATCTGATCCCGGCCGTGATGATTTTCAGTCTGGGCCGGGTGCCGGCCATCATTGCAACCATCGTCTACGGCGTGCCGCCGATGCTGCGGCTGACGACCTTGGCGTTCAAGCAGGTGCCGCGCGACCTGATGGAACTCGGTCATGCGATAGGCGCGCCGCCGCGCGCGATCCTGTTGAAGATCGAGATCCCGTCGGCCACGCCAACCCTGCTTGTCGGCCTCAACCAGTGCATCCTGCTTTCGCTGGCCATGGTCGTGCTGGCCGGCCTTGTCGGTGCGGGAGGGCTGGGTGCGGAAGTGACCCGCGGCCTGACACGCATGGAAATGGGGCTCGGCCTACGGGCGGGTCTCGCCATCGTCGCCGTCGCCATCCTCCTCGATCGCCTGTCCAAGGGCGCCTTGCAGGGGCGATCTGTTGCCGGCGCCAGACCGGGTTCCCGCTGAGAAAGTAGAGAAGACATGCGTCGCAGTTTCTTCTGCATCGATTCCCATACATGCGGAAACCCGGTTCGCCTAGTTGCCGGCGGCGGACCGATCCTGCCGCATCTGCCGATCGCCGAACGGCGTGAGATTTTCGTTCGCGATCACGACTGGATCCGTCAGTCACTGATGTTCGAGCCGCGTGGCCATGACGTCATGTCCGGCGCGATCATCTATCCCGCCTATCGGGAGGATTGCGATTTCGCCGTCATCTTCATCGAGGTCAGCGGCTGCCTGCCCATGTGCGGTGCCGGAACGATCGGCCTCGTGACGGCTGCGATCGAGGAAGGCATGGTCACGCCCCGGGTTCCGGGGCAGCTGTCGATCGAGACACCGGCCGGCCGTGTCGATATCCGCTACCAGAAGTCGGGTGAATACGTGGAATCCGTGCGAATGTTCAACGTGGCCAGCTATCTGCATGCCGCCGATCTCGACGTCGAGGTGCCCGGTGTCGGGAGCCTTGCCGTCGATATTTCCTATGGCGGAAACTACTATGCCGTGGTCGAACCGCAACGAAACTGGCCGGGCCTGGATGGCATGTCCGCCGGTGATGTGGTGGATCTCAGCCGCAGGCTTCGCGACGCACTGGCGCCGATCTGCAATCCCGTTCACCCCGAGGATGCGCGGATATCCGGTGTCCACCATGCGCTGTGGTGCGATACGCCGACCAGCAATGCCTCCGATGGTCGCGGTGCAGTCTTCTATGGCGACAAGGCGATCGACCGATCGCCGGGCGGCACGGGAACGTCCGCGCGCATGGCGCAGCTGCACGGAAAGGGCCGGTTGCGCGTCGGTGAGGCATTCCGGCAGGAGAGCCTGATCGGCACCGTCTTCGAGGGCCGGGTCGAGGACGAGGTGCGGGTCGGCGATTTCACCGGCATCAGGCCGAGCGTCGGTGGCTGGGCGCGCATCATCGGCCATAACACGATCTTTGTCGACGATCGCGATCCGCTGGCCCATGGCTTCCAGATTAAATGACGGTCCAGAATGCATTTGTTCTCTTCACGACAAGTGAAGCGCAGACCTCGAAAACGTTCTGTAGTGGTCCGTCACTCGACAGGGTGGGCGGGATTGTCGAAGGCGGCACGCACTTCCGCCGACATTGGCAGGCGCAGGTTGATGCCGGATGGCGCAACGGGCATGTTGAACCACTTCTCGTAGAGTGGCCCGATCCTACCGCTGGCGTAGATCTCCGTTAGGGCAGCGTTTACCGCATCCCTGAATTCGATGTCGTCCAACCGAACCATGAGCCCATAGGGCTCCGGCCAACCGAAGGCCTCGGTCGAGAGCGTGTAGTCCTCGGGACTATCCGATTTTGCCACCATCGCGGCAAGCAGTATGCCGTCCATGACGAAGGCAGCTGCCCGCCCTTCAGTCACAAGCTGGAAGGCATCCTTGTGGGTCTCTACCGGCATTACGGCGATGTGCAGGGCGCGTTCGCGATTGATGGTGTTGAGTTGACCGATATTGGTGGTGCCCGATGTGGCGGCGACCGTATGGCCGGCAAGATCGGCAATCGTCTTGAGGTTGTTCTTCTTCAGCGATACGAACTGGGTGCCGGTTACAAAATGTGGATAGGAGAAGCTTACACTCTTGCGCCGCTCGGCATTGTTGGTGCTGGCGACGCATTCGATATCCAGTTCGCCGTTGCGCAGCATGGCGACTCGGTTTCGCGGTGTCCGTTCGACATATTCGACCTCGATCGCGCCAAGTTTCAGCCTGTTCTTGATGTAATCGATTACCTCCAGGCACAACTCGGTCGAGTACCCTGTAACCATTCCGTCGGACTGGCGGTAGGAGAACGGAAAATCCTCGGCGCTGTAACCGATACGTACGACGCCCGTCTCGGCAATCTTCTTCAGCGTCGAGGCCGGTGCTTCGGCACGGCCCGCCTCTGTCGATGATAGAATCGAGAGGAGTGTGGCGGCGCAGAGCAACAGTTTCGCTATGGGCATGCGCCGTGGGTTCTCGCGCTTCATCTGTCTATCCTCTCTATTCCACATAGTCTGTCGGAGCGGCAAAGGCCGATGTCAGGGCTGGCGACATTGGAAGATTGAGATTCATGCCGTCGGGCGGGATCGGCGACATGAACCACGTCGCGTAGATCGCATCGATCTCGTGGCTGGTGAAGACCTGCTTTAGCGCGGCATTGACTACTGTTCGGAACTCTTCATCACCGTGACGCACGAGAAGGCCGTAGGGTTCTGGTGGACTCAGGGTCTCCTGCGATAGCGAGAATTTTGATGGGTCGGGTGCCTGCGCGATCATGGCGGCGAGCAGGATGCCGTCCCAAACAAAGGCTGACGCGCGGCCATCGGCCACGAGATCGAAGGATTCGGAATTAGTCTTGGTCGGCATCACGCCAATGTTCAGCTGTTTCTCGCGGTTGATCGCGTTTAGCTGGTCGATGTTTACGGTGCCGGATGCTGCTGCCACCGAGCGCCCGGCTAGATCCTCTATCTTGGCGATGCCATCGTCGCGTCGTGTCATGTATTGGGTGGCCGTTGTGAAATGCGGATAGGAAAATCCGACGATTTTCCGGCGCTCGGCATTGTTGGTGGTGGCGGCGCATTCGATGTCGATCTTGCCGCTCTTGACCAGAACGAAACGCGTGGCCGAAGTTGCTGCAACGTAGTCGATCTGGAGCGTATCCAGCTTGAGGTGCTGCCTGACTGCTTCCACCACGTGGTTGCAAAGATCCATGGAGAAGCCGATGATCTTGCCATCCGGCGTCTTGTAGGAGAACGGTGGTTCCGCCTCTCGATAGCCCAATGAGATCCTACCAGTCGCGAGGATCTTCTTGAGTGTGCTGCTTTCCTGTGCGAGCACCTGGGCCGATGGCGAGAGCCAGGCCAAGACAAACACTATGGCTGCCAGTCTATGCATGTTACTTCTCCCATCGGGGCGTCGAGAGTGGATTCACTCCGGCTATTCTTGCGGACCTTATTTCGAAACGGCTTCAGGCCTGGCCCCTTGCGCGTGCAGTTTGATATCGGCGATTGGCCGTGGCCTCGCGAAAAAGTAACCCTGTGCATTGGTGCAGCCTGCGGCCTTCAGAATAAGAAGTTGCTCTTCGGTCTCAACGCCTTCGGCAGTGATCTGCATGTCCAGTTCACGGGCCAGATTGGTGATGGCGGCCACGATCGCCCTTGAGGTCGGACGGGTCGGCAGGTCGGCGACAAATCCCCGGTCAATCTTGATCTTGCTGAAGGGCATGTCGGCTAGATAGCTCAGAGAGGCATAGCCCGTGCCGAAATCGTCAAGCACGATGGATATGCCCATGCCGCCAATTGCCCGCAGAGCTTCTCGGCTTTCTGCACCCGCCAGCATCACCGTTTCGGTGACCTCCAGTTCCAGGCGCTCGGCCGGCAGGCCGGATGAAATAAGGGCAGCCTCGACCGTCTCAACGATACCGCCGTGACGCAATTGCACCGGCGACAGGTTGACTGCAAGTCGCATGTTTGCAGGCCACGTGGCGGCGTCGGCACAGGCACGCTTCAGAACCCACGCTCCGAGCGGGACGATGACACCCGTTTCTTCTGCCAGCGGTATGAAGCGGTCTGGCGGTACCAGTCCTTGCAGTGGGTGGTGCCAGCGCACAAGCGCTTCAAAGCCGCAGACCTCGCTGGTCAAGATGTTCACGAAGGGCTGGTAGTGTAGCTCGAATTCGCCGCGCTGTAGAGCAAGTCTGAGGTCGATCTCCAGGGCGTGCTGGTCCTGAACCACCATGTCCATGCCGTGTTCAAAGATGATCGCTGTGCCGCGCCCGGCGGCTTTGGCGCGGTAAAGGGCAAGATCAGCGTTCTGCAGCAGCTGGCCAGCGGTTGCTCCATGCGTCGGCGCGCAGGAAATGCCGATACTGGTGCCCACCACAACTTCATTTCCTTCCAACATGAAGCCTGCGGAAATCGTCTGGAGGAGACGGGTTCCCAATCCGCGTGCCTCGCTGTGTGCGTCAGTCCGCACCCGCTGGACCACGGCAAACTCGTCGCCGCCGAGCCTCGCTGCAAGATCTCCATCGCCAAGCATTTCGCGGATGCGCTGTGCGGTCGTGATCAGCAACTGGTCACCGCAGCCATGGCCAAGTGTGTCGTTGACAACTTTGAATCGATCGAGGTCAAGCAGGAGGATGTTGAACCGACCCGTGTGCTCGATATCTTCGAGCGCTTCGTCCAGCGTCTTCATCAACAGGGCTCGGTTGGCGAGGCCGGTCAAGGCGTCGTGATGTGCCATATGCTCAAGTTCTACCGCCATATCGCGGATTTCGCGTAGCCGGGCTCTCTCGACCACGGCCTCACGCAGCGCCTCGATTGCTCGGGCCATTTCGCCGATTTCATCGCTTCGGTTCTGGAAGGGCGTTACTTTATCCGTAACTTCGTCGGCAATCTGCAAAGTAGCCTGGACCAGCGCCGGTACCGGCCGAAAGAGCCGCCTGGCCAGCACAGTTGCGACAAGGCCAGTGAGTAGCAGGATGGTCAAGACCATGAGCAGCGAGTTGTAGATCAGTTCCTGCTGCGCTCGGTTCAGGTTCGAGGCCTTGCCGATCGAGACTGCCACCGCGCCCAGCATCACGTCCTCCGGGCTGACGATCGGCAATAGTCCGACATAATGAGTCTCGCCGGCTATCTCGGCAAAGCCGGTTGAGACCCGCCTTGGCGGCGCATCACCTGCGAAGAACTTTTCGCTGGTGTCGATCCACGGCGTTTCCGCAGGTGAGATCCCCGACGATGCGGCCACATCGACAAAGCGCTCGGTTTCCGGGTCGAACTGGAACAACCAGGCGTCATTTTTGGTCTGTGCTGCGACCAACGCCAGCACGTCGGTGGGGGTGAAGCCCGTGAAGAGGATGGAGTCGTCGTCACCGATCGGCTGATCGGTGACGATCCGCTCGACCTGGCCGCCACTATCGGTCCTGATCGCCACATAGGTATAGATGTTGCGCAGGGTGGAACTGGCGATCTGGGTGTTGATGCGCGCCTGGTTGTTCCATTGCTCCTTGGCGGCGTCGACGAACATCGACCAGCCGACTAGCGCGCCCAAACTGTAGGAGAGAAGTGCCACGCCGAGAAACACGATAATAATCTTGGAAAGCAGCGAGCGATTCCAGGCAATCGCCAGCGCAAGAACCGTGCGGAAGACGCGCCACGGGCCTTGAGAGTTACTGCGAGCGACAGGGACTTGGCCCTGACAGGTATCATCGGCCATCAATCAAGTGCCACTCAGAATTCATCACGCACTCCCAGGACGTCAACGTCGACAAAGCAAGAACAATATACCCACTAGAGATTGAGAAAACTGAAAGCATGCTCCAAAGTGTAAAGTTTGCAGATTCATCGTTTATGCGCTCTTAAATTGCACCGGCGACGGCTGATAAATGGGCAAGATATGCCAGTATCGACGATCGGGGTCGCGGTTTTGCATGCGGGAAGCAAGTGAGTAAAGGAAACGTGTTTTGATACTCGATCGGACAGTCATTAAGTCGCTGCTATTGTTCGATCGCATGACAGACGACGAGTTGGATCGTCTGCTGTTGCCGGCCCAGTCCCGCCGCGTGCCGATTGGGGAGACTGTTTTCGAGCAAGGGCAGCCGGCGGAAGCCTCTGGTGTGCAACGTGACGGCGCCTGAACAGCTTGCTTCGATAGGACCGGAGCGCAGCCGAGGGGCCTGCTGCTGATGACGATCATCAGCGACTGGACTTTGTCGAGGCGAAAAATGTCGGCTTTGGTGACCTTCGAGATCTTCAGTCTTGGTGATCTGAAAGACGTGGATCCGGAGTCTGTTCGGCGCGGAGGCTTTGAACTGGCGGTCAACCCGGTCAGTCGGAATCGGAACCGTCTTGTCCGAGAACGTTGTGCATATCGGCTCGACCCCGAACAGCACGGTGTTCATCGATGAACGAGATCATCGTTTGAAGGGGCGGTCGAGCTCCACTTACGAGTTGGGGTCTCCGGCAAAGCCGGGGCGGTTCACATTTGTCCGGCGGCGCTCAGTTCCTGATTTTCCTGCAGACAAGACGAACCCGAACGGAGGCGCGGCGTCATTGGGATATCCGATCGGCGCGAGGGTACCGTCATCCTAATCATGCTGTCTTACGAGGTTAGTCGCACGGGCGGCTGTTCTAAACTGGAAAGAGCGTGATCGGCGTCGGCCCGTAAATTGTGGTGAACGTATCCACGGCTTCCGTCCACCAATGTCCGGGTGTAGGGATGGGTAACCTTATCCTCAGTAAGCTGACGTTTGTCGGCAATTTCGACAAAGCCGCCGTCTTGCATGACGGCGACACGATCGCAGAGATGCGCCACGACCGCAAGGTCATGGCTGACAAGGATATAGGTCAGTGTTTCACGCTCACGCAGATCCTTGAGCAGATTGAGAATTTCAGCCTGAATAGAAACGTCCAGTGCGGATGTCGGTTCATCGAGCAGCAGGATGCTCGGTTCCAGAATGAGGGCGCGGGCAATCGCCACGCGCTGCCGCTGCCCCCCGGAGAGCTGGTGCGGAAAACGATAGCGGAAGTTCTGCGGAAGACCAACATCGCTCAATGCCTTTTCCACGCGTTCCTGGCGTCTGTCCTTACCGTGGATCTCCAGCGGTTCAAGCAATGTCCGGCCAATCGTGTGGCGTGGATGGATCGAGCCGAAAGGATCCTGAAACACCATCTGCTGCTTGGCGAGTTGCGATTTCGACCGCTTCTGGCCGATGGTCTCTCCGTCGATCACAATCGAGCCGGTCCATTGCTTGTTGCGGCCGGCCAGTGCACCCAGCACCGTCGACTTGCCACAGCCGCTTTCGCCGACCAGACCAAAGGCCTCGCCCCTGGCAACCTCGAAGGAAACGTCCTGAACGACGCGCGAGAGCGTATCTCCGCTGCCATACGAGACGGCAAGATGTTCGACCGTGATCATGCTCATGTTCAATTCTCCAGCCATTTCGGATCGCGGCGCAGCACTTCGAGCCGATCACGCGGATGGTCGAGGCTGGGGAGCGCATTCAGTAGGCCGCGGGTGTAGGGATGCTGTGCATTGTCCAGATCGGCCGCCGCAATGGTCTCGACGATGCGGCCGGCATACATGATGATCACCCGGTCACAGAAGCTGCGCACCAGATTGAGATCGTGCGAGACGAAGATCAGCCCGATATTGCGCTCGACCACCAGTTCATCAAGAATCGACAGGACCTGCTGGCGCACTGTGACATCGAGCGCTGAAGTGGGCTCGTCGGCGATGATCAGAGACGGTGAGGCAATCAGCATCATGGAGATCATGATGCGCTGTCCCATGCCGCCAGACACCTCATGCGGATAGAGATCGAACACCCGCTGTGGGTCGCGGATCTTGACACGCTCGAGCATGGAAATGGTCCGAGCGCGCGCTTCCTTCCTCGATACCTTTTCGTGCAGGATCACTGTCTCTGAGATCTGTTCGCCAACCGTCATGACCGGATTGAGCGAGTATTTTGGGTCCTGCAGGATCATGGCGATCCGCCGGCCGCGGACCGACAGCATCTGGTCTTCTGTCGCGGTGAGCAGGTCGACATCCTCGAATTGCATGCGGTTGGCCTTGACGATCGCTTGTGGCGGTTGCAGCCGCATGACGGCGCGGCCGGTGGTGCTTTTGCCCGATCCGGATTCGCCGATGATGCCGACTTTTTCTCGCCCGACGGTGAAAGAGACGTTGCGAACGGCTGTGACCACGCCGGACAAGGTCGGAAACTCGACCGACATGTTTTCGACGGTCAGGATGGGATCGGATATCTTATGCATTTCGAGGATCCAGTATGTCGCGCAGCCCATCGCCGAGCAGGTTGAAGGCAAGGCTTACCGTCAAGATCGCAACGCCGGGGATCGTGGTCAGCCACCACGCATCGAGAAGATACTGGCGACCGGAGGCTGCCATGGCACCCCATTCCGGCATCGGCGGCTGCGCACCAAGGCCGAGAAAGCCCAGACCAGCGGCCGTCAGGATGATACTCGACATGTTCAGTGTCAGGCGCACGACGACCGATGGCGCGCAAAGCGGCACGATGTGGCGCACAAGGATGCGGATCATGCCGGCGCCCTGCAGTTCGGCGGCAACGACAAAATCGGCATTGCGGAAGGTCAGCGTTTCTGCGCGCGCCAGTCGCGCGATCGGTGGCCAGACGGTCAGGGCAATCGCGATCACGGCATTCTCAATGCCTGGGCCAAGGCTTGCCGAGAAAGCGAGCGCCAGCACCAGGCTCGGAAACGACAGAAAGATATCGGTGATGCGCATCAGCACGATATCGACCCAACCACCGAGATAGCCAGCCGTCGCGCCGATCAGAAAGCCGATCGGTGCGACGATGATCGTGACGAGGATGCTGATATAAAGCGTGGTGCGGGCGCCATAGACCAGTCGCGTATAGACGTCGCGGCCGAATTCGTCGGTGCCGAACCAGTGCTGCCATGACAAGGGCTGCAATGCCCGGGACAAGTCTTGGCTATAGGGGTCGTAGCTCGTGATTGCCGGGGCAAGAATGGCAACGACAATTAAGGACAGAACAACGAGGAAGCCGGTAAAGGCAAGCGGATTGGCAAGCAGGCTCAGCCAGGCGACATACATCTTGTGCAGGCGTGCCTGACGGGTGGAGGTGAATTCCTCGTTGATCAGCCAGTTATGCAGTGAGGTGAAGGAACTGTTCTGTGTCATGGCGATCACCGCGTTCGTGGGTCGATGAAGCGATAGACAATGTCCGAAAGGAGATTGATCGCGATGGAGATCATGCCGATCAGTAGTACGCTTCCGAGCACGGCATTCATGTCGGCGAAGAACAGTGCCGAAGTGAGATACTGGCCAAGACCCGGCCATGCAAAGACGGTTTCGATCAGCACTGTGCCGTCGAGCAGACCGCAATAGGCGAGCGCCACGACCGTCAGCAATTGCACGCGGATATTGCGGAACGCATGCCGCCAGACCACGGCGCGCTGGCCGAGCCCCTTTGCCCGGGCGGTCAGGATATATTCCTGGCGCAGTTGTTCAAGCATGAAGCTGCGGCTCATGCGGCTGAGATAAGCCATCGCGGCATAGCCGAGAATAAGAGCGGGTGCGATCACATGATGAAGGGCGCTGAAGAAGACTTCCCATTCGCCGGCCAAGATCGAATCCAGCAAGAGTGATCCTGTCGGGCCTTCGACAAGCCCTTCATTGTAGATGTCGATGCGTCCACCACCGGGGATCAGTCCGAATTTTGCATAGAAGATCAGGATGACGATCGTGCCCAACCAGAAAATCGGCGTCGAATAGCCTAGCAGGCCGACCACACGACCGAGATGATCGACCCAGGTTCCCTTGCGAACTGCCGAGATGACGCCGAGGGGAACGCCGAAACCGGCACCGATCAGGGTCGCCAACGTTGCCAGTTCGATCGTGGCGGGAAAGACGCGGGCAAGGTCGCTCGATACGGTGTTCTTGGTGATGTGGGACTGGCCGAAATCCAGCCGGACGACATCGGCGAGATAATGCCCGAACTGGACATAGAGCGGACGATCGAGACCCATCTCCTTGTAGACACGGTCATAGGTCACCTGATCGGCCTGATCGCCGATGGCGGCAATGACCGGGTCAGCGGGCACAAGTCGGCCGATCACGAAAGTGATGACAAGAAGGCCGAGCAGGGTTGTGAGAATGACGGCGAACGAAGTCGCGATCTTGCGGGCACCGGACAGCAGCTTCTTGCCGCTGCCCGGGCCCTTCACGGTGGTCGCTTGGGAGGAAATCAAGTCAGGTGTCCTTGCTGCAGGCGATCATTCGCCCTTGGTCACGGTGTCCCAGCGGGTGAGCCAGGTCGAGTGTCCGGTGTAGCCCTTCACTTCCTTGCGAACGGCCTTTGCATCGGTTCTCTGGAACGAGGTGACGAGTGCCGGGGACGAGGCCAGATAGGCCTTGTTGATCTGCGTATAGAGATCGGCGCGCTTGGCCTTGTCCGTTTCATGCGCGGCGGCCAGCACCATATCCTGGATTTCCTTCGGCACATCCCAGGCCGAACGCCATGCCAGAAGACCGGTGAGCTTGGCTTCGTCGGCATTGTTGGCATTGGTGGCATAGGAGGCAAGGACCGAATGCGGATCCGGCAGGCGCTCGCCTGAGCGGGCAGAGAAAATCTCGAAAGCCCGCTCGCGGAACTTGCCGATATGGTCGCCGCCCTGCAGGTCGAGCTTGATGCCGGCCTTGGCTGCATTGGCCTGCAGCGTCTGGGCCACTTCGTATTCCGGCGTGACCGGAGTAGCGAAATAGACCTTGGAGAAACCATCCGGATAGCCGGCCTCAGTCAGCAACTGCTTGGCCTTGTCGATGTCCAGCGTATAGGGATTATCTGTGATCGCGCCTGGCAGTCCGGCCGGAATGATGCTCTGCTGCTGTGTGCCGTAGTATTTCATCACGGTCTTGGATAGGCCGTCATAGTCGATCAGATAGCGGAAGGCTTCACGAACCTTGGGATTGGAGAGGATCTCGTCCTTCTGATTCAGCGCAACGTAATAGAAGCCGAAGCCGGGTGTCTTTTGAATGTCGACCTTGCCGCCAGTTTCGAGCGCGGACAGGTCTGTTGACGACAGGCGGGTCGCGACATCCATGTCGCCGGCCTCGATCTGAAGGCGCTGGGCGGACGATTCCGGCATGTGGCGCAGGATGACACGACGCATGGCCGGTGCGCCCTGCCAGTAATCGGCATAGGCTTCGGCGATCAGGGTCTCATTGGCACGCCAGGTGCGCAGCGAATAAGGGCCGGAGCCGGCGTCAGCCGTTTGCAGGAATTCCCGGCCCATGTCGCCGTCCTTGGCCTTGTCTGCCAGGAACGCGCTGTCCAGCACCGAGGTGGAGAAGCTGGCGAGCGATAGCAGGATCAGGTCCGCATTCCAGACTTCCGGCGTTTCCACGACCAAGGTCTGTTCGTCGGTGGCGCGGATCAGGCTGTCGACATTGTCAGCGGAAAAGCCCCATTGGCGAAGGTCGGTGGACGGTGCGAGGCCGAGCTTGACGAGGCGGCGGAGCGACCATTCGACATCCTTGGCCGTCAGAGCATTGCCGGAATGGAAAGTCACGCCGGAGCGGATCTTGAACGTGAAAGTCTTGCCGTCGTCCGAGATGGTCCAGCTTTCGGCGAGCCCCGGCTGCGGCTCGTTGATCTTGTCCGCCGGAAGGACGATGAGGCGCTCATAGAGGTTGGCGACGACTTCGGCGGCCTCCAGCTGGTTGAGTTCATGCGGATCAAGACCGCGCATAGAGGACATGTTGGTAGCGATCACCAACTGATCCTTGGGTGTGGCGGCAATCGCCGCAAACGGTAGCGAAGTCATGATGGCAACTGCGCTAGCAAGCGACAGGAAGTGGCGTCTCAGCATGTTCATTCTCCTCCGGTGAGGCTCCTCAACCTCTAAGTTTCATCAGATTTCATATCGACATTCATCTGAAATCTGGTATATCAGATCTCATAACTCGAATAATTCGTCAACAGGATTTTGCAGCAATGGCTGATGAAACAAATCGACAGGGTGGAGTAGGGGGGATTGAGAAGCTCGATCCGCAGCTCCAGTTGACGGTCCGCGATCACGTTCACCGCATTCTTCGCGGATCCATTCTTGCCGGCCGGTTCCAGCCGGATCAGAAGGTGAATGAGCGTCAACTGGCCGAGCAGTTCGGCGTCAGCACGACGCCGATCAAGGAAGCGTTGCGGCTGCTGGAGGCCGAGGGGCTGGTGCAAGCCCTGCCGCGCAGGGGTGTGCTGATCCGCTTCAACATGAACTGGGCCGAGGAGATGATCCTTGCCCGCGCAGCGTTGGAATCAATGATCGGTCGGCTCGCCGCAAGGCGTATTGCCGACGACAGCAAGTCGGCACTGACGGCGACGGTCAAATTGATGGAGGCGGCGACGTCCAGCGGCAATGCGGACGAACTGATCTTGCTCAACGAAACCTTCCATGAGCAGATCCACCGCGCCTCGCGCTGTCAGTATCTGGCTCGGTTGATCGAACGTCAGCAGTTCTATGATGCCAGCATTCGCCGAATCATCCATTCCGATCCGGCCGAGCGTGAAAAAGCCCTGCACGAACATAGCGCCATTGCCGCAGCCATCATCGACGGTGATGCCGAGCGTGCGGAAAAGCAGATGCGTGATCACGTCGTGCGCTCTGGTGATACCTATCTGTCAATCGTTTTCGGGAACAAAGAGGATGCCCAAGGTGAGTGAGAAGCTCGAGACTGTAAGAAAAGCACTGATTGGAATCTCCGGCGTTCCGGTCACGCCCTATGGCACCGACGGCAGCATAGATGTGGCAAAGCTTGATGCGCTGATCAGGGACATGGCTGCCGCCCGCGTCCACAACCTGATGGCTGCTGGCAATACCGGCGAATTTTTTACCCTGACCATGGATGAAATTAGTCTTGTGCACCGCACGACAATCAAGGCTGCTGCCGGGAAATCGCTTGTCAGCGCTGCCGTCGGCCGTTCGCTGACCGACGCCAAGCTGCTGGCCCGCGATGCGATTGCCGAAGGTGCGGATGCGATCATGGGACATCACCCGATGGACCCGTTTGCCGGCCCTTCCTATCAGGCGCGCTATTTCCTCGAACTCGCCGAGTTCTGCACAGTTCCGGTAATTGCCTATGTGCGCAGCGATGGTTTCTCGGTTGCCGATTTCCGTCAACTGGCCTTGCATCCGAACATTGCCGGCATCAAGTTCGCATCGTCGAACCTGATGCTGCTGGCCGAAGTCATCCGCTCGACACAGGACGCTCCGGCGATCTGGGTCTGCGGCCTGGCGGAAGGCTGGGCGCCGGCCTTCTATGCACTCGGCGCGCGTGGCTTTACCTCTGGCCTCGTCAACGTCTTCCCGCAGCGTTCGCATGCCATTCTTGCAGCCTTGCAGGACGGCAACTACGCCGGCGCCCGCGCATTGATCGACGGCATTGCCGAATTCGAGAGCCTTCGCACCAAATACAACAATGGCGCCAACGTCACGGTCGTCAAGGAAGCGCTTGGCATGCTGGGCAACGATGTCGGTCCCGTCCGCCTTCCGGGCGTGGTGGCACTCAATGACGCCGAGCGGGCCATCCTGCGCAGCGTGGTCGACCGCGTCACCACCGAACAACGCGCTGCCTGAGGAGACGAGTTGTGCATATTACTGGTATCAAGACCTACATGCAGCGCGTCGATGAACGACCGCGCCTGCTTTTGAAGATAGAGACCAGCGAAGGCATTTCCGGTTGGGGCGAATGCTACAATCATGGCCCCGATCTCGCATTGCCGCCGCTGTTCGACTATCTCTTCCATCAGATCGAGGGTGAAGATCCCCGCCGGGTCGAATATCTCGTGCTGAAGCTCAACCAGCAATGCCGGTTCCCGCCGGGCGCGCTTGGTCTGGCCGCAATTTCCGCGATCGATCATGCGCTTTGGGACATCGCCGGCAAGGCTGCGGGCCTGCCGGTCTATATGCTGCTTGGCGGCCATGTCCGCGATCGGGTGAAGGTCTATTGCGGTGTCTACACCGCCCCCGATCCGCAGCACGCGCTCGACCAGACGCTGCAACTCAACGAAGAATATGGCTATACCGCCTTCAAGCTCAGCCCCTATCGTCGCGACCTGCATGCCAGCCGCTGGGGCGAAGTGGTCAAGGAGACCGGCGACTATTTCGGCAAGATCCGTGAGATCACCCCGTCGCATTACGAATTTGCCTTCGATGCGCATGCGAAGATCTTCGAACCGTATCAGGCCGTTCAGCTTGCGGCAGCGCTCGCTCCCAACGACCCGCTCTTCTACGAAGAGCCGATCCGCCCGGAGCATATCCCGGCCTGGACCGAACTGAAATCCAAGGTCACCGTGCCGCTGGCGACAGGGGAATCACTCTATAACCGGTTTGAATTCCTGTCGCTCTTGACTTCCCGCGGCGCCGACATCATTCAGCCGGACATCTGCGTTGTCGGAGGCCTGAGCGAAATGCGGCGGATCGCCGCGATCGCCGAGGCGCATTACGTAACGGTGGCACCCCACAACCCGATGGGCCCGCTTGCAACGGCTGTGAATATCCATTTCTGCGCTGCCCAGCCGAACTTCAAGATCCTCGAGTTCAAGCCGCATGTTCATGCCCCATGGGCACTTGATCCCTATATGCCGGTAGACGGTCATATGGAGCTCCGTCCCGATCGTCCCGGCTGGGGCATCGAGATTGATGAGGCTGTCCTAGCCAAAGATGATTATGTACACTGGGAGCGCAAAATCACACGCAAGCCGGATGGTGCAACGGCCTATCCTTGACCGGTGAGGCCATGTAGCTATGTGCGTGGTGATTTGGCCGGTTGTTGCGTGGAGTGCAGCCCCTTTCCCGCGCAGCAACGGGCGCTATGAATTGGGACCACTTCATTCCAGCTATTGGAACAGCTATGCACTCGCTCTAGAGATCAGGTTGCCCGTAAAGAGACGACCAAGATGCTCGTCATCTGAATCTTCCAGAACCTTGACCAGATATTCAGCCATGTCCGCGAGAGGCTGTCGATAGGTTGTGAGGCGGTAATTGGGATTGTCGGCTTGGGGGACGTCATCGAAGCCCGTAATGGCAATATCTTCCGGAATGGAAAGGCCCAAGGTGTAGCGAACCGCATCGCTTGCGCCCATTGCAAGGGCGTCGTTTTCGCAAACCAGCACATCCGGCAGGTCTTCCCGCGCACAATTTCGTAACCGCTCCGTCACCACTTTGCCGGCCAGGGCCGGATCATACGTCGAAACGGTTACCAGTTCCGGCTCAACCCCGAAATGTGTTGCCCAATAGGAGAAAAAGGTTTCCTTGCGCAGGAGATGCGCCGAGTAGTTCTGCGGTCCCGCAACAAAAAGCGGGCGTCGATACCCGCGCTGGTGCACGTAGCGTGCAAGTTCGCTCATCGCACCCACATCATCGACTGAAATCGAGATGGTGTTGGCGTGCTCCGAGCTTCGGGCAAAGATGATAAGCTTGCGAAACCGGCGTGCGTGCAGCGCAGTTTCAAGCACCTCATCATCAAATTGCAGGCCAATCAGGATCACCGCGTCCACGCGCCTCTGGCTGGCATTCAGCAGGGCATGGCCGGCGTCATTGCGATCCAGCGTATTGACCAGTAGGATATCCCAGCCGGCTCGCCGCAGGTTCCGGGTGAGGCACTCCATCATGACCAGCTTGTGGGGGTTGGCGAAGTCATCGATGAGCAGCGCCACCAGATTTGACCGGTCGGACGCTAGGCTGGCGGCACGCAGGTCCGGCACATAACCCAGCCGCTCGGCAGCAATCATCACCTTTTCCAGGCTTTTGCGAGAAA
>ERZ1034401.68-NODE-68-length-34515-cov-3.794515_pt1 | contig 34515 bp, 29 predicted proteins | sample MGYA00520601_ERZ1034401 | MGnify/ENA primary metagenome ERZ1034401 (study PRJEB33736, sample SAMEA104288476) | Azolla filiculoides | biome: Urban; feature: water surface; material: ditch water | place: Netherlands | collected 2014 ... | reverse complement strand
ACAACGCCGCCCAGACCGAAAAGATCGCCCGCCAGTCGGCCAAGGATGCCGAAGCATCCGGCGACGCTGTCAATCGCGCGGTCGGTGCCATGCGCACGATTGCCGAGAAGATCTCGATCGTCCAGGAAATCGCCCGCCAGACCGACTTGCTCGCCCTGAACGCTGCCGTTGAAGCGGCCCGTGCCGGTGAACATGGCAAGGGTTTTGCCGTCGTCGCCTCCGAAGTCCGCAAGCTTGCCGAACGTTCGCAATCGGCAGCAGCCGAAATCGGCGCAATGTCCGGTGAGACAGTGAAGGCAGCGCAGGAAGCCGGTGAAATGCTCGGCCGTCTGGTGCCCGATATCCGCAAGACCGCTGAACTGGTCTCGGAAATCTCGGCAGCCTGCCGTGAGCAGGACGTCGGCGCCTCGCAGATCAATGAAGCGATCCAGCAGCTCGACAAGGTCACCCAGCAGAACGCTTCGGCGTCCGAACAGATGGCCGCGACCTCCGAAGAGCTGGCAGCCCAGTCCGAGGAACTGCAAACCTCGATCGCCTTCTTCCGGGTCGAGCGAAATGCCCGGGAAATTGCGGCCGCCAAGACGACCGCGCGGCCCCAGGCATCGCAGAACCGCACCACTGCCGCACCTCAGCGCAAGCCGACAACCGACCACTCAATCGCCAGCCAGCAGGCGCGTGCCAAGGGATTTGCCCTCGATCTGTCGATGGGTGGACCTGACGCCCACGACGCCGATTTCCGGGAAAGCGCATGATCATGAGCACAGCTTCAACTGAATCCCAGTTCGTCACATTCAGCCTCGGCGAGGAGATCTTCGCCGTTCCCGTCACCGTGGTCCGGGAGATCCTGGACCATGAGGATCCGTTCAAGATCCCGCATGGGCCGGACTACCTGCTCGGGCTTCGCGATGTGCGTGGCCAGGGCGTACCGGTCATCGATCTCAGGGTCCGGCTTGGCATGTCGAGGACGATCCGCACCAATGATACCCGCATCCTGGTCCTCGATATTCCGATCGAGGGCAAGACGCTGGCAATCGGCCTGGTCGCGGACAAGGTCTACGAGGTCACGCCGTTCCGGCGTGACCAGATCGAGGCTGCCCCGGATATCGGCGTCCGCTGGGGCTCCGACTACATCGCCGGTGTTGTCCGGCGCGAGACGGATTTCGTCGTGATCATCGATCTGGCGCGTTTGTTTTCACATTCAGACGTGAATGTGTCGGGCAGCAATGAAAAACAAGTGGCCTTTGGCTAAGGAGTGACTCGGTGAATGCAAGCTTAGCCCAGGTGCGGGGCGAGGACACGCTGGGTCCTCGCAATTATCAACAATTGGCAAAGTTCATCTATGACTATAGCGGCATCAAGATGCCGCCGAACAAGGTCACCATGCTCGAGGGGAGACTGCGCCGGCGGCTGCGTGCCACCGGCCTTTCGACGTTCAACGAATATTGCGATTTCCTCTTCAAGCAAGGCGGCCTGCAGAACGAGAGCATATTTCTGATCGATGCCGTCACCACCAACAAAACCGACTTCTTTCGTGAACCGAACCATTTCGCCTATCTCGAAGAGGTCGTCCTACCGGAACTGAAGGAACAGGGCGTCCGCCGCATGCGAGCCTGGAGCGCCGCCTGCTCCAACGGCGCCGAACCCTACACGATGGCCATGGTCATGGCTGAAGCGGCCCAGAACAATACCGGCTGCGATTTCAGCATCCTTGCAACCGACCTTTCCACGGATGTGTTGAAGACCGCAAAGGCCGGGATCTATCCCGCCGACCAACTGGACCCGGTTCCGCCACACATGATGGCGAAATACGTCATGCTGCCGAAGGACAAAAGACAAACCAGCGTCAGGATAACGCCGGCGCTGCGATCGAAAATCGGCTTCGGTCGGTTGAACTTCATGGACAAGACCTACCCGGTCGGCGATCCGTTCCACATGATCTTCTGCCGCAACGTCCTGATCTACTTCGACAAGAAGACCCAGGAACACGTTCTGTCGCAACTCTGCGCCAATCTCGTTCCGGACGGTTACCTCTTCATCGGCCATTCGGAATCCGTGACCGGCCTCGATCTCCCTGTCCGCCAGGTGGCGAACACGATCTTCAAAAGGATCTGAAGACCTCATGAGCAACAAGATCCGCGTCCTGATCATCGATGATTCCGCGTCTGTTCGCCAGACACTGACTGCAGTCCTGCAGTCGGACCCTGCCATCGAAGTGATCGGCGCCGCTTCGGATCCGTTCATTGCAGCCAAACGCATCCAGGAGGAGATACCGGACGTTATCACCCTGGATGTCGAAATGCCGCGCATGGATGGCATCACCTTCCTGCGCAAACTGATGTCGCAACGGCCGATCCCGGTGGTGATGTGCTCGTCCCTGACGGAATCCGGCTCCGAAACCCTGCTTCAGGCGCTCGAAGCCGGTGCCGTGGATGTCATTCTCAAGCCGAAGATCGGCGCAGCCGACTATCTCTCCGAGCAGGCGCTCCGCATCTGCGACGTGGTGAAGAGTGCAGCCCAAGCGAGGCTGAGGTCGACGAGGCGCATGCGTTCGGCCGCAGCCAGCGGCCCGACCGCCAAGCTGACCGCCGACGCCGTCCTGCCGCCACCGACGGGCAAGGCCATGGCCCGCACGACCGAAATGGTCGTCTGCGTCGGTGCCTCCACCGGCGGCACGGAAGCCTTGCGGGAAATGCTGGAGCGGCTGCCGGCCAACGCACCAGGAATTGTTATTGTCCAGCACATGCCGGAACGCTTCACCGCCGCCTTTGCCAAGCGGTTGAACAGCCTCTGCGAAGTCGAGGTGAAGGAAGCTGTCGATGGCGATCCGGTCCTGCGCGGCCATGTCCTGATTGCACCCGGCGACAAGCATATCCTCCTCGAGCGCCAAGGCGCCCGCTACCATGTTTCTGTCCGCGCTGGCCCGCTCGTTTCACGCCATCGCCCCTCTGTGGATGTGCTCTTCCGTTCGGCTGCACGCGCTGCTGGCTCCAATGCCATGGGCGTCATCATGACCGGGATGGGTGACGATGGCGCGCGCGGCATGGAGGAGATGCACCAGGCAGGCGCATTTACTGTCGCCCAGGATGAGGCAAGTTCCATCGTGTTCGGCATGCCGAAGGAAGCGATTGCGCGTGGCGGCGTCGACAAGGTCGTCTCGCTCGAGCTCATCGCAAGAGAAATCCTGACCGCCGACAAGCATCGGTAGGTCAGCGAATTTTTGTGCTATTTCAGGGACATCTGCAAGCTTCTGCCCCGGCACCTTTCCTCTTTGTTAACCATGTTTGGCAAGAGTGAAGACTGCACGATGGTTGTGCCTTGGCGAGCGATTCTGGCTCACGCGTTCAGACGAGGAGCAGACCATGGCCGTCATCACATTCGCCAATTCCAAGGGTGGCGCTGGCAAGACAACTGCCGTCCTTCTCCTCGCAACGGAACTCGTGCGGCGCAATTTCAGGGTCTGCATCCTGGATACCGATCCGCAGCGCTGGATCTCGAGATGGTTTGAAACCGCCGAGCAGCGACCGAACCTGACCGTCGAAACTTTTGTCTCCATGGCCACGATCCAGAAGACCGTGACCGAAAGCCAGCGCGACTGGGACTACGTGATTATCGATCTCCCCGGAATTCAGTCACCCCTGCTGGCAACCGCCATCGGCTTGTCCGATCACGTGATGATCCCTGTGCAGGGCAGCAGCATGGATGCCCAGGGTGGGGCGCAAGTGCTCGATCTGCTGCGCTATCTCGACCGGAAAGCCGGCATACGCATCGCCCATTCGGTAATCCTGTCCCGGGTAAATTCGTTTGTCACCACGCGCGCGCTTCAGGCAGTCAAGCATCTTCTCACCGAACAGCGCGTGCATGTGCTCGACACGCCGATCATCGAGCGCTCAGCCTATCGCGACATGTTCGATTTCCACGCCTACCTGCACCGCATGGATCCGGCCAAGGTCAGCAATCTCGGCAAGGCAATCCTGAACGCCGAACGTTATGCGGATGAAGTGTTGAAGCTCGTGCCGCTGGCACAGACAACCGAGCAGGTGCTGCTCGCCGCCCGAATGCTCGGACGGCTGGAGCACGCCGCTTAGCAACGGCCTGATCAGAACAGGGCGTCGGCAAAAAGATCGTCGTCGTCCATGATCTCGGTCTTGGCAGCTTCTGCCTGGGAAGCCGGGCCACCGGAATTTACGTTCAGATACCGCAGATGAATGTCTCTTTCCTGCGCCATCGTATAGATCCGGAAGATGCCCGATGAAAGCGGCTCGATCCGGGATGCGAGATCGAGCGTATCCGGCAGAGCGTCGGCGGCCATGTGGGCTGCAAGCCCCAGGCATTGGTCCAGAACACCGCCAAGCTCGCTTTCGAAATCAAGCTTGGTCACGGCTGCGCTAATGCGCGCAAACACCGCCTGCCCCTCGACCGCGAATTCCTGCAGTCCCTTTTCCATCTCCGCGCCGACCGTCTGGACCGCTGCCAGCGCATTGCGCAAAGGCTCGCCGAGATTGCCGATGTCAGCGGTCGCTTCACCCGACAGGAACTGCGTCGCCGCTTCCACCGCATGAAGATCGGCCACGATCGCATCGGCCGGCGTTTCGAGCTTGCCGGCGAAAAGCCGAAGCTCGCCGCTGACCACATTCACCGAACGGCCTGCATCTCCCAGGCGCGAACAGCGCAGGTTGGAGTTGAGAGCCATGTAGTGGATATCGGTCTTGATCGAACGAATGACCTCGATCCCCTTCAACAGATGCTGGGCCGTCGCAGTCACCGAACCGACAACGGAATCAGACTCGCCACTGCGATCGCGCACACGTTCGGCAAGCTCGCAACCGACCCTGAGATCCGCCTCCATCGACTTCAGCGCATTGTGCTCTTCGCCGGCACCTTCCGACGTCACCTTGTCGCGCAGAACCAGGATCTGCGACGCATCGGCCGAGAAGCTTGCGATATTGGTCGAAATGCCACGGCACTGCCGGCGGAAATCGACCAGCGTTTCATCCAGCTGTGCATGGCACAGATGCAGAATGACCGTAGTCAGATCGTCGGCTTCCTGCGCTGAAAGCGCGCCACCTTCCGGCGAGGCGAGGAACGCGTCCAGCAGTTCGAACGTGCTTTGTACATGCTCGATACGCTGGCGGGTGATGTCGCCAATCTGCAAACCCGAAAGTACGCTGGCTATCTTGCCCTGAACCCGGCCGGTCACCTGTTTGACATCGCTGGCAACCGCCGACATCTGCGCATATTGCTGTGCGATGCGGCTCGAGCTCTGATCGAGATTGCTGACAATGCGTGGAACCGTGGTGTCGAAATCGCTGCGGATGCCTTCGGCAAAATCACGCGCGGTCCGCAACTGCGCCCGCATCACGCTCAGTTGCGCGACGAACTTGTCCACCTCTTCCGCGCCGAACTGCACCCGGTCGCGAATTTCATCGGCAAATTCCGCGAACTCGGCAAGTCCAGCACCGGTGATCTTCACCGTAATGGCGAAGGTACGCAGATAGCGGATGGTCTCGCGCATGTCGTCGAGGTGAAGGCTGCTCGAATGGCAAATGTCGGAAATCTCGACAAACTTCGTGTGCCGCGCTTCAGCGATCTTCGGCAGAAGCGCCAGATTGGAAACGGTGCTCCGCAGCCCCTTGACCGTCGACGCCGTGGTCTCCCCGTCGAGGGTATTCGTCAGGCGATCGAGGATATCGACCAGTCCGTTCAGGATTTCCATCACTGAAACAAGAACCGCGCCCGCGTCGAGAAATGATTTCTCGATCGCCGAATGAGCCAGATTGAGTTTTGAGACCAAGTCCGTCCGCAAATCTGGACCAACTGTCGTAAGCTTGAAATTATGCTTCACAACACACCCTACGCTACTTTGTAGAGGCTAACGTAACCGACACTGTGAAAAGAGTAGTAAATTCAGGGCGCAACAAATTGCGAAAGTCGGCCAATACGACTTGTGATGGGTTTTACAGTTAATGGATTTGCGTCAGCAATCCGCCGTTCTATCGAGGGGAATACGGTTGGCTCGTGGCAAGAGGCGCTGACGATCATCGACTCGGACGCCCCGCGATTGACGCCCCTTTACAACCCGTAGATCACATAAAATCACATTGCTGCAATTTCGCCTGATAGCGACGATATGACACTGCAAATCACTCGCGAGCAATTCGCGATCCCAACGGAAATTCGTGCGAAGAGGGTTTCGCGCGCGATTTCTGGACGTCGTGAAGGAAATTGGCTGGCCATGACTTGGCATTCGTCAACGGAACTTCCGGGCATGAAATGCTGGAGAAATGTCACCTGTCATTCCTTATAGGCCATGTGCTTTTTCGAAACAAAAAGCCCGTTTCACCTCTAAAGAGAGCAACCTGTGGCAGTCCAGCCGAACATAGTGATCCCCGTCACCTTGGGCGATACTTGCCTAATTTATTGATAGAAAAAGGAATTTACCGTATCAGCACAATGACGAGCAACTTAGTTATGTTGCACAACAACATAATCGACACAATTCTTGCCGCGTCGCAGCATCTTGACACCCCCTGCGTTCTCTCCGAACATGTTCTGGCCAAAGCTTGTCATTTGCGAACACGTTCGCCCGAGCGCATCGGTCAGTTTGGAGAATTTGTGGCAAAGTCGATCGATTGGAGCTGCAATGGAAAACACTAGCAAGATAAGGGTCCTTGTTTTGGACGAGAACCCGGTCCTGGTGGACGGCCTGAGCTTTCTGATAAATTCGACACGACAGCTGAAATCACTCTCGCTGACGCAAAGAGACATCAATCTGGCAGAAGCGATCAGGCGCCTGGCGCCGCACGTTATCGTAGCCGACCCAGGCTTCCTCGATCAGGCCCTGCGCGACGCCGAGATGGACTTGAAAGAACTTCAGGCCACGGCACGCATCATCGCCTATTGCGATGTGCGCGATACCTTGCCGGGAGAAACATATATCGCCAAGGGATATTCTGGCGTGGTCACCAAAACGGTTGCAAGCCCGAAGCTATTGCGTGCGATCAAGAGCATATACGCCGGCGACATCGTCATAGATGAATCCGTGATTGCATTGTCCGAAAGCGGAAACATCAACAACACGACCACAGAACCTGAACAAGGAAAGCTCTCCACGCAGGAAGAACTTGTCTTACGGTATGTTGCGCTTGGAAAAGCGATGAAAGAAATCGCTGCAGATATTCAGTTAAGCACAAAAACTGTTGAAACATACAAATATCGCGCGACAAAAAAACTATCACTTCGAACAAGATCAGACATAGTCAACTACGCAATTAGTGTAGGCTGGCTTCAATACTAACATTACTTGGTAAAAATTGATAGCGCGATGGATGTACGTCCATCGTGCTACTTTGCGTTATTTAAATCTCAATTGCTAATATTATGTTTTTATTAAATATTTATTGGGAATTTACCTGACATTTGTCGGGTCTTTCCTGACTTTTACTAACCAAACATAGCTGCCAATCCTAAAGACGGATTTAAACGATTGTTAACTACCGACGGGCCTCGAAGGCCTGCGGTCAACAACAAGGGCAGCACATGGCTAGGATCAGCGTATTTGGAATTGGTTACGTCGGCGTCGTTGCAGCAGCCTGCCTGGCCAAAGATGGACACGACGTCGTGGCTGTCGACATCGACCCTGCAAAGGTCGACACGATCAACAACGGACGCGCACCGATCGTTGAGAAGGGCCTTGATCCCCTGATCGAGCAGACTGTCGCCAGCGGCAAGCTGCGCGCCACGCTTGATATCCAGGATGCAATCGCTTCGACCGACGTGTCCTTCGTCTGCGTCGGCACCCCGAGCGCACCGGACGGCTCGGTTGGACTGACATATGTGATCAAGGCCTGCGAGGCGATCGGCACTGCAATTGCCGCCAAGGGGCGTTTCCACTCCGTTGTCGTTCGCTCGACCATCGTGCCGGGCAGCATGGAACAGGTCTGCATCCCGGCGCTCGAGCGCAGCACGGGCCTGATCGCCGGCAAGGATTTCGGCGTCGGCTACTACCCGGAATTCCTGCGTGAAAGCACAGCGATCGAAGACTACTACGATCCGGGCCTGATCGTTTTTGGTGCTCTCGACGAGCAGACCGACAAGGTCCTGCACGAATTGAATGACGCGCTTCCGTGCCCGTGCCACTCGGTTTCTCTCGCCACAGCAGAGATGATCAAATACACCAGCAACTCCTGGCGCGCCGTGAAAGTCACCTTCGCCAACGAAATCGGCAACATCGCCAAGGCGAGCGGCGTCGACGGCCAGTTGGTGATGAAAATCCTGTGCTCGGATCTCAAGGTCAACATCTCGCCCTATTTCATGCGCCCGGGTTTCGCTTTTGGCGGCTCCTGCCTGCCGAAAGATGTCCGCGCTCTGCGTCATCTCGCCAAGGAGAAGCATGTCGAGACCGCCCTTCTCGACGCGGTCCTCGAAGCCAACGAAGCGCAGATCGACCGCGCTGAGACCATGGTCTCGCAGATGGGCGGGCAGACGATCGGCATGGTCGGCATCAGCTTCAAGACTGGTACCGACGATCTGCGCGAAAGCCCACTCGCGAGCCTCGCCTCTCGCCTGATCGACCGGGGCTACGACCTCAAGATCTACGACCCCTTCGTGAATCAGGCATATGCGGAGGGCATGAGCGGCGCTGGGCGCGGCAATGACACCGCCATCGACCTGAAAAACAGGCTCGTCAGCGACCTCGACGACCTTGTGGACAATTCCGACGTCATCCTTGTAGGCAATCACTATGCCGAGGCCATGCCGGTTCTTGATGCATCCAGCGACAAGATCCCCATGGTCGACCTGCTCCGCATCCGCCCCGGCATTCGCTCCGCCGGAACCTACCAAGGCATTTGCTGGTAAGGAGCGCACCGATATGTTGGCCCACGTCATCTATCTCCTCATCATGACGATCTTGGCGCTCAGCGTGCCGCATCCGGCGGTTCAGACCGTCTCCGGCACTCTGATCACCGTCGGCCTCATTGGCGGCTGGCGCTATGCCTGGGCGGGGATCAACCTGGCGCGGGCCGCCTATTACCTCAACTTCGCCTATCCTCGCCGGCGCAAAAACGCCGTCGAGGCCTATCAGGCCCGCGGCTTGAAGGATCACACCTTTTTCCTCGTAACCACCTACAAGATCGCTCCGGATATCTCGACCCGGGTCTATCGTTCGATCTTCGAGGCGGCCTATCACGCCAAGGGTGGCGCCACCATCGTCGCCTCAATCGTCGACGAAGCCGATGCACGGCTGATCCGACAGGTCATGGCCTCGGTCGCCTCCCGCGATCCCGGCTCCGAAGCGATGGTTGCCCTGAAGATCGACAAGATCGCCGGAACCGGCAAGCGCGACGCACTCGCCACTTCCCTGCGTTCGATCGCCAGGCTCAATCCGGGTCGCAACGATATCGTCATCTTCGTCGATGGTGACAGCTGCGTACCGATCGACGTCATCGACCGCAGCCTGCCCTTCTTCACCGACCCATCCGTCGGCGCCGTCACCACCGATGAGTACAGTGACACCAAAGGCGGGCGCCTGTTCCGCGACTGGTTCGACCTGCGCTTTTGCCAGCGCCACGTGATGATGTCGTCGATGTCTCTGGGGGAGAGGGTCCTGACCCTAACCGGCCGTATGTCGATCTTCCGTGCCAATCTCGCCACCGACGGCGGCTTCGTCGATCTCGTCCGCAACGACTTCATCGACCACTGGCGCCTTGGCCGCGTTCACTTCCTCACCGGCGACGACAAGTCCACCTGGTACTGGCTGCTGCAGCGTGGATACAAGATGCTCTATCTGCCAGATCTGTGCACGGTTTCGATCGAAACCCAGCCCAATTCCGGTTTCATGGACTCCGCGACCGTCCTGATGACCCGCTGGTTCGGCAACATGCTGCGCACCAACGCCCGTGCGCTTGCCCTGCCCGCCTCGCAGATCGGTTATTTCACCTGGTGGTCGATCCTCGACCAGGCAATCTCGATCTGGACTACACTCGCCGGTCCGGCCAGCATCCTGCTGGCGACCTTCTTTGTCAGTCCCTGGATCCTGCCCCTCTATTTTGCCTGGGTAATGTTCACCCGCTACTGCATGTGCACGATCATCATGGCGTTCCGCAAACGCAGCTTTCCCGTCACCTTTCCCTTCCTGCTCTACTTCAGCCAGGTTGGCGGCGCGGTGATCAAAAGCTTCATCCTCTTCCGCCTCGACCGCCAGCGCTGGACCCGCCAGTCCTCGGCGAAAACGGGGAGTTTCAGCCTGCCTCTCGGCCAGCGGCTGAGGGCCCACAGTTCCACCTACATGCATGGCCTTGCCCTCGGATGGCTCATCCTCGGCGTGGCTTATGTCGGCAACCTAATCTAACCGCGCCCACCCTAACAGCGAAGGACCGTGACAATGGACATCGAGAAAAAGCCCGCACGAGACACAGCTTCACAGGCTTTGGCCACCCAGGCCGCAAACGTCCCGGTCCTCCTGGACAACGGCACGGAGCACCCAAAAACCAACATCCCGTTTTCCGCAATCATCGACGGTCGACAGTTCAGCGGCCAGAGCCTGTCCCTCGTGTCGGCAACAGTTGCCGGTCTTTCCGGACCGGAATTGGAAGGGAAGCAGCGGATTGCCGTTCTACGCTTCGATTTCGACGGCTACACGATCGCGCTACAGGTCGATGTCCGCATCAGCCGCATCCAATCCGAAACCGGTGAACTGCGTCTCGATTTCATCGAGCCGACCGGCGAACACCTGCCGACGCTGCGTTATCTGCTCAACAGCCATATCGCCGGTGATATCACCTCCATCGACGGCATTATCAGTCGCCGCGAAAAGGCTGGTGTGAGCAATACCAAGAGCCAGGGGGCAGCGACGACATTCGGCGGCTATGTCGGGCGCGGCCTACGCGTCGCGGCAACCGCAGCGCTCAGCCTCGCGCTCGCCGCTGTCGCTGCAAACCTCATCTACCAGCGGGTATTCTCCAAGGAAGTCACCCAGCTCGCCACGCTTTCCGCCGGCGGCCAGCCTCTGCGTGCGGTGGCAAGCGGCCAGATTTCCTATCTCAACCTCGGCGCTGCGAAGGGTGAAGTCCTCTACACGCTGCAGGCCGTCTCCGGCGACACGCTCAGCGTCAACATGCCCTGCGACTGCAAGATCCTTCCTGGCGCCGCGATGGAAGGCTCAACCGTCATGGCCGGCGACACCGTAGCCGAAGTCGTCTCCGGCGAAACGGCACCGGTCGTCGTTGCGACCGTCAGTGCCGACCAGGCCAAGCTTCTTGTTCGCGGCGACATCGCCGAACTCAAATTCCCCGATGGCCTGGTGGCCTACGGCAAACTGACCGCTGGTGCACAAGCCCTGACACCGGTCGGCACGCAAGGCGAGATGCGCGCCGTCATCACCCCGGATGCCACTCTCGGTGGGGAAGCCGTCGGGTCGCCGGTCTCCGTGCGCATCATCAGCAACCGCATTTTCGCCATTGGCCAGCAATTCGGCCTGATGTCCTCCAACCGCACGGCCGGCTGAGAACCGCAGCAAGGCAGACAATCCCGCGCAATCGACAAACAGGATTCACAGGAGCAGTCATGCAAAACGTCCACCCCCTCATCCTGTGCGGCGGCATCGGCACACGCCTTTGGCCCCTTTCCCGCACCGAGCACCCGAAACAGTTTCAGCGTATCGACGGCAACTCGGAGACCACCTTTTTTCACGCAACGGTTGAACGCCACCGCATGCCAGGCTTTGCAGACCCCATCGTCGCTGTCAGCAGTTCGCATGTCGCAACCGTGATGCGACAGTTGAACGACCTGAATTGCCCGGCTCGCATTATCGCCGAACCGATCTCCCGCAACACCGGCCCCGCAGTCCTTGCCACAGCACTCGATCTTGCTGAAACCGATCCGGCAGCGCTGATCTGCGTTATCCCGTCGGATCACATCGTCAAGGGCGACCTGACAGGCAATGTTCTGGCCGCCCGTGCAGCCGCCGAAAGCGGTCACATCGTCCTATTCGGAGTTACGCCCGAATATCCGGAAACCGGTTATGGCTACATCGTTGATGGCGGGCCACTGGATATGCTCGACTGCGCCCGAAAAGTTGCAAGCTTCATTGAAAAGCCTCCGGTTGAAATTGCAACATCCCTAATCAAGGCAGGCAACGCCTATTGGGCGTCTGGCATCAGCCTGTTCCGCGCCGATGTGCTGATCTCAGAATTCCAGCGCCTCGATCCCACCACCTATGAAGCGGTCAGCAACGCCATCAAGCTTGGCCTGCAGACCGAACATGCCCTCTATCTGAATGCCGAAGCACTGTTCTCTGCAGCGAACCTCCCGACGGAATCCATCGTCTTCGAGCATTCGCCCCGCACTGTGATCGCGCCGCTGCAGGTGGCGTGGAGCGATGTCGGCGCCTGGAATGCGCTTCATCACATCGCGGAAAAGGACGAAGACGGCAACGTGTTGAGCGGTGACGTCATCAGCATCGACACCTGCAACTCCTACATCCGCTCGACAAACAAGCTCGTGGCAGTGATCGGCATGCAGGACGTGGTCGTCGTCGACACCGACGATGCCCTGCTGATCACCACCCGCGACCAGGCACAACAGGTGAAGCAGATCGTGAAAAAGCTCGAAACCATCAAACGTCGTGAACTGGCCGAGCATGCCCGCAACCAGATGACCTGGGGCGAGATCCGCCGCGTGCAGAGTGGCCCAGGCTATGAATTGCGCATGATGACATTACGAGCTGGCAGCATGCTGCCGATGCTGGAGGACCTGACCTCTCACCGAATGCTAACGGTGACCAGTGGCTCCGGTCTGCTGAAAACCGGCGTCGTCACCCGCGTGCTGCATGTCGGCGACAATTTCGAAGTACCGCCGGGTGAAGCCACCATCATCTATTGTGGACCGGAAGCCGAGATGCAGCTCGTCGAAGTCGTCTGCGAAGTGGTCATCGCAAAACTGGAACCCCAGGCTGGCAGCCGCCAGCTTGTGAACAGCTGAGGACGGGTCGATGCGAAGACGCCTCTCCCTTCTGTTCGCCGGACTGCTCGCATCGACCGCTTTCGGCGCGAATGCCGAAAACCTCGATCATGCGGCTCTTGCCAAGCTGACCCGGCAGATCAACCAGGTCACTGACCGGGCAGGCGCTCGCGACGCGACACTCGAGAGCGTGGCACCGCTCCTGACCGAACGATTGTACGGTATTGCACCCACCGCCCCACTCCAGTCACCAGCCTTCGCAACGATCGAAGGCAAGGGCGGCCTGCACACGATCCCGGTGGACTTCATGCTGGCACAAATGCGGCTTCAGACCGGCGCACGGTTCAATGCAAACATCGACAAGGCATTGACCGATGCCAACGCTCCCGCCTTGTTCATACGCGGCGGAACCATCACGCTGAAAGAACTCGCAGCAGCCGCGGCGGCCCAGTTTCCCGGTGCGATCGAACAGAACGGCGAAACATGGACGGCCAAATGGCCGATCGTCATCTGGTCGGACTCTGGCCTCGTGCTCGACGAGGGCGACCGACTTGAACTGTCGACGCACGCAGGCGCCTTTGTCCTGAACGCAGGCCTGCTCCAGGTGAACGATGGATCAGTATCCGGCTCGACCGAGATCAATGGTGGCCTGCCTGAATTCAAACCGTTCATCGTCACAGCAATGAGTGGCGCCTTGCAGGCCAGACAGGCCGAGTTCAGCAATCTTGGCTTTCCCGGCTCCGGTTCGACCAGCGGGATCTCGATCATTGGTGCGGCGCTTCTGCCTGCCAAGATCCGTTCCTTTTTCGTCGAAAGCACCTTCGACAGGGTCAGCAGCGTCAATCTGCTCGACACCCACAATGTGCTGATCGCCCAAAATCGGTTTCGCGATGCAGACGGGCCAGCGATCGCCGTAAAGGGCGTGAACAGTGCCCGCATCCTGTCCAACATCGTGACGGGGTCGCGACAGGCTCAGGGCATCAACATCCAGAACCGCAGCTCGGATATAGAGATCGCCCACAACCTCGTGCTCGGCAATCGTGGCAGCGGCATTTTCCTGGCCAATGGTGTTCGTGACATCAAGGTGTCGGCCAATCTGCTCTCGGGCAATGGCCGTGGCGGCATTTCGGTCGTGCGCGGCACCTGCGTCAGGCTGATCGACAATATGGTTGTCGCCAATCGCCAGGTCGGAATCAAGGTTCGCGCCAGCGATCAACTTGCGCTGTCGCAAAACCAGCTGATCAACAATTCTGGACCCGGCATCTCGGTTATCGAACAGGGCCCCAAAGCCGCGCTCACCATCGACGGCAACCAGTTTATTGCCAACAGATCCGGCCTGCACGGCGGCTCGGCGAGCCAAGTGGCTTTGAGCGGCAATGATTTTGCCGGGCAGTCACCCATCCTGCTCGACGGCGAGTTCACCAGCTACGTGCCGCAACTTCTGCGCATCTCGTCCGCAGACGCTGCTGCCCAACCCTTCATAATCCACGCCAATGAACAGTCGTCCGCGCGGACGGACTGCCAGTCAGGGAGTTAAAGTCGATGGTCTTTTCATCCGAGACATTCCTGTTTCTGTTTTTACCGCTCTTCCTGGTGGCTTACTACTTGACACCGGATCGGCTGCGCTCATGGACGATCCTGATCGGCTCCTACATCTTCTATTGCTGGTGGCGCGCCGACTTCCTGCTGCTGTTTATCGCCGTAACCGCCTGGGCCTATGGCTGCGGCCTGTTGATCGCCAAATGGGAAGGCGAGGCCAGAGCCAAGACAACCATGGTCATCGGCATCATCGGATGCCTGATCGTGCTCGGCATATTCAAATATCTCAACTTCTTCATGGACAGCTTCGCCGCCCTGATCGGCACGACGCCGGAGAACCTCGGTTATCACTGGCAGCTGATCCTGCCGATCGGCGTGTCTTTCTACGTCTTCCATGCCATCGGCTACATCGTCGACGTCTTCCGCAAGGACACGCCGGCAACACGCAGCTTCGTCGATTTCGCCGCCTTCATGGCCCTCTTCCCGCACATGATCGCCGGCCCGGTCCTGCGCTTCCGTGACCTGACCGACCAGTTCATCAAGCGCGAGCACAGCCTGCCGATCTTCACGTCCGGCCTCTATATTTTCACCATCGGCCTGTCGAAGAAGGTCCTGATCGCCGACACCGTCGCCCCGATCGCCGACCAGACATTTGCCATGGCCAATCCGACGATGGTGGAATCCTGGCTCGGCGCCATTGCCTACATGCTCCAGCTCTATTTCGACTTCTCGGGCTACTCGGACATGGCGATCGGCCTCGCCCTGATGATGGGCTTCCGCTTCAAGCAGAATTTCAACACGCCATACCTCAGCCTGTCGATCACCGAATTCTGGCAGCGCTGGCATATCAGCCTGTCGACCTGGCTGCGCGACTACCTCTACATCCCGCTTGGCGGCAATCGCAAAGGCTCGGCCCGCACCTACGTCAACCTGTTCCTCGTGATGCTGCTCGGCGGCCTGTGGCATGGCGCAGCCTGGACCTATGTGCTCTGGGGTGCATGGCACGGCGCATGGCTTGCCTGCGAACGCTACACCGGTTGGGCCAGGAACGTCCCGAGCCGCGCCATCGCCCTTCCGGTTACCCTGGTTCTCGTCCTGATCGGCTGGGTCATGTTCCGGGCTGCCAATGTTGGAGACGCCTTCACCGTCTATGGCGGCATGATCGGCCTCAACGGCATCACCCCGAGCATCGAGTTCCTCGCCAATGTCACCCGCGAAAACCTGCTCTTCCTGGTTCTCGCCATCTTCGCGGTCTTTGCCGAGCCGTATTTCAAGAAGCTGACCGATGCGGAGAACGGGATCGAGGCGCATGGCTTCTCGGTTTCTCCGAATGGAACAGCCGTTGCCATTCCCTCGCTCGCCTATCCGATTGCCATGAGCCTGCTGCTGGTCGTGACCGTGGCGCGCCTGTCGGAACAGTCGGTTTCACCCTTCCTCTACTTTCAGTTCTGACAGGAGATAAGACATGGCCAGCATTCGCCAGCACACAGCGACACTGCTTCTTCCGACGGTCTTCTTCGGTTACGCAATCTATGCCAACTCGACCATGATCTTTGCTGCCGCCGGCAGCGAAGCGGAAGCAGCCCAGGTCAACGACCTGTCGCTCTCCTACGTCATCGACGGTGAAGCCACTCGCGATCTGGACGCGCTCTACAAGAGTGAACTGCCGCACCGCGATGCCGCTGTCGGCGTCATCGGCAACGCCCGCTATGCCCTGCTCGGCTCCGGTCGTAAAGGTGTGATCGTTGGTGACGACGGCTGGTTTTTCACCGGCGAGGAATTCAAGCGCGTCAAACCGACGGAAATCGAGTCTGCGGTCAGCCAGATTGGCGAGGTCCGCAAGAAACTGGCCGACGCGGGTATCGAACTGGTCATGGTGCCGCTGCCGGCCAAGTCCGACATCTACACCGAGCACCTGCCGGACATGATGCGCAACGACGCAATGATGACAGCCTACGGCGATTTCTCGACCGCTCTCAAGCAGGCCGGCATGACGGTTGTCGATACGCGCACCGCCATGCTCGCAGCCAAGCCGCATGACGATGTGTTCCTGAAATCCGACACCCACTGGACCCCTGCCGGGGCCAGGGTGACGGCGGAAGCCGTGCAGAAGACGTTCCAGCAAAGTGGCATCCTGCTCGCATCCGAGCAGGTTACCGCCTCCTGGCAAACACCGGTCGATGTCTGGGGTGACCTGACCAAATACATCACCTCTCCCGACTACGCACCGCGCGTCGGCCTGAAGCCGGAAAGTGTTCCGATCTATCGGACCTCGGTTGCCGAGGCCGAAGGCAGCGGTGACATTTTCGGCAATGATGCATCCGTTCCGGTCATGCTGGTCGGCACCAGCTACAGCGCCAATGAAAACTGGTCCTTCACCGATTTCCTGCGCCAGACGCTGTCCTCCGATGTGGTCAATGTCGCCAAGGAAGGTCTCGGCCCCGGCGTCCCTATGATGGACCTGCTCGAAGGCCAGGTGCTGGCAGATACGCCACCAAGCGTCATCGTCTGGGAATTTCCCGTCCGCTACCTCGGCACTGACACACTGTGGACGCGCAAGACGAATGCCGGCAACGGCGGCCATCACGGCCCGGTTGGAGAAGGCAATGTCTAAGCGTTTGTATCCGCTCGCCATTCTCGCTGTCTGTGTCGGTACGCTCGCCGCCCAACCGAGTGCGGCTCGCGTCAAGCCGTTCTTCCCTCGCCCGAAGGCGGAGGAGCCAGCACCGCCCCCCAGACCCGCACCAACGGGACCGGCTGCAAAGCTGCCCCTGGAATTGCAGGCGGTCCGCAAGGATCTGCTCGCCGGCAAGCGCGTCAGCTACCGGCAACTGCAGGCTCTCGCCGATGCCGGTGACGGCATCGGGGCGTTCCGGCTTGCCGAGAGGATCGTCAAGGATGGTGATCCCAAATTCACGACAGATGCCCTGCATTATTTCACCATCGCCGTCTCCGAAGGGCGCGGCCATGCGGTGCGACACATGCTGGATCTGTTGACAGATACGCAGGCAGAGTTCCGGCCAGCGCATCTGAAAAGCGCGGAAATCGCGTTGCGAGCCCAGGCCAAGAAGGGCAACGAGAAGGCCGTGGATGGCCTGATACGTTTCTACAGCGAAGGTCGCCCCTTCGGTGACAGGCGCGGCGAGCTTGAAACACTGCTCGCCTCCGGCACCAGCAAGAAGAACGGCGATACAGCGTTCAAGCTGGCGGTCATGCTGCTTTCCGGGCAGGGCCGTACTCCCGAACAGACCGCTCAGGCAAGCCGCTATCTTGTCATTGCGCAGCAGACCGGCAGCATCGGCGTCAAGGCTGCCGCCGGCAACATAATGGCGATGCTGAAGAACCCACCCTCGGAAGAACACGCGGAGGTACAACCATGACCACCACACGTAGATACGGCTATCTGGCTGGCGTGCTCGCCGCAGTCACTCTTTGCAGTAGCTCGGCGGCATGGGCGCAGGCCGATGCGGATCCGTCATCCTCCTACGGTTGCCGCAATCTGGAGGAAATTTCGGAACTGCAGATGATCGAAGGCAAGGACGGCATGTTCTTCCGTATTCTGGCGGATCTTCGCCTTCAACATGCTTTCACCGACCAGACCGCCGACAATCTCGCGGCCATGTCCAAGGCGCTGGAACAGAAGGGGACGACACTGATCTATGTGCCGCTGCCGACGAAATCCCAGGTCCTTCCGGAACTCGTCCCGGCACGGGCTTCGCTCTATGGCTTTGACGCCGATATCGCAATGCAGATCTACAGCGATGTCATTCGCCGCCTGAGTGACAGAGATGTTGCGGCGGTCGATATCGCGTCACCCATGCGCGAGGACAACATCAACGGCTTCGGCGAACACTCGTTCTTCCAGTCGGACTTCCACTGGACGGCCCATGGTGCAAGCGTTGCCGCGAAAGCGATCGCCGAACGCATGAAGCAATTGCCTGCCTATGCCGATGTGACGCCGGTGCCGTTCAACATGGAAGAGGTCAAGCCGGACCCCGAGTATTCGAGCATGCGCGAGCTTCTGCAGAAGCACTGCACTTCGAATGTCCCGACTGTCACCGCTCATGCCTACCGCGCGGTGCGCAACGAAGAAGCCGCCACCGACGGCGCCTCGGTAGACATTTTTGGTGGAGGTGACGAAGCCACAGTTGCACTGATCGGAACCAGTTACTCCGACAAGCCGATCAGCAACTTTTCCGGCTACCTCGAACACTGGGCCCAAATTCCCATCGACAACTATTCGATCTCGGGCGGAAACCAGTTCGGCTCGATCCTGTCCTACATCACGTCGCGAGAGTTCCAGGAGCAACGTCCACGCTTCCTGATCTGGGAGAACCCCATCTACAACAATCTCGGTCAGTTTGGTGCAGCACCCTGGAAGGAAATCATCGCCGCGTCACTGGGCGAATGCAGCCCGCCGCTGACGACAGCTTCCGTCGACGGAAAAACCGTTGAAGCGGATCTCACACAAGTCAATTTGAGCGGCAACGATGTCCTGTTGGCCGACATCGGCTCCGACAGCAGCCGCAGCGTTACCTTCAAATTCACAGGCGCGGATGGCCAGATACGCACCCGTGCCATGGATCGCGGCGACCGTCTGCGCACGACTGGTCGCTACTACTTCTCGCTGGGCGGCTTTCCTGCGGGATCGTTCAGCAAGGTCGCCGTCTCGTTCGATGCTCCTGTCGGCGAAGACACCTCCCTCTCTGTCTGCAAGACGAAACTCGGAGAAGAGTCATGATGACGAAAACCCACTTCAACCTCGCTTTGGTATCGATGGCCGCAACCCTCGCTTTCGCTCTGCCTTCCCTGGCCGACGATGGTGGTCTGTATGAAAAGCCGATCGACCCGAATTCGGCCTTTGTCAGGGTCATCGCACCCGGCTCATCGATTGCCTCGGTCAAGAACAGTTCGTTCAGCCAGCTGAACGACGGCGTCTCACCTTATGTGGCGGTGGCACCCGGCGACATCTCGGTATCATCCAGCTTCCGCCAGGCAAGTGTCGAAGCGGCAGCCGGAAAATTCTATTCGGCCGTCATCACTCAGGATGGTGTGGTCACGGTCGAAGACGACATGACGAAAAATCCTTCCAAGGCGACGTTGACCCTCTACAATCTGACGGAAAAAGCGGCACTCGATCTCTTCGTTCCACAGGCCGGATCCGACGCTGTCTCGGATGTCGACAGTGGCGCATCGAAGTCAGTTGCCCTTCGAGCCCCGCTGAAAGTCGATCTTGTGGTCCGCGATGGCGAAAAGGAAATCGCCAAGATCGACGCGGTCGAATTCAAGCGGCTTGCCGGTGTCACCATTGTGGTGACCGGCACGGGCGACGATGTCACCGCGGTCGCGGTTCCCAGCACCATTGCGCGTTAATTCCTGAAATAGGTCCGGAGGTTTATCATGACGATTGGAAAACTGGTTAAATCGCTGCTCATGGCAGGTGTGATGACGGTTGCCACCGGAACTCCGGGAAGAAGCGAGCCGATCGATGTCCGGTTTTTGCCGCCGGACATCGACGTCCCTAAATCGGCAGTCTGCACGCCGCGCATCCGCGACGAAGACATGATTGCCGACTGGACGGCATGGGACCGCAAATCGCTGCCCAAGCGTGAAACCTACTCAATCACCCGCGACATGAACCGTTTGCGCGATATCGATGCAGGGCGTTTCGAGCCGATCCTCACCCGCATGCAGCAGCTTTTGCCGAGCATCAAGCCGGATTACAGCGAGAAGGATGCGTTGTTCGACACGGTCAAGCTGATGCTGGCCATGGGCGAAGGTGAAAAAGTCCGTGGCCAAGGGCTGGTCAAGAAGCTTCTGGAAAACAAGGAGCATCCTGCCGGATCGCTGAACACCCTTGCCGACTACCTGATCGACGGCAAAGGCATCGAAACCGATCGGACCAGCGGCCTCGAACTCAAGGTCCAGGCTGCCTATGGCGGAAATGCGGACGCCATCCTTGACCTCGCCCGCATGAGCAAGAACGGCGAAAAGATCGCCAAATGGGAAATCGAACCGGAACTGGCGGTCAACATGGCCTTCGGTTCGCTGGTCGGCGTTCTCGACGAAGGCATTTGCGACCGTATCGGCCGCGTCGCACGCGAATATGATGGTGGCGAGATCGTTACGAACGATCCGAATGTCAGCCTTGCCTGGTACAGGTTTGCCGCCGACCTCGGCGATACGTCCGCCGCCTGGGAAGTTGCCGAGTACAACCTTCTCAGCGAAAAAATCGTCAAGGACAATGATGTCCTGGTCAAATATCTGACGATGGCAGCAGACGGCGGCAACATGGCCGCGATTCTGGAACTCGGCCGCCTCTATGCAGAAGGTGCTATCGTCGAACGGGATCGTGAAAAAGCACTCTACTACTATACCATCGCGGAAAAATCCGGGAACCAGGCGGGACTGGTGAAGCAAGCCCAGCTCTACGAGCAGACAAAGGATACCTCTCCGGCAGACGCAGCGGCTTACGAGACCACGCTCCGCCAGCTCATTGAACGAGCCGACCCGCCACCCTGGGCGTTCACTCGTCTTGCACGTCTGGTCCAGAACCGGGAGGGCCTCTGGCAATCGGCAGAAAAGGCCAAACCCTTGCTGGAAGAAGCGGTAAAGCGCGGCGACATCGAAGGCGGCATTGATCTCGCCGAGCTTCTCGTGCGCGAAAGCCCGAATGCCGCCACCCTTGCCCGCTCGACCGATCTTCTCAGCCAGGCAATCCAAGGCAATGGCGAAATCAATGCCATTGCCAAACTCCAACGCATCTACCTCTGCATCGATCCCAAGGGTCCCGATCTGCAGGCCGCTGCCTACTGGTCGGATATTGAAGCCGGCGCGGGCAACAAGACCCTCAATCTCAAAGCCGATCAGATAGACCAGCTTCCGCAGCTTAAGGATCCGCTGGTGATCGCGGCGATCCAAACCCAGGCGCTTTACGGCCGCGCCAGCGCGCTTGCCCTGTATCAGCGCTATCTGAAAAGCGCCGGTTACTCAGATCAGGTGCTGAAATTCTGGGAACAGCGAGCCGAGGTCCGTCGTGGCGCAACAGTTGAAGCCGTCCTGCTTGATTTCAAACAGAACGTCGAGAAAGGTCGGATGACAGAAGCCAAGCAGAGTATACGGCTGACCAGCGAAGCGATGAGCGTCGATGCCGGTCTGAGCTTTGCACGCTTCCTTATCGAAAACTACGCCAGCGACCGCGACAGTGTGCAACTTGCCAAGGAGATACTGAAGCCATTGGCGGCTGGCGGTTACGGCCGTGCCGTTCGGCTTCTGGAGGAACTGGATGGCGAAGGCCTCAACCCACTTTCCTCAACCGTCAGCTACTACGGCGACGTGATGAAACAGAAGGGCGACATGGCCGCCCAGTTGCTGCTTGCCGAGAATGCCGAAGACAACGCGACGCGTGAGCTCTTCTATCAGCGTGCCATCGGCTCGCAACGCTGCGACTACGATGACTCGATGTCACTCGCCGAATTCGCCATGCGCCACAACCGCGAAGATGCCAAGCGCTGGTTGGCAATCGCATCCCATATCGCGACCGACGACGCCTGGCGCAAGGTCAAGATCGCCGACATGTACATGGAACTCGACACACCGGACACCAACAAGACAGCGCTCGACCTTTACGCCGAGGCACGCAGCGGCGGCGAACCGGCTGCCTTCTACCGTCTGGTGAAATACTATGCCAACAATGCCGGTGACGCTTACGATCCGAAGGCGGCAAGTGACATCTTCGTTGATCTCGTTCAGCGCTCCGACCTCAACAGCATGCCCGAAAAACTCCTCATGCTGGCCAACATGAAGCCTGAAATCAGGCGTCAAGTAAGCCTCAGGATCAATGTCAGGGATCTTTATCAGCGTTCTGCCGACACCGGCCAGCCGGTGGCCATGCGCGAACTGGGCAAGCTCCTGCGCAATGATCCGAAGGAAAGTCGGGCAATTATCGATGCATTTGCCTGGCTGAAGAAGGCGGCAGAAGCGGGCGATGCCGAAGCCATGTATCTGCTGTCGCAATCTTATGCATTCGGCACAGGAACCAAGCCCGCGCTTGATGCCGCTCAATACTGGATGGCGAAGTCGGCCGAGGCTGGCTATCCCGAAGCCGCCCATGTCTTGATGCTGACCAAAGCTGGAACGGAGGGCTGAGCCTTTGACCGATTTCACCACTTCACGGAAATGCGGCGTTACCGCCGTATCACTGCTCGCCCTGGCAGCGCTGGGTGGCACGGCATCCATTGCGAATGCTGCAGAGGAGACCTGCTTCTCGATTCCCGCCCCCGTGATCAGCCTCGGCTTCGGCAGTCGCTATGAAGCGGACTCCAAAACCCGATCCGATCTGGACGATGATTCCGACGCGGCCGTGACCAAGGCCTTGAAGCCGATCGATCTATTTATCCAGAACCTGGCCAAGCAGGTGACCAAGGCCGGCAAGGAAACCGACGCAACCAGCCGTGCCGACTACCAGCGCTGCGTCATAAATGCCGTGTACCAATGGGCCTCGGCCAATGCACTCAGCGACATGCAGACGGACAATGCCAAACTCTCCGTTCCTTCGCGTGTCGGCGGCATCGCCATCGCCTATGCAGAAAGCCGTAACCAGGTGAGCGGTGTGGCCGACAGGCAGCGCGTCATCGAGAAATGGCTGCTGGAACGGGCTCGCGCAACGGTCCACTTCTTCGACAATGATGCAACGAAGGGGGCGGCCCGCAACAACCTGCGCGCCTGGGCGAGCCTTGCGGTTGGAGAGGTCGGCATCCTCAATGAGGACAAACCGCTGACCGACTGGGCCATTCTCAGCAACCGGACGATGATTACCGATGCCTCTCCTGATGGCAGCCTGCCTCTTGAGATGAACCGGCAGCAATATGCCCTGCACTACCAGCTGCATGCCATGTCGCCGCTGGTCACGTCGATCGCACGGCTTTGCTCTGCGGGCTATGGAAAAGGCGGGGCAGACCTGACGAAGCTGGCCACAATGGCGCGCTTCTCGATCAATGCCGTCAAGGATCCAACGATTGTTCAGAAAATCACCGGCGTCAAACAGACGGTCGAGCCTGGCTTGAAGGACAACACATCGTCGCTCGGGTGGCTCGAACCCTATGTCGCGTTGAGCAATGACAAGAAGATGGAAACCGAGTTCGCCGACCTCCGGCCGCTGTCGAACTCCAAGCTCGGCGGCAATGTCACAGCGTTGTATGGAAACAAGCGAACAAGCTGCGTCATAACAGCCATTCGCTGAAGGAGAACGACTTATTCGGAAACGAGACGGATCTTGTGGCTGATCAGCGGGGCAACCTGCTTGATCGGTTGCGGACCACGGTCGCTATTCCACTCTCCAACTTCCATGGAGACGAGGGAACGCACGGCATCGAGCGAGAAATCACGACCATGCGTGCCCGCAAGCGCCTCCTGCAGACGGCCAATCAGATCTTCGGCATCAGTATGAATAGACTGCGTCACCTTCCCGGTTCCTCCGAAAATATCATGCGCCAAAGATGGGTGTTTTTCTAGCGTCCAGAAGCCAACAATGGCCCTGAACACTTAAAAAAGTCGCAATTCTTCGTGGATGGCGCGGGACCGGTGGCAACATGTTTGCCAAAATGGCAAACAAAATCCAAACAGCGGCGCGCAATCTCTGCGCACCGCGTCAACCTGGAACAGGTGAAAGTTTAAGGGGGTGGCTTATGCCGCCATGCCCCAACCGGAGGGGTCGTCTTCGCCGAACATGCGCTCAAGGCTGAGGAAGCAGATCATGCTCTTGTCATGGGCGATGATGCCGTCCGAGAAGGCTGAACTCGGGCCCGTGGCGGCTGGAAGCGGTTGCAGGGTGCTGCCGGCAACAGTGAGAATATCCGAGACGCCATCGACCAGCAGCCCGACGGTCATACCGTTGACTTCGGTCACGACAACGGCACTCCGCTCGGTTGCCTGTGCTGCCGGCATGCCGAGCTTGACCGCAAGGTCGACGATCGGGATCACGGTACCGCGCAGGTTCATGACACCAAGCACTTCATACGGCGAATGTGGAATGGGGGTAACCGGCGCCCAGCCACGGATCTCGCGAATGGACGTCGTCTTCACGCAGAACTCCTGATCATGCAGACGAAATGCAATGATCTCAAGCGAGTCGGCGGCATTCGAGTTTGAAGTCAAATTCATGTACATGTCCTCCCAAGGTGCTGCCGACGTGCAGCCGCGACCAAAATGCCAGCTCAATCGTGCACTCTCGAGACAACTCCGTCTCCGCCGTCCGTGACAGAGAGCCCTTGTTCGTTCGAAGCCGCAAAACGAATCGGTCTATTAGGATTAGTAAATGATAAATCCATTGATAAGCCATTAATGCCCGCGCCGAATAACCCGGCCAAGGGCAATCCGGCACCTCTACGCTGCCCGCAACTCCAGATTTAGCGCAGCATTGACAAGGTCACGCCAATCGCGATCCGCGGCCAGTCGCGGGGGAAACAAACCGGGTAGAGCCAAGAAGCAGCCGGATGGATCGGCAGAATCCACGGCCGCAGAAGCTTGGCATAACTCCGCAGCCCGCGGATCCTCGATCTGCGGGTTCTGCATGACGTAGGCAATCCAGAGCGCTGTTGCTTCGGCAAAGACGGCTGCATCACGCCCCGCTGCCAGGTCATCGACTGCCGCTGCAAAAATACGCTGCGGCAGCTTCTGGCTTCCGTCCATAGCAATCTGTTTCGTGCGGTGAGCAATTGTCGGGTTGGAAAACCGCTCGATCAACTGCTCCCGGTATTCATCAAGATCGATGCCCGGCACAGGATCTAGCGTCAGTGCTGCTGCTGCCATATGCTGGCGCACGCGCTCAGCATAGTCCGGCACCGCCATGACATCCTTGACATACTCAAGGCCCTTGAGTTGGCCGAGATAGGCAATCATCGAATGCGGGCCGTTCAGCATCCGGAGTTTCATCTTCTCATACGGCTCGACATCGGCGACGAACAGAGCGCCCGCACTTTCCCATTCAGGTCGACCGGAAACGAAGCGATCCTCGATCACCCATTGCATGAAGGGTTCCGTATCCAGCGCCAGCTTGTCTTCAACTCCGAGGAGATCCGCCGCACGACGGCGGGTTTCATCCGTTGCCGCAGGAACGATACGGTCCACCATCGTGCAAGGAAACGCACCTTCCGCCGCGATCCAGCTGGCAAGCGCCGGATCTTGGGCCTCAGCCATTTCCAGCACCAGCCGTTCGACCACCCGACCGTTGGTTGGCAGGTTGTCGCAGCACAATACTGTAAAGGGCGACAGACCCGCACGTTTGCGCCGCGACAGGCCCTCGACAAGAAAGCCGATCACACCAACGGGTGCACCGGGCGCCACCAGATCGGCGGCAATGGCGGGATGACGACGATCAAGTCCTCCCGATGCCGGATCGAAACCATAGGCCTTTTCCGTGACCGTCAGCGAAACGATGCGGATTGCCGGATCGGCGAGCAGGACCAGCAGGCCGTCGCGATCGTTTGCAGCCGAAATACCGCCAACGACCGACCCGACTACGCGCGGCTCGGCCCCCGATGCATCGCGTGCAATCACGGAAAACAGATGATCCTGCATCTTCAAATCGCGGATCGGCTCAGACGAGCGCAGGCTCACGCCAACAATGCCCCAGTCGCCGAAGGATGCTGCAAGTGCGGTGTCCGTGTAGACCGCCTGGTGCGCGCGATGAAAGGCGCCAAAGCCGATATGAACGATACCGGGTTTCAGTTTGGCGCGATCGTATTGCGGTGAGAGAACCCCGCCGGCGAATGGAGAGGATGAAGACAGCTGCATGATCAGGACAATCCGTAAGTAAGATGTGACAAAGCCCGTTCGATACCGCGCAACTCGGCAAGACCCTTGAGCCGTCCGATTGCCGGATAGCCGGGCTGGGCACCACGCGTCAGGTCATCGAGGATTTCCTGCCCGTGGTCGGGGCGCATCGGAATCTGGTGATCCGGGCGGCCCTCGGCCTTCCGGCGCTTTTCTTCTGCAACAAGTCCGGCAATCACCGCGACCATATCGGTGTCCCCTTCGAGATGTTCATCCTCGTAAAACGAGCATGGCGTGCGATCCTCCTCGCGCCGGACATTGCGCAGATGGACAAAATGGATACGGGGTGCAAACCGGCGCACCATGGCCGGCAGGTCATTGGCAGCCAGCGCCCCGAGCGAACCTGTGCAGAAGGTCATGCCATTGGCGGGACGGTCAACCGCCTTCAACATATCGGCGTAGTCGTCGGCAGTCGACAGAACGCGCGGCAGACCGAGCAGCGCCCATGGCGGATCGTCCGGATGGGCGCAGATATTGATCCCGACCTCTTCGGCAACGGGAGTGACCTCCGCGAGAAAGTCGACGAGATGTCCCTTCAGCCTGTCGCGATCGATGCCGGCATAGGTCTCAAGATGCGCGCGAAGCTGCGGCAGGCTGTAGCCGTCGGCCGAACCGGGAAGCCCTGCACCGACATTGCGGGAAAGGCTGAGCTTGCGTTCGTCGGCCATCCCTTGAAAGCGCTGCAAGGCCTGTTCACGGGTTTCCGGATCATAGTCGTCTGGCGCCGATGGCCGCTGTAGCAGATGTATATCGAAAGCAACGAAATCGATGCGGTCGAAGCGCATGGCTTTCGCACCGTGTCGTGCCGTCCAGCGCAGGTCGGTGCGGGTCCAGTCCAGCACCGGCATGAAATTGTAGCAGACGGTTTTAATGCCGGCCGCAGACACTCGCCGCAGGCTCTCTTGCCAGTGGGTAATGTGCTCGCGCCACGGCCCCGTCTGCGTCTTGATACTCTCGGAGACCGGGATGCTTTCCACCACATCCCATTGCAGCCCGCCCGCCGCAATTTCGGCCTTGCGCTTGGCGATCTCCTCGACCGGCCAGACCTCCCCTGTCGGAATGTGATGCAGAGCGCTGACGATACCAAGCGCACCAGCCTGGGCCGCATCCTGCACACTCACCCGGTCTACCGGACCGAACCAACGCCATGTATGTCGCATGGAAAACTCCTTCAGCGAAGAAAACTGAGCTGCACCTTGCAGGCAGCCGAACGGTCGCCCGCCTGTTCGAAGGCCGCAACCGCCTGATCGATAGGAAAGCTGTGCGAAATGATCGGCCGAACGTCGATCCGTCGGTCGGCAATCAGTCGGACGGCCTCGCCGAATTCCACATCGAAACGCTGCGATCCGACGAGACGAAGTTCCTTGCCCACCAGTGCATTGAGTGGAAGCGTGATGTCGCCCGTCACGCCGACCTGCACGATCAGGCCGCGCGGCCGCACCGTCGCGATTGCGGTTCTGAGCGCCGGCTCCGCAGCCGAGCATTCGAAGACCGCATCGAATTGCCCCTTGTCCGCCTCGAAAGGAGCGAGCGCGCCCGGATCGTGGCGAACATTGATTGTTCTCGTGGCACCCATCGCCTTGGCTCTTTCGAGCGCGGCATCAGCAAGATCGGTAACCACCACCGCGCTAGCACCGGCATGGCGCGCAGCCGCCACGACCAGCGCTCCGATCGGGCCGGCGCCGGTGACCAGGACGGTGCGTCCCGAAAGATCGCCAGCCTGCGCCACCGCATGCAGACAAACTGCTAGCGGCTCGGCGCAGGCGGCTTCTCCGGCTGTGACCAGGGAGCCTGCCGGGAAGCACTGAAGCGACGGAACGATCATCCAGTCGCGAAACATGCCCTGCGCATGGGGCAGACGCATCGCACTGCCCATGAACTGCATGTTGAGGCAGTGAATGGGCGTACCCTCGCGGCAGAAACGGCAATGGCCGCAGGGCTGGCTGGGATTGATCGCGACCAGATCGCCGATTGCAAGACCCGAGACACCGGCACCGAGGGCAGAAACATAGCCTGACGCTTCATGGCCGGGAATGATCGGTTCGCGAACCCGCACCGGACCGAAACCACCATCTTGATAGTAATGCAGATCGGAGCCGCAGATGCCGCCCGCCGACATCTTGATCAGGATTTCTCCCTCGCCCGGCTCGCCAACATCCGCCGTTTCAACCTTGAGATCACGTTGGCCATAAAGCCGGGCAAGGCGCGTTTGCATCACTCTATTCCCTTCAGCGGATCAGACCGAGCTCTGTTGGCAGCCAGAGCGTGACGGCCGGAACAAAGGTGATCAGGATGAGGGCGATGAACAGCGGCACGAGCCAGGGCAGGATCGCCATGGTCGTCCGCTCGACGGAAAGCTTGGCAACGCGCGACAACACGAAGAGCACCATGCCGAGCGGCGGATGCAACAGCCCGATCATCAGGTTGAGCGTCATGATCAAACCGAAATGCACCGGATCAATGTCGAACTGCAACACGATCGGCAGCAAAATGGGCACCAGGATGGTGATCGCCGCGATCGTATCGAGAAAGCAGCCGACAAACAGCATCAGCAGGTTGACCAGGATGAGAAACACCCACTTGTTGTCGGTGATCGACAGCATCGCACCGGACAACATCTGTGCGGCCTGACTGACCGTCAAAAGCCAGGCAAAGATCGATGCCGCCGTGACGATGAACAGGACCGATGCGGTTGTCTCGATCGTGTCGAAGGTCGCACGCGACAGTGACTTAAGCGTCATTGTCCGGTAGCGCACCAAGCCAAGGAACAGTGACCACAGAACCGCCGCGACCGCCGCCTCCGTCGGCGTGAACCACCCCATGGTCATGCCGCCGATCAGGATGACCGGCGTCATCAGCGCCATGACGGCCGAAAAATCGAAATACCAGTCTGCTGCCAGCAACACGACGAGTGCAACGGCCACCGCCACGTTCATCGACAGGCCAGCCAGCATCAGCACATAGATCGAAAACGGCACGGCCAGCACCACCATCACCTCGACGGATGCCGAAAGCAGTCGTTTGATTTCGAAAGGCGTGTCGGCACCCCATCCCCGCCGATAGGCAAAAATCGCCACGGTGATCATCATCAACACCGTCATAACGACACCCGGTACGATACCCGCCATGAACAAGGCGCCGATGGAGACATTAGCCATCATGCCGTAGATCACGAAGGGCAGCGACGGCGGAAAGATTGGGCCAAGGGTGGCCGACGCGGCCGTCACGCCGACGGCGACTTCGACCGGATAGCCGTGATCCTTCATCGCCTTGATCTCGATCGTGCCAATGCCGGCGGCATCGGCCAAGGCCGTCCCCGACATGCCGGAAAAGATCACCGAGCCGATAATGTTGACCTGCGCCAGCCCCCCCTTCATCCAGCCGACAAGCGCGACCGCGAAGGAATAGATGCGGCCGGTGACACCTGCGGAATTCATCAGGTTGCCGGCGAGAATGAAGAAGGGCACCGCGAGCAGCGGAAAGCTCTCGACGCCGGCAATCATCCGCTGTGCGGCGATGATATCCGGGGCGACATTATAAAAGACGAGATAGAGGACGGAGGCGACAGCCATGGAGATGGAGACGGGCACGCCCACGACCATCAGGACAAGAAACGAACCGACGAGCAGAAGCATGGATCAATCCTCGATCTTCTGAAATTCTTCCGGCCGCTCGAGCACGGAATAACCGCGCCGCTGATTGGCGATGAATACCTGGATGGAGCGGAACAGCATCAGCACGAAGCCGGCCATCACGCTGTAGAAGACGATGTTGCGCGGCAGGTTGACGGTGACCATGCGCTCGTCGGCGACAATCGACACGTAGCGCCACATCAGCCAGCAGGCGTAGACAAAAAAACCGATCCGCACGAGATCGACAAAGATCGCAAGCGCCCGAGCCACCTTCACCGGAACGTAGTGATAGAGCACGTCCACCTGGATATGGCGCGACACGCGCACGCACATCACCGCCCCGAGAAAGACCACGGCGATCAGGCAATTGATCGCAATTTCTTCTGTCCAGGCGTAGGAATTGTTGAGCACGTAGCGGGTGAAGAATTGCAGGAAGACGCACCCCGCCATGAGCCAGAAAATGGCAAGCGTGACCCAGTCTTCGATAGCGTAATGCGAGATATCGATATCGGGTGCAGCTTCATCGAAGGAATGCGCAAGTTCCTCCGCTGTAATCGGCGTATGGATTTCTTTTGACATGACAGACATCCGCGAAAGAGGAAGAGATGCCGGCTCATCCTTGGAAGAGCCGGCACACGGATCACTTGACGGCGCGGATCGCCTCCCAGTCGGCTTTGACATAGCCGAAATCTTCCATGGCCGCTTTTTCCATCACGGTCTTTTCGAAGTCGGTCTTGTCGACTTCAGCAACATCGATCCCACGTTCCTTGAACGTCGCCACCAACGCCTGCTCGCGCTCGGCAATGATATTGGTGCTGCGTTCGGCCGCCTGCTGCATCACCTCGGTGAAGATCTGCTTGTCGGCATCCGAGAGCTGCGCCCACAGGCTCTTCGAAATCAGCGTGTTGAGATGATCGACGATGTGGCCGGTGAGCACGATGTGCTTCTGAACTTCGTAGAACTTCTTCGCTTCAATCGTGGTCAGCGGGTTCTCCTGCGCTTCGACCGTGCCGTTCTGCAGGGCAAGATAGACCTCGGCAAAAGCGATTGGCGTGGTGTTCGCACCGCAGGAACGCGGCATGGCGAGATAGGCAGGCACGTCCGGCACGCGGATCTTCAGGCCGGCCATGTCGGCGCATTTGGCAATCGGCTTGTTCGAGGTGGTGTGGCGTGTTCCGTAATAGGTAACGGCGACAATGTGGTTGCCGGACGCCTCTTCGTAGCCCTGGGCAAGACGCTTGAACACATCACTCTTGGTATAGGCGATCAGATGTGCCGGATCACGGAACGTATAGGGATAATAGGTCACGCCGATCGGTGCATATTCGCGCGCCGCAAAGCTCGAACCCGAAATGATGATGTCGACCGTGCCGAGTTTCAGGCCCTGGTTGAGGTCGGCTTCCTTGCCGAGCTGCGATGCCGGGAAGACATCGATCTTGTAGCGTCCTTCGGTGCGCTTGCCGATCTCCTCGGCCGCCCAGACGGATTCGGTGTGGAACGGTTCCGACGTCTCGTAGACATGCGCCCACTTCAGCACGGTTTCCGCATGTGCGGTGAAAGCAGTGGCCAGAACGGCGGCGGTCGCGCCCAATAGCATTTTCAGTCTGAACTTCATTTCATTCTCCTCCCAGGTTGAAAGTCAGTGGATCGGCTAGACGCCGCCGGCACGCCTCCATGCGGCCGGTATCGAACCGTCGGTCGTTTCCTCCTCGAAACTTTCCGACAGGCGAAGCTGTGATTGATCAAGATGGGCACGCATGGCGGCCCGGGCTGCGACAGGATCACCGGCTGCAATTGCATCCCGAATGGCACGATGCTCCTCCATCGCGGCCCGCCAGGTATCGCTATTTTCGAAATAGCTGGCGAGCTTTTCGAAATACGGCGTCATACGCATATCGTGAATACTGCCGACGAAACGGTTCAGCGTGGTATTCGCGATGATACCCGACACGATCACATGGAAATCGCGATCAAGCGCCAGAGCGAGGCGACGATCATCCAGCGCTGCCGCCATCTGTGCGAGATTGTCGTCGAGCACCAGAATATGCTCGGGCTTGGCCAGCCTTGCGGCTTCCTCTGCCACAGCGCACTCGACTACGGCCCGCGCACGCAGCAATTCGAACGGCCCTTCGAAATCTTCCGGCGGCAAATCGGCAGGCGGCACCTTGCGTGCCGTCACATAGATGCCGGAGCCCATGCGGATATCGATGAAACCTTCGACTTCCAGCACGATCAATGCCTCGCGAATGGTCGGGCGCGAGACGCCGAGCTTTTGCGCCAGATCACGCTCGGCCGGCAGCCTGGATCCCGCCGGCAATTCGCCGCGTTCGATCAGGCCTCGCATCTGGTCCGCCACCTGGCGATACAGGCGGCGCGATTCCACGGCAGAAAAAATCATGGTCTGCATGTGCCTTCTGGACAGGTGGCCAAGTGGTCATACCAATTTAGTCAGTCGTACACCCGCGACCCGATAGCTGTCAATCGCATTCCAGTCCAGTTTCCGCGCAAGTCAGCAACAGCCTACTTGTCGGCCAGCATGGCCACCAGGACATCCGTCTGCGAAATGATTCCGACCAGACGGTTTCCGCCATTGATCACCGGCAAATAGTGCAGACCTTCCTCGGCGAATGTGACAATCGCCGCCGAAACCGGAGATTGGGGAAGAACCGTACGGACCGGCGTGGTCATGATATCGCGCACCGTGCCGTTTGGTGCGGAAGCACCGGAAAGCGCAAGACGCAGTCGCCGGCGAAAGCCGATGACCGGCCGCCCCTTGCTCCATTCGGCCTTGTCGAGCAGATCCGTCTGCGTGACTATGCCGATGACCCGGGCATTGTCGTCGGTAACCGGCAAAGCCTTGATGTGGTGACGGCGCAACAGCGTCAAAGCCTCCTGCAAGGAGGCATCCGGCGCAATGGCAATAACGTCACGCGACATGACCTGCGCACAGACGGTATCGCCGCTCCGCCGCTGGTAGGAGCGGAGTTCCGTGCGCCGAATGATATTTTCGAGATCGTCCCGATCGATATCGAGAAATTCGTCGTAGTCCCGCAGCACCGCGTCGAGATCGGCGCGAGTAAAGCCGATGCGCTCGGCCGGCGGCGGATCGGACGTACCGTGTTCGGACACCGCCGGCTTCGGCATATGCGGATAGCGGCGGCCGGTCAGATTGTTGAATGCAAGCGCCAGCAACAACAAGAGCAACGAGTTCCCGGCGACCGGCCAGACGACGAACTCATAACCCAGGCCCTGTACAAGCGGCCCCCCGAGCACGGCAGTGAGGGCAATGGCGCCGCTCGGCGGATGCAGACAGCGCAGTGCCATCATGGCCGCGATCGCCAGGCCGACCGCCAAGGCAGCGGCGAGATAAGGATCTGCCACCAGCTTGGCCACCGTGACGCCTAGAAGTGCAGAGACAATATTGCCACCCATGATCGACCACGGCTGGGCCAGCGGGCTGGATGGTATGGCAAACAACAGCACCGCGGATGCCCCCATCGGCGCAATCAGCGCCGGCAGACCTGGGCTTCCATTGACGAAAAAATGGCCGATAAGACCGGTCACCAGGATGCCGATAAATGCGCCGGCAACCGCCCGCGCCCGCTCCCGGTAGCTGACGGTCACCGCTTCGGGGATCAATCGAATTAACCAGTGATGCTCTTGCGCCATGACGTGCCCGGTACAAACGAGAGGAACCGTCGCGCGCTTAGCACAGACAAGCCTCCACCGTCACTGCCAAAGGCGTGGCTGATCTGGCACCCTCCAAACGCACGTCCGATCGGCACTTGACGCGGCAAGCTATATCTTCGTAACCTGAGCGCATTCACCAGGGGGGTCCCGCAAGGGGCTGAGAGTCTGCTGAGCTTTTTCGAAAGCAGCGCAGTGACCCGTTGAACCTGATCCAGTTCATACTGGCGTAGGGACGGTGCGAGCGCTGCAATGCCACGAGTCCATCTGAATGGGCGTGCGGCAGGCGTCTATCCATCTTTCCGGCTGACATGACTGGGTCTCCAAATCAAACTTGGAGCCTCACGATGAACATTGCCCAAAATTTTGCCAAACCCGAAGTCACGACCGGCCCACTTCCGGCCTCGACGAAGATCCATCTGAAAGGCGAAGTCCACCCGGACATTCGCGTGCCGATGCGCCAGATCGCGCTTCATCCGACCTCGGGTGAGCCGCCCGTCAACCTTTATGACAGTTCCGGCCCCTACACTGATCAGGCTGCCACGATCGCGATTGATGCCGGCCTCCCCCGCAACCGCGCCGCCTGGATCACGGGCCGCTCCGACGTCGAAATTTATACCGGTCGGCATATCAAGCCGGAAGACAACGGCTTCGTCTCCGGCGACAGGTTGACCCCGGAATTTCCCATGCGCCACCAGCCATTGCGTGCAACCGACGGCAAAGCGGTGACACAGCTCGCCTACGCCCGAGCCGGGATCATCACGGCGGAAATGGAATTTATCGCGATCCGCGAAAACCTTGGCCGCAAGGCGGCCAGCGAGCCAATGGTTCGGGACGGCGAAAGTTTTGGCGCCCACATTCCAGACTA